>VFQR01000492.1_pt1 | contig 52622 bp, 40 predicted proteins | sample 3512321 | NCBI WGS metagenome assembly VFQR01 (sample SAMN10412374, study PRJNA504923) | tailings metagenome | isolation source: Relicate 3 Philex TSF1 revegetated site | place: Philippines: Tuba, Benguet | collected 2017-08-29 | reverse complement strand
GGGGGGGGGGGGGGGGGGGGGGGGGGGGGGGGGGGGGGGGGGGGAGGGGGGGAGGGGGGGGGGGGGTGGAGGGGTGAAGGGAAGCTGTAGGGTGGCACTGCCTACCACGGGGGAAACTGCTTTCTAAAACGTGAGTTCGACAGAGAATACTTCTTGGGCAAACGGGCTGATCGTCCCCTGCTGGGAGGGGTAGGGGTGGGTTTTTCTGGAATAAGAAGCCATTTTCCCCGTATTCAGAGGCCTGCTTTTCGTCGCTATTTTGACCCACCCCGCCCTTCGGGCACCCCTCCAAGGAGGGGATGGGGCTAACTTCTCTGCTGCATGAGATTCCATCGAACTGACGTTTCTAAAAAAACAAACTCAATACAACTGGTGTTGGGTTTCACTGCGTTTCACCCAACCTACAGGCGGTCTAAGTCTTGGCTTTGACAGCCCCTTGGCTCTAGGGAGAGCGGACACAGCGATCGAATACCTGGCAGAGGGTTTGGGTCATGGCGCGGGCGGTATAGGGGGCGAAGGCGTCCCAGTCGGTGGGGGGCGGGGTGTGCTGCGGCTGGGCCAGCAGGGTGCGCAGGGGGGCAGCGAGCTGGCGGGCGAGCTGCTCTGGGGAGGTGTGGGCGTCGAAGGTGATGGCGGTGCCCGCCTGGGTCTGGTGCAGAATATCCACAACCGAACTGGCGGCGTGGAAGACGGCGAGGATCGGCTTTTTGGCCAGCACCGCCGGGTACAGCTTGGAGGCGGTGTACTGGGGGTCGCTGGAGCCGATCAGCAGCACGGCATCGCTGTCGGTGAGCAGTTTCTGGGCCTCGGCGTAGGGCACCCGCTGGGGGTGCTCGGTGACCAGGTCGGCGACGCCTGCGGCGGCGGCGAGGGGGGCAATGGTTGCGATCGCTCGTCCGACGGGGGCATAGCTGGTGCCGATGAAGTGGAGGTGAACCCGGTCGGCCAGGTCGGGCTGCTGCGATCGCACCTCCTGCAACCCCAGCAGCAACCCCTGCACCGCCACCGCCATATCCGGCCCGCCTCGGCCCACGTAGACCCAGTGTTGGCGACCATCGTTGGGGTCAAAATGGGTCTGCTGGAGGGGGCAGCGGGCCAGCTGGGCAAAGTCGGCCTCCGGTGCCCCAAAGGGCAGCACGGTGAACTGTTCCGGTTGCAGCCAGGGATAGCGGGCCTGCAAGGTCTGGGTGTAGGCCGCCGACACGGCCACCACCTGGCTCACCCCGGCCATCACTCGGGGCTCCCAAAAGGCGGCCAGGGCCTTGTCGAGGCCGTACTTGAGGCGGCCACCGGGGCGGTGCTGACCCGCCGGGGCGGCCTCCACCCGCCAGGGATCTTGAGAATCGACTGCGAAGGGAACGCCAAACCGCCGCTGCCAGTAGGGGCCGAGAATCATCACCGGGAAGAGGGTGGTGGAGAAAAAGACCAGGTCAAAGGATTGCTCGGCCAGCAGGCGATCGCCCAGCCGGGCCAGGTAGGGCAGACACCGCCAGCCCACGTGGCCCAACCCCACCCAGCGGGTGATCGACTTGGGCAGCGCCCCGGCCTGGTGAACGGGCAGGGCCGGGGGCAGCGTCTGCATCAGCCACTCGTCCTGGGGGTGGGGCACTTCCTCGGGGTTGACGGTGAGAATTTCGGCCTCCCAGCCCAGCCCCTCCAGGTAGGGGAGGGCTGTGCGCAGGCGCTGATGGTCGGGCGCATTGACGGGCGGAAAGTGGGGGCTGACCAGCAGCACCCGCCGCCGGGGCGATGAGGACGCACTCACGTCTAGAAAATTCACTGGGGGAGAAATGGGCCGGGGGGAAACAGCAGGCATGGGCAGCACCGATGCAACGTTATTCCCAGCCTGGGGGGTCGGTGTTTGCGATCGCGTCTGCGGAGAGGTTTACCATCTCCTGCTCGGTAAAAATCGGCTTGCCCCAGCGTATCGGCGCAGTTCGCCGTGGGGGATTGCAGTGCAATGCCCCTACCAGGGATTCCGCCGATCTACGACCATCCCTGTCCTCAACCTGACAAACCCCTGGCACTCTGCGCTGTAAACCGACTCCCCTCCCTGATACCTGATACCTAAAACCTGACACCTAAAACCTGACACCCTCTAAACCTCAGCTGCTGCGATCGCCGCCCTCCCCGCACGGCACTGCGCCTGGTACAGCGCTTCGTACTGGCTCACGATCGCTGCCGCCGAGAAATGGCTTTCGACCCGCTGACGGCAGTTGCTCCGCTGAATCGTCGGGAGTTGCGCGATCGCCCCCACCGCCTCTGCGATCGAATTGACCAGAAAGCCATCGACCCCAGGCCTTACAATCTCGGGCAATGATCCTCGGGAAGTCGAGATCACTGGCGTGCCGCAGGCCAGGGCTTCGGCAAACACAATCCCAAACGGCTCATCCCACTCGATGGGCACCACCATGGCGGCGGCCCGGCCCAGCAGCTCATTTTTTTGACGGTCGTCCACGGGGCCAACGTACTCAATGCCGTCTTTGCCCAGGTGGGGGGCAATCTGGCGTTCCCAGTAGGCCATCCCCTGAGGGGATTCGACCCGGTTGCCCGCAATCAGCAGGCGGCGGTGACTCTGCTGGGCAGCGGCGATCGCATTGTGGGCTCCCTTAATCGGGTCTAGCCGACTGAGAAACACCAGCGGCGCATCCTCGGCCACCTGGGGCTGAAAGGTAAACTTCTCCAGCTGCACGCAGTTGTGGATTGGCTGCCACTGCCCCCCGGCGGGCCGTCCCTGGCGACAAATGTGCTCGCTACAGCCGGTAAAGGTGAGGCTGGTGCCCGCCAGCTTGGCCGCCAGGCCCACGGTGCGTCCGGTGGGCTGCCGCTGGTACGACATGACTTTCGGCAGCGCCGTCGGCAGCAGCGGCAGCAGGTACTGCAACCGCGAAAAGCTGTGCAGCACATCCGGCTGAAACCGCTGCACCGCCTGCCACAGGGCCGCCGTGTTGCGCAGGGTGTCCCCAGCCGATTGGGAACTCAGCCCCGGCCAGGGGTAGAAGGCATCCACTGGGCAGGTCGAGTCGCGGTGGGCCACCAGACCCACCCGGTGGCCCCGCTGCCGCAGGCCCTCTACCAGCAGGTCGATGATGCGTTCAATACCCCCGTAGAGGGTGGGGGGGACGGGGAGTTCGGGGTCGGCGGTGAGGAGGATGTTCATGGGTTTGAGGGAATGGAGTGAAGGGGTGAGGGGTGAAGGGGTGAAGGGGTGAAGATGAATCGGCCCGAGCGATACTGAATCCGGCTTGGTTAGCCTCGGTTAGGCTGGGCAAACGCCGTAAGGCGACTTCTGGAAAACTTTCTCCCTAGTGCACCCTACGGTGGCTGCGGTCGCTGGATAGAGCGGGGATCTTCTTTTCCAGAAATCTCCTAAGGACTCTGGTCAGGCTACGCCAATGTCCCTAGGCAATCCGTCTGTTTGAAATCGGGGTTATGCGATTTGGATTTGGTATGAGTGCTGGTGCTGGCCGGTTGACGCCAGCTAGGGCTGTGGTCAACGCCATCTCGGCGGCGGCCAGTAACGTTTTCTCTTCTAGCTCCCAGCTAAAGCGGGATTGGGCTGCATGGCGGGCTGCGGTCTTCGCCGCCTGGAGCCGGGCAGGATTGCACACCAGATCCTCAATGGCGGCGGCGAGGGCTTGCCCGTCTCCCGCTGCCACCAAATGCCCGATCGCGGGAGCCTGCCGAAACACCTCGCGCTGACCGGCGGTGTCGGTGGCAATCACCGCCAGCCCGGCCTGGAGGTACTGAAACAGCTTGTTGGTCACCGTCAGGTTGCGGCTGGGCGGATCGACCTGCTCCAGGGCCAGGCCGATGTCGTTTTCGGCGATGCGGATGGGCAGCTCACCATTGGGCACGGTGGGGTGAATATGAACATGGGTCGCCCAGCCCAGCGGAATCTGGTGGGCTAGCCAGGTCTGGTGGGCGGGCGAACAGGTGCCGCGCAGGTGCACCTCTACCGGCAGGGTCAGATGGGGCAGCGCCTCAAACAGCAGCTCTAAGCCCCGCCCTGGCCCAATGGTTTGGGAAAACCAGTGCAGTCGCAGGGTGCGATGGGGGCAAGCCGGGGGCAGCTCAGTCTTCGTTTGCGGGAAAACGTTGTACACCACCGTCGGCGGGGTGACGCAATAGTGGGCGGCGATCGCCTGGGCCATGGCCTGGGAAGGGGCCAGGCGGTAGGAGCAACCCCGCAGCAGAGCGGCTTCTAGCTCAGCGATCCAGGCGGTTGGGCGAGTCTGGCGGGCCGAGGGCAGCAGATCTTGGGAAAACCAGTCTTCAAAATCGACGCCGACCTGGTAGCCCTGCTGCATCAGCCGTTGCCCCACCCACAGCCCCGCCTCAGAGTGGACGATGGTGAGGTCGGCGCTAACGGTCCGGGCCAGGCGCAGCAGCCGACGGGCTCCGTAGCCCAGCAGGGCGGGCGTTTTTAGCCCCAGCCACCGATAGAGCTGTCGAGCCACCGCCGCCTGGAGGCGTACCCCAAGGCGATCGCGCTGCCCCGGACGAAAATCTAGCGCCGGGTAAAAAGCCCAGGCCTTTTTGGCCAGCAGAGCCCTGTCGCGCTCGACCAGTCTGGCATCGAACCAGCCCCCCGCCACCGTGACATCGTGACCGGCGGCGGCCAGGGCATCGGCCTCTTTTTGGGGTCGGGGCGCGGTGCAGAGGTGCCCGCCAATCAAAATCAAGATTCTTGCCATTGGGGGCGCTCCTCCTGCATGGGCAGTCGGGCGGCGCGATCGGCCTTTGGCAGCATGCGCCCCAGCGCCAGATGGCGATAGCCCCACTGGTGCAAAAAGAGCTGGGCCTGGCGGGCTCGCCGCCAGCCCACCAGCCGGGCCATCAGCTGAAAGAGAGGCCCCCCCATCGGCTTTTCGGTGGCACCGCCCAGCTGCCGTACCTGCCGGGCGGCCAGGTTGCGCAGCGAGGGCACGGCGGGAAAAACTTCGTAGATGAAGCGCTGCATCAGGTTGGCGCAGACCTGCCGGGTGCGATCGCTGTCTTCAGCCGCTAACAGGTGCTGGCTTTGCAGGGCCAAAGCTCGATACTGCGAGGCCCAGGCCGCCGTAGTTTTGCGCCCGCTGAGGCTCTGGCGGTTGCCCGAGCGGTAGTAGCTGCGAGCCGCCGAGCAAAAACGAACCTCCCGGCTCGCCAGGATGACGCGGGCAAAGTATTCGCCATCGTCGTTCAGCGAGAGGGAGCTTTGCCAGGGGCCAGCGGCTCGAATCAGCGATCGCGGCACCAGCCAGGCGACGGGCGGCATCATCCAGTGGCCCGACCAGGCGCACACCAGCCAGTCTACCGGAGCCATATTTCGCCACAGTGGCTCGGGAGTAAAGGTGGCCTCCTGGGGCTGGCGGTAAAATCTGCCCCAGGCTCCAGAAATTACACAGTCGGGATGCTGCTCCAGCAGCGCCATCTGCTGCTCAATTTTGTCGGGGGCCAGCACGTCGTCAGCATCGAGAAACTGAATCACCTCCCCCTGGGCCAGGTCGAGGGCCAAGTTGCGGGTGGCGGCAGCTCCCTGGTTGCGCTGGGCAATAATGCGCAAATTGGGATGCTCAAACTGGCTGGCGACGATCAGGCTGTCATCGGTGGAACCGTCGTCAATCAAGATAATTTCAAAGTTGGGCCAGGTCTGGCCCAGGGCCGACCTCAGTGTCTCTGCGAGCCAGGGTGCGGCGTTGTGACAGGGAATTAGAATTGAAACAAGGGGTTTCATACCTACGCGGCCTATGGAATGGAAACGTTCTGTCTAGACGTGGCGTCTTCCCCAGGGAAAATCACCCGTTCTGAAAATGGGGCAAAGTCGATAGTTTCACTCTGAATGCCCAGGGTTAGCGAAGGGGTATACAAAGCCTGGTGGGATGTATAAGTTTGCTTTTGCAAACTGCCCTGGGCGACGGATACCAAATTGCTTCAGGGGCTTGCTCATCCCCAGCCGCAGACGATGACAGCGTTATAGCAATCCGAATCGATCCACGGAGGTAGTACCAGCATCTTTCCCGTGCAGGCGTCCCGCCTGCCCTACGGGTTTTCACAATTCACGTAGGATCGCTATAGCCGTTGACAATGTGCTTCCAGCCGTGGCGAAAGTACCCTGGCTTAGACTCCGCAACGTAGTGGTGAAGCTGAGCTTGGGGACTGATAACCTCTGCCGGGCCGGGCATAACGATGTAGTCTTCGGGTGGCATGACACAGCAGTCGTGGCGGGCCATCAGCATGGCGATTAGCCCCTGCTCCTGGTAATAGTGGGAGCCCGCCTGCTCGATCTGGGTGCGGCACCAGTGCTCCAGCTCGTCCCAGTCGAGGGCGTCGCTCTGCAACCCGGTGATGCCGACGTTGATCTGCTCTGGAATAGGCACCCCCGCCAGCCGCTCCATCAGCGCCGGGGAATAGCCGTAGGAGGTTTCTACGTCTACCATGTGGCAGGGGGTTTGGGGATTTTTCAGCCAGTCCAGCAGGGCCGTGGGCGGGCGAAAGAAGAGCATATCTGAGTCGAGCACCAGCTTCCAGCCGGTAGTGCCAGCGTGGATGTCGGTGAGTTTGCGCAGGTTGGGGTATGCTTCGCGGCGCGATCGCAGAGTCGGATACCGCTCCCAGGGCAGCACCGCATTCAGTCGAGTCTCAATTTCGGTGGCCAGCACAAACCTCACCGTAGGACAAACCTGCCGAATCAAGTTTTGATAGCGATGGGACAGAGTGCCATCGTCTACCACCACCAGCTGCACATTGAGATCGGTCTGCAACGCCAGCGAATAGAAGCAAAACACGGTCTGGTACCAGAATTTGCGCCCGCTGAGGTAGTAGACCTCTAGCGGTGGCCCCGACCGGGGGGCCAGGGGCGGCAGGGCGGCGGCGGCCCGCTCCATCTGTCGCTGGTCGTGGGCCAGGTCGGCGAGGTGGCTCAGCCCCACCCTGCGCCAGCGCTGCACAAACTGGCGCGGCTGGTGATACAGGCGGTAAAACGCCACCCCAAGGCCCAACTGCTTGGCCCAGTGACTGGCGTGGGATGTCAACGATGTCATAGCGCTACCAGAGTTAACGTGAGTTCAACAAAGAATAGATTTTTAGGAAAAACAGCCCGATCGTCCCCTCCTGGGAGGGGTAGGGGTGGGTCAAGCTGAGATAAAAAGCCTTTTTCCATAGTCAGAAGCTGGCTTGTCGTCGCCGTTTTGACCCACCCCGCCCTGCGGGCACCCCTCCAGGGAGGGGAGGTGATCAGCTTCTTCGCTGCACGGGATTCCATCGGACTGACGTAAGGCTAGTAGTCAGTCAAGTTAAATGTGACGGGTTGACGGTCTACGGTTCACGGTAAACGGCTCGCCTTAAACCGCTTACCGCGAACCGTGAACCCTGAAGCCACATCCCCCGTCATTATTTCTTTGACTAAACACTAGGATTGGGAGGAGGATAGACGAGCCTGTCCGGCCAAAAGGCCGCAGATGCCGCGCCAGCGCACGTAGGCCGCCGCACTCTGCCAGGGGCGTAGCCGCAGCCAGGCCCTCGCCTGGCGCAGGCCCACCGTCTGGGGGGTAATGGCGGGCCACAGTCGGATGCCGTGCAGATCGAGCACCTGCACCCAGGACTGGCTGGCGGCAAAGTTGAGACGAGCCAGGTAGTCGGGCTGTAGTCGCCGGGCCGCAATCAGGTGGATGAGCAGAAGCTGGGGCAGATAGGCCCCATCCCAGCCCCGGTTGAGCAGGGTCAGCACGATGTCGTTATCTTCCCCAGATACCAGATTTTGCCCTGTGCGCCCTAGGGCTAGACGCGCAGCGTCATCTCCCAGGCTGGCCCAGTAGTCGGCAAAGGCGGCCCGCCGCAGCGCCATGCCCGCTCCGGCGGGGGCCTGGTCGGGGTAGTGCTGGCAGGGGCTACAGCTGGGGATCAGGGTGGCGGTGTCGCCGAAGTCGCGCAGGGCCAGCATCGAGTAAAACTCGGGCAGCCAGGCGGGGGGAGCCGCTTCAAATTCGGGCAGGGCCTTACCGGCGGCCACCCCCAACTGGGGATGCTGGCTAAAGGCCTGCTGTACCTGCTCTAAGTAATCGGCGGCGAGCACGTTGTCGTCATCGACGTAGACGAGAATTTCAGCCTGGGCTTCCCAAAATCCCCGTTGACGGGCACGGGTTAAACCTAGCTGGGGTTCAAGTACTACTCGTCCTTGGGGATGCCAACTTAGATCCAGGCGAGGGGCGAGGGGTGCGGTACTGGCGTTATCGATGATGACCAGTTCCCAGCGGCTGAGGTCGAGGGTCTGCTGCTGAAGCGCGGCCAACACGCGGTCTAGGTAGTCGGCACGGGGGTTATGGGTGCAGAGAATGACGGTGAGTTGATGCGCCATGGCGGTGGCCTAAAGTCCTTGGGGTGAGGGGGACGGGGTGGGGGTGGCGATCGCGGCTGAGGGTGCCAGGTGTCAGGTGTTAAGTGTTAGGTGTTAGGTATCAGGTATCAGCCAGGGTTGGCCGACTTGTGCTGCAAGGTACTAGTTCGCCAACGGCGCGATCGCTCATCGAGCGAGCACCGAGGGCTTGCCTGCGAGCGATCGCCCGGCGGTAACTGGCCTCCTGTAGCGCCCCGATTGGCTCCAGGGAGTAGTGGCTGAGAACGCGATCGCGGGCGGCGCGGCCCAGTTCCTGGCGCTGCTGGGGATGGTCGAGCAGGTCGATGACGGCCTGGGCCAGAGAGGCGGGACGACGGGGCGGCACCAGGCGGCCCACCCGGCCCTGCTCCAGCAGTTCGGCCATGCCCCCCGCTGAGCTCGCCACAATGCCGCGCCCCGCTGCCATGGCTTCGGTGCACACCAGGCCAAAGCTCTCCCAGCGGCTGGGAAAGACGCAGATATCGGTGGTGGCCAGGTAGTAGGGAATGCGATCGAGGGGCACCCCGCCGGTAAACTCCAGGGCCTGGCGGTGGCGGGGCAGGGTGCGCTCTAGGTACTGCTGCATGTTCAAGCCGGGCCGGGGCGAGTTCCAGGCTGGCCCCACAAACCGAAATTTCACCTGGGGATGGCGGCGGCGAATGGCGGGAATGGCTTTACCCAGCTCCACCACTCCCTTGCGCAGCTCTAAGCGACCCAGAAAGGTCACCACCTGGGTATCGGTATCGAGAGGAATAGCCAGCAGATCGGGGCTGGGCAGATAGGGGTAGGGCACTGACGCCACCAGGGCCGGATCTAGATTCCAGTCGGTGAGAATGCGCTGGCCGATCGCCTGGGAGGGAGCCGCGATTTCGTCGGCCTCGTGGGCGTGGCGACACTCCGGGTCGGCGGCGGGGTCGTAGGGGGGGCGACGCTTGGGCCACTGGCCCCGGCGCAGGGCTCCCAGGGTCATGCGGGTTTTGGCCTGCCAGGTCTGGAGCGGGTTGCCCAGCATCTCCAGCACGTACTGGGGGGTGTGCAGCTTCAGCACCAAGGGCATGTCGGGCACGTAGCGGAGGGCAACGGCGGCCTCGGCCCCGCAGTCTGGCCCTTCTAGCACATCAAACTGAATGACGCGGTGGCGATCGCAAAACACCCGCCCCACCCGCTCTGGAAACCCATGGCGGTCTACCCCCTGGAGCCGATGCACCACCACCCCCGCCTCCAGGGTGGTGTGGATAGACAGAGGGCCGTCGGCCTCGCGACCTCCGGCAAACACCTCCACCTGGTGACCCCGCTGGCTGAGCATGGTGGCCGCCTGGCGCACGTAGGTGGCAATGCCGCCAAAGGCCGTATCGGGGGGATATTCGTAGCTGATAAAGGCAATTTTCATAGCGGGCTCAATAGGTAACGAGGGTGCCAGACTGGGAAACGCGAACAATGCCGTGGTCGGGGCGGTAGGCCGCCATTGCCCGGTGCACGATGGCCGGATGCACCTCAAAGCTGAACACATCCTCAGCTTCCAGGTAGGTCTCCGGGTCGTTGGCGCGAAACATAAAGACGCTGGCCCGATACTGGCCGGGCAGCAGCTGCAATCGATCCAGGTTGAAGGTGACCTCCACCATCGATTGAATCGGGAAGGGATCAATCCCCTCCTCGGGGCTGCAAATGCTGGAGATCAGCGTGCCCAGGGCGTCGTAGAGGCGGACGACCACGGCGGCGTCGGTCATCGGCTGCTGGGCACGAAACACCAGCCGCAGCCGGTAGTCGCGATCGAACACCGGGGCCTGGGTGCGTGCACCATCGGCATCCTGCAAAGCCATATCCACCAGCGAAATGCCGTAGCGGCTCACCTGCCCCAGACGGCTGCTCTCCGCCGGAGCGGCATTCAGGTAGCGGCTCACCACCTGCTCGGCGCTACCCGCTAGCAGCAGTTCGCCCTGCTGCATGTAGAGGGCCGAGGTGCACAACTGCCGCACCGCCGCCATGTTGTGGCTGACAAACAGCACCGTGCGACCGCTGTGGGCCACATCCTGCATCTTGCCCAGGCACTTGTTCTGGAACTGGGCATCGCCAACCGCCAGCACCTCATCCACAATCAGAATTTCGGGCTCCAGGTGGGCCGCCACCGCAAAGGCCAGCCGCACGTACATGCCGGAGGAGTAGCGCTTGACCGGAGTATCGAGAAACCGTTCCACCTCGGCGAAGGCCACAATTTCGTCGAACTTGCGGCAAATCTCGGCCTTGCCCATGCCCAAAATGGCCCCGTTAAGGAAGATATTCTCCCGCCCGGTCAGCTCCGGGTGAAAGCCGGTGCCCACCTCCAGCAGGCTGGCCACCCGGCCCCGCATGCGAATGCGCCCGGCGGTGGGTTCGGTGATGCGGCTGAGGATCTTCAGCAGGGTGGATTTGCCCGCCCCGTTGCGCCCGACAATGCCGACGCGATCGCCCTGGTTGATCTCAAAGGACACATCCTGCAAGGCCCAAAAGGCCTCCTCGGGCTCAGACGCGCGGCGACGGCGCGGCGACAACCGCTGCCGCAGGTGGCGGCCACCCCGGCTGAGGGTGTCCCGCAGAGACTGGTACTTTTCTCCCTGGGAGTGGCCCAGGACGTAGCGTTTGCTGAGGTTTTCAACTTGGATGACGGGGTAGGACATGGGGGGATGGGGATTGGGTGGGTGGGCGGGTGAAGGGGTAGGTATTGGGTATTAGGTTTCAGGTTTCGGGATCCCCTCCTGGGAGGGGCAGGGGTGGGTTATCGAGGTATTGGGTTCCGGCATCCCCTCCTGGGAGGGGCAGGGGTGGGTTATCCGGGCTCTTCTGACCCACCCCGCCCTCCGGGCACCCCTCCCAGGAGGGGATGGGGCTAACTCTTCTGCTTTGGGCAATTCCACCGAACTGTCCCTAAATCACATCGGCAAACGTGCGCTCGTAGGCGCGGAAGTAGCGGATGCCAAACCAGAGCAGGAACAGCACCAGGCCCACGGACAGGCCGAAGCCGGGCAGGTACAGGGACGAGTCGCCGAGGATGGCCCAGCGGAAGCCGTCGATGACGCCCACCATGGGGTTGAGGGAGTAGAGCCAGCGCCACTGCTCCGGCACCACCGAGCTGCTGAAGCCGACGGGGGAGATGTAGAGGCCAAACTGCAAAATGAAGGGCACGACGTAGCGAAAGTCGCGGTATTTGACGTTGAGGGTGGCCAACAGCAGACCCGCCCCCATGGCAGCGGCGAAGGCAATGGCGATGAAAAAGGGCAGGGTAATAATTCGCCAGCTGGGCACGAAGTCGTAGACCACCATTAGCCCCAGCAGAATAATGCCGGAGATGAAGAAATCGACCAGGCTGACAATCACGGCGCTGGTGGGCACCACCAGGCGGGGAAAATACACTTTAGAAATTAAGTTGGCGTTGGAAATTAGGCTGTTGCTGCTCTCCGATAGGGCGTTGGCAAAAAATTGCCAGGGCAGCATGCCCGCAAACACCAGAATTGGGTAGGGTACGCCGTCGGAGGGCAGCTGGGCAATTTTGCCAAACACCACGGTAAACACCACCATGGTCAAAAATGGGCGAATTAAGGCCCAGATAATGCCGATGGCCGTCTGCTTGTAGCGCACTAAAATATCGCGCCAGGCCAAAAAATAAAACAGTTCTCGGTAGCGCCAGAGGTCTTGCCAGTACTGACGCTGGGTGCGGCCAGCGGCAATTACAAGTTCGGCAGAGGGGTCACGCATAGGAAGGGCCGGGAGAGGAATCTAGTCCTACGGTGGAGGAGGGATGATTGCGATCGCGTCTGCGCTAAAGTCCACGTTCAAAATCGGTTTAATTGCGGCCCAGTTGTCTCCGCGAATCTACTGAAATTCAAGGATTTGAGCGGATTTAGGCTCACCCTTTGAGAAGAGGGAAGAGAGCCATCAGCCCCATCGGTATTCATGCGTTTCCTTCCCTTCACCTCCCACCCTCAACGCCGCTGGCTGGCCCTGCCGCTGGGGGTCGCCCTGGCCTGGGGCGGTGGCCTCTCCTCCGCCAGTCTCGCCACCACCATGGAGGCCGCCACATTCCCAAGCCAGCCCCTCAACCCCAGCCGCCCAGCTCCGGGGATCCTCCCCGGCCAGCCCCAGCCGCCCCTGGTGTACCCTCTAGAGGCCTATCGCCTGACCGTGGGCGACATTGTCTATGTGATCGTCGCCAATGTGCCCGACTACAGCGGCACCTTTCAGGTCATGCCCGATGGGTCGCTCAACCTGCCCGTGCTGGGGCGAGTGGAGGCCTGGGGCAAAACCCTGACCGACGTCGAGCAGGCGATCGCCGAGGGCTATGCCACCGCCCAGATCTTGGTGGAGCCGCGCATCACCGTCACCCTGTCACAGCTCAGTCCGCTGCGGATTGCCGTCCTTGGCGAAGTGGGTCGGCCCGGAGCCTATTCTCTGCCGCCCGAGCAGGGGCGGCTGCCCACCCTGGCTATGGCCCTGGATGCGGCGGGCGGAATCACCCAGCACACCGATCTGCGGGCGATTCAGGTGCGGCGGGTCAACCCCGACAACCGGCAGGAAACTACCATCACCGTCAGCCTGTGGGATCTGCTCACCCAGGGCGATCGCAACCAGGACATTCCTTTGCGGGATGGCGACACCATTGTGGTGCCCCGGGCAGAGGGCGTTGCGGTGGCCACCGTCCGCGAGCTGGCCGGGTCTACCTTTTCGGGCGGGGCGATGCGGGTCAACATCGTCGGCGAAATTGCCTCCCCCGGCGTGATCGAAGTGCCTCCAGATACCTCAGTCTCGGAAGCGCTGCTGCTAGCGGGCAGCTTTACGCGGCGATCGCGCCGGGTGGATGTGCAGCTGCTGCGCCTCAACCCCGACGGTACGGTGACTCAGCGATCGCTGCCCGTGGACTTTGCCAGCGCCATCAACGACGAAACCAACCCCCTGCTGCAAGACCGCGACGTAATTTTGGTGGGCCGCAACTGGTCGGCTGCCCTCGGCGACTCCATCGGCACCGTGCTGCAACCGCTGTCCGGCGCGTCTTCTTTGCTCAACCTCTTTTTGCCCTTCCTCCTGCTTCGATAATTCACCCAAGGGGTGACCCCCATCTACCATGACTCAAAACCTAGACGTCACCGCCAATTCTCCCCCCGCCGCCCCCGCTTCTCCCCCAGTGCTGGAAGGCGATCCGGGCTCTACCGTGGGCATTGTGCTGGGGGTAGTGCGCCGCAAGCTCTGGCTGATGCTGGCCCTGGGGCTGGTTGCCAGTGCGCTGTCGGTGGTCAAAAACGCCCAGGTGGTGCCCGTCTACCAGAGCAGCTTTCGCCTGCTGGTGGAGCCGGTGCGCGAGCAGCGCAATCTCTCCCGCCTCACCGACACCCAGCAGGGCACCAAACCCCAGGAGCTGGACTACATCACCCAGGTGGAGGTGCTGCTCAGCCCCGAAACCCTGACCCCCATTCTGGCCGGGGCCCAAAAGCGCTACCCCGAAGCCACCTACGACGGGGTGATTGGCCAGCTCAACGTGTACCGCCTGGGGGAAACCAAAATTCTGGAGGTGCAGTACACCAACAGCAACCCCGAAAAGGTCAAAGCGGTGCTGGAGGCGATCGCCCAGGGCTACCTGAAATACAGCCTGGAGTCCCAGCGATCGCAGCTGCTCCAGGGCATCGCCTTTGTCGATGAGCGGCTGCCGCTGATTGAGAATCGGGTCAACAGTCTGCACCAGGAAATTCAGAATCTCCAGCAGAGCTACCAGTTTTTAGAACCCGACGACTTTGCCACCGAGCTATTCAAGCAGACGGCCCAAATCGACCAAACTCGCCAGGCCCTGCGGGACGAATTTATTGCCCTGGAATCGCAGTACAGCGCCCTTCTCGATCAGGCCAGCGTGTCGGCTACCCTGGGCCAGTCTGAGGCCTACGAAACCCTGCGCCAGGAGTACCAGGTGCTGCGCCAGCAGCTGGCCGTGGAGTCGGCCCGGTTTGGCCCCAACAGCCCCACCATTCAGCTGATTCAGCGGCAGCAGAGCAACCTGGCCCCCCTGCTGTTTGAGGAGGCCGAACGGGTGATTCAGGGGCAGATCGCCCAGCTGACGAATGCCATGGAGGTGATCTCGGCCCAGGATCAGGAGTTGGCCAACCGGGAGAACGCTCTCCAGCAACAGCTCCAGGCGGTGCCCAGTGTGTCGCGCCGCTACCAGGAACTCCAGCGCGAGCTGCTGCTGGCCACCAACAGCCTCACCCGCTTTCGCGAAACCAAGGAGGTCTTGCAGATTCAGGCCTCCCAAAACGAAATTCCCTGGGAGCTGATCACCCCCCCCGCCAATGCCCGCCGCAAGCCGGGCACCAGCCCGGTCAAGTCGCTGGTGAGCGGCTTCTTGATGGGGGCGGTGCTGGGGTTGGCCCTGGGCTACTTGCTAGAGAAACTGGCCAACACCTACTACACCCTCGACGACCTCAAAAAGCGGGTGCCCTTGCCGATTCTGGGCGCAATTCCCCTCTACCCAGAGCTGATCGATGCCGCCCCAGAGGCCCACGTGGTCGATCTGCGATCGCAGCCGCCAGCGACCACCGTAGCCGCCGATGCCGATGCCCTCAAAGCCCAGATTAAGAGCCTGATTAGCCCCAAACTCAACAACTGGCAGAACTACGTGCACATGGAAAACGGGGGCCACTCCCCGACTTCAGCGCCAGCCGCAGAGCCCGACCGGGCTCGCCTACCCGCCCCACCAGCGACTACCACTGCCGCCGACCACTGGCTGATGGAATACGACAGCTACGGGTTTTTAGAAGCCTTTAGATCACTCCATGCCAACCTGGAACCCTTTGAGCTGCGATCGCTGGTGGTCACCTCGGCCCTGCCCAGCGAAGGCGCGACCACCGTAGCGGTGCACCTGGTACAGGCGGCGGCGGCCATGGGCCGCAAAGTCCTGCTGGTCGATGGACAGTTTCGTCGCGGCGGCACTCGCCTTAGCTCGCTGCTTGGCATCACGGTAGAGCCCGGCCTGAGCGACTACATCAATGATCGCGCTACCCTCAACGACATTACCCAGCGGCTTTCCTGGGAGTCGAATTTGTTTGCCATCAGCTCTGGCACCGAGTCTATGGATCCAACTCGGCTGCTGTCGTCCTCTCGCATGAAAGAGCTGATGGCGCGGCTGGAGAAAAACTTTGACCTGGTCGTCTATACGATGCCTCCCCTGATGGGCCTGGCGGATGTGAGTCTGGTGGCGGCCAAGACCAACGGCGTACTGCTAGTTACATCGCTGGGTCGCCGCCACATTGTCAGTGCTCTCGATCGCACCCTCGAACGGATGCAGGTGGCCCGTGTGCCAGTGATTGGGCTGGTGGTCAACAAAGTGAAGAATTACGCAGTCGATTTCTACGCCCGGTCGGCTTGAGGGTAGGGGCGGGTTGCGGTTGACGGTTGACGGTCTGCGGTTAACGGTTTTTGGTTTGGGGTTTCAGGTTTCAGGTTTGGGGTGTTGCTGCTCAGCGGGATGACTTGCCTGCCTAGACCCCCAATTCTTGGGGGGAAGCGGTTAACGGTTTTTGGTTTGGGGTTTCAGGTTTCAGGTTTGGGGTGTTGCTGCTCAGCGGGATGACTTGCCTGCCTAGACCCCCAATTCTTGGGGGGAACCGGAGAATTTTCAAAATTCCCACCCCGAAGGAGAAAACCCGTAGGGTGCATCCACGTAGCGATGTACCATCCCAGGACATTTTTAGAGCCAATCCTACTTAAAAACACCCGCTTTGTAGGGGCATACCCTTACAGCGCATGACACAGGCTCAGCCCCTACGGGGGTTCCTGCTTATGAATCGGGGTTCACCAAGTCGGATTTTGAGGCAACTTACCAACGCTGGCTTGAACTATTCAGGCTTGCCATACAAAGTTTGTCCTCATACCCCTCCCCCTCACCCCCCACCCTTCACCCCTCACCCCCTCACCCCTCACCGCCCCGATCGCCCCAACCCCCGGTAGCTAAGCACCGCCAGCGCCACCAGGGTAAAGATCTGCCCCCCGCTGGGGCCGTGCCAAAACTGAAAGGCTGTCTCATCACCGACCACGGCGGCCATGATCGCCACCCGCACAACGCTGAGCAGGGCGGCGATCGCCGCCGACCACCACCCCAGGGCGGGCAGCAAATACCAGTGGGTGAGCGCCGCCAGCAGAATCGACACCTGGAGCAGCAGGCCCAGCAGCGCCGCGCCCGTACAAGCAAACTCCACATTGACCGTGCCGGTAGGCAGCTGAATGAGGCTGCCTGTCTGCACCACCTCAAACCCCAGGTAGTGGAGCCCAAAGGCCGCGATCGCGGCGGTAGTAGTGCAAATCTGCCCACCCAACACTGTTTCGAGCAGCAGCGGCAGGGCCCTAGGCGGCACCGACATCGCCACCACCAGCGCCCAGATTGGCCCCTGGCCCCGCCACCGCCGCCCCAGCAGACACCAACCGGCCCAGGCCCCCAGCGGCAACAGCCGCACCACCGCCCTCGCGATCGCCGGGTCTGAACTCAGCAGGGGCCAGGCCGCCAGGCCAATTAGCCCGATCGCAACTACCCCCAGCCGCTGCACCGAGGGCGATCGCCCCAGATGGTACCCCCCCTGCTGGCGTACCTGAGTCGCGATCGCCGCCCAGAACAGCAGGCTCAGCACCCCCTGATCCAGGTTCCCGGTCACCGCCGCAATCAAAGCCAAATGCAGGCCCATCAGCCCCAGGCCGACCAGCCAGAGGGGGCGAGAGCCTGCCAACATCGAAACAGAAAACCAGGGCAGGAGTGACTTGAGCATGCCAGCACGCCAGATAGGCAAAACAAAGAACAGCCAGGCCGCCAGCACCACGGCGGCCCTCTTCAATCGAGCACTAGTGCTTAGTCAAGTAACGATTGACGGACACTCAATCTAGGTTCACGGTAAGCGGTCTCCGGCAAACGGCCTCAGGTTCAGGGCTCACCGTTTACCGTGAACCGTTTACCGTAACCCCCATGCACCCGTCATAGTTAACTTGACTGACTACTAGCGAATCCGGTGCTGCATCCGCTTAGGGCGGCGGCCCAGCAGGCGGCTGACCCGACGACCAAAGACCGTAGCCGGGTTTACTTGAGGCCTGTTGTCGGTCGTCAATACCCCCTCCCCCCGGCGGGCCCAGCCGCTAATCAACCAGGCATAGAGAAACAAAAAGCTGCCCAAAAAGCTCTCCGAAACCAGCTTCAGGCTGTTTTTGATCAAATTTTGCTTCACGTTGGCGCGAGCCTGATCGGCCCTGGTGTCAGCCTGATCCTTTGCTTTGTTAACGTTCTCTAGAATTTGGGCGCGGGCATCTTCGGGGCTGAGCGCCGTATTGGCAGAAGAGAGCAGGCTTTGCAACTGCTGGGGGGTAGCCTGCTGCAATTCAGCCAGGTTGGCGTCGAGCTGCTGACGCTGCTGGTTCATCTGCGTGTCGATCTGTTCGTTGTTGAACTGGTGAATTCGCAGGGTGTTCGCCACCGTCAGCGGAATTAGCAAAAACAGAATTATGCTCAACACCAGCGTCAGCCAGGAAAAAAACTTCAGCAGCGGCCATTCGATCGGCTGACGCTCCGTTCCGTCTCCGCCAAAGACCAGCACCAGCGCCAGCAGCGGCACGGGCACCAGCCGAATCAGGTCGCCGACAAACTGGTACTCCCACACGGGATCCATAAATTTAGCGGGAATCAGCACGTAGAGAAAATCGATAAACGAGATCAGCAGCAGGCCGTAGCCCACCACCCTGGCCAGCCGCAGCAGATAACCCAGGGGCATAGAAGAAGCCGCATCAGCGCCAGGCTCGGGGGAACGGTCAGCGCTGCTGGGCCGTCGCAGTGGGCCAAACTTAGAAGCAGAAACCATAGCGATATCCTTTCTAACTAATAGATAGGTTCACCGTAGGCTGGGCCTGTTTGCGTTCCTGTTTGTGTTTAGCGGTGCCGAGCAGACGGTACCCCGTAAAGAGGATATATGAAGGGTGAGGCGCTTTGCGTCGGTAAGTATCAAACCAGCCACAAAACCCCAGCAGTAGGCTGCAAATTTGCTTTAACTGGCCCGTATCGCGGCGAGTCACAGCCCCAAACGCCCAAAGGCTTTAAGCATGAAGGGACTCTCTGCCCTGAAGCTTAACAGCGCTAGTCAGGGGGCTGCGGCAGTTGCTGCCTAATCTTCTCTACGACCTGCTTGAGCTTGACCGGTTTAGCCATGTAGTCGTTAGCTCCCGCCTCCAAACAGCGCTCTAGATCGCCGGGCATGGCCAAAGCCGTTACCGCAATGATGGGAATGGAGCTGGTTTGCCCATCGGCTCGAATTTGTCGAGTTGCTTCTAAGCCATCCATGTCGGGCATTTGAATATCCATCAAAATGACATCGGGCTGATTTTGTTTTGCCATTCGGACGGCTTCTAACCCATTACGAGCAAGGATAATTGCAAAACCATGCGCCTCTAGGTAGTTGAGCAACACAACAATATTGGATTCATTGTCTTCTACGAGTAAAACTCTGGGGCGGCTGGCTAATTCTGAGGCGGCAATGATGAGAGCCGTCTCTGGGCTTGGGGGCTGAACGTTGGCAAACAGTCGACTTAATGCCTGGTGAAACTTTTGGCGAGACAGAGGCTTGAGAAGATGCTCAAGGGCTCCCATATTCAGGCTGCGGGGACGATCATCCACAACTGAAACGACAACAATGGGAATCGATTGAGTTTGGGAATGTGATTTTAACTCGCTTAAAACTTCCCATCCAGAACAGTCGGGCAGCAGAATATCCAATACAATCACATCCGGTTTGACGCGTAATGCCACATCCAGTGCACCTCTGCCCACGGGGTGAATGACACTGGCTGCGCCTATTTCAGCCAAATATTGTTTAATTTGACTAGCTGCCGGCCCCGAATCTTCGACCACTAAAACATTGCGAATCTCGACTTCGTTCTGTAAGGATTCTGGAGCGGGAAGGGCAAGCTGAGCTGAGCGAGGATGCCACGGTAACAACACCGTAAAGCAACTGCCACGCCCCACCTCACTTTCGACTCGAATACTGCCACCGTGCAGTTCGACAATGCGGCGAGCGATCGACAACCCCAGTCCTGTACCGGCATAGCGTCGGGAAAGGGAGCTGTCGACCTGAATAAAGGGCTGAAAGATTTGGCTTAGGTTCTCTGGAGAGATACCAATCCCGGTATCCGTCACCTGAAATTCGACCGCTTGCTGAGGCGCATTCATTTTTACCTCCAGCTGAACGCGCCCTCCGTTGGGCGTAAATTTCACCGCATTGCTCAGTAAATTGACTAGCATTTGCATCAAGCGTCGTTCGTCGGCCTCGATTTCTGAAAGTTCTTCATCTAGTTTGTAGGTCAGCTGAATTTCTTTGTGTCTAGCCTGCTCTCTAACAAAATTTAGACTAGATTGGCAAACTGTGTCCAGCGCTACTGAATCAAGCTCGATTGCGATTTTGCCCGATTCAATTTTGGAGAGATCTAAAATATCGTTGATCAAGGCAAGCAAATGTTCTCCGCTCTGCTCAATCGTTTGCAAAAACTGCCGCTGGCGATCAGTTAAAGCGCCAAATACTTCTTCTAATAAAATCTCAGACAATCCCAAAATAGAGTTGAGGGGAGTCCGCAGCTCATGGCTCATGTTTGCCAAGAATTCGTCTTTGAGCCGAGCAGCTCTGGCTAGCTCTGCATTGGCCAAGCTGATGCGTTCGCTACTATGACGCAGCTGGGCTTCCGCTTCTTTCAACGAGGTAATATCGCGACCGACAGACTGAAATTCAGTAAACTGTTCCTGTTCATCAAACAGCATTCGATTGATCCACTGAGTCCAGCGCACTTCCCCATTGACAACAACTCGGTTCTCGATCGTAACGGTAGGATTTTCGGCATTCATGGAGCTGACTAACTGAGCCACCCGTTCTCGATCGGCTTCAAAGATCACGGGGTTATAACTCTTACCCAGAATCTCTTCTAAATTCAGGCCAAAGTAACGACAGTAGGCACTGTTGGCGAACTGAATAGTTGTATCGGGTAAGTAGCGGACAATTAAATCGGTTTGATCTTCGACAATCGCACGATAGCGGGCTTCACTTTGTTGCTCTAGCTGGGCATAGGCATTAGCTTGCTGTAGGGCAATACCCAGGTGAATAGCAAGCTGTTGAAGCAATTCAATTTCTGTAGCCTGCCACGATCGCGGTGCCTCACAGTGATGGGCAATCAGCAACCCCCACAGCTGAGTATTGCGGAGAATGGGAACTACCAGATTGGCGCGTACCTGAAACTGTGCCAGGAACTCGGCGTGACAGGGAGCCAGACGACCATCGCGAATATTAGCAGTTGCCGTGACTCGTCCTTGGCGATAGGGTTCTATATACCCTTCGGCAAAGCAAGGATCATGAATATCGCGATGGAGAATGGCTTGCCATGTTGAACCAACCGATTCGGCAACAACCCTGCCATTTCTATCCGGTTCTATGCGAAAGACAATGACGCGATCGGTTTGCAGAAACCGACGCACTTCAGTAACCGTGGTATGGAGAATTTCATCCAGTTCTAACGACTGATGAATTTGCTGGCTGATTTGTCGGGTCAACTGTTCTCGCCCCAGCTGCTGTTGCAGCTGGAGCTGGAGTTGTACAGCCGCCAGGGTCTTAGTGACTGCCAAGCGCAGCCCCTCAGCGGTAATGGCCCCTTTCACCAAATAGTCCTGGGCACCTGTCCTGATTGCCTGTAGGGCGATCGCCTCGCTGCCCTGCCCTGTCAACACAATGACAGGCAAGCAGGCTGACTGGGCCAGGGATTGCAGCTGTGTCAGTACACCTAAACCATCCAGGTCGGGCAAGCGGTAATCGAGCAAAACAATGTCGGGGCGGTGCTGCTGCCACAGGTCGAGCCCCTGTTGCCCTAGGGACGCTTCTAAAAAGGTGTAGGAATATTCTCCATCATTCAACAAATGCCGTCGATAAAGTTCTCGATCTTCTGGAGAGTCATCAACAATTAAAACTGTGCGTGATAGTTGCTGCATAACTAGTCCTCCAGATCAGACGGCAGCGTTGTCACCACAAACCAGTAATCTACTATTACCTGAACGTCTCGTTTGAGTTGAGCAAAGTTGATTGGTTTGATGATGTAGCTATTGACCCCATACTGATAGCAATCTTCAATGTCTTGGGGATTACTGGATGTTGTAAAGATAACAATGGGAATTTCTTTAAGCATCTTCTCCTGCTTAATGCGACGCAGCACCTCCCGGCCATCGGTGCCAGGCAGGTTTAGATCTAGCATAATTAAGCCCGGACGGGGCAGCTGGTGATCCTCATAAGCGCCAGTGCGGTAAAGGCATGCCAGCGCCTGATCACCATTTATACACCGCTGAATTGGAATAGTCAGAGGCAGTCGAGCCAGCAACCTTTGCAGGGCCTCAAAGTCTTCATTGCTGTCTTCTACAACTAACAGAGGCGGCATTCTCCGGTTAGAAACAGCTAGATTGCTAGTCATATCACAGCCTCCGCTGCTAGGGTAAAGTAAAACGTTGTGCCTTGGGTGAGAATAGACTCAATCCAAATTCTACCGCCGTGCCGCTCTACAACTTTGCGGACAATAGTGAGTCCGGCTCCGGTGCCGCCACCAAATTCATCCCGTCCATGCAAGCGACGGAAAATTTGAAAGATTTTTTGCTGATGCTCCTGGGGAATGCCAATGCCATTGTCGCGAATGTAAAAGGTGGGGTGTTCTGTACCTTCCCTAGTCAAAAATCCAATTTCCACCCACTTTTCAGGCTTATCATTGTACTTAATTGCGTTGCTGATTAAGTTGGCAAACAATTCGTTTGTCTGGGCGCGATCGCATCCGATGTTAGGAAGGGGGCGGGGAATGCGAAACTCCACTTCAATGTGTGGTCGAGCCATGGTGAGAGTAGCAATCACCTGTTGAACCAGTTGATCGAGATTCACTGACTGGCACATTAGTTCAGTTCTTCCCAAACGGGAAAAATGCAGCAGCGAATTAATTAAATTTTCCATGCGTTGGGTTAAACGCACCAGGGTTTCTAGCTTAGAAACGCCATCAGTCGTCAATGTCTCTGCATAATCTTCCATCAAAAAATTGGCATAGTTATGAATGCCTCGCAAGGGCTCCTTTAGATCGTGGGAGGCGATATAGGCGAAGGAATCTAGTTCTTCGTTGCTCCGCTTTAACTCGTAGTTCATGGCGGCAAGATCTTCTGCCTGGCGCAGCACAATGCCGACAATTAAACTCCGCAATTCGACGACTGCCTCTAGTTCGCAGGGCTTCCAGGGCAACGCACAGCCCTGCACCGTCTCCCGCCACAGCTGAAAAGATTTACGCGGTGACATCCGCAAACCGCCGTCATCCAAAACTTCTACAGGTTTGTTAGGATTGCCACCCCAGTTCACGGTTTGAAGCACCTCTGGGCGAAACCAGAGAATGTAGTTGTGGTGAATGCGCGAAATTTCTAGCGCTAACACCCCACTGGCGATCGCCTTAAACGACTCAGCCGCAGGGTACTGTTTGGGGAGCGATCGCGTTTCAAATATGCTTTGATCTAAGCGAGACTTGATCCAATCTAGCAGGATATCTATCTCTGCCTCAGTCGGGGTATCACCAACATAAACGCGCCGATCGCCACTACACACGACAGCACCCGTTGCATTGACCAGATGCAGTAATTGAGTGTTTAGCTGCTCGACACCATCCAGGAAATAATTCGATTGAGACAGCGTTTCAACTACTTGAGTTTGCAGTGACTTTAGCTGCCGTTTGTATTCACCATCTTCACTACTTTCTTTGTTAGCCAATTCTGCCGACATCACCTGTCCGATAAATTCGCATACCGTGCGAATGTGGTAAGGCATGTACTTGGGGGATGAATGGTGGCAGGCAATCAATCCCCACAGCTTTTGATCCTGCATTAGCGAAACGGACATTGAAGCTGTCACACCCATATTGTGCAGATACTCCAAATGCAGGGGAGACACACTGCGTAGGACTGCCAAACTCAAATCGAGGGGGCGATCGGTGAGCGGATTGTAATCTGGAATTAAGGCAACAGGCTGATAGTAAGCATCTGGGATCAGTCGCAGCCAGTTGAGGGTGTATAGCTGGCGGGCTTGCTTAGGAATGTCGGAGGGTGGATAGCGTAACCCCAAATAGGGGGTTTCTTGATCGGTATCCTCTGCAATGACAGTGCCCGCTCCCTCAGTATCGAATTGGTAAACCATGACCCGTTCGAAACCCGTGATGCGACGGATTTCCTTTACTACAACCTGGCACAGATCCAGTAAGGTGGGTGCTTTTTGAATGCGGGTGATGGGTTCTTTGACCTGGTAGTAGAAATCAAAAAAATTTGGGCTTCCTGAATTGGCCCTGGGTTCTAGTTCTAGCATCACCACGCCATCCCAGCGATGCACAATCCCGTCAAACTCAATTGCCCGATCGGGGCAGGCGATCGATAGGTTTAGAGGGTTTACACTCTCAAAGTCTTCGGTCAGGCACTGCTGAATTTGCTGAGTTTGTGGCTCATTTAGCAGGTCTGATAGGGGTGTACCCAACAGTGCCTCTGGTGGGCGACCCATTAGCTCCTGAGTATTGTTGCTTACCTGAATGATGTTGAGATCAGGAGCGTGCAAAACCAGTAGTACACCGTGCGGCTGAATTTGCCCTGGAATATGAATCGGTTCGCGATCGCAGTTCGTTAAATCAACACTGACTCGATCAGTCATTTCAGCCATGCTTTTGCGCCTCCTCAAGTCTGGTCTGGCTGCTGAAAAACAAGCACGCTTGTCAAACCGATCAAGTATCGAAAACCACAAATCAAAGGGCTAACGCCTGATTGTTCAAGAGCAGCTGCCTGTTTTAGCGTGACTACGCTCCCTGGAACAGGACGAGCGTTGATTCACAAAACATAGATAATTACCTCTATCTTCAGACGTAATTTTACAAGCAGGTGGGCTGAAAAAACAGCCAGGATTCTGGCTTGCTTCGCCTGTGGGTTATTGTTTCCTCAGAGTAAATTGGGGAATTAGCGGCCCTTTTTCCCCCAAGGGCTCAAATGGCCATCGCGTCTAGATTGCAGCGAGGGACTGGTTGCGGATACTCGCGTACCCCATCGCGCCGTATGCGCCGCTTGGGTATGAGTGGGCTGACCGCTGAGGTTCCCGAGTTTGATCGTGCGATCGCAATCTGCGGCCCGTCTGGTCTTTAAGGTGGCCTCAGCGAGACTAATTTCTGGCCCGGTTTGACCATTTAAGCGAAGTCAAACCCAGCGCAACTGCGATCGCAACCGTCCTGGTCTAACAGTGGATACAGGTCTGGTTATTACCTTTACAAGGTGTCTTGCATGTTTGTACCCAGCATTCCTCGAGGGTTGAGACGACCGCCGCTGGGGCAGCGTCGTCAACGGTTTTGTTGGTACCTGTTGGCCAGCAGCCTCTGTCTGCTGTTGCTCTACGGCCCGCTTAATCTAGCCATTGCTCACCTACTTTGGCCCCAGCCCGACGGCATTTTAGTGCTCGGCGGGCAACCCCACCGCGAAGCCGTCGCCGCTCGCCTGGCCCGCAGCCAGACCGATTTGCATGTCTGGTCATCTTCGGGGCTGGGGCCAGAGCAGGCGTACCCCATTTTTGATGCCCTGGGTGTTGGCCGCGAGCGCATTACCCTCGACTACCAGGCGGTCGATACCGTCACCAACTTCACCACCCTGGTGAAAACCTTCAACCAATACAGGGTGCATCACCTCTACCTGGTTACCTCTGACTACCACATGCCGCGCGCTCGGGCGATCGCCACCGTCATCCTGGGCAGCCACCGCATCGCCTTCACCCCGGTTGCCGCCGCCTCCAGCCGACCTGCCGAGTCCCCCTTCCGCGTTGGTCGCGACATGGTGCGCTCCTGGATCTGGCTCGCCACCGGCTGGAGCGGTGCAGCCGCCCACAATGTTTAGGAGATTTCTGAAAAAGAAGATCCCTGCTCTATCCAGCGGCTACAACCACCGTAGGGTGGGCACTGCCCACCACTAGGGAGAAAGTTTTCCAGAAGTTGCCTTAGCGGACTCTAGGAAACCATCCGACCGTTTGCCCCCACCCCTGCCCCTCTCCCTGGGGAGAGGGGGTCTGAATCCGGCTCCCCTCTTATCTCTATTGTCGTTACCCCGTAAGCATCATGTCTCTCTCCGTTGGCACCATCGACACCTACTCCACCGAGCTTGACCAGGTTCAGTACAGCAATTTGGGCACCCAGGACAGCAACGCCCTGGCTCTGTCAGGCAGCAACCTCTGGCTGGTGGATACCAGCAGCTTCGACGATCAAAACACCGACAACTTGGGTCTAGAGGGCTTCACCAGTCTCTACAGCGAGGGCGACGGCTACCTGGCCCCCATGGCCAGCACCGATATGGCCTCTACCACCGGGGGCATCACCATGTACAGCAGCGACCCCAACGCCGACGGCATTCTCTACACGGGCGACTCTTCCCTACAGACCAGCGATAGTGTTTCCCTGCTAGAGGTCGAGGGACAAACCCAAGGCGGCGGCTCTCAGAGCTCCAGCGGCAGCGGCCTCAGCTCCAGCACCCCAGATGAATTCACCCTGACAACGTCAGATCCCATCACCGACGCCACCACCTCCGCCGGTTCCCTGGCTCTGCCGGAAAGCGGCGCATCGATCGGCAGCAGCGACCTGACAGGCGGTGGCACCTCCACTCAACCTATCTTTGAAACGACCGGTGGTTCCAGCAGCGATCTCACTCCAGCCGCCGACATCAAAGACGCGCCCTTTGAACTGCACAGCGCCCTAGGCCTGCTGGCGATCGCGGCCATTGTCGTCCTGCGCCGCAGGCAGGGGAGGCGGCCAATCGCAGTTTTGCATTAACTCAAACTCAAACGGGGCGACGCTTTATGACCCGGTTTGACCGTTTGAGCTAAGTCAACCCCAGCGCAACTGCGATCGCAATCACCCCTACCCGATAGTAAAAACAGGTTTGGTTGTTGCCTTTATGGCATGCCTATATGACTGCACTCAGCGTCTTCCATCACATCACCCTCAACGCCCAGGCGGCAGCGCTAGCCTGCGCTATATCTAACGACCTGCCCTAGTTCGGCCAGCCTACTTCCACCCCCCCTTTCTCCACCATGTCTTTATCCGTTGGCCCAATTCAAAGCTACGTCCCCGGCTCCACCTGGTTTGATTTAGCCAAATACTCCAGCCTGGGCACCCAGGAGCGGGTGTCTCTCAACCTATCTGAGAGCAATCTCTGGCTGATCGACAGCAGCGATCTCTACCTGCCCTACAATTATGCGCCGCGCATTGCCTTCATCAACGAAGGGGCTGGCTATCAGTCCCCGATTTCGATGACGGCTAACGGAGCTACCAGTGGCGCAGTCACCGTGTTTAGCAACCTGTCAGGCAGTAACAGCATTTTGCCCAGCGCCAATGCGCCCCTGCGGATTGGGGACTGGGTGCAGGTGTCTGAAGTTTTGGCGGGCACCCAGCTCAACTTTTCGGTCAAGCCCAACGGGGTGGTCAACGCCAACGCCACTTCTCTCAGCACCGACTACCGTCTCAACCCCACTAGCGCCTACAACCCCAATAGCCCCATTTTCTGGGCGGCCTACGCCGACCCTAAGGCTACTAAGCCGCTGCTGCTGCTGGCCTACGAAGACATCGTTGGTCGCGGCAGTGACAACGACTTTAACGACGGCATCCTCGCCGTCGATGTCGGGGAAGAAAACTTCTGGGCTATTTTTACCAGGGCCAACCTAGGCCAGGACGCCACCATCAATCTCAAAGACGCCCAGCCCGTACCGTTGGAAATGCACAGTGCCCTGGGACTGCTCGTCATCGGTGCGATCGCCCTGATGCGACGCGGTAGCTGGTGGAAACAAACCCTATTCCCCATCGGCACCCAAACTCCCAATTCCTAATTGCCGACGAACTGGCCTCTTCCAGACTAGTACTTGACCAAGCTGATTTTGACAGGGGCCAACTGTTCTGGGTGCAGGGTATACGGCCTACGGCTCGCCTTGACCTTGAAACCGTGAACCGTATACCCCACTGACCCATCATCTTTAGCTTGGCAGTCTACTAGGCCCTGGCTGTCCCTACTCCTTATCTAGCGGTACTCACCATGCTTAAGTTTTTCCGCCGTCGCCCTTCTGCAGCTTCTCCAGACCCTGGCACGCGCCCCATTCGGCTGTCAATTGTTACCCAATTCTTCCCCCCCGACTTTGCCGCCACCGGGCAATATATGGATGAGTTGGCCACCCACCTGGGGCAGCAGGGCTTCGAGGTGCAGGTCTTCACCGGGCAGCCCAGCTACGCCTTTGACGTGGCCGCAGCCCCCGCCGCAGAGCAAAGGGGCGCTGTCCACATCACTCGGTCGAATTTTTTGCGCAACCGCTCTCGCCAAATGACGGGGCGCACCCTCAGCAGTCTGGCCTTCTGTGCGCACACCGCCTGGCATTTGCTGCGATCGCCCCATCGGGGCGACATCACCCTGTTTGTCAGCGAGCCGCCCTACGTGCAGGTGGTGGGCTGGCTGTTTAGCCTGCTCTTTGGTGCCCCCTACGCGGCTCTGGTCTATGACCTGTACCCGGATGTGGTGACGGGGCTGGGGATGCTGCCCGCCCACCACCCCATCGTGCGCCTGTGGGATGCAGTGAACCGTCGGGTGTGGCAGCGGGCCGAGGCGGTGATTGTGCCCTGCGAAACGATGAAAGCCCGCATTGTGGCTAAGCACCCGCACCTGGGCGATCGCATCACCGTAATTCACAACTGGTCAGACCCCGACTGGGTCAAACCCCTGGCCAAGGCCGACAACGCCTTTGCCCAGGCCCAGGGGCTAACGGAAACTTTCACCGTGCTCTACTCCGGCAACATGGGCCGCTGCCACGACATGGAGACAATCATCGGGGCGGCCCAGGATTTGCGGCATGACCCCGTTCAGTTTTTGTTTGTGGGCGGTGGCCCCAAGCGCGATGGCACCCAGCAGCGGGTGGCCGAGCTGGGCCTGACCAACTGTCGCTTTTTGCCCTACCAGGACAAAGCCCTGCTGCCCCAGTCGCTGACCGCCTGTGACCTGCACCTGGTCAGCATTGACACCGCCATGGAAGGGCTGGTGGCCCCCAGCAAATTTTACTCGGCGCTGTCGTCGGGCCGACCGGTGGCAATTATCTGTGAACCGCATTCCTACCTGCGGGGGCTGGTGTCCCAGTCCCACTGCGGGGCAGCCTTTAACAATGGCGACAGTCAGGGGTTGGCCAGCTTCATTCGCTACCTGATGAAAGACCGCGAAGTCACCCAACAGCTGGGGCTGTCGGGCCATCGCTACATTCGCGAGCACTTTACCGTGGCCGCCATCAGCCGCCAGTATTACCGGCTGATGCAGCGGGCGGTGGTGAAAAATGCTGACCTCTACGGTGCGATCGCCCACAGCGAGTTTGAAATCTACTATCAACCAATAGTGAACCTGGGCAATGGCCGCATTGACACCCTCGAAGCCCTGGTGCGATGGCACCATCCCCAGCGGGGGCTGCTGCAACCCGAAGACTTTCTCTCCGCCGCCGAAGATACGGCCCTGATCATTCCGCTCGGGTGGTGGGTGCTCGATCAGGTCTGCCAGCAACTGGCCGCCTGGCGGCAGCAGTTTCCTGAGCGGAACTGCCGCGCCAGCATCAATCTCTCGACTCAACAGTTTCTGCACCCAGACCTTTTTGCCCGGCTTGATCAGGCGCTGGCTACCCACCAACTCCAGGGCGAACACCTGATGCTAGAACTCAAAGACGACACCGTAATGGTGGATACGGCAGCCACCATCGGCCTATTTATGCAGCTCCAGGGGCGGGGTATTCAGATCTGCATTGATGGTATTGGCACCCGCTATGCCTCGCTCAGCTTTTTGCACCGCTTTCCGGTCAGCAGCCTCAAAATTGATGCCCGCACCATCAACCGCCTCGACATCGACACCAGACTGGCGGAGTGGCTCAAAAGCTTAATTGTAATGACCCACGATCTGGGCATTGACCTGGTGGCCACAGGCATTGAAACAGCCTTTCAGCATCGGCGCACCCGCGAAATGGGCATGACCTACGGCCAGGGCTACGGCTTTGCCAAACCAGCACCCACCGCTGTAATCACTCGTCTACTGGCCCACAGCAACCCCTTTTCTTTCCTGCTCGAACCTCTACCCCTCCCCTGTGCTATGACCCACGCCGAAGACGCTCCCCTAGTGCTGATAGTAGATGACGATCGCTCCCTCCGCAGACTGTTGACCATGGCGGTCACCCAGGCCGGTTACCGCACCATTGAGGCTGCTAACGGAATAGAAGCTCTAGAACTTTACCAGCAGCACCATCCCGATTTGGTTTTACTAGATGCCATGATGCCGGCAGTGAACGGCTTTACCTGCTGCCGTCAGCTCCGCACGCTACAGGCGGCTGAGGCCCACGGCCCCTCTGACCCATCTGCCCTCCCTGTGCTAACCCAGCAGAGACAACCCTTCCCTATTTTGATGATTACCGCTCTAGACGATGAGAACTCGGTGGAACAGGCCTTTGCCGCTGGGGCCACCGACTACCTGACTAAGCCCATCAACTGGTCAATTCTTAAACAACGGCTTAGGCAAATACTCAACGTCAATAACGGTTAGGCGATCTTCAAAGACTACGCTGGCGAAAATACTGCCGCGACTTGCTAGGAGCGGAGAGAGCTTACAGGCCTCTGGGCTTAGGACTGAGCTGATTTGTAGGTTGTCTCCTAGCTTTTTTGAAGCCAAGTTGCGGGCAGAAAACAGGTTGCACACAGCGTACTTCTGGAGTGTGGCCCAATTGACCCAACGGCGAACGATCAGGTTTAGATCAGTACATGGCTAGACATCAAAGACAGCCGCCAGGGCAAAGCCACTCAACGGCAGAGGCAGCCACTGATTGGGCAACTGCCACCAGGTCAGCACCCCCGTCACGAGCAGACTGAACAAAGCTTCAATACCGACACAGACCAGTAAAAAAGCCCCAAATAGTAGGTCAACAACGCCAGCACCAGCAAACTGGCTGCTAACAGGAGCGTTCGCCCCAGCCCATCTAGTCACCACACTGCTGGTGAGGTGCCGTAATGTAGCCACTAATCTGCCTGACAAAAAGCAGCGCGACCGTGGCGGAGGTGAGGTGACAAGCTACCAGGATAGACGGCAGCAGCACTCCTAATGCCGCTTCAGCGATGCCAATGGCAACAAAGGCATAGAAGTAAATGGCCAATCCAATCCATACAGAAGCTAACGGGTGTTTAGAGAGCTTTGTCGGCGAGCCCACGGCAATAATTCTGGGGGTTAAAGATAAAAGAATAATGACCAGGAATCGAATGGCTACGGCAGAGTATCAAAATCGTTGGCTTTCGTCAGAGACCCGAGTTTCTGTTATGGAAAACCCTCAAAAGATGCTTCGAACCCATTGCCGTCTGGGGAAGCGCACATGATGCCCGCTTGAATTGTATCGCCGGGCAGGTAGGTTAGCCTGAACAGCTTGTATTCTGAGGTGCCATCTTGGTAAGCGATTTGGATAGCTTCCTGGCGACGCTCGACTCGCAGGTGGAGAACTTCAGGCGGGTTGGGTAGCGGCATAATCGACCAGTCGGAGTATTCATGGGTAACAACGGCGCTTAGATTTTGCACCCCATCGACAAATTCAATGCCGGTTTTTATCCAATGATTTTCATCGACTCGGAGCATAATCCCGGCCTGATCATAGAGGTCTGTGTAGTTTCCGCGAATGCCGATCTCCATCACAAAATCGGCGCTTAAGACATTGAAGCAAAAGTGACCTGAGTCACGAATGAAGCCGTAGTGAGTCGTACGCCAAAAGTCCGTTTTTGGAGAGGTTTTAACGATTAGTCGATTGCCTGAATAGAACCATTCCGTCGGTTCATTAAGCCATTGCATGGGATACCTCAGGTGTACTTTTATGATTGAGTAACATGGCTATGGCAGTTGTGCCATCAGTTACAAATAGGAACTCCGGTCACAATGCGATACAAGGATGGTTTGAGCGGGATTTAATGTGGGTGCTTCCGATCGAGCTGGGTGAGCGTGACCGCCACTATCAGCAACGCAATGGCAAAAACCCTGGAAAAATTGAGCGGGTGAGCCGGAACGCCCAACCAGCCAAACTGATCAATTACCAAAGCCATGATCATTTGGCTGCAAACCACTGCTAAGGTCGCTGTTGTTAAGCCCAATTTCGGAACTGTCAACGTACTCAAACTGACAAACGCAGCACCCAAAAATCCCCCCAAAAATGCCCACCAGGGAACGGTAGAGAACTGTTGAAAATTTGGCAATTTGAACAGCCCTGAGGCAATCAAAATCGCTAAAATACTGAATCCAATCAGAAAGTTAATGGCTGCTGCTGCGATCGCAGACTGCAACGTTTGCTTGAGACGGGCATTGGCCGCCGACCCAATGGCTAAGAAACTACCCGCTGAACCGGCACCAACAATGGCTAATAAAAGATCCATAACGCATCCGAAATGAACTACTGGACAAGCAAGAAAATCGCAACGATAAACATCCCAATGGCAACGCGCCGATAGGGAGTGAGCCGATGGTGGGGTAGGCCCAGCCAACCAAAATGATCGGCAACAATGCCTGCGATCGCCTGCCCAAACACCACAAACCCCAGGGTTAACGTCGCCCCTAGAGCCGAGATGAAATAAGCACTGGAGGCAATGTACCAGGCTCCAAAAACACCGCCGGTCAGACTCCAATGGGGTGCTTTCGATAACGCTGACCAATCAGGATGCTCAAACCGGTGCGTCAGCAGCAAAACCGCTAAGGCTAAAAAACCAACCAGGTAAGAAACATTAGCTGCCATAGGCGCGGAAGTTAGCGATCGCGCCAGCTGAGCATTCATGCTGGCCTGAATGGGCAACAGAGCACCACTCAGCAGCGACAGCGCGAGATAAAGGCAAATTTGACAGCGGAACCAGAAGCTCCGCGATCGGAACAGAGGCAAGAAGCTCATACCTAAAACCCTGGGTAAGTGAGTCGTAGCGAGAAAAATCCTGGAATCCGCAGCGCTAACGAGCAGAAGGCTGGAATCAATCTTTACATCAAGATATTCGACATAAAGATAAAAGTCAAGTATCTCGACATCAAGATATAATGGCACCATGCAGCACGATCGTATTGATAGCATCTTGGAGCAATGGCAACAGGAGTCTCCGCAGTTAGACCTCTCGGCTCTGGCGGTGACCGGGCGAGTCATGCGGATCGCGCGTTTACTGGAAAAACATCGGGAGGCTATCCTGGCAGACTATGGGTTAGCTGTCTGGTCGTTTGATATGTTGGCGACCCTGAGACGACAGGGGCCACCCTATCAACTCAAGCCAACCGATCTCTATGACCTGTTAATGCTCTCGTCGGGGGCGATGACCAACCGGATTGATCGCCTGGAAAAAGAAGATCTGGTTGCTCGCATTCGTGATCCCGACGATCGGCGCAGTGTCAGCGTGCAGCTAACCCCAAAAGGGATTGAACTGACGGATACGGTTATGTCGGTTTTGTTTGAACGGGAAAATCGATTTCTGGAGCAGTTTACTAAACCAGAGACTCAAACCTTTACAAAATTGCTGCGCCAGTTTTTGTTGGGGTTTGACGCGAATGGCAGGTAAGCTAATTTATCTCTCTACGTTCCAGTTAGAACCACCCTGAGAAAGAGCAAGAGAGAGAAAGCAAGTGCGACTTGCAACGGTTTTCCTGAAACCACTTATTTGGATCGACGTCGAGCTAGCTAACACTGCGCTAGTAGTCAGTCAAGTTAAATGTGACGGGTTAACGGGGTTGACGGTCTACGGTAAACGGTATACGGCTCGCCTTAAACCGTTACCGTGAACCCTAAGTCACACCTCACGTCTACCCGTCATTATTTTTTTGACTGAACACTAGAGCGTCGCGATCGCCAAGAGGAACCAGAGCCGAGAGAGGGCGCAGAGGTCGCGAATCTCAGATTTCTGGAGATTCCAGCCGTTGGATTGGTCATCGAGAAACGCCTCCTCTGTTTGGCCGATTTTGATCAACACCATTGAAGGGGTGCAGCAGAAATTGTGATGTCGGGGATTTTGGGAATTGGTTTTATCTGGGATGCCTATCGGCAGAACTACATCAGCGAGATTATTTTGATAGACTAGATCGAAGTTAGCGCCAGCAAGATAACAAGTCGCCGCGCCGGAACGGTGAAAAGTAGTTGGTGAGCAGCAAAGGTGGTCTGCGTCCGGTGGGCTTGGTCGTTAGGTTTCGCGAACTCAATGGATAGAAGATTGTGGCACACTAAAGCTATCTTTGAAGAGAATTCATGAAAGCAATTGTATGTACAGAGTATGGATCTTCTGATGCTATGCAGCTTAAGGAGGTAGAGAAACCTACTCCCAAAGAAAACGAGGTGCTAATTAAAATATATGCGACAACAGTAACGTCAGCAGACATACGCATTCGAAAGGCCGACCCATTTCCGATAAGATTTTTCTACGGTTTCACAAAACCTAAAAATAACACGATACTAGGGTCGGAGCTAGCCGGAGAAATTGAAGCAGTTGGTAAAAATGTAAGGCAATTTAAAGCAGGTGACACAGTATTTGCTGGTGCAGGAATCAGTCTTGGTGCAAATGCTGAGTACATTTGTCTGCCTGAAGATGGAGCGGTTGCGATCAAGCCTACTAATATGACCTATGAGGAAGCCGCTACCATTCCTTTTGGGGCAACAACCTCACTAATTTTCCTGAGAGATAAGGGCAAGATTCAGAGCGGACAGGAAGTTTTGATCTATGGAGCTTCTGGAGCGTTAGGTGTGGCTGCCGTGCAGCTTGCCAAGTTCTTTGGGGCACAAGTGACTGGGGTATGTAGCACAGCAAAGTTAGAATTAGTGAAGTCTCTGGGGGCTGACGATGTTGTTGACTACACCAAAGAGGATTTTACTCAAAGTAGTAAGACCTACGATATTATTTTTGACACAAGTGGCAAAAGTCCATTTTCAGGTTGTTTGAGCTCACTAAAAAGCAATGGACTCTATCTCAGAGCGGTTCACATAAATCCATCTCCTATATTTCGAGGGCTGTGGACTTCAATTACAAGCAGCAAGAAAGTAATAGGTGGGGTGGCAATCGAGCATAAAGAAGATCTGATTTTTCTCAAAGAGTTAATCGAGATGGGGAGAATGAGGTCGGTCATAGACAGGCGTTATCCACTAGAACAGACTGCCGAGGCTCACAGGTACGTCGAACAAGGACACAAGAAAGGAAATGTCGTCATTACTGTAGAGCAAAGCAACAAAACCTAACAGACGTGCAGATATATCGTCCGGCAAGCGATGGATTTAGCCGAGCAGGCCGACTTTAAAAGACCGCTGCAGGTCAACTAAATCACTGGCAAACGCGATGTCGGTTTCCAGATTAACGCCGAGCACCGCCCTTTCAATGAAAAACTGACTTTCCCTGACCAAGTGCTGGGCCACCGACTCATCCGTGCCGCTGCGGGCCAACACCTGAATGCGCGTCACATTCAGCGCCAGACTGTCGAGCTGAGTCGCTCGGTTCGCCTGGAGGTACTGCGCCTTGAGAATGGCCCAGTTTATTGCCCTTGAACGTCGCCCAAGAGAGACTGCACAAGCTGACGGATGCCGTCCCGCATCGCTAGATCTTGAATCATCATCGAATGGTTGTTGGCGCTGGGGCGAATGTTGATCAGTAGAACTTGAGTGATAGGGATGACCTGCATTGGTAGAGCCATCGGGTAACATTGGCGTTGTTGCATCTGGGTGATGGGTTGATGCGTTTCAGTGGTTTCCAGGCTCTCTAGGGGAGGTTTGGTCGGGGGAAGGCGGCCAGTTTGAGGGAATATGCCATTCTGGGATCCGGTAGTTCTTGGGCAGATAGTTGGCGGGGATAGTGCTCTGATTGCCGTCGCGCATAGCCCCGTAATGGGGTGACATAATTTCGATGCCTGCCTGGTTGCAATAGTCTTGCAGGTTTTGATGCAGTTCTGAACAGATTTCCCCGAGCACCTCAGGGTGGAGGGTCGCCGCCCGCAACTGGTAGCTGACGTAAAAGTCGTCAAGGGAAGTTTGCCAAACGCAGGGGCGCGGCTCTTTCAAAAGGTAGGAGGTGGCTTCGGCGGCAGCGATCATGGTGTCGTATACCAGCTTCCAGGGGGCGTCGTAGCCGAGGGTGATGGTGGTTGTGACCACAATGGGGGTCTGCCGTTCGCGAATCAGGGCACTGTAGTTGGCAATGTTGCTGGTCAACAGGACGGCGTTGGGAATGCTGACCAGCTTCAAACAGGGCGATCGCCTCTACCGGAATCGCCTGATCATTGGCGATCGCCGTCAGCCGAGCCGAAATGCGGGCCGCCCGCTCTGCGACAGAATCAGCGGACTGCTGGCTCTGCACCGTAAATAGCGGCTGATCTCCCAGGGTCACGGTGGCTGGGTTCACGGTGGCGGCCTCAGCAGGGGCCGGAGCCGCAGCGTTTTCCTGGGCTAGCCCGACGGAGCATCCCAGGTTTAACCAAAGGCTGACCAGGCAGGCGATGCCGACTAAAAGCACGCCCGGCCAGCGCGATCGCCGAGAAGACAAGGAAATTCGTAGACCAGGAGTGCGGTATGGCATGGTTTAACTACCAGTCAAACCAATCGTTTACATTGTTGAAACACCGGAGACAGGAGGAGCCCATCATATAGCCACAGTCATCTGGATTAGGAGAATCAAAAGCCTTAGAAACGTTTGAACGTTCAACCGCACCTTAAACCGCCGCCGCCAGCTTACCCTTGAACTGGCTCATATACAGGTCATAGTAAAACCCCTGATTCGCCATCATTTCAGCGTGGGTACCGCGTTCGATAATTGCTCCGGCTTTGAGCACCAGAATTTGGCTAGAGTCGCGGATCGTGCTCAGTCGGTGGGCAATTACGAGACTGGTGCGGCCTTCCATCAGGCGGGCCAGGGCTTCCTGAATTTTTGCTTCGGTGCGGGTATCGACGTTGCTGGTTGCCTCATCCAAGATCACCAGGCGCGGGTTTTGCACCATCATGCGGGCGATGGTCAGCAGTTGGCGTTGCCCCTGGCTCAGGTTGCTGCCGCGTTCCGCAAGTAGCGTGTCGTAACCGTTGGGCAGCCGCATGACAAAATCATGGGCGTTGGCCCGTTTTGCCGCTTCAATGCAGTCTTTTTCGGTTGCCTCTAAGCGGGCGTATCTCAAGTTGTTCATGACCGTATCGGAGAATAGGAAAGGCTCCTGGAGGACGATCCCGATCTGTTTGCAGAGACTTGCCTGGGTCACGTCGTAGATGCTGATGCCATCGATGCGAATATCGCCCTCGCCTTGACTGGGGCGGCGATTCTCCGCCGGAGACGCGGCGCGAACACGATTGTCAATGTCGTAATAACGCGTGATCAGGTTGATGATAGTGCTCTTGCCGGCCCCGGTGGGGCCACACAGACCTATCTTTTGTCCGGGTAGGGCTTTGAAGGTGTTGTGTTGGAGAATTTGGCGTCCTGGCACGTAGCTGAAATCAACATTCTCGAATTCAACTAAGCCCTGAATCGGCGGCATTTCCTGGGCACCGGGGCGATCGACGATGGCGGGTTTTTCATCCAGGGTTTGGAAGATGCGTTCGGCAGCAGCGATCGCGGCAAACAACCCATCCAGCATATTGGCGATGCTGGTTATGGGCATGGCAAACTGACGGGTATATTGCAAAAAGGTGGCCACCGTGCCAACCGAAATCGCTCCCCTCAGCATCAATAGCCCCCCCACAAGGGCGACGAGGGCAATGTCAAAATTGGTCAACACCTGGGTGACGGGGCGACTCAACAGAGCCATGAACCTGGCGCGAATGCCGGCCTTCATGGCAGCGGTACTGATGTCTTGAAAGTTGGCGATCGCATCCGCTTGCTGGTTATAGGCAATGACCACCTTCTCGCCGCTCACCGTTTCCTCCATCAATCCGTTGAGTTCCCCCACTTCATTTTGGAGGGCGGCAAAGGCTGGCCCAGACGCCTGACTGACAAAACCCACAAACGCCAGCACCAGAGGCACAATCACGATGGCGGCTAAGGCCAGCTGCCAGCTCAGCCACACCATCGCCACCACAATAAAGACCAGTTTGAGGGAGTCGCTCACCAGGGTGCCCAGACCACTGCGAAAGAACAGGGCAATCACCTCGGTATCGTTGGTGACGCCGCTCATCAGTTCGCCGATGGGGCGACGATCGAAGAAGGTTAGCGACAGCGTCATCATGTGTTCAAACAGGTCGCGGCGCAGGTCGTAAATGCCCTTCTCGGCCACTCGGGCCAGCATTTGACCCTGCACCATCAGCGCCAGGCCACTGCCCACCGCCGCCAGGGCCATCCATATCACGGTTTGCAAAAGCGCCTGGCGATCCTGGGGGCCGCTGATGTTGTTAATCGCCACCCCCAGCAGGAAGGGCACCAGCAAATTCAGCACCGTCCCAACCAACAACAGCAGACCGATAAGGGCGATCGCGCCTCGGTATCGGGTCACATAGGTCAGCAACCGCCGCAGGGATTGCCATTTTCCGGCTGGGGAAGGTGCTGGATACCTGGCGCGCCGCTGCCGCCGGATAAAGGGAATTATTGACTTCATCCGGGCACCCCTCCTAGCTGAGATTGGCAGATTTCTTGGTAGAGCGCACAGGTGTGCAGCAGCTGCTCGTGGGTGCCAGCATCAATAATCTCACCAGCATCCATGACAAAAATGCGATCGGCGGTAATGACGGTGCTGATGCGCTGGGCCACAAACACGGTAGTTATGTCATCCATCAAATCGTGAATTGCATCCTGCACCCGCGCTTCGGTGGCCATATCGAGGGCGCTGGTGCTGTCATCCAGAATGAGAATGGTCGGTTTAACGGTAAGGGCTCTGGCGATGGACAGGCGCTGCCGTTGCCCGCCCGAAAAATTGGTGCCGCGACGGGCTACGGGGGTATCGTAGCCTTCAGGCATCGTCATGACAAAGGTGTGGGCGTCGGCAGCCTGGGCCGCTGCCACCATTTCGGCGTCCGTGGCAGCGGGTTTGCCGTAGCAGACATTGTCCCGCACCAGCCCACTGAACAGCACCGACTCTTGTAAGGCAATGCCGACGATTTCGTGGAGATCCTGAAGCGCAATATCCCGCACATCCACATCATCAAGGGTGATCCGTCCGTGGGTGACATCGTAAAAGCGGGGAATTAAATTCACCAGGGTTGACTTACCCGCTCCTGTGGCTCCCAAAAAGGCAACGGTTTGCCCCGGTTCAATGGTCAAATTGATGTTTTTGAGCACCGCCGTGGGCTGCTCACCATCCTGGCTGGGATAACTGAACCCGACATTTTCAAAAACGATTTTTCCTTTCGCCCTTTGGGCCGTTAGCCCCACCGGGCGGGGCGGCTGGGGGATGGTAGGGACGGCATCCAGCACGGCAAACATTCGTTCGGCAGAGGCTTCGGCAGCGGTTAACTGGGGCGTCATAATGGCCAGAATCACCAGTGGCACCAGAATGGAGGCCAGGTATTGGGTGAAAGCGACCATTTCACCGACGGTGACGTTGCCCTGCATGGCACCATTGCCCCCCACCCAGATGACGGCCGCGATCGCCAGATTCATGATGGTCAGCAGGGCTGGTTGGATGAAGGCCGAATACTGCATCGGGTGGAGCGATGCTTGGCGAAAGGCCTGGTTGGCGCGATCGTAGCGGCGGGTTTCGTAGTCACTCTGCACAAAGGCTTTGACCACCCGAATCCCCGCTAGGGCTTCCTGCAACACGTGGTTGAGGGCATCGAGTTTTTGCTGGCGAATGGCAAACAGCGGCCCCATCTTGCTGACAAAAAACCACAGCACCGCCACCAGAACCGGAATCAAAACAGCCAGAATCCACAATAGGCTGGGGCTGTTGTAGTAGATCAGCAGGAGTGCGCCCACAAACATGACGGGGGCCTGAACCAGGGAGAGGATGACCGACTGCACCACGGTTTGAATGGAGCTGACATCACTGGTCATGCGCACCATCAGGTCACTGGTGGAGTATTGATCGAGGTTGCCGAAGGAAAAGGTCTGAATTTTTTTGTAGAGAAACATCCGCACGGCATGGGCGGTATGCTCTGCAAACTGCACGGCATACCAGGCATTGGCAATGGTGAAGATGGCACTCAGCAGGGCAAACGCCACCATCCACAGCACGCTATTGACGGTGGCGTTGCGATCGCCCAGCAAAATCCCCTCATCCAGTAACGTCTGGGTCATCAGGGGAATCAGCAGGGTGAAGAGGGTCGCGATCGCCAGCAGCACCTGCGAGACCACGAACGGTCGCTCGTAGCCCCGATAAATCGCAATAAACCGCCTTAGATTGGGTAGCATGCTCTGCTTAGGTTGAATTCAGCTATTTCGGTCCCTTGATGCTGGGGGGCTGCTTGACTCGCGACTGTCAGCCGTTTGAGCCCGAACGGGCTGAGCCAACGTAGCACCGCTTCTCTAGTAACTCGTCCAGCCACCATCGGTGGCGTAGGTACAGCCCGTCAGGTTAGCGGCATCGGGCGACAGGAGAAACAGGATAATTGCCGCCTGCTCCCACACCGTCGATGCCCGGTGCTGAGAATCTGCCGCCGCCAGAATACTCTGGGTTTTGAGGCCGCCCATCGAACCGCCCTGGCCCGATGCCTTCATCGCTTGGACGAACTCACCCGCCCGCGCCACCATCGGGGTGTCGGTGGCCGCCATGTTGACGGAGTTAATGCGAATGCCGAAGGGGGCGTAGTCCAATGCAGCATTGCGGGTGAGCCCGGTAACGCCATGCTTGCTGGCGACATAGGCGGGGTTGCCCGCCAAACCCGTGAGCCCCGCGATGGAACCAATATTGACGATGGCCCCACCGCGCCCCTGCTGCACGATCTGCCGCAGTTCCGCACGCATCGATTTGAACACTCCAGTGGTGTTGGTCGCAACCACCGCCTCCCAATACTCATCGGTGGCTTCGTGGATGGAGTTGGGCAACAGGTTGCGCTGGCCATTGAAGTTTAATGGCTGGGCCGGATCGCCTCCATCCATCACCCCCGCCGCATTCAAGGCCAGATCTAACCCGCCATAGACCCGCACGGCGTCGGCGACGGCGCGATCGCAGACCGCCGTTTCCACCACATTGCCCACGATGGCGATCGCCTGATGGCCTTCGCTTTTGATCTGGCTAATCGTTTCGTTCAGCTCCTTTGCTTTGCGATCGAGGCCCACCACGTTAGCCCCTTCCCTGGCGGCCCGAATGGCGGTTGCTGCCCCAATACCCGTGGCCGCTCCCGTCACTAGCAGGGTTTTGCCTTCAAAACGGTTGGGAATGAAATAGTCGGGATGGGTGGGAGTAATATCTACCATTGAGTTTTCTCCAGAAGATGCGGAGTTGGTATTGGCTATTAAGGTGGGTGAAGCGCCGTCCTGAGCCTGGGCCTGCGGATAAGCAAGGGCAACCGTTGCCAGAAAAGACCCGGCTCCTAAGGCCATAAATTGGCGGCGATTGAGCCCGTGCAACACCTCTTTAACCCCTGGGTTGTCCAGGTTGAGGCGAGATAAATCAGGTTCCATAAAGTTCCATTAAGGGGTTCGCCAGTCGAAGTAAAAAGGACTTCCTGAGCCCACGGAGAACGCAATCAGCCAGGAAGGAAGCCACTGATTTAGCACTGAACAATATCTCAGCCAAAGGTAAAAAATAAGAGGTAGTCTAGAGGCAAGATCTACGTCTTAAGGTAGAAGTAGAAAAATAGCATTTAGCCTATGAGAATTTTGCTGGTCGAAGCCTCTCACCCCCCCCCGAGACTCCCCTATACGACCTTGAGTCAGCATAGATTTGTTGTCGATCGAGCCAGCAACAGCGAGGAAGCCTGGGAACTGCTCAGTTCCTTTCTGTACGACCTGCTGCTGCTGGAGGCGTTCACCCCCTGCTGCGATGGCATCCACCTTTGCCGTCGCCTGCGCAATGTAGGCAATCCAGTGTTGATTCTGCTAATCTTGCCCGCTCTCACCGGAGGGGATGGGGGTTCTGCCCAGGCAAGCCATCGCATCCAGGGCTTCACCAGCGGTGCCGATGCCTGTCTCACGCAACCCGTTGATGGACAGGAATTGCTAGCCCATATCCAAGCGTTGGCCCGACGAGGAGCGCGAAAAGCCAGCCCGGTGCTCTCCTGGGGGCCCGTGTGTCTGCATCCAACTGCCTGCCAGGTCACCTGCGATGGTCGGGTTTTGACGATCAATCGCAAAGAGTACCAACTTCTGGAACTGTTGTTGAGCCATCCCCGACAGACGTTTTCTCGCGCCGCTATCAGCGATCGCCTGTGGCCCCTGGATGAGACATTGCCCACCGATGCCACCATCAAAACCCACATTCGCAATGTTCGTCGCAAGCTAGAGCAGGCTGGGGTTCAAGACTTCATTCAAACCCATTACGGTCATGGATATCGCCTGAATCCGTCCTATCACGCCAGGGCTGCCCTGGCCAGCGATCAGACCCTTCAACCTGGAGCCGTCGTAGATACGGTAACCGCCCATGTCTGGCAGGAACTGATGACAGCCAATGCCCGGTTACAAGAGGAAATTGAGCACCGCCAGCGGATTGCCGAACAGCTAGAACGCTCAGAACGGATGCTGCGCAACGCCCAACAGGTAGCCCAAATTGGCAGTTGGGAGTTTGACATGCAGACCCAAACCACCTACTGGACCGAAGAACTGTATCGCATCCATGGTCTCGACCCCTCGCAACCCGCCCCCACTCCATCCGAAAACCTAGCCCTGATTCACCCTGACGATCACCCTATTCATACAGAGGCGATTCTCAAACCAGTGATCAAAGAGGAACCCTTTGAAGCCAATTTACGCATTATTCGTAACGATGGTGAAATTCGCTATGTCAATATTCGAGGAGGTCCCATCTTCGACGACGAAAGAAGGTTGATAAAGATCGCCGGAACGACGTTTGATATTACTCAATGGGTGGTCAACGATACGTTTTCAACTTTAAGAGCCGTCTCAGCGCCAGTGGCTTAGCGGCTAGCTGGCGCACCATTTCCCAGGGACTTAATAATTGCGCCGGACGCTTCATCATAGCTACAGCCGGTCTGGTTAGGACAGTTTCCCTAAAACGTTTGAACGTTCAAACGTTTCTGAGATTTCTGATTGTCCTAACCCAGGTGACTAGGGCTATAAAAACACTCAAACTGTATTCTTCCTACCGATTCAGGCAAAAGTCGGCCTGATTGAGGGTGGCGGGGTAGAGATCGGCAAACCATTTCGTAGAGACCCCATTTTCGCGATCGCTAACCAGGTACTGATTGACCAGCGTGCGCCACTGCGGGTCATTGTCGGGCAAAACTAGTCCGTAGAACTCACAGGTCAGGGGCTGTTCCGGCACCAAGGCAAATTCCTCCAGGGGGTTCCCCGCCAGCCGCAGGGCTGCGTAGGTCAAAATACCATCGCCGACAAAGGCATCGATAGAACCCTGCTGAACAGCTTGAATGGCTCTGCGGCGTCCTTCTGGCCCTGAGAAGGTCACCCGGTCGGCCCTGGGGTAGGTGGACTGCACAAACTGTTCGGTCGTGGTGTTGCTGAGTATCCCCAGCCGTACCCCCTCCAGGGGCAGGTTGGGATTGATCGGTTTGGCCTGACCGGCCAGCGTCAGAAATTGGGCGCTGCCCACGAAGATGGGATTGGAGAAAGTAATGCCTGCCACATCCGAGCGAATGGTGTTGGGGCCGCACTCCAGGTGAACGGTGCCGTCTTGAACCAGGCTGTAGCGATTGTCGAGGGTAGAGGTGAGTTCTACCACCTGAATAGGGCTCGCCAGAGTTAGGTGGTCTGTCAGGTAGCGGCCCAGGGAGAGAGCCATATCGCCACAGTAGCCATCCCAGGCGTTGTCCCGATTGATGAAGCCAAAGGGAGCAGCGTCTTTGCGCAGACCCACCTTCAACGTGCCAGTGCGGGCAATTTCGGCCAGAATAGTTTCTTCCCGAGGGGCAGGCAGGGAGGCGATCGCAGTCGGCATCACGGGGATAGGCGGTGTCCCACCATAGGCCGCTTCAAGCTGGCTGGCGGACAGCTCAGAGATGATATCCACCGCCATGGGCTGCCCTTCGCTGATGAATTCGCCGTAGCGGGCGGTGAGGTAGGGTAAAAATTCCTTCTGGTCTCGCAGGTAGGCGTTCCAGAAGGCCACGCTGAGGATTTTGTAGTAGCGGGAACCGACGTCTCGATGTTCTCCTGCCAGCAGCTTAAAGATGCCCCCTGCCCCATCGCGGCCCGGCTTGGAGGTGAAGTGGGTGCCCCCTTCAAACAGGGCCAGATACTTGGGCTCACTCTGCAACCAGACAAAGGGGTGAATCTGCTCGGTCACCACCGTTGAGACAATGTCATTGCCCCCCGACACCATCAGCAGCGGCACATCGATCTGGCCAAAGCCTTCGGGGCCGTAGAGCCCACCGCCCAGGGGATGGGCCGCAACGACGGCTTTGATGCGAGGGTCCTTGAGGGCATAGTTTTGGGGAGGCAAAAATCGGGCGCGACATTCTAAATACAGAGAAAAGTTGAGAATTACGCTCTCCTGGTCGCAGTTTTCCACCAGCCGAGCGTAGTTGATTTCGGCACCGCCCAGGGCCAGGGCGGTGGAGCCCCCCAGGGAGTCGCCGACAACGCCGATGCGGGTTGGGTCTGCGATCGCGGCCCATTCCCCCGATTCCGCCGTCAGTTCCTCCAGTCGGTCAATCAGGTACGAAATTTCCTGGGGCCGGTTAACAAACTCCATAGGGCTGAGCAGGGTATTCAGCCGCCCCTGCAGGTAGGTTTGGCGGTAGGCCAAATCACTCCCCACGTGGTCTGGAATAATGGCGACGAAGCCGTAGGAGGCCAGATGCTCAGCCAGAAACGTGAAACTCTCTTTGACATCCCCAAACCCGTGGGAAATGATCACGATGGGGGCAGGCCCGCTCAGCCCATTGGGAATGTAAATATCGGAGTCGAAATCGTAGTTAACGGTCAGGCCCGCTGCCGTTTGTCGCGTAGCGGGATTGGTGACGGTGATCGTGGCCTTTTGAAAGGAATAGGGACCGGGCTGGCTCAGGTCAGGTAATCTGGCGACATCCAGATCGGCCTCGGTCAGAGCTTCAGCCGCCGCCTGGGCCTGAATCGCCCCATTGGCTGCTCGGTTGTAGCTGAAGTACAGGGACAGTTCCCGCCGTAGGGCCAGCAAATCCATCAGGTCAATGTCGATGGATTGGGTGGGAAAGGCCCGCAGGGCATCGATCAGGGTCCAGCCCTCCGGGCCAGCGTTGGCGGCGGCATTGATCACCGCAGCCCGCAGGGCGATCTGCCCGTTGTCGCCGCTGGTCGTCCGTACCACCTTACCGAGGTTGAACAGCACATCTCGCCCCAAAGGAGAATAGGCGACGTTATCGACCATCACCACATCCAGGGGTAGCTTGAAGTTTAGCCCCGTCCGCAGTTGCGCCAGCAGAGGAGCACTGAGAAAGCGAGCGTACAGCTTCAACTCAGGCGTGATTTCGCCGGTTGCGGCAAAGGTTTCCAGGGCATCGACCGAGACCGTCAACACCAGCGGCCCGGTGGTATTGATGCGAATTTCCTCGGCGCTGTAGCCGGGACGGGGCAGGCTGGCATCGAACAATACGCTGCCGATCGCAAGGGTAGCGGTGGCCAGGCTGGCTGGCAAAAAGCGGCGGCATCGAGTGGGTTGGGACATACGATCACTTTGCTCAAAAACGTCAGGGAGCCAATCCCTAAAATGCTAGGGGGGCCAGCGGCTCAATATCTGGATTATCCCCGCCGAGCTGGTTAGTGCGAAGCATCCAGGCCGTTGCTCCCTGACACAGAAAGCACTCAGTAATGCTGTTGCTGGCCACCCGAGGTAGCATCGTGCGCCAGCTCACCAGCCCTCGCCCCAGGGTTTTCAGGGGGTCATCTTCCAGGGTGTTGCCCAGAGACGTGGCCTCATTAGCCCAGTCAGCGCGGGCGCTGCCCCAGGGCATGAGGTGGTGCCGCAAGTCTTTGCCCAATTGTTCTAATTGCTGAAGATCTTTGGCTACATCGGGATTCTGCCGCATCCAGGCTTTGATGTCGGCCTGGGAGCGATCGGGGTTGGTGCGCACCGATCGAGCCATGTGCTGCAATGCTGCATAGAGACTCTGGTTGGAGTCCTGGGCGCAGTTGTTGGCAGGGCCAACATAGGTACCGCCACTGCCGTCGCCGATGCGATAGCGGGCGGCCATCACCTCTAGCTGACGAATTAAGACATCCAGGGGCGATCGCTCCTGGCCATCTTTAACGGGGTAATCGCGGGTAAAGGGGGCGAAGTGAATCAGCGTATCGGCCACGGGGCGAAGGCCAATCCAGCCGAACTGGCGATCGCCCATGTAGCGCGACCAGTGCATCGTCCCGGCTACCAAACCGTCGGGGTTTTGGGTATAAATCTGGTGGTAGACAATGTCAAACCGCAGCTCATTGGTGAGCGGTTCCCGTACCACGGTGGCGACGCCAAACGAGAAATGCCCGAAGTAAACCGGCCCCTGGGCGGCGGGTTCGGTCTGGTTGCCGCCGATGCCGCCATAGACGTGAACCAATAGGGCGCGGGTACCCTCTTTCCAGGCTGGGCATTGCCCAGCTTGAGCATCAGAGCGATACGTCAACTGCACCGAGCCGATCTGCCCCTTTTGCTCCGCCAACTGGCTCCAGGCAGCTTGTTTTAAGTAGGTTTTGACTGGTTTGCGCCCCACGATCGCCTGCTCAGGCTCCAGCTGGAACAGGGCACGGGGGGCGATCGCCCGCACCACGAACTGATTTGCATCGCCCATCGCCCCATAGATATACCAGCCCGTTTCATTCAGGGGCGACTGCTCAATCCCTTCATTGGTGAAGGGGAACGTACCGTTTTCATTGGCCACCACCGGGGGCAACCAGACTACTTCTCTAACCCCATCAAACTGCCCGCTGGCTTGGCTGAAGTGAACAACGCGAAACGGTTCGGGGTTATAGCCATGGTCAATTGAGTTAGGACATTCAGCAATCCCAGGAACGTTCAAACGTTTGAACGTTCCTAAAGAAATTGTCCTAACCAGACTGGCTAAAGCTATAGCTGCGGCCCCATCCATTGGCCCCAGGAACTTCACCAGGCCGTAGTAAAGCCCGGTAATTTGGATGGGTTCGTGGGCGATGCGTAGGGTAACGGGGTAGTGGGAGGCCAAGGGATTGGCAGCAGAAGGCTCTACCTGCACCGGCTCAGGCAGAGCCACCACCATATCGTCATCGGGATGCGCCCCCGCCAAAGATTCGAGGGGATTGACCCGTTGCCAGTGGTTGAGACGAGTTGGATAGACCCCTCCCCGCTGGCTGTTGTAGGCGGCCTGGGGGCTGAAGTACACATCCTTGGTCACCTGCTGCCAATAAGCTTTTACATTGGCATCTTCACGCCAGCCCAGGCTGACCACGGTTCCTAGTAGGTGGGCATATTTCTCAGGCGCGTGGTGAATTTCAAAGGAAATGGTCTGGGGCTGACGCTGATCGGGCTGAGGCAGCAGCAAGCGCCCCATCCAGGGGGCAATGGGCTGGTAGCGATCGGCTGGCATGGATGTCTGAATAGGGTAGCATTCAGACCGGTTGAAGGGAGCCTGCCGATAGCGCTCTAAATTGCTGGAAATGTGAGCCGGTTGCAGGTCTTGGAGGGGGGCTGTGCCCTGAAGAATATCCACCACCCATTGAACGGTCTGTTGTAAGGCAGTACGGCCATCGGGGAGCAGCCGGTCAGGATCCATCACACCGCCGGGAACTTGATGTCCGACCGGCCCAAGGTTAATCAGGCTCACTTTTCCCAGGTGCTTGCTGCGGTTCCAGTAGGACAGCGCGGCCAACGTCCATCGTTTTGGGAAAAAAATCGGGCCAAGGCGTTCGATTTTGTCTTGATCGCCCACCAGATGATAGATGTGTTCCAGCTTAAGAACGTTGTTGTTCCCACTAAAGACCCCAGCGATCGAAATCAGATTAATCGGATCCGGCAAGACGGCTTTCAGGTAGGGGGCTGCCCCCATAGATATTTGGCCGCCGCCGCTAAAGCCAATCAGGGTAATGGGAACTCCACTGCCGGGTTGGTAGCCGTGATTGATCAGGCTGTTGTAAATTACCTGCGCCGTGCCCCGATTGTAGATGGGGCCATAGCGCTGATCCGCAGAAACCCAGACGACAAAGACATTACGCAGATTAATTAGAAAGGCCAGCAAGCTACCCTTTTGGCTGAATTGAAGCCGATTGACCCAGTTCCAGAACCAGGCAAAGGGCCGCTCCTCGCTGGTCAGGGGTCGATTGACGGGAGAGTAGGGCATCAAGCCCCGGATAATTTGAATGTCATCGGGAAGCCCTCGGGCTAGCTCATCTAAAAAACCTTCCACATCCGGCAGGTAGTCAAAGGTAGATTGACCAATACCATCCAGATAAACAACGTAATGCGAAGGGGGAGTATCGCTGGCCATCTGCTTTTGTAATGAACCTAAATTTTCAGCGGTGGCCTGGATTGGATCACCGTACCAGCCTGCCCACCAGCCCAGGGCTTCCAGCGGCATCAGCAAAACCGTTACCAGCAGGGCAATCAACCCCATGCCCACCAGGTCGATAACCAGCCGGGCTGTGATGGTCATTGCAGCCAAGGCCGCCTGAACCAGGGGCACCAGCAGCGGCAGCAGCAGCACCAGCAGAGCAACCCCTAGGGTCAGCAGCAGCAATTTTTCGAAGCGACGAGATCGTAAAAGAGACATCATTTTGGGTGGCCCTGATAGTTGGCATTACCCTGCAAGCCAGTTTCCAGTAGGGTTTCTATGCCCTGGAGATCGGTCACCAGATGGGTGCCCGCAGTGGTGTTCGACAGCCATTTCCCCAAGGCTCCAATGGGTCGCCCGACGGTGCGCTGCAAAATTTGCAGGAAGACCCACCCCAGCAGGCCACAAATAAACGATTGCCAGAGGCCAAAGCCAGTGGATACGCTGAACCCCTGCACAAAGACCAACAGGGCCCACAGGGCCAGGATGACCTGGATCGGCACCCCCAAATAGGGCAGAGCTATCAAAAAGCTCAACAGCTGAGGCGCAGTTGCCAGTCCAACGGTGTAGTACACCTCTTGAAAATCAAGCGCCTGCTTAAACAGAAAGCGACTGACCAAAAATGTGCTCCCAATCCAAAACCCGTAGCTAAAGACAAACAAAATTGCCCCCAGGCAAAGGCTGAGTACAAAGCGTGTGGGTTTGACCCGGTTGACAAACAAAATCAGTCCTTGGCCCACGGCTTGGGAAAAGCCGACCAGCAGCAACACCTGAATGGCAATTTGATTGGCGTTGGGCAGGTCTGCCATGACCTGAAAGGATTCGGCATTAAAGGCCATGGCACCCTTGACTAGAGACCAAAAATCAGTGGATACCATTTCCCTAACCAAATGCTTGCTGTACTGGAGCCTAAAAATTGCCGAGGGCGGACTTTTCGTACTAGTTTTAAGGAACTAAACCCCAAAAAGAAATATCTGTACAATTGACAGCCATTGCTGGGGCGTAACCCATAGCATTACTCTGGCCAGTTAACCTTTGTGAGCTTTCCACGCTATAAGATGGCATCTAAAGGTAAAAAAAATGTGTAGTGCCGAAAGCTATCTTTACTTGGGGTCTACAGTCAAAAACCTAAATTTCTTCAATGACAGGTCATGAGGGTTTTACGTACCTCGCAGACCATAAGCTCAGTGCCCGCGATCTACTGCCCCAACTGCAAGGCCATTGGAAGATTGAAAATCGCCTCCATTGGGTAAGGGATGTCACCTTTCTCAAAGACGACCCGCCCCCCTACGCAGGGCGGGTTCCGGTGAATTGGCGATCCTCAACCGCTGGCTCATCAACCTCTGTCTGCGACACACTGATCCCTTCCTCTCGGCAATGGGTGATGAATGTGTGTCTTGCCTGTAAGGCTTGCGATACCGAATACCGAGTTCCTCCAGGATGGCTGACCACCCGCGATTGCGAAAATTATGAACATTCAGAAACTGCCCCTCGGGTGACGGAAAGACTAAGTCGCTCCGCTTCGCATGGGATGGTCGATGAGCGGTCAAGAGCTGCCGAAGCTGTTTATTGATAGGAAACTTCTGCTTCAGTTGCGTTTTGAGCCCATCCTTCAGCACTCGCCCCCGTACAGAATCCACCACGGCTTGGCCAAAAATAATGTCATCGGGGGTGATGTGCAGTCTTATACTTTGCCAGGGTGGTATCAAAGGGCGTTGCTGAATCAAGGGATGAACCTTGGAGGGACAGAGACATCGTTGAACTTGAGGTAGTGAAGTAACATACGCCTGCAGCGGGGCGTAGCCCCACGAACCGAGTGGGCCAGCATTTTTACGGACTTGGAATAGCAAAGCGTTTTGCGATGTAGGCGGGCTAGATAGTGCCGTAATCGAGTGTTTTCGCCTTCCACTCGAGTCATGTAAGTTTTGCTGACAATCTGATCGCCCTCTGGAATAAAGCTGGGATACACCCTCCACCCGTCTGTGACGTAGACGTAGCACTGCCAACGGGCAACCAGCGTCCAGAGCGGTTGAAATGTCTCGGCACTATGGTCGCCTAAGACCCAACCCAAAATCCCTTTTCTAAAGTGGTCAACGGCTGTCCACAGCCAAATCTTGTTTTTTTGAGCCCACAAAGGTTTCCAGTTCGTCGAGTTCGCCAACCTCTGGGTCGTTTCAGGGTCATAGGCATCGGGAAGCAGGTTGCCCACTTGCTCTACCCAAGTAATCACGGTTGTATGGTGCACCCCCTTAACCCGCTCTATCGCTCGAAACCCGGAGCCATTGACATACATCCTGAGGCATTCGCGTTTCACCTCGTCCAGGTACCCTCGGTGAGGGTCATAGGCATCGATGAAGTCACGACCGCAGGTTACACAAATGTGGTTTTGTTTACCTTTCCTCTTGCCGTTCTTACGGATATGAGTGGCTCCGCACTCTGGACATTGCATCGCAGATTACCCTAATTCATCTCTCAATTATGCAAAGCCAATATTTCATGTTCAGAAACATTAGCGCACCCCTAGGGTCGAAATAATATACAGACACCCACGGGAGGGCGGGATGGGCTTACGGGGCAAACGTCAGGTTTGGATCAAAGATGCCACCGTGGCCACCCGGCGCGGGGTGCTGCCCTGGCTGAGGCGAGCGGCCCCCCACTGCTACACCGATGCCGACCCCTTCAAGGTCATCTCCATTCCCCCGGCGCAGATCACCGCCATGCAGCGGCGCTGGAGCGGGGCGATCGCCCTTCCCTGGCTCGACACTGGCCCCCTGGGACGGTTCTCTAGCCTGCGGCGGCGCTGGCACGCGGGCCTGGTGCTCGACGGCGACTGGGACCAGGCGGTGCAATCCTTTGAGGACTACCACCTGTAGCGGGTGCTGTGCGATCGCTACCAGCGGGGCAAAGCCTGGTGCGACATCGACTACATCCAGAGCGCCTACCGCAAAATTGCCCAGGGGCGGCCCGCCTGGGGCAACCGCTGCCACACCCCCGCAGACGTGGTGGCCCGCTGCGACTACCTCGACCGGCTCTACGATCGGCTCAAAACCGAGGGCTACTACGCCGACCCCAGCCAGGCCCGGCAGCTCACCCTGCCCTACACCCACTTTTTGGTGAACATTGGCCGCCAGGGCGAGATCATCCGCAACAACGACGGCAAGCACCGGATTTTGCTCTCCCGCATTTTGGGGGTGCCGCTACTGGCGGCGAAGGTGTTGGTGCGCCACCGCCAGTGGCAGGCGGTGCGCGACGCGGTGCGCCGGGGGGACGCCCCGAATCTGGTGGCGCAGTATCGCCACCACCCCGACCTGCAAGATCTGTTGCCCGCCGCCGCCCCGGCCCAGTCGTTAACATCCCGTTAATGGTGGTTTGCGACATCGGCGATATGCCCGCCATGGAGCTGGAGCGGATGGAGGAGTTTTTTGCGGTCTATAAGCGCCTGCCCCAGAGTAGCGATGTGATCGAGCTGCGCGGCTTTGGCGACGCGAGGGAGGCCCAGGCGATGGTGCGTCGGTGCGTCAGGCGATCGACAGCTACCGGGCGCAGTAGGGGTTGGTTTGGGCGATCGCACCCACCGGGCAGAGTTTTGGCTGGTGGAGGCGATCGCCCATAAAGCGACTCAGGGCTCAAACCCCAGCACTACAAACGACCCGTGACTAACGTTCCGGCTGAGCGGCTGCAAGTAACTTTTGCAACATCACCGTGATCTATCAGCAGTCCGCTCCAGCCGGGTTGTTAGCTGAAGCATATAAGCATAGACTCCCCACGCTCAATCCGATCGCCGCTGCACCAAGAGCAGCCGCACCAATTGTTTTGACATTAAGCACAAAAAATCTCCTTAACATCTAGAGGATTTAACCCGCGGTAGATGCAAGGTACCGTAATAGACCTATGGAAACCGATTGACACGGAGAATGCAAGCGACTTCATGTTTTCTTCAAAGACAGCTTTATCACTAAATCGCCACTAGCGGATTAGGCTTTCTACCCGATCGACCAACACCACAGGCTTAGGCAACCCCCATACATGTAACTCAGCCCACTGAAATCTCACCCAAGCTACAGGTCGCTCTCTCGGTATCTTGCGAGTTTTGCCATAGATGAACTCACTAGACAGAACTGTGGGAGAACTCTGGATTTTGGCGCTGACTGTTAAACAGCTTTCATCGATTGATTTTGCATATCTAAATACTTATTGATGACCTCCCTCACTTCAGCGTCAGAATAGGCAGTCACTACCAGAGGAAGGGGCGATCGCGTCATCACTGTGCAACCGCCGTTAGCGAATCTGTCTTTTGAGAAAATCGCTCAATGCATTGATAAATAAAGACGATCGCCTTTATCTGCAAGTGTAAAAGTTTTCTGCGGAACCAGCTAACAATCTTATTAGAGAGATGGTTTCCACATATTATCCCTAGGAGGGCAGATAGGCAGAAGGCTTCCGTTCCAGATTCCAGTGATTTTGTTTACTGCAACCGACCTATCAGACGATCAGCTAGAATTGTCCCCTTTCGACCTTGCTGGAGTCATCCTCAAGCCGTTCAATGTTTTGCATCTTGCCGATGAAATCATTAAGCAGTTGAGGTGGTAATTCCCCAATCTGGAGGCGAATCGTAATTGCTCAACTGGGTTGACGGATACCGAGGGATGAGTGTGGGTGGTAAACTT
>VFQR01000491.1_pt1 | contig 52840 bp, 54 predicted proteins | sample 3512321 | NCBI WGS metagenome assembly VFQR01 (sample SAMN10412374, study PRJNA504923) | tailings metagenome | isolation source: Relicate 3 Philex TSF1 revegetated site | place: Philippines: Tuba, Benguet | collected 2017-08-29 | reverse complement strand
GCACGCCTTCGATCTGCTTGTCGTCGACATTTTCCAGCGCCTCGGAGAACAGCTTGCCGAAGCTGCCGGTGTCGGTGAGCAGGATCGCCAGCGCGCCCGTCAGCGGGCCGGGACCGAAGGCGCGCGACAGGATGATGGTCCAGATCAGCCCGTCGACGCCGCGCAGGAAGTCGAACACCCGGCGGAACGCGAAGCGGATCCAGCGGCCCGGCGTGAAGTTGGAGGCGGCAAGGAAGGCGAGCGGCAGCGCGATCAGCCCGGCACCCACCGTGCCGAGAAACGCCATCAGCACGGTCTCGAACAGCGCCCAGGCGACGTCGCCATGCCGCCACATCCGGTTGGTCCAGAACGCCTCGACCATGGCGAAGAAATTGGGCTTGCCCGCGACCAGCTCCTCGGACGAGAAGCTCAGCTGCACCAGTTCGAAAAAGCTCCTGCCGTAGAACGGGCTGTCGAGCGTGAAGAAGAACAGCTCCCAGCCCGGCTCGTAGCGGAACACTTCGGACTTGGAGCGCGTCACCTGCACCCGCCCGGCCGGCATGGTGAGCGAGACGCGGGTATCGGAGGCGTTGATCCAGTCGGGCACGGTGTCGACCGGCAGCTCGAGCCCGATGTCCCCGCCGTCCGACACCATGGTGATGACGCCGAAATCCGGCCGGTCGACGATGACCTGGCTGCCGCGGAACTGCACCACGGTGCCGTCGTCGAGCCGCACTTCGCCGTCTCCGCCGCCATCGAGCGTCACCCAATCGGGCACCATGCCCTCGGGATAGGCGCCCTTGGCTTCGCCCTCGACCGAGATCGCGATGCTGCCGGCACGGTTGTCGCGCGTCACATGCGTCTTGAAGCTGTAGGAATCGGCGATCAGCGTGCGGGCATTGTCGGGGCGGGCCCGCGAGGCGACGCCGGCGATGTCGAAGCTGACGAAGATGTAGGCGAGGTAGCCGAGGATCGCCAGCGGCACGGCGAGGCTCAGCAGCTGCTTGCGGCGGAACAGCGCGCGCGCGGCAGGGCGCGGATCGTTGAGCGAGACTTCGCTTGTCTGGGCCAGCGTCATGTCAGGCTCCCCCGCACGAGGCGGTTGCGATAGAGGCTCGACAGCTGGTCGACGATCACGATGGTCGTGAGCAGCAGGATGAAGATGGCCGCCACCTCGTCATAGCGGCCCGTGCCCCAGCTCATGGCGTTGCGCAGATCGTAGCCGATGCCGCCCGAGCCGACGAAACCGAGAATGGCGGAGGCGCGGATGTTGATCTCGAAGCGCATCAGTCCGTAGCTGAGATAGTTGGGCGCCACCTGCGGCACGACGGCGAACCACATGCGCTGCAGCCAGCCGGCGCCAACCGATTGCAGCCCCTCGACGGGGCGGAGGTCGGCGTTTTCGTTCACTTCGGAGAAGAGCTTGCCCAGCGCGCCGGCGGTATGGAACGAGATCGCGATCATCGCCGCGACCGGGCCGCCGCCGAGCACGAAGATCAGCGCCAGCGCGATGACGACTTCCGGCACGGCGCGCATGATGTCCATCATGCGCCGGAACACCGGGATCAGCGCCGGCCAGCGCGCGAGGCCGCGCGTCGAGAGCAGCGACAACACGATCGCCACCAGCGCGCCGACCAGCGTCGAGGCGCCGGCGATGTTGATGGTCTCGATGAGCGAGGGGAAGTAGCGGACGAAGTGCCCGGGCAGGTTGGCGGCCTTTTCGGCCGCCTCGGCGATCAGCTCGGAGGGGAACTCGAAGACCCGCGACAGGCCGGCCCAGAAGCCGCCGGCATTGCGGTTGTCCGCCATGATGAAGCCGCTGGCGAGCAGCAGCACGAACAGCAGCAGCAACAGCCCGGAATAGAGGCGCCGGCGCCTGAGATCGGCAGCATAGCTTTCGCGGATATTGGGCACGGAGTGAACCGCTTCCGCGACACTGGCCTGGGACATCTGCGGCAGGTCCTCCAAAGGGGGCGTCCGGGCCGCCTGATGGCGGGCCCGGACGCGGGGGGAAGCGCTCGACCTCAGTTCGACTGCGACTTGCGCAGCTCGATCATGGTCAGATAGGCGTCGTGGGTGATCGGCGCGAAACCGGCGGTCTCGCCGGCCGCCATGTTGTAGGCGCACTGCGGATCGGCAGCGTGCAGGCCTTCGAGGAAGGTGACCATCTGGGTCTTGACCTCGTCGGGGAGCGCGCGACGCAGCACGATCGGGCCTTCCGGGATCGGCTTGGACTTCCAGATCTCGACCAGGTCGTTCATGTCGACGAGACCGGAATCGACGGCCTTGCGCAGGGCGCCGGAATTGTAGCCATCGGCCCAGTCGCCCTGGCCGTCGGCCCAGGTCACGCCGGCATCGACATCGCCATTGGCGACCGCGACGATGGTCTGCTCATGACCGCCGGTGAAGCGCACTTCGCCGAAATAGTCGCCCGACTCCATGGTGGCGCCGGTTTCCTGCGGGATTTCGACGGCCGGGATCAGGTAGCCGGAGGTCGAGTTCGGATCGCCGAAGCCGAACACCTTGCCCTTCATGTCGGCGAGCGAGGTGATGCCGCTGTCCGCGCGGGCAATGCCGATCGAGTGATAGGCGTAGGAGCCGTCGAGATTGGTCTTGACCAGCACGACGTCCACGGCCTCGGGGTCGGTCAGGTAGATCTTGGCGTAGGCGGAGGCGCCGAGCCAGGCCATGTCGATGGTGCCGCCGAGCAGGCCCTGGATCACGCCGTCATAGTCGGCGGGGGTGAAGATCTTGGTCGGCACGCCGAGCAGTTCCTCGGTGTAGGCGCGCACGCACTCGTTCGAGGTCAGGCGGTCCTGCGCGTTCTCGCCGCCGAGGATGCCGATGCGGAACTCGCTGATGGTGTCCTGGGCAAAGGTCGGCACGACCAGCGTCGAGGTGAGCAGCAGCGCTGCGACAAGCTTGTTCATTTCTCTCTCCGGTAGGGGCAGTCAGCCCCGGCAGCGGCCGGGGTATCTCGTGGGATCACACTGAGAGCGCAGCGAGCGCCGGGGCCTCGGCCCGCGGGCGATCCAGCGTCTCGATGCTCGTCGAGGTGGCTTCTTCCGAGAAATCGGCGTCGGCGCCGTAGATCTCGCGGGCAGCGGCAGTGGTGAGGTCGGCCGCGCTGCCGTCGAACACCACGCGGCCGGCCCGCATGCCGATGATGCGGTCGCAATAGCGGCGCGCGGTATCGAGCGTGTGCAGATTGCAGACGATGAGGCGGCCATCCTCGTCGTGGATGCGCCGCAGCGTGTCCATCACCACCTGCGCGTTCATCGGATCGAGCGAAGCGATGGGTTCGTCCGCGAGGATGATGCGCGGGTCCTGCATCAGCGCCCGGGCGATGCCGACGCGCTGCTGCTGGCCGCCGGACAGCGCTTCGGCGCGCTTGGCACCGTGCTCGGCGATGCCGAGGCGCTCGAGGATGTCGATGGCGCGGTCGATGTCCTCGCGCGGGAACAGGGTCAGCATCGAGACCAGCACGCCGCGGGCGTTGAGCCGGCCCAGCACCACATTGGTGATGACGTCGAGCCGCGGCACGAGGTTGAACTGCTGGAAGATCATGGCGCAGTCGCGCTGCCACTCGCGCTGGGCGCGGCCCTTGAGCTCGGACACGCAGCGGCCGTCGAACAGGATGCGGCCGGCGCTGGCGTCGGTCAGCCGGTTGATCATGCGCAACAGGGTGGATTTGCCCGCGCCCGAGCGGCCGATGATCCCCACCATTTCTCCGGGGCGCAGCGTGATCGACACGTCGTCGACGGCGACCTTGTCGCCGAACCGGCGGGTGACCCTGTCGATCTGCAGCATGCCCGAGACCCCCGTGACGTGACGGGTGCAAGCCCTACGGCGTCGAGGCGAAAGCGGCGTGACAGTTCGGTTGCAGAATCATGACAGTGGAGAAGGTCCGGGCGCGGCCCGGCAAGTCGTTGTCCGTGCGCGGAACTCGCCCCGCATCAGGCTGTGGATGCGCGCGTTCAGCCGTATTTTTCGAGAAAGGCCTCGGCCGGAAGGCTGCGGAAATCGGGCAATGCGGCGTGCAGGCGGTCGTGCTCCCAGTCCCACCAGGCAAGCGCGAGCAGGCGCCCGGCGACGTCGTCGGAGAAGCGCTGCCGGATCTGCTTGGCCGGCACGCCGACGGCGACGGCGAAGTCCGGCACGTCGCGCGTGACGACGGCATTGGAGCCGATGATGGCGCCGGTGCCGATGCTGACGCCCGGCATCACCACCGCGCCATGCCCGATCCAGGTGTCGTGCCCGAGGACGATCTGCTGCTCGGCCCGGGCGGCGAAGAAGGCGGGATCATCCGTCTCGCCGTCGAAATACCAGCTCGAGCGATAGGTGAAGTGGTGCAGCGAGGCGCGCTCCATGGGGTGCATGGAGGCATAGATGCGCACATGCGCGGCAATGTTGGCGAACTTGCCGATCCGCGCATAGGCGATCTGCGTGTTCTCGACGCAATAGGAATAGTCGCCGATCTCGCTGTGCGAGACGTGGCAATGGCTGCCGATCTCGGTGTAGCGGCCGAGCCGGCTGTCGCGCACCACGGCGCTGGGATGCACATAGGGGTCGGGTCCGAGCTTGGTCATGCCGCGACCTCCGGGGCAAAGGCGGTGACGTCGACGATCCGATCCGCGACCTTCATGCGCACCTCCTCGTCGTGGAAGATGCCGAGCAGCGCGGTGCCGGCGGCCTTTTTCTCCGCGATCATCTCGACCACGACGGCGCGATTGGTCGCATCGAGCGAGGCGGTGGGCTCATCGCAGAGCAACACCGGATGGCTGGTGATGAAACCGCGCGCAATGTTGACGCGCTGCTGCTCGCCGCCGGAAAAAGTCGCGGGCGGCAGGCTCCAGAGCCGCTCGGGCAGGTTGAGGCGCGCAAGCAGCGCCCGGGCGCGCTCGGCGGCTTCTTCGCGCGGGGTGCCGCGGCTGACCAGCGGCTCGGCGACGACGTCGAGGGTCGAGACGCGGGGCACGGTCCTGAGGAACTGGCTGACATAGCCGATGGTGTCGCGCCTGAGCTCCAGCACCGTGCGCGGGCTGGCGGTGGCGAGATCGACCGGCACGCCATGGTGCATCAGCATGATGGCGCCGGCATCCACACTGTAATTGCCGTAGACCATCTTAAGGAGGCTCGACTTGCCGGCCCCGGACGGGCCGCCGAGCACGACGCATTCGCCGGCATTGACGGCAAAGGCGACGCCGGACACCACCGGCAGCACGATCCCGTCGCGCAGATGCATGGTGAAGGATTTCGCCACGCCGGACACGGAGAGCAGTGGGGTCATTTTGGAGCCTCCGACGAGTTGACCGTCCCCTCACCCGCCTCGCTGCGCGAGGCACCCTCTCCCTCAAGGGGAGAGGGGAAAGGAGGAACGAGATCATGCCACGGGGCCCCTCTCCCCTTGAGGGAGAGGGGTGCCCGAAGGGCGGGGTGAGGGGCAGTAATGACCGTCATCGTCACACCTGCAGAATCGAGGAAACGAGCAGCTGGGTGTAGGGCTCGCGCGGATCGTCCAGCACGCGGTCGGTGAGGCCGGCCTCGATGACGCGGCCGTCCTTCATCACCATCATGCGGTGGCTGAGGAGCCGCGCCACCGCGAGATCGTGCGTGACGACAATGGCGGCGAGCCCGAGATCGGCGACCAGCGAACGGATGAGATCGAGGAGGCGCGCCTGCACCGAGACGTCGAGCCCGCCGGTCGGCTCATCCATGAACACCAGCCGCGGATGGGTGACGAGGTTGCGCGCGATCTGCAGCCGCTGCCGCATACCGCCCGAAAAGGCGCGCGGCTGATCGTCGACGCGGTCGCTGGCGATTTCGACGCGACCCAGCCAGTCTATGGCGCTCGATCTTATGCTGCCATAGTGCCGTTCGCCCACCGCCATCAGCCGCTCGCCGACATTGGCGCCGGCCGAGACGGTCATCCTCAACCCATCGGCCGGGTTCTGGTGCACGAACCCCCAGTCGGTGCGCATCAGGAGCCGCCGTTCGGCTTCCGACAGATCGTAGAGATTGCGCCAGACGCCGTCGCGCATGCGGTATTGGGCGACACCCGCACTCGGCTCGAGCCGGGTGGAGAGGATATTGAGCAGCGTCGTCTTGCCCGAGCCGGACTCGCCGACGATGGCCAGCACCTCGCCGGGCCAGAGCTCGAAGCTCACATCGACGCAGCCGATCCGGGCGCCGTAGGATTTGGCGAGGTTCGCGACGCGGAGCAGGGGTTCAGTGGTCACTGTATCTCTCCGGACCCGGTGCATCACTCAACGACCCCCACCCCCGACCCCTCCCCTCAGGGGGGAGTGGAGCTGCGCCTTCGGATGAGAGGGACTTCATGACGATCGCGCCGCTTGCGCCGGGCATGACGTTGTCGCGGACGACCGGGAGGGTCACCTCCCCCCTTGAGGGGGAGGGACAGGGTGGGGGGTCGTTGTAGTGGCCACCGATGGACCCCCACCCCCAGCCCCTCCCCTCAAGGGGGAGGGGAGCCTGACTGCGCGTGCGGGCGCTCACTCCGCGGCCTCCAGCGCATGGCCGGCGAGGGCGCCGCGGTGGCCTTCGGCGCGGCGGGTTTCGCAGTGGTCGGTGTCGGAGCAGACGAACATGTGGCCGCCGCGATCGTCGAGCACCACCTCGTCGAGATAGACGCCGGTGGCGCCGCAGAGCGCGCAGGGCTCGGCGAAGTGCTGGATCTCGAAGGGATGGTCCTCGAAATCGAGGCTGACCACTTCGGTGTGCGGCGGCACGGCGTAGATGCGCTTTTCGCGCCCCGCGCCGAACAATTGCAGCGCCTCGGACATGTGCATCTTGGGATTGTCGAATTTCGGCGTCGGCGAGGGGTCCATCACATAGCGGCCCTCGACCTTGACCGGATAGGCATAGGTGGTGGCGATGCGGCCGTGCCGGGCGATGTCCTCGTAGAGCTTGACGTGCATGAGGCCATATTCTTCGAGCGCATGCATCTTGCGCGTCTCGGTCTCGCGCGGCTCGAGGAAGCGCAGCGGCTCGGGAATGGGGACCTGGTAGACCAGCACCTGATGCGCGCCGAGCGGCTGCTCGGGGATGCGGTGGCGGGTCTGGATGATGGTCGCTTCCGCCGTGTGGGTGGTGGTCGCGACGGCAGCCACCTTGGCGAAGAAGGCGCGGATCGAGACGGCGTTGGTGGTGTCGTCCGCACCCTGGTCGATGACCTTGAGCACGTCGTCGGGGCCGATGATCGCGGCGGTGACCTGCACCCCGCCAGTGCCCCAGCCATAGGGCATGGGCATTTCGCGGCTGGCGAACGGCACCTGGTAGCCAGGGATGGCGATGGCCTTGAGGATGGCCCGCCGGATCATCCGTTTGGTTTGCTCGTCGAGATAGGCGAAATTGTAGCTGGCGATGGTGCCGGCCGGGGAAACACTCCCGCTCATGTTGCGTTGCCCTTTCCCCTCATGGAGTTACGGCAATGGATACCGGCACCGTCATCCTGATCGCGATCGGTGTCGCCGCAGCCGTGTTCGTGTTCGTCAGCTATTGGTGGTGGGAGGTGCGCCCCTTCGAGGAGCGCGACCGCAAGGATCGCTGAGCCGGTCATGCGCCCGCCTCGTCGCCGTCGGCGGGCGCCGCAGCTGCTGCGGCCGCCTCATGTTCGGCGCGCATCTGCCGTAGCTGCGCCAGCTCGGCCTGGAAGTCGACATAATGCGGCAGCTTCAGATGCTCGACGAAGCCGGTCGCCTGCACATTGTCGGAATGCGAGATGACGAATTCCTCGTCCTGCGCCGGGGCGACGATATCCTCGCCGAACTCCCGCGCCCGGAGCGCCCGGTCGCAGAGCGCCATCGCCATCGCCTTGCGCTCGGCCTGCCCGAAGACGAGGCCATAGCCGCGGGTGAACTGCGGCGGGATGGTCTTTGACCCCCGGAACTGGTTGACCATCTGGCATTCGGTGACCCGGATGCGCCCGAGGCTGACGGCAAAGCCGAGCTCGGGCACGTCGAGCTCCACCTCCACCTCGCCGATGCGGATTTCTCCGGCAAAGGGATGCGTGCGCCCGAAGCCGCGCTGCGTCGAATAGCCGAGCGCGAGCAGGAAGCCCTCGTCGCCGCGCGCCAGCGCCTGCAACCGCATGTCGCGCCCGAGCGGAAACTCCAGCGGGGTGCGGGTCAGATCGCCGACCTCGTCGGGCGCGGGTCCCGTCGCATCGGGCTCGATGAGCCCCTTGTGGCCGAGCAGGTCGGTGACTCGCGGCATCGAGGTGTCCTCGGCAGCCCGCGCGACCGGCTCGGCCACTGCGCCGCCCTCGGCGAGGGCGGGATCGAGCAAACGGTGGGTGTAATCGAAGGTGGGGCCGAGGAGCTGGCCCCCCGGCAGATCCTTGAAGGTGGCCGAGACCCGCCGTTCGGCCAGCATGGCGGCGGTATCGATCGGCACCGAATAGCCGAAGCGCGGCAGGGTGGTGCGATAGGCGCGAACAAGAAAGATCGCCTCGATCAGATCGCCACGCGCCTGCAGCAGCGCCAGCGCCGCCAGCTCCCGATCATAGAGTGCGCCCTCGCCCATGGCGCGATCGACGGCCAGCCCGAGCTGCTCGACGATCTGGGCGAGCCCGATCGCCGGCAGCGACCGGTCGCCGCGGCGGCGGTCGGCGAGCAGGCGGTGGGCATTGGCGATGGCGGCCTCGCCGCCCTTGACCGCAACATACATCTATGAGGCCTCCTCGATGCGGCAGCTGCGCGGCAGGCCGATGACGCTGCCATCCCCGACCAGCAGCAAATCGACGCCGCGCGGAAAGCGCGCCCGGTTCTCCGCCCATTGCGCGCGGAAATCCGCGCCGGGCAGGGGCAATGTTGCTTCCAGCACGCCAGGAATGCCGGGCCCGCGCAGCCGGCACGGCACGGCAGCGCTGTCGGCGGTCGCGAGCAGGAGCGTGGTCGAGCGGTCGGGATATTCGTCGCTGCCCTGCGCGAAGCTCTCGAGCGGCGGCAGCTGCGCGACCGAGGAGAGGACGGCAAAGGCCGCCTCGTGCGGCGAAGCGACCAGCGGCGCGCCGCAGTGAAAGCCGATCCAGGCCGCGATCGCCGGGGCGGCAGCGAGCTCCGGATCGAGCCAGACCGGCGTGTCGTGATCGCAAAGGGTGAGGAGCAGCGCGCCGAGCCCGGCGGTGAGCGGGGCCGGCGGCGCGGCAAGGGCCGCAAAGCGCTGCGGCCGGCCGGGCCGGGCCAGGGCATCCATGCTGGCGCGGAACACTTCCTGCGCCGCGAACACCGGATCGGCGAAACCACCTTCGATCGCGAGCTGCATCAGTCGTCACCCCGTACCATGGTGAAGAAGTCCACCCGCGTCGCTGCGGTTTCGTCGCGCCGCCGCTGGTCCGCCGCCGCCTGCGCCGCGCGCAGCGGCGCGAGCACCCGGGCCTCGACGGCATCGGGGACGCGCTGGAACAGCGCATCGAACAACGCGGCCTTCAGCGCCTTGTCGCCATCGCGACCGAGGCAGAAGGCATGCCCGACCTCGCCGCTCTCGAGCCGCACCGTGGCACGCGTCACCGTGGTTTCACCGACATTGAAGGGATGCCCGCCACCCCCCGCCCGGCCGCGCACCATGACGAGGCCGGTCTCCGGCCCGCGCACGCGATGGAAGCCGGGCTTGTGGCTCCAGTCCTGCCACAGCGCCGCCAGCATGGCGGGCTCGGCCCGGTTCAGCACCGCCATGGCGGCCTGGCGGGGGTTGGCCCCCTCCGCCGAACGCATCTCGCTCATGCCGCGCCCACTCCCATCCCCATGTTACGACCCATCTTGCGCACCAAGTTGCGCTCCGTGATCAGGACCAAGGCGTGCCTCAGGAGACCTTGCGGTTTCGCACTCACTTGTATAGAAAAATAGACAAGTAGGTGCGTGCTCGTGCCGTCATAGAACGCCGGTATGAATTTGCAATGACAAAGATCGACCGCAGCCCCGCCTCGCCCACCGGCGGCGTCGCCCTGTGGCGGCAGGTGGCCGACGCCATCCGGCTGGACATCGTCGGCGGCAAGCTCGGGCCCGGCGACCGGCTGGAGGGCGAACTGCCGCTGGCGGAGCGATTCGCCGTCAACCGCCACACCGTGCGCCGCGCGCTGGCCGTGCTCGCCGAGGAGGGCGTGGTGCGGGCCGAGCATGGCCGCGGCACCTTCGTCGCCGAGGCGCGGCGGCTCTCCTATCCGATCGGGCGCCGCACGCGCTTTTCCGAGGGGCTTGCCGGCCAGACGCGCGACCTGCGGGCGAGCCTACTCTCCGAGCGCATCGAGCGGGCGACCGCCCGCCTCGCAGCCCAGCTCGAAGTGCGGCCGGGGACGCGGCTGATCCGGCTCGAAACCATCGCCAGCGCCGATGGCCGGCCGTTGACCCGTGGCAGCGGCTGGTTCGTCGAGGAGCGCTTCACGGGGATCGGCGCGGCCTATGCCGAGACCGGCTCCTTCACCCGCGCGCTCCAGCGCTTCGGCATCGCCGACTACCAGCGCGGCACGACCCGGATCTCGGCCCGCCATGCGACGGTCGAGGAGGCCGAGGCGCTGAAGCTCTCGCCGGGCGCGGTGCTGCTGGTCTCCGATGCCGTCGACGTCGATATCGACGGCCGCCCCTTCCACGCCATGCTGACCCGCTTCCCGGCCGACCGGCTGGAGCTGGTGGTCTAGCCGGCCGCGCTGCCTGTCCGGTCGACTGGAGGCACGGCTTCCGCTGCTGGCACGCGCACTCCGCCCAGCGGGCTGAAGAAGCGCTCGAAGGCCAGCAGCAGGGCGGGCAGCACGAACAGGTCGCCCAGAAGCGCAAGCAGCAGCGTCGCGACGAAGAGCTGCCCGAACAGCGCCACCTGCGGCATCTGCGAAGTGGTGACGATGCCCGTCCCGGCGCACAGGATGATCGTGGTGGCAACGATCGCGCCGCCAATCCGGAACATGGTGCGGCGCACCGCCTCGCGATGTGGCTGACCGCCGTGCCGGCGCTCATGCAGATAGTGCGCGAGGAAATGCGTGGTGTCGTCCACCGCGATACCGAAGGCAATCGTGAGCGACAGCATGGTGGTGAGCTGCAGCCCCTGCCCCGTCAGCCACAGGAATGCCTCGGTGCCGAGCACGGGGAACAGGTTGGGAATGGCGGTTGCGAAGGCGACGCGGATCGAAGCGAAGGCGAAACCGATCAGGAACAGGTTCACCACCACGCTGAGGGTGAAATCGAGCTGCAGGCTGCGCACGATATTGTCGGTCGCAAAGGTGGTGAGGACGCGGAAGCCGCCAATCTCGGCCTCCTGGAACCCGGCCGCATCGAGATCGGCCCGCAGGTCGTGCACGGTCTGCTTCAGCGTCGCCGAATCGACGATGGTCGGCATGAAACCGGTGATGAGCGCCTGCCGCCCGTCATCGGACACGAAGCGGCGCTTGAGGAAGGGGCCGACGGCGTCGAGCAGTTCGACGCGGCTGAAGCCGGCGCCGGCATAGCTTTCGAAACTCGCGACGGAGATCACCTTGCCCGTGCCAAGCCGCTTCTCCATGATCGCCTGTACGATCTTGAGCCGGGCATAGTCGCGGTCGGCAAGTCCCGGCGTCGCCTCCGCCAGCGGCAGACGGACATAGAGCGGCGCGACCCCGCCCACCCCGTCGTCGATGGCGGCCGCGGCGGTCAATGCCGTGGAGTTCTTGGCCACGATCTCCTCGAAGGAGAAGTGCGGCTGGATCGCGAGATAGGGGATGAACAGAAGCGCCGTGACGACGATCGCTGCCGCCGTCATCGGCCGGGCCCAGCGGCTGCCGAGGAACCACGAGGCGCGCATCGGCGCCGTCAGCACGAAACCGGAGGGCCGGGGTGGCCTGAAACCCAGCCGGAGTGCGAGCTTGAGCAGCAGCGGCAGGAAGGTCATCAGGCAGACAAAGCTGAGGACGCACGCCATGACGCCGGCGATGGCGAACTCGCCGATGCCCCGCCCCGGCGCGAGGCCGAGCGAGGCGAAGGAGACGAGGGTCGTCAGCATGGTGAGCGCCGAGGCCGGCCCCACGACACGCACCGTCTCAGCGACCGCTGCCCTCGGCTCCATGCCTTCGCGCCAGTAGGCGAGCCAGTTGAACACGAAAAACAGGCTTTCCGCGAAGGCGATGACCAGCACCAGCGTGGTGACGAGCAGCGTGAGGAAGGAGAAGGAGCCGAAGCTGAACAGGATCGCCCCCATCACCCACAGCACGGCCATGGCAGGCGTCGCGGCCACCAGCAGCGCTCCTGCGAGCGAGCGCAGACTGATGAGGGCGATCAGCGCCCCGAGGCCGAAGCCGTAGAGCGTGAACTTGATCTGGTCATCCACGGCCGCATGTAGCATCTCCCCGGTCCAGACCGGCGGGCCGGTGAGCGCGACATCGATGCCGGCGCTGCGATAGGTGGCGATGGTTGCTTCGAGGCTCGCGATCATCTCCCGGGCGCCCGCGCCCTGACTGAGCTCGGGATCGGGGAAGACGATCATCACCATGCCCGACAGGTCGGGGTTGATGAGGTTGCGCATCATCGGATCATCGGCTGCGAGCCCCGCCAGCAGAGCCTCGGCATCGGCCACGGAAGCAAGGTTGTCGGGGATTGCAGGAGCAGTGCCTCCGTCGGCAACGGGCCGGCGCAGCGCGAAGGGCGAGAGGGTGCCGGCTGCGTATTCGTTGAGTTCGAGATCGAAGGCGAGGTTGCGAAGTCGCTCCAGCACCTCCGGCTCGGTGAGGCGTGGCGCGGTGACGACCACATAGATGTCGTTCTCGAAGGTGCCGAAGCTGTCGGCGAGCCGCTGATACGCATCATATTCGGGGCCGGACTGCGCGTAGACGCGCAGCAGATCGCCATCGACGGCGGCACGCGGCAATTGCAGGGCCGCGAGGAGGCAGGCGGTGAGGACGAGCAGCGCCATCAGACGGGGAAAGCGCAGAGTGGCACGGCCGAGCCTCTCTAGGCCGAAGCCGATCGAGCGGTCATGGGTGAGAGCCGCGCCGAAGCGCGCAAAAAGAGACGATCTGGACATGGGGCATCCTGGGATGGGGTCTGGCGACGCGCCGGCCGGATGCTCCGCCGCAGCGGAAGCCTCGAGGCCGGTCAGGCGATCGCAGTGACCGGGGGCGCCCGGGCGCCAAAGGCTGCCGCCCCGCGCTCCAGCCGCAGCCGGCGAACGTCGGCAGGCCACAGCTCGGGCACGCGGCTCGACGACTCGGAACGCAGAGTCGGGACCAGGTGATGGGGGCCGTCGGCCGGAGGTTCGCCGCGCGCCGGCCGCGGCAGGAATTCGCCGTGCCGCTCCGCGGCCAGCGCCAGCGGTTGATCCGGAAGGCTCGCGACGTCGAACACCGGCTTCTGGCTCAACACCGGCGCCGCGCCCGGCGCGAGGCCAGCGGCGAGGAGCGCCAGCAGCACCGCGAACAGTCGCGTCAACGCGAAGAGGGGAGCCAACAGACGATGAGGCAACAGCGCACTCCGCAGCCGGCGGACAGGTCAGCTGCCCGTGCCATCGACGTCAGTGCCGCAACAGCGACCGGCGAGGCAAGAAAAAAGGACCCGTGAAGGTCCTTTTGTCATCGGCCCGTTGCGGCGGGCGGATAATGGAGCGGGCGAAGGGATTCGAACCCTCGACCCTAACCTTGGCAAGGTTATGCTCTACCCCTGAGCTACACCCGCACTCCATCGTCTTTCGGCGATGCCTTGGCATCACGTCGACGCGCGCCTATATGCCCAATCGAAAGCATGTTTGCAACCCGAAAATCGGCACCCCGTGCGCTTGTGCTATGGCTTGCGGAAAAGTCCCGCTCGGGGGCATGAAAAGGTTACGGAACGGGCATCGCGGCCCTTGGGGAATATCATGGTACTGAACGGCGTCACCTCTGCTCCCACTGGCTCCGCACCGCCGCCCGCGGCACTGATCAAGGATTCCACCGATCGCGCCTTCAAGGCCGACGTGATCGACGCCTCGCTGGAGGCGCCGGTGCTGGTCGATTTCTGGGCCCCCTGGTGCGGGCCGTGCCGGCAGCTGACGCCGAACCTCGAAAAGGTGATCAAGGAGAAGGCCGGCAAGATCCGGCTGGTGAAGATCAATATCGACGAGAACCCCTCGATCGCCGGCCAGCTCGGCATCCAGTCGATTCCGGCCGTGTTCGCCTTTGCCGGCGGTCGGCCGGTCGATGCTTTTCTCGGTGCCCTGCCCGAGAGCGAGGTGCGGCGCTTTGCCGACAAGGTGATCGCCGCCGCGCCGGCAGGCCAGCCCCAGGCAGGGTCTATGGAGCAGCAGATCGCCGACGCCCTGGCCGCCGCCGGCGAGGCGACCACCGCCGGTGACCTCAACCAGGCGGCGCAAATCTACGGCATGGTGCTGCAGCACCAGCCCGAGAACGTGCAGGCGCTGGTCGGCATGGCGCGGGTCTTCTTCATGGCCGGCGATACCGTCAAGGCGCAGTCCGTGCTGGACACCGTGCCCGAAGCCGAGCGGAAGGGCGAGGATTACGTGGCACTCATGGCGGAGCTGAAACTGCTCGCGGAGGCGGCCGAGCTGGGCGAGACGGCGGAGCTCCGCGCCAGGATCGCCCGTGATCCCGACGATCTGCAGGCCCGCTTCGACCTCGCCGTGGTGCTCAATGCAGAAGGCGCCCGCGTCGAGGCCGCCGAGGAGCTGGTGGCGCTGATGCGTCGCGACCGGACCTGGAACGACGATGGCGCCCGCCGCAAGCTGCTCGAATTCTTCGAGGCCTGGGGCGCCAAGGATCCCGCGACACTGAAGGGCCGGCGCCTCCTGTCGGCCGTGCTGTTCTCCTGACGGCGCCGGATCGGCGTTCGTCGACATTTGATGGCTGAAGCAAGATGAAGCGCCCGCAAAGCCCTGCCGATCTGCCCGGTACCGTGCCGGTGTTCCCGCTGTCGGGCGCGCTGCTGCTGCCCTATGCCCGACGCCCGCTCAATATCTTCGAGCCGCGCTATCTCGACATGATCGACCATGCGCTGCGCACCGACCGGCTGATCGGGCTGATCCAGCCGCTCGACACCAGCGAGGAGAGCCCGCAGGGGCTCGTGGCGCTCGAGCGGATCGGCACGGTGGGGCGCATCGTGCAGTTCGAGGAAGTCGAGGACCAGCGCTACTTCATCCTGCTCGAGGGGCTGTGCCGCTTCGAGCTGGTGAAGGAATTGCCCTCGATGACCCCGTTCCGCCGCGCCATGATCTCGACGGCGGCCTTCACCGACGATTTCGACCGGCACCATGGCGAGGACGGCGTCGATCGCGGGCGTTTCCTCAAGATGATGCGCGACTATGCCGAGTTCGGCGATTTCCAGCTCGACTGGGATGAGATCGAACGCACCGCGACCGCCGATCTCGTCAATTTCTGCTGCATGGTGTCGCCCTATGGCGCCGCCGAAAAGCAGGCGCTGCTGGAGGCCGAATCGCTCGAGGCGCGCGCCGAAACGCTGATCGCCATGGCGGAATTCGAAATGGCGAGCGGCGGCAACCGCACCACCGCGCTCAATTGAGCGCCGGTGCCCGAAATCCCGCCGAGCCGAGGCACGCGGTCGATCCCCGCACGCTGGAAATGCTGGTCTGCCCGCTGACCAAGACGCGCCTCACGCTCTCGGCCGACCGCAGCGAACTCATCTCCGTCGTTGCCCATCTCGCCTTCCCGATCCGCCAGGGCGTACCGATGCTGAGCCTCGACGAAGCCCGCCAGATCGACCCCGACGAGATGCAGGGCGTGGTGGAGCTGGAAGACCGCAACAGTCGCGAGACCGACGGGCAGTAGCGGGTCCGGCCCCGGCCCGCGCCGCTAGATCGGCAGGCCGCGCAGCAGGCGGGGACCGGATTGCTCGACGCCGGCGGCGCGGGCGATCATCATCTGCTTGAGCGGACCCAGCCGGTCGACGACGCCGAGGCCGAAATCGCGGGCGGCGCGGACCAGCGCCACATCGTTCGAGAACAGCCGGTTCATGCCGTCCGTCACCACCGCCATCAGCGCGGTGTCGAAGCGGCGCCAGCGCTGGTAGCGGGCGAGGACGTCGACGCCACCGGGATCGAGTCCGAGCCGGAAGGCCTCCACCGCCACTTCGGCCAGTGCCGCGACGTCCTTGAGCCCCAGATTGAGCCCCTGCCCCGCAATGGGGTGCACCACATGCGCCGCGTCGCCGATCAGCGCGAGCCGCGGGCCGACGAAGCTGCGCGCCAGCTGCAGCCTGAGCGGGAAGGCCTGCACCCCCTCTTCCAGCGTCACCGCCCCGAGGCTCGAGCCCATCACCGCCTCGATTTCCGCCGCGGTGACCTCGGCCGGCTGCGCCTTGACGCGCTCGGCGGTCTCGGGGCGTTCCGTCCAGACCAGCGAGGAGCGCCGGCCCGGCAGCGGCAGGCTGGCAAACGGGCCCGCGGGGCGGAAATGTTCGTAGGCCGTGCCCTCATGCGGCAATTCATGCGCGATGGTGGTGACGATACCGGACTGGCCATAGGGATAGCCGATGGTCTCGATGCCGGCGAAGCCGCGCATGGCCGACTGCGCCCCGTCCGAGGCGACGACGAGCGGCGCCGCGATCACCGTACCGTCGGCAAGCTGCACCCGGCCCAGCCGCGCATCGGCGCTGTAGCCAACCACTTCGGCCGGCGCGATCAGCGTCACATCGGGCGCGGCCGCACCGTTCGCTCCGCCCGGCACCAGGGCCGCCATCAGCGCCTCGAGCGTCGCCCGGTTCGGCACCAGATGCGCAAAGGCCTCGCCGGGGCCGACTTCGCCCTCGAAGGCGAGAAACAGCGGCCGCGCCAGATCGTCCGAACCCGAATCGGTGATCTTCATCTGCCGTACTGCCTCGGCGGCGGGCGCCATTGCCTCCCACACCCCCAATTGCTCGAATACCCGCCGCACGCCGGCTGCCAGCGCCCAGGCGCGCTGGTCGCGCGGGACGCTGAACGGGCGCCGGTCGACAAGGGCGATGCGGATGCCGCGCAAGGCCCGGCTGAAGGCCAGCGCCAGGGTGAGCCCGGCCGGCCCTCCACCCACGATGACGATATCGAACACCCGTTCTGTCATGGCCGCTCTCCGTTCCGGCCCCCTTTTGCGCCGCCCCGGCCAGCGCCGCAAGCCGCCGCCATGTCGCAGCGTGACTAAAAAGGCAGCATTCAAAGCGATAACGCCGCCGATTTGGGCACTGAGCGCCGACCGATTGCGCGGCTCCGTGGGAGCCTCTTGACGCGCGTCGGCTTTTCTCCAGCCGTTTCAGTGACTTGGTAATTACGGCAGCAGAGTGGCACGGGACTTGAGTCTTGCTACCCGTCGAAAAACCAACCGATCAGTCGAAAGGGGACTCCATGAAGCTGGTGATTGCCATCATCAAGCCGTCGCGGCTTGAAGAAGTGCGCCAGGCCCTGAACTCGCTCGACGTGCACGGCATGACCGTGAGCGAAGTGAAGGGCTATGGGCGCCAGAAAGGGCACTCGGAAATCTATCGCGGCACCGAATATGCCGTGCATTTCCTGCCCAAGCTGAAGGTCGAGATCGCCGTCGACGACGATCTCTCCGACAGCGTCGTTACCGCCATCCGCGAAAGCGCGCAGACCGGTCGCATCGGCGACGGCAAGATCTTCGTGCTCGACCTGCTCTCCGTCACCCGCATCCGCACCGGCGAAACCGGCGCGTCCGCCCTGTGATCCAGTTCGGGAGAACCGCACCAATGACCAAGCTTCCCCTCAAGACGATGGGCACGGCGGCGCTCGCAACGCTGCTGCTGGCCCTGCCGGCCCTCGGCCAGGACGCGGCGGCTCCGGCCGAAGCGGCCGAGGCCGTCGAGGCCGTCGCCGAAGTTTCCCCCCTCGTGCCCGGCCAGGTCGTCTTCATCCTCAACAGCCTGATCATGCTGATCGGCGGCTTCCTGGTGTTCTGGATGGCGGCCGGTTTCGCCATGCTGGAAGCCGGCCTCGTCCGCACCAAGAACGTCTCGATGCAGCTGCTGAAGAACATCTCGCTCTTCTCGCTCGCCTGCATCGCCTACTACCTCATCGGCTACAATTTGATGTATCCGGGTGACAACTGGATCATCGGCGAATGGCTCGGCGCCATCGGGCTTGCCGTGCTGGAGCCGGTCGGCGTCGCGCCGGAGGCGGTGAACGACATCACCTATGCCACCGCCAGCTCGGACTTCTTCTTCCAGGTGATGTTCTGTGCCACCACCGCCTCGATCGTGTCGGGCGCATTGGCCGAGCGCATCAAGCTGTGGCCGTTCCTCACCTTCATCCTGATCCTCACCGCACTCATCTACCCGATCCAGGCCTCCTGGAAGTGGGGCGGCGGCTTCCTCGACGCCCAGCTCGGCTTCCTCGACTTCGCCGGCTCGACCGTCGTGCACTCGGTCGGTGGCTGGGCGGCCCTCGCCGGTGCCATCCTGCTGGGCGCGCGTCGCGGCAAGTACAATCCGGACGGCACCGTGAACGCCATGCCGGGTTCCAACATGCCGCTCGCGACGCTGGGCACCTTCATCCTGTGGCTCGGCTGGTTCGGCTTCAACGGCGCCTCGCAGCTGGCGCTCGGCTCGGTGGGTGACGTGGCCGATGTCGGCCGCATCTTCGCCAACACCAACGCCGCCGCCGCCGGCGGCGCCGTGGCCGCGCTGATCCTGACCCAGGTGATGTACAAAAAGGTCGACCTGACCATGGTGCTGAACGGCGCCCTGGCCGGCCTCGTCTCCATCACTGCCGAGCCGCTGTTCCCCGGCCTCGGTACCGCCAGCCTCATCGGCGCCGTCGGTGGCGTGATCGTGGTGTTCTCCGTCCCGCTGCTCGATCGGCTGAAGATCGACGACGTGGTCGGCGCCATCCCGGTGCACCTGCTGGCCGGTATCTGGGGCACGCTCGCCGTGGTCATCACCAACCCCGACGCGAACTTCGTCAACCAGCTGATCTCGATCGTGATCGTCGGCGTGTTCGTGTTCGTCGTCAGCTTCGTGGTCTGGTTCATCCTGAAGTCGGTGATGGGCCTGCGCCCGACCGAGGAAGACGAGGACATGGGCCTCGACAAGGCAGAAGTCGGCGTCGAAGCCTACCCCGAGTTCCGCTGATCCACTCCACCGGAGGGCGCCCCGCGCCCTCCGGTACCCTGTTCGGGTGCGCCCGCCATTGCCGCCGGCCCCGACGCACAACCCCAATCAAGCCCTGACTTCAGCCAGCACCGCCTGCCTCATTTCGCAGCATTTGCTTCGGCTTCTTCAGCTTCAGCCGCCACCAGCCGCCTAAAAACTGGGCACTATTCCGCCGCGACGCGCGCATCGGCTGGAGGCCGGACTTTATCGCCTTGAAAAGCATCGGGATTTTCCACCACCCCCGATCTGGCACGAGTCTTGAGTGGTGAAGAGCGTCAAGTCTCGTGCGGCCGCAGGGTGCGGTTGCCCAGGGGGTTCCCATGAAGCTGGTGATCGCAATCATCAAACCGTCGCGCCTCGAGGAGGTCCGCCAGGCCCTCAACTCGCTCGACGTCCACGGCATGACCGTGACCGAGGTCAAGGGCTATGGCCGCCAGAAGGGCCATTCGGAGATCTATCGCGGCACGGAATATGCCGTGCACTTCCTGCCCAAGCTCAAGATCGAGATCGCCGTCGACGAGGCGCAGGCCGATACCATTGTCACCGCCATCCGCGACAGCGCCCAGACGGGCCGCATCGGCGACGGCAAGATCTTCGTCGTCGACCTGCTGGCCGTCACCCGAATCCGCACCGGTGAGACCGGCGCGTCGGCGCTCTAGGCAGCGCAAGGGGATCAATGTGATGTCAGCGCTCAAGATTTTCCGCCGCATCGGGCTCGGGGCTGTGGGCAGCCTCGCTCTCGCCTTGCCGGCCGCCGCCCAGGAAGCGGTCGCCGAAGCCGCCGCCGCCGTTGCCCCGGTCGTGGACAAGGGCGACACCGCCTGGATGCTGGTCTCGACCATTCTCGTGGTCGTGATGACCGTGCCGGGCCTCGCCCTGTTCTATGGCGGCCTCGTGCGCGCCAAGAACGTGCTCTCCGTGCTGAGCCAGGTCATGGCCGGCTTCGCGATGATCACCCTGCTCTGGGTCACCTATGGCTATTCGCTGGCCTTTGCCGGCACCGAGGGCGGGCTCAGCGCCGTCATCGGCGACTTCTCCAAGGTCTTCCTCGCCGGGGTCACGCCGGACTCGACGGTCGACACCTTCGCGGCCGGCTTCCAGCTGCCCGAACTGGTGTTCGTCGCCTTCCAGCTCACCTTCGCCGCCATCACCTCGGTACTGATCGTCGGCGGCATCGCCGAGCGCATGAAGTTCGGCGCGGTGATGCTGTTCCTCGCCATCTGGTTCACCTTCTCCTATCTCCCCATCGCGCACATGGTGTGGGCCAGCACCGGGTTCCTCTACAATCTCGGCGCCTATGATTTTGCCGGCGGCACCGTGGTGCACATCAATTCCGGTGTCGCCGCGCTCGTCGCCGCCATCGTCCTCGGGCCGCGCCGCGGCTTCCTCAAGGAGCCGCTGCCGCCGCACAACCTCGTCCTCGTGTATATCGGTACGGGCTTGCTGTGGTTCGGCTGGTTCGGCTTCAACGCCGGCTCCAATCTCGAAGCCAATGGTCTCGCGGCACAGGCGCTGCTGAACACCGTGACGGCGCCTGCAGCCGGTGCGCTGGCCTGGGGCATCGCAGAGAAGTTCACCCGTGGGCATGCGAGCCTTCTCGGCTTCGCCTCCGGCGCTGTCGCCGGCCTCGTCGCCATCACCCCGGCCGCTGGCTTCGCCGGCTCGATGGGCGCGATCGTGCTCGGCGCCATCGCCGGCGTGGTCTCGCTCTGGGCCGTGGTGACGCTGAAGCCGATGCTGAAATATGACGACAGCCTCGACGTCTTCGGCATCCACGGCGTGGGCGGCATCGTCGGCGCCCTCGGCACCGCGATCGTCGCGAGCCCGACCTTCGGCGGCTACCCCCTCGACGGCTACGACATGTTCGGCCAGCTCACCAACCAGGTGATCGGCGTCGGCGTCGCCATTGCGTGGTCCGCAGTCGTCGCCTTCGTCGCCATGATGGTGGTCAAGGCCGTGTTCGGCGGCGTCCGCGTCGTCGAATCGGCGGAGAGCGACGGGCTCGACCTCTCGAGCCACGGCGAGCGCGCCTACAACTGACCCCTCCGGGGCGCGGGCGGCGGGACCTCCTCCCCCGTCGTTCGCGCCCTGCCCCTCCCGGGTGGGGCGGCGTTCGGCCCACCCCCTGCCGCTGATCGCGGCGTGCAGCTCACGTACCTCTTGGCCCGCCACAGAGGCTTCCCACTCGCAAACCGCGTGGGCTGCACACCCCGGTCAACGGTTCTGGCCCATGGGGCCGCCGACGCCCCGTGCGTCCGGCAGCCGTTGACCGCCCATTCGGGTTCGTCCCGCGCCCTCCTGCCGTTCCGCCACGGCATGCGCCGCGGTTAGCGCCGGATTAACCCTAACCGCCTAGCATCGCTGAACGATCGGCATGGTCCGCCCTGGCCCATGCTCCGCCCGTCCCGTTGTTCAGAGTATACGATGTCGGCACAGCACCTGCTCGAAGACGTCCACCGCGATCCGGCCCCCGCCATCGCCATCCGTATCCCGTTGCGCGCCATCGGCCTCGTGCTGCTGCTGCTCGTGGCGCTGGTGCTGCTGTCGCTGGCGAGCTGGCAGGTGGACGATCCCAGCTTCTCCTATGCGTCGGGCGAGCCGGCGCGGAACTGGCTGGGCTTTCCGGGTGCGGCGCTGGCCGATCTCTGCTTCCAGCTGTTCGGTATCGGCACGCTGGTGCTGCTGCTGCCGCCGGCGCTATGGGGCTGGAGCCTCGCGCGGCGCGTGGCGCCGGGCCGCATGCTGCTGCGGCTCATCGCCTGGCTCGCCTCGACGGTTCTGGCCTGCGGGCTGCTCGGCTTCGTCGCCGCGCCCGAGAGCTGGCCGCTGCCGACCGGGCTGGGCGGCCTGATCGGCTCCGGCTTCACGACGCTCGCGACGACCGTCACGGGCGAGACGCCGCAGCCGGTGACGGCCGTGCTGTTCGCCATCATCATCGCGGCCCCGACGCTTGCGCTCTACTGGCTGGCCCTCGGGCTCGGCCGCCCGACGCTGCCGGCAGGTGCTGCCGGCACGGGCAAGGCCAAGGGCGACAAGACGACGGAACGGAAGACCGGCGCCCGTGCCGCCCGCAGCGGCAGCCTCGCGCAGCGGACCGAACCGACCCTCGACGACACCAGCGCCGACCGGGACGGCGAGGATCGCCCCGAGCGTGATTCGGTGTTCGACGTCGTTCTCGGCATGGTGGCGCATATGGGCTATTCCGCCGGCGCCGCGCTGCGCCGGGCCCGCGCCGGCATCGCGGCCCGCCGCGCCGCCGAAACCGCAGCCCCGGTATGGCGCGAGGGCGGCGTGGAGCCGAGCCTCGATGGCCGGCCCGCACCCGCCGACCACGAGCCCGGCTTCGGGCATCCGACCGAGGGCATGGCCCCACGGGTCGCCGTCAGCCGCCGCATCCATGAGCCGGGCGCGCCCGACCCCGACAGCTATGACGCGACGGCGGTGAACGACGCCGAGTACGATGACGAGCCGCCCTTCGCGCCCGATCGCGACGCGGACGACGCGGACGCCTTCGAGGACGAGCCGCCGCGCTGGGACATGCAGACGCCGCTGCGCGGGCCGATGGCGGCCGCAACGCGGGCACCGGTGGCCTCGCCACGCGTCGCGCCGCAACCCGAGCCGCGCCGCGCCCCGACACCCACTCCTGCCGTTGCGAGCGAACCCACGGTCGCCCCGCGCGTCACCGCCGCCGCCCCGCGGCCGCAGCCCGGCCAGCGCGCGGCCCGCGAGGCCCAAGGCTCGCTGCTCGATGAGCCCCACGGCTTCGAGTTGCCGCCGCTCGGCCTCCTGGCGCTGCCGCAGCACAAGGGACTGAACCCCGAGCACGATCCGGAGCGGCTCGAGGCGCTGGCCCGCAAGCTCGAAGGCGTGCTCGAGGATTTCGGCGTCAAGGGCGACATCATCAATGTCCGGCCCGGCCCGGTCGTCACCCTGTTCGAGCTCGAGCCGGCACCCGGCATCAAGTCGAGCCGCGTCATCTCGCTCGCCGACGACATCGCCCGCTCGATGAGCGCGATCTCGGCCCGCGTCGCCGTGGTGCCGGGTCGCAACGCCATCGGCATCGAGCTGCCCAACCAGACGCGCGAGACCGTGTATCTGCGCGAAATGCTGGCCTCCTCCGATTTCGAGAAGATGCGCGGCAAGCTGCCGATCTGCCTCGGCAAGACCATCGGCGGCGAGCCGATCATCGCAGACCTCGCCAAGATGCCGCACCTGCTCATTGCCGGCACCACCGGCTCGGGCAAGTCGGTCGGCATCAACACCATGATCCTGAGCCTGCTCTACCAGATGACGCCGGAGCAGTGCCGCCTGATCATGATCGACCCCAAGATGCTGGAACTCAGCATCTATGACGGCATCCCGCATCTGCTGACCCCGGTTGTCACCGACCCGAACAAGGCGGTCGTGGCGCTGAAATGGGCCGTACGCGAGATGGAGGATCGCTACCGCAAGATGAGCAAGATCGGTGTGCGCAACATCGACGGCTTCAACATGCGCGTGACCGAGACCAAGAAACGCGGCGAGGTCATCACCCGCACCGTGCAGACCGGCTTCGACCACGAGACCGGCGAGCCGATCTTCGAGAGCGAAGAGTTCGATCTCGAGCCCTTGCCCTATATCGTCGTCATCGTCGACGAGATGGCCGACCTGATGATGGTCGCCGGCAAGGACATCGAAGGCGCCATCCAGCGCCTGGCGCAGATGGCCCGCGCCGCCGGCATCCACATGGTGACGGCGACCCAGCGCCCCTCGGTGGACGTCATCACCGGCACCATCAAGGCGAATTTCCCGACCCGGATTTCCTTCCAGGTCACCTCCAAGATCGACAGCCGCACCATTCTCGGCGAACAGGGCGCCGAGCAGCTGCTCGGCAATGGCGACATGCTCTATATGGCCGGCGGCGGCCGCATCCGGCGCCTGCACGGCCCCTTCGTCTCCGATGGCGAGGTGGAGAGCATCGTCACGCACCTCAAGTCGCAGGGCGCGCCGGACTATCTCGATTCGATCACCGCCGAGGAAGACGAGGGCGACGAGGCGGCGATGGCCGCAGGCGGGGGCGACGACTATGCCGGCTCCGGCGACGAACTCTACGACAAGGCGGTGCATGTGGTGCTGACCGACAAGAAGGTCTCGACCTCCTATATCCAGCGCCGCCTGGCCATCGGCTACAACAAGGCCGCCACCCTGATCGAGCGCATGGAAAAGGAAGGCGTCATCTCGGCCGCCAACCATGCCGGCAAGCGCGAGATCCTCGTCGGCAACAACGCCGACGGCTATTGAGGCTGCGGCGTTCCGGTGCGGCCCGCGCCGCGCCGGAGCGGGCGGGCATTGGCAATGATCGCACGCAGCGCCTCGGCCAGCGTGGCCAGATGCTCGGGCCGGAACAGCGAGCTGCCGAAGCGCGGATTGATCTCGAGGATGATGGTTCGCCCATCGGGGAGCCGGCGCGTATCGATATTGCACGGCCCCTCGAACCCGAGCGGCAGCAGCAGGCGCTCGAACAGGGCGAGATGGGCCGCCTGCTCTGCCACCGGTTCCACCGCGACGATGTCGTCCGGCCGCTGCACCCGCGTGCCCGGGCGGAGCGTATAGGCGAAGCAGCGGTGCCAGACGATCCGGCCAGCGACGCACACGCAATGGGTGACGTGGTCGGTGCCGTCCCCGGCATAGCGCTGCAACAGGGTCGGCCGGCCGGCAAACGGCTCCTGCGTGCGCAGCCGGACGAGTTCCGCCGCATCGCCGGCGATGGCCACGCCCTTGCCGGAGCTGCCCTCATGCCGTTTCAAGACCAATGGGAAGTCCTGCGGCCCCGGTATGTCGATCGCCTCGGGCAGGTGCGCACCGAGGTGCGCCGCTGCCGCGAACGCTGCGAAACGGCGCTTGTCGGCGAGGGTGCGGATGGCACCCGCGGGGGCGAGCAGCCCGTGGCAAAGCCGCGGCGCCCGCAGCAGATGCCGCTCGAGCAGCGGCAGGAGAATGGCCTCGCGATCGAACAGCGTCGCCTGCAGCACCTGCAGCGAGCTGCGCAGCAGCTGCACCTCGCCCACCTCCGGCACCAGCGGCCACAGCGGACCGTCAGGCGCAAGCACCCGGAGCCAGTGCGCCGGGCTCCGGCCATAGACGAGCAAGCGAATGCCTCGAGCCCCAGCCATGGCTGCTGCTTGCACCCGCCCCGACGCCCGGTCAATCGGCTGTTCGACCAAGGTCCGCATCCTTCCACCTCTTGCCGCATTTAGCGGCTAAGTGCATCGTTCAAGACCGGATCGAACCAGGGATCGCCGACTGTCATGCTCAGACGCAGCTTCATCGCCCTTGCCGCCACCCTCGCCCTCGCCCCGGCGCTCCCCTCCGCCGTGGTGCCGGCGCTGGCACAGGAGCCGCGCTACATGACCGAGGAGGAGCGCCAGCTGATCCTCGAGATCAACCGGCACAACACCGCCATCCGCACCATGGTCGGCCGCTTCCTGCAGGTCGACACCCAGGGCCAGCGCATCGAGGGGACCTTCTTCCTCGAGCGGCCCGGCAAGGTGCTGTTCCGCTACAATCCGCCCTCCTACGAGCAGATCATCTCGGTCGGCCGCGGCTTCTACGTCGTCGACCGCCGTGAGCAGACGCAATATGCCTACCCGCAGGACAAGGTGCCGCTGCGCCAGTTCCTCGATTCCGAGATCGACCTGCTGAAGGCCAACATCGTCGCGCTCGACCGCTCCGCGGATTATTTCACCGTGGTGCTGCAGGACGATACCCCGGCCGGTGTGGTTCGCGTGGCGCTGGTGTTCGACACCGACAGCAAGGACCTCAAGCAGTGGACGCTGACCGAGCCGTCCGGTGCCGAGCTGACCTTCTCGCTCTACGACGTGCAGAAGGGCGTCGAGATTCCGCGCTCCTATTTCTACATCGACCCGACCTTCAAGTCGCCGAACCGGTCCTGATCCCTGCGGCTTTACCTCGGCGGGTGGGCTGGGCATAAGGAACGCCCCACCTCGCCGAGTTCGCCATGCCGCTGACCTTCGCCACCTGGAACATCAATTCGGTGCGCCTGCGCCTGCCGCTGGTGCTGGACTTCATCCAGCGCTACCGGCCCGATATCCTGTGCCTGCAGGAGATCAAGTGCCTGAACGACCAGTTCCCGCGCAACGACTTCACCGCCGCCGGCTACCCGCACCAGGCCGTGCACGGCCAGAAGGGCTATCACGGCGTCGCCATCCTCTCGAAATTCCCGCTGACCGACATTTCGAGCCGCGTCTTCTGCGAGATCGAGGAGAGCCGGCACGTCTCCGCCCTCACCGATTTCGGCCAGGGGCCGGTGACGATCCACAATTTCTACATTCCGGCCGGCGGCGACGAGCCGGACCCCGAGATCAACCCGAAATTCCGGCACAAGCTGGGGTTCCTGAGCGAGCTGAAGAGCTGGTTCGGCGAGGCGCATTTCGCCGAGCGGCAGCTGATCTGCGGCGATTTCAACATCGCACCGCACGAGAACGACGTCTGGAGCCACCGCCAGCTGCTGGACGTGGTCAGCCACACCCCGGTCGAGACCGAAGCGCTCGATGCGCTGCTGAGCGGCGGCCATGGCTGGGTCGACCTCGTGCGCAAGCATTTCCCCTACGACCAGAAGCTCTATTCCTGGTGGAGCTATCGCGCCCGCGACTGGGAAGCCTCCGACCGCGGCCGGCGCCTCGACCATATCTGGGCAACGGCGGATATCGCCGCGCATTGCTCCGGTGCCGAGATCATCCGCCCGGCCCGCGGCTGGAGCGACAAGCCCTCGGACCATGTGCCGGTGATTGCCCGCTTCGGCTGAGAGCGGGGGCGGCACCTTTGGTCTGCCGCCTCAGCCCTTGTCGATGCGTCCGCGGAGGCTCGAGATGGCGCCGAGATAGCCGGTGAGCTCGGCACGAATCCGCGCCGCAGTGCGGGCGGCGAGATCGGGCGATTGCGCCGCGAGCTTCATGAAGGCGTGGCGCGGCACGAACAGCGTCTCGACATGATCGACCGCCTTGACCGTCACCGGCCGCGGCTTGCTGACCACGAGCCCCATGGCCCCGAGCAGGGCCCCCGCTTCGTGGATGATGAAGGGGTCGTCTTCGGCCCCTTCCTGGGTGGTCGCCACCGTGCCGGACACCAGCACATGCGCGCCCTCCTGCACCTCGCCGGAGCTGTAGATCACCGCGCCCGGCCGGAATTTCTTGCGTTCGGAAGCGAAGGCGAGCAGGCGACGCTGCTCGGCATCGCAGACTTCGAAGAAGTCCGCGCGTCCCAGAATCGTCGCCGCGTCGTCGAGCTGCATCCCGCCCCAATCCCGCACGTCGGGCCCATACACGGGGCCCGCAGCGGTTCGTATCCCGTCCAGCGCTTTAGATCACGCTTTGCCGCCGACCGAAATCCACTTTGCCACGTGCCGGCCGGCCGGATGCCGGTTCTCCCCGGCCGATTGACCGCCGCGCTCCCGGCGGGGGGAGCGCGGCGGCGGCAACATCACGGCACGAGGCGATAGCCGCCGTCTTCGGTGACGAGCAGGCGGGCATTGGAGGGATCCCGCTCGATCTTCTGGCGCAGCCGGTAGATGTGGGTTTCGAGCGTGTGCGTGGTGACGCGGTTGTTGTAGCCCCACACCTCCTTGAGCAGGATGTCGCGGGTGATGGTCTTCGGACCCTGCCGGTAGAGATATTTGAGGATCGAGGTTTCCTTGTCGGTCAGCCGCACCTTGGCGCCATCGGCGGCCTCGAGGGTCTTCGCCGCCGGCTGGAAGCTGTAGGGCCCGATGGTGAACACCACGTCCTCGCTCTGGTCGTGCTGGCGGAGCGCGGCGCGCATGCGCGCGAGCAGCACCGAGAAGCGGAACGGCTTGGTCACATAGTCGTTCGCGCCCGATTCCAGCCCGAGGATCTGGTCGGCATCGCTGTCCTGCGCGGTCAGCATGATGATCGGGCTCTTGAAGCCCTCGCGCCGCATGATCTTGACCGCCTCGCGCCCATCCATGTCGGGCAGGCCGACGTCGAGCAGCATCAGGTCGAAATGCCCGCCCCGGACCTTCTGCAGCGCCTCGGCCGCCGAGTTGGCCTCGACGATCTCGAACTCGCGATAGGGTTGCAGCTGTTCGACGAGGGTCTGGCGCAGCTCCGCATCGTCGTCGACTACCAGAATTCGCCGTCTGTTCATCATCTTGTCCCGGACTCTAGCCAAACTGAGTTAGTGCGGCCTCCGGCGAAGCTGAAATCAAAACGCCGTTATACCCACACATGTCGAGAAACGTGATTTGACAGTCGCGAGTTTCATCGGGTTCGGGGTTTTCGGGCCACGGTGGCGAACGAATTGTCGCAGGCGGCCCTGAGGCTCCAGGGTGACCAAACGCCCATGGCGCCGAGATGATATGCCGCCATAGCAGTGCCGGGGCGCCTAGCGCCGCCCGAACAGCGCGGTGCCGACGCGGACATCGGTCGCCCCCATGCCGATCGCCACCTCGAAGTCGCCGCTCATCCCCATGGATAGCCGGGTAACGCCGGCCTCTTCGCCGAGCCGCGCCAGCTGCGCGAAATAGGGTCCCGGCGGCACGCCGTCGGGCGGGATGCACATCAGCCCCACCACCTCGAGCCCGTGCACCTCGCGGCAGCGCGCGACGAACGCCACGGCCTCCGCGGGCGCGATCCCCGCCTTCTGCGGCTCGAGCCCGATATTGACCTGCACATAGACCGGCAACCGGCGCCCGGCCCGCGCCATCTCCTCGGCGAGCACCGCGGCCAGCTTCTCCCTGTCGACGGTCTGGATCACGTCGAACAGCGCAACGGCCTCGCGCGCCTTGTTGCTCTGCAGCGGACCGATGAGATGCAGTATTATGTCGGCATAGGATGCCCGCAGTTCCGGCCATTTCCCCTTGGCCTCCTGCACCCGGTTCTCGCCGAAGCTGCGCTGGCCGGCGTCGAGGAACGGGCGGATTTCGTCGGCCGAAAAGGTCTTCGACACCGCGATCAGCGTCACCTGGTCCGCCGGCGGCCCGAAGCGGGCGCGCGCTGCGGCGATGCGCTGCTTGATCTCGGCGAGGCGGGCGGCGGCTTCGGACAGGGGCGGCACTGTTGACCCGCTAGAGGATTTCTGCTGATGGTCCGGTAGCCAAAAAACCCCCGCGGCGCAATGCGTCCGCCGTGGCGAAGAGGATCTCCCGAAGTGACTGGTAGAAGCGTCGAGCGCTACAACCCGCGTGTCGAAGAACCCCGCTGGCAACAGGCCTGGGACGAGGCGAAAGCCTTCGAGATCAAGCCCGACGATCCGCGCCCGCCCTATTACGTGCTCGAGATGTTCCCCTACCCGTCGGGACGCATCCATATGGGGCATGTGCGCAACTACACCATGGGCGACGTGCTCGCACGCTACATGCGCGCCATCGGCCGCAAGGTGCTGCACCCCATGGGCTGGGACGCCTTCGGGCTGCCGGCCGAGAATGCCGCCATGCAGAACAAGGTCCACCCCAAGAGCTGGACCTATGCCAACATCGCCACCATGCGGGCGCAGCTGAAATCCATCGGGCTCGCGCTCGACTGGAGCCGCGAGATCGCCACCTGCGACGTGGCGTACTACCAGCACCAGCAGCGGCTGTTCCTCGATTTCCTCGCCGCCGGCCTCGTCGACCGCAAGAAGTCCAAGGTGAACTGGGACCCGGTCGACATGACGGTGCTCGCCAATGAGCAGGTGATCGACGGCCGTGGCTGGCGCTCCGGTGCCGTGGTCGAGCAGCGCGAACTGACGCAGTGGTTCCTCAAGGTCTCCGATTTCGCCGGCGAGTTGCTGGAGGCGCTCGACACGCTCGACCGCTGGCCGGACAAGGTGCGGCTGATGCAGCGCAACTGGATCGGCCGCTCCGAAGGCATGCGCCTGCTGTTCGAGCTGACCGAGCCCGTGGGCGACGCCGACAGCATCGAGGTGTTCACCACCCGTCCCGACACCATTTTCGGGGCGAGCTTCATCGCGCTCTCTGCCGACCACCCGCTGGCGCGGCAGCTGGCGCATGATCCGGCCATCGCCGCCTTCATCGCCGAGACGCAGCGCCACGGTACGGCGACCGAGACCATCGACAAGGCCGACAAGCTCGGCGTCTTCACCGGGCTTCACGTGAAACATCCGGTCGAGCCGGGCAAGACCCTGCCGGTCTACATCGCCAATTTCGTGCTGATGGAGTATGGCGCCGGCGCCATCTTCGGGTGTCCGGCCCACGACCAGCGCGATCTCGATTTCGCGCGCCGCTACGGCCTGCCGGTCATCCCGGTGGTGCTGCCGGAAGCGGCCGATCCCACGAGCTTCGCCGTCGAGGGCGAGGCCTATACCGGCCCGGGCCGCATCTACAATTCCGGCTTTCTCGACGGGCTCGAGGTCGAGGCGGCGAAGCGCCGCATCGCCGAGCACTTCGCGGCGCAGCAGGTCGGCGACCGCCCGCAGGGCCGGGTGGAGGTCAATTACCGCCTGCGTGACTGGGGGATTTCCCGCCAGCGCTACTGGGGTTGTCCGATCCCGGTGATCCATTGCGCCGCCTGCGGCACCCTGCCCGTGCCGGCCGACCAGCTGCCCGTGGTGCTGCCCGAGGATGTGAGCTTCGACAAGCCCGGCAATCCGCTCGACCACCATCCGACCTGGAAGCACGTCACCTGCCCCTCCTGCGGCGGCGCGGCGACGCGCGAGACCGACACGATGGACACCTTCGTCGACTCGTCCTGGTATTTCGCCCGCTTCACCGATCCCAAGGCCGCGACGCCGACCGTGCCGGAGACGGCCAATGGCTGGCTGCCTGTCGACCAGTATATCGGCGGCGTCGAGCACGCGATCCTGCACCTGCTCTATTCGCGCTTCTTCACCCGCGCCATGAAGGCCACCGGGCACCTGAACCTCGAAGAGCCGTTCAAGGGCCTGTTCACCCAAGGCATGGTGGTGCACGAGACCTACCGCAACGCCGCCGGCGAGTGGCTGTCGCCGGCCGATGTGGTGGTGACCGGCATGGAAACGCGCACTGCGACCCATGCCGTCACCGGGGCGCCGGTCGAGATCGGCGCCATCGAGAAGATGTCAAAATCGAAAAAGAACGTCGTCGACCCCGACGAGATCGTTTCGACCTACGGCGCCGACACCGCGCGCTGGTTCATGCTGTCGGACTCCCCGCCGGAGCGCGATGTGCAGTGGACGGAGGCGGGCGTCGAGGGCGCGAGCCGCTTCCTGCAGCGCATCTGGAAGCTGGTGCAGGACAGCATCGCCTTCCGCGACCTGCCCGTGACGGCCGAGGACAGCGAAGGCGTCGACGAGCTGCGCCGCCTCGTGCACAAGACCATCGCCAGCGTCGGCGGCGAGATCGAGGGCCTGCGCTTCAACCGCGCGGTGGCCCAGATCTACGAGCTGACCAATGCCACGGCCCGCGCCGCGCAACTGGCCGAGCAGCGGCTGTCGCCGGCGCGGCAGGCGGCGCTCGCCGAAGCGGTCGAGGTGCTGGTGCAGCTGGTGGCGCCGATGATGCCGCACCTCGCCGAAACCTGCTGGTCGGCGCTCGGCAAGTCGGGCCTCGTCATCGATGCGCCCTGGCCCGCCGCCGATCCGGCCCTGCTCGTCGAATCGAGCGTCGTCATCGCCGTGCAGCTCAACGGCAAGCGCCGCGGCGAAATCACCGTCCCTGTCGATGCCGACGAGGCGCTGGTGCGCAACGAGGCCTTGTCTCTGGACGCAGTTGCCCGCATGCTGGAGGGGAAGACGCCACGCAAGGTGATCGTCGTGCCCAACAGGATCGTCAATGTCGTCGCCTAGCGCCACGCTGCGCCGCGTCTTGCTGGCGCTTGCCCTCTCCAGCGCGACGCTGCTCGCCGCGTGCTCCGGCCTGCAGCCGGTGCATGGCGAGCGCGGCATCGGCACGGAGCGGACGGCTTTCCGCTATGCGAGCCCGGCCGGCCGCTTCGACCAGATCATCTATCAGGAGCTGGCGCTGAAGCTTGGCCGCAGCACCCGCGCCGAGGCGCCGCTGCTGCGCGTCGTGACGAGCAGCAGCCGGCGCGATCTGACCCGCACCGCGGTCAGCCGGCCCGCGAAGCAGCAGGAACTGGTGCTGACGGCGCTGATCGAGATCGTCGCGGCCGATGGTGCCGTGGTCTGGAGCGGCACCCGCTCCGCCGCCGCGCTCTATTCTACCGACAGCCAGGCGCTGGCGGCGACCGAGGCCGAGCGCGAGGCCGGCGAACGTGCCGCACGCGCGCTGGCCGAGACCATCCGGCTCTCCGTTCTCGGCGCCCTCGCCCAACCCGCCGGCTGATGGGCGCGATCAAGGCGCATGAGGTAGCGCGCTTCATCGACCGCCCCGATCTCGAACAGGGCGTGTTCCTGGCCTATGGTCCCGATGGCGGCCTTGTGCGGGAGACCGCGGCGCGGCTCGCCCGCCGTTTCGCCGGCAGCGATGCGGACGGCATGAACCTTGTCGTGCTGGAAGGCGGTGAGCTCGAGGCCGAGCCGGGGCGGCTGGTGGTCGAGGCCCGGACGACCTCTCTGTTCGGCGATCGGCGCGTGGTGCGGCTCCGCCAGGCCGGCAAGGCACTGATCCCGGTGCTGTCCGACCTCGCCAGCGCTCCGGACGGCGCCGTGGTGGTGGTCGAAGCCGGCAACCTCACCCCCCGCGATCCGCTGCGCGCCATGGTGGAAGGCGCGCGCTTCGGGCGGGCCATGCCCTGTTATCCCGACACCGACGAGCAGCTCGGTCGCCTGATCGCGGAGACGTTTTCGACGGCCGGCATTGTGATCGACCCCGATGCAGTGACAACGCTGCGCGACGTGCTGGGCAATGATCGCGAAGTCACCCGGCGCGAACTGGACAAGCTGGTGCTGTTCGCAGCCGAGACCCGACAGCTGAGCCGCGAGGATGTGCTGACGCTCTGCGCCGACAATGCTGCGCTGGTGCTCGACCAGATCATCGACGCCATGGCGAGCGGCCGGGCCGCCGATCTCGATCTCGCACTCGAACGCGCCTTCGCCGCCAATATCGAGGCGCAGCGCATCCTGTCGACGGCCCTGCTGCATTTCACGACGCTGAGGCGCTGGCGCACAGAAGTGGATGCGGGCAAGAGCCCCGGCGCCGTGCTGGACGCGACCCGGCCCAAGCCACATTTCTCGCGCAAATCCGGGCTGGAGCGACAATTGCGGCTCTGGACCGATAGCACGCTCGCGCAGGCGCTGGAGCGCCTGCAGCAGGCCGTCGGCGAGACGCGCAAGAACTATGCGCTGGAAGCCGTCCTGACCCGCCGCGCCCTGTTCGCCATCTGCCTCTCGGCCGCCGAACGCTAGCGTGCGCTCAGTTCCGCCCGCTCAGCCGGGCGCAGATGCCGTCGAGTTGTTCGAGCGTGCGATAGCGGATTTCCATCCGGCCGCCCTGCTCCTTGTGATCGATGGCGACATGCAGCCCGAGCAGGTCGGAGAGGCGCTTTTCCAGCGCCATCGTATCGGCATCCTTTGCCGGTTGCGCCTGGCGCTTCCGCGTCGCACCGGGCTGCTGCTGGCTCATGGCCTCGGCTTCGCGTACCGAGAGGCCGCCATCGACGATGCGGCGCGCCAGAGCCGCAGGATCATCGGCCGTTATCAGCGTTCGGGCGTGGCCGGCCGTGAGCTCGCCGCGCGACAGCATGTCCCGCACATCCTCGGGCAGCTTGAGCAGGCGCAGGGTGTTGGCGACATGCGAGCGGCTCTTGCCGATCACCTGCGCAAGATCCTGCTGCGTATAGGCGAACTGCTCGATCAGCTGGCCGTAGCCCATGGCTTCTTCCAGCGGATTGAGGTCGACGCGCTGCACGTTCTCTATGATGGCGAGCTCAAGCGCTTCCTTGTCGTCGACTTCCCGGATCAGCACCGGCACTTCGGTGAGGCCGGCGCGCTGCGAGGCGCGCCAGCGCCGCTCGCCGGCGATGATCTCGAACTGGTTCGGGTCGCGCGTCGGGCGCACCAGCAGCGGCTGCATGATGCCCTTTTCGCGAATCGAGTTGGTCAGTTCCTCGAGCTGCTCGCTGCCGAATTCGCGCCGCGGATTGGCGCGGTTGGCGACGAGGAAGTCGACCGGAAGCCGCTTCACGCCACCACTGCTTTCGGCGAGCCGCGCGCCCTCCATGGTCGCCATGTCGCCGATCAGGGCGGCGAGGCCGCGGCCGAGACGTGAGGGACGTTCGTTCATCATGGCCTCCTTACGCCGCCGCAACCAGCTGGCGCTCGCGCCGGATCACTTCCGTCGCGAGCCGCAGATAGGCTTGGCTGCCGGCGCATTTGAGATCGTAGAGCAGGGCCGGCTTGCCGAAGGACGGCGCCTCGCTCAGCCGGACATTGCGCGGAATGACAGTGTCGTAGACCAGCGAGCCCATCTCGGCGCGCACGTCGTTCAGCACCTGCTCGCTCAGGTTGTTGCGGCGGTCGAACATGGTCATCACCACGCCCTGGATCGAGAGGCGCGGGTTGAGGCTCGACCGGATCTGCTCGATGGTCTGCAGCAACTGGCTCAAGCCTTCGAGCGCGAAGAACTCGCACTGCAGCGGCACCAGCACGGCATCGGCGGCGACGAGGGCATTGAGGGTGAGCAGGTTCAGCGAAGGCGGGCAGTCGATCAGCACATAGGTGACCGGTTGCCCGTTGATGCGGAAATCCGCGAGGCTGCGGAAGGCCTGCTTCAGCCGGAAGGCGCGGTCGGCATACTGGGCGATGGTCAGCTCGACACCGGCGAGATCCAGCGTCGAGGGCACGATGGCGACGTTCGGCACGCTGGTCATCACCGCGGCCTCGACGACGCTCGCCTCGCTGACGAGGAGATCGTAGGTCGAGATATCGCGGCCGGCCCGGGTGATACCGAGCCCGGTCGAGGCGTTGCCCTGCGCGTCGAGATCGACGATCAGCACCCGCTCGCCGATGGCGGCGAGCGCGGTGGCGAGGTTGATGGCGGTGGTCGTCTTGCCGACGCCGCCCTTCTGGTTGGCCAGCGTGAGAATGCGAGGAGTCAAGCGGGCCTCCGGAACAGCCTCAGGGTTCCTGCCGCGGCCGCAACTGGCTGATCTCGAGCAGGACGCCACGCAAATCGGTGGTGCTGGGATGTATTACCACGTCATAGGACCAGGCAGAACCGCTTTCGCGGAGCTCCTCAACATGTTCCTGCCCCTTGTGCAGTAGCGCCACGGTTTGGGCCCCAAAGAACGGCGCCGCCAACGCCAGCAATTGCGGCAGCGCTGCGAGGGCCCGCGAGGTGATGACGTCGACAGGCCCTGTTTCACGTGAATCAATCTGCTCGGCGCGCCGTACCTCCACAGAGGCGGGCAGCCCGAGTTCCCGGATCGCCGTGCGGAGGAAACTGGCCTTCTTCTGTACCGGCTCGACGAGAATCAGCCGGGTGTGGCTGCCCTTCAGCGCGACGGCCAGCGGCAGGGCCGGGAAGCCGCCGCCACTCCCGAGATCGAGAATCAGCCGCGGGTCCGCGGGGAGCAGTGGCAGCAATTGCAGCGAGTCGGCGATGTGGCGCCGCCATAGCTGCGGCACTGTTTCACGTGAAACCAGATTCTGTACCGCGTTCCATTTCAGCAGCAGCGCGCAAAGCGATTCTAGTCCCGCCGCGAACTGCGTTTCGTCACCGCCCGCATGGCCAGCATACTGCCGTGCCAGCGCTGCAGCTTCGCCGGCCATCAGCTCGCCTTCCGCATACTGCCCCGGCGGATCACCGAGAGCAGAAGCGTGATCGCCGCCGGCGTGACGCCGTCGATCATCTGCGCCTGGGCGATGGTCAGCGGCCGCCGCTCGGCGAGCTTCTGCTTCAGTTCCGCAGAGAGGCCGGGCAAGGCGGCATAGTCGAGCCATTCCGGAATTTCCCGGCCCTCGTCCCGGCGCATCGCCGCGATGTCCGCCTGCTGCCGGTCGAGGTAGACGGCATATTGCGCGTCCACAGCCAACTGTTCGAGGATCGGGGCCGGCTGCGCCGCCAGTTCCGGCCAGAGCGGCAGTAGCCGCTCGATCGTCATGTCGGGGTAGGAGAGGATGTCGAAGGCGGAGCGCCGCTGTCCATCGGCATTGATCTGCAGCCCGGCCCGCCGCGCTTCGGTCGGCGTCACGCTGAGGTCCGTCAGGAGCTGCTTGCCGGCGGCGAGGGCGGCGCTCTTGGTGCCAAACGCCTCGGCCCGCTCGGGCCCCACCAGGCCCACTGCCTGCCCGAGCGCCGTCAGCCGCTGGTCAGCATTGTCGCTGCGGAGGTGCAGGCGGAACTCGGCACGCGAGGTGAACATGCGATAAGGCTCACTGACGCCACGCGTCACCAGATCGTCGATCATCACCCCGGTGTAGCTGTTGGTCCGCGACAGGATCAGAGGGTCGCTCCCCTTCGCGGCGAGGGCCGCATTGGCGCCGGCGACCAGTCCTTGCGCGGCCGCTTCCTCATAACCGGTTGTGCCGTTGATCTGACCGGCGAGGAACAGCCCCGGCAGGTGTCGGAGCTCCAGCGTCGGCCGCAATTCGCGCGGATCGACATGGTCATACTCGATGGCATAGCCCGGCCGCAGGATCTGCACCTGCGCCAGCCCCGGCATGGAGCGAAGAAAAGCCTCCTGCACTTCGGCGGGCAAAGAGGTGGAGAGCCCGTTGGGATAGATGGTCGGATCGTCCAGCCCCTCCGGCTCCAGAAAGATCTGGTGGCTGTCGCGATCGGCGAAGCGGACGATCTTGTCCTCGATCGACGGGCAATAGCGCGGACCCCGGCTCTGGATGCGGCCGGAGTACATTGCCGAGCGGTGGAGATTATCGGCGATGATCCGGTGCGTTTCCGCCGTGGTGCGGGTAACGAAGCAGCTGACCTGCGATGTGGTGATCGCCGTGGTCAGCGTCGAGAACGGTTCCGGGGGATCATCGCCTCGCTGTTCTTCGAGCCCGGTAAAGTCGATGGAGCGGGCGTCGAGACGGGCCGGGGTGCCGGTCTTCAGCCGCCCCAGCCGCAGCCCCAGCGCTTCGAGCCGCGTCGATAGCCCCAGCACCGGCCGCTCGCCCAGCCGGCCGGCCGGGACCGTCTCCTCGCCGCGATGGATCAGGCCGCGCAGAAAAGTGCCCGTGGTCAGTACCACCGAGCGCGTGCCGAATCGCCGCCCATCCAGCAGCACCACTCCCGTGACGGCCCCGCCCTCGACCACCAGGTCATCGACCTCGCCCTCGATGATGGTGAGGTTGGGTTGCGCGGCGAGCGCTTCTTGCATGGCCGCCCGGTAGAGCTTCCGGTCGGCTTGGGCCCGCGGGCCCCGCACCGCCGGTCCCTTGCGGCGGTTGAGCAGGCGGAACTGGATGCCGGCCGCGTCGGCCACCCGGCCCATCAGTCCGTCCAGCGCGTCGATCTCGCGGACCAGATGCCCCTTGCCGAGCCCGCCGATCGCCGGGTTGCAGCTCATCTCGCCGATGGTCGCGAACTGGTGGGTGATCAGCGCCGTCGGCACGCCCAGCCGCGCCGCCGCCGCAGCAGCTTCGGAGCCGGCATGGCCGCCGCCTACAATGATGACGCCGAAATCGGTCATGGCAGTATTCCCTGGAAGCGCGTCGTCTACGGCATGGTTTCACGTGAATCAACCGCCTCAGCGGTCCGTGACCGACGCTGCTCCACGCCGAACGGGCCTCCAGCCTAAGGAGTGACGGGCAGATTGCCGGGCCCTCACCGATGTTCCACGTGAATCACTTGCCGATGCAGAAGGCGGCGAACAGCCGGTCGAGCACGCTCTCCGCATCCATCTGGCCCAACAGCCGCGCCAGCGCCGCGGAGGCACGCCGCAGATCCTCGGCGGCGATCTCGGCCTCGGCGACGTGCCCCGCCGCGTCCGAGAGCGCAATCTGCGCCGCGATCAGCGCCCCGCGGTCCCGCGCGTGACTGACGAGGATCTCGGCCGGGTTGGCGACGCTGGCGCCTGAGGCGTCGTAGAGCAGCTGCAGCAGTTCCGCGATGCCCGCGCCTGTCGCGGCGGAGACCAGATACTGCGCGCCCGGCACGGCACCGAGATCCGCCTTGGTGCCCAGCGTCACGTAGGGTGGCCGGCGCCAGAGGTCTTCGCCCAAAACCTCGGCAAGGTCCGGCGGCGACATTGGCGGCTGATCCGCCGCCTGCAGCCACAGCACCAGATCAGCGGAGAGCATCGCGGCTTCAGCCCGTGCGATCCCGATCGCTTCCGCGCGCGACTCGGTCTGCCGCAACCCCGCGCTATCGACCAGAATGATCAGCTGCCCGTCGATATCGAGCGGCACCTCCTTGAGGTCCCGGGTAGTGCCGGGCTCATCGGAGACGATGGCGGTGTCGGAGCGGGAGAGCGCATTGAGGAGGCTCGACTTGCCGGCATTGGGCGGCCCCGCGAGGACGACCCGGAAACCGTCCCGGAGGATGCGACCCTGATCGATCGACCGCAACACGCGGCCGATCTCGGCGTGCAGCGCCAGAACTGCGCCGGCGAACCCGGCCGGCAGGGTCCCGACATCGCCTTCATCGGAAAAGTCGAGTTGCGCCTCGATCTCCGCCCGCAAGTCCAGCAGGCGCTCGCGCCAGCCGGTAATCTGCCGGGTCAGCCCGCCATCGAAGCGCGCGGCGGCCAGTTTGCGTTGATTCTCGGTTTCGGCGCGGAGCAGGTCGCCGAGTCCCTCGACTTCCGTCAGATCGAGCTTGCCGTTCTCGAAGGCCCGCCGGGTGAACTCACCGGCCTCCGCCAGCCGGAACCCAGGCCTTGCCGCGAGCTTCCGCAGTGTTGCGCGCACCACGGCCGGTGACCCATGCAGATGCAGTTCCGCACAATCCTCGCCGGTGAAACTCTGCGGCCCGGGCATCCAGGCGACGAGGCCGCGATCGAGCTTTTCCCCATCCAGCACGATATCGCACAGCATGAGCCGCCGCGGCACCGGGAGTGAGCCGAGCATCTCCGTGAGGACGACGCCGGCGCCTGGCCCGCTGAGCCGGATGATCGCCACCCCCGACGGCACCGCCCCGGAGGACAGTGCGACGATGGTGTCGCCGCCGGACATGTCAGGTGTTCATCGACTCGAAGAAGTCGCCATTGGTCTTGGTCTGGCGGATCTTGTCGAGCAGGAACTCGATGGCGTCGACCGTGCCCATCGGGTTGAGGATGCGGCGCAGCACATACATTTTGCGCAGCACATCCGGCTCGACCAGCAGTTCTTCCTTGCGGGTGCCGGACTTGGTGACGTCGATCGCCGGGAACACGCGCTTGTCGGAGACCTTGCGATCGAGCACGATTTCCGAATTGCCGGTGCCCTTGAACTCTTCGAAGATCACTTCGTCCATGCGGCTGCCGGTTTCGATCAGCGCCGTCGAAATGATGGTCAGCGAACCGCCATCCTCGATATTGCGCGCCGCGCCGAAGAAGCGCTTCGGCCGCTGCAGCGCATTGGCGTCCACACCGCCGGTCAGCACCTTGCCCGACGAGGGCACCACGGTGTTGTAGGCGCGGCCGAGGCGGGTGATCGAATCGAGGAGAATGACCACGTCGCGCTTGTGCTCGACGAGGCGCTTGGCCTTTTCGATCACCATTTCGGCGACCTGCACGTGGCGCGAGGCGGGCTCGTCGAAGGTGGAGGAAATCACCTCGCCCTTCACCGAGCGCTGCATGTCGGTGACTTCTTCCGGCCGCTCGTCGATCAGCAGCACGATGAGGTAGCACTCGGGATGGTTGATGGCGATCGACTGCGCAATGGTCTGCAGCAGCACCGTCTTGCCGGTGCGCGGCGGCGCAACGATCAGCGCGCGCTGGCCCTTGCCGAGCGGGGCCACGAGGTCGAGCACGCGGGCGCTCTTGTCCTTCAGCGTCGGGTCGGGCTGCTCCAGCCGCAGCCGCTCATCGGGATAAAGCGGCGTGAGATTGTCGAAATTGATCTTGTGGCGGACCTTTTCGGGGTCCTCGAAATTGATGGTGTTGACCTTGAGCAGAGCGAAATAGCGCTCGCCTTCCTTGGGAGAGCGGATCTGGCCCTCGACCGTATCGCCGGTCCTGAGCGAAAAGCGCCGGATCTGGCTGGGGGAAACGTAGATGTCGTCCGGACCCGGTAGATAATTGGCGTCCGGTGAGCGCAGGAACCCGAAGCCATCGGGCAACACCTCGACCACCCCTTCGCCGGTGATGTCGACTTCGCGTGCCGCCAGCTCCTTGAGGATGGCGAACATCAGCTCCTGCTTGCGCATCGTCGAGGCATTCTCGACGTCGTAGCTCTCGGCGAACTCGAGCAGTTCGGCTGGCGTCTTTGCCTTGAGCTCGCTGAGCTTGATGCTTTCCATTGCGCGGAAGACCCTTGAGGTATCGATCTGCAGAGATGTGGGGGAGGGAGATCAGGTGCCCGGAAAGCGCCGGGGAGGCGCCCACTGCTCAGGCAGGGCCATCAGATAGCTAAAAGCCGCGACAAATTCAAGACCTGCCCGACGCTCCGCTCGGCCACCCTGCCGCAGCCGGGCCCGTCAGAACGGTTTGACGATCACCGCAATCACGATGATGATGGCGAAAACGAACGGTATCTCATTGATCGCGCGGAAGAATTTCGAGCTCTTCTGGTTTCGGTCATTGGCGAAGTCGCGCAGTAGCCGGCCATAGAACCCATGCACGCCGCTGAGCGCGATCACCATCACGGCCTTGATCCACGGCCAGCCGCCCCACCAGATCGCCGGGTCGAGCGCCAGCATGGCCAAGCCGAACACCCAGGTCGCGATCATCGCCGGGGTGGTGATGCCGCGATAGAGCCGGCGCTCCATCACCTTGAAGGTCTCGGACTGGACCGAGCCGGTCTCGGCATCGGCGTGATAGACGAAGAGCCGGGGCAAATAGAGCATCCCGGCCATCCAGGCGATGACCGACAGTACGTGCAGGGCCTTGATCCAGGGCAGGGCGGCTTCCATCGCCTCACTCTCCGCGCAAGCTGGCGATCAGCTGTTCGACATGGCTGATCGGCGTTTCCGGCACGATGCCGTGCCCGAGATTGAAGATATGCGGCCGGTCGCGGAAGGCGGCGACGATCTCCTGCGCCCGCGCCGTCATCTGCGCGCCGCCGGCGAGCAGCCGCAGCGGATCGAGATTACCCTGCACGCCGAGGGTCTTCGGCAGCTCCGCGGCAAATCCCAGCGGGACCGCATAATCGAGGCCGATCAGGTTGACGCCGGTCGCCGCAGCATAGGCCGGCAGATTGCCCGCCGCCCCACGCGGGAAACCGATGATGGGGGCCCCCGGCAGGATCGCGCGCACCCCCTCGACGATCCGCCGGTTCGGGGCAATCACCCAGTCGCGGAACGCCACCTCGTCGAGGTTCAGCGCCCAGCTCTCGAACAGTTGCACCACATCGGCGCCGGCGCGGAACTGGCCGACCAGATAGGCGATGCTCGCCTCGACGAGAATGTCGATCAGCCGCGCGAACGCCTCGGGTTGGGTCAGCGCGAACACCCGGGCCGTCGCCTGGTCGGTCGAGCCCTGCCCGGCGATCATGTAGGTCGCAACCGTCCACGGCGAGCCGCAAAAGCCGATCATCGTCTTGTCCGGCGCGAGAGCCGCCCGCACGAGGCGCAGCGTTTCGAGCACTGGCGCCAGCTTCTCCAGCACCTGCTCGGGGCGGAGCCGCCCGATGCTCTCGGCGGTAATCGGCTCGAGGCGGGGGCCTTCGCCCACTTCGAAGCGCACGGTCTGGCCTAGCGCATCGGGAATGACGAGAATGTCCGAGAACAGGATCGCTGCGTCCAGATCGAAGCGGCGGAGGGGCTGCAGCGTGACTTCCGCCGCCAGTTCGGGATTGTAGCACAGGTCGAGGAACCCGCCGGCCCGCGCCCGCGTTTCCCGATACTCGGGAAGATAGCGCCCGGCCTGCCGCATGATCCAGATCGGCAGCCGCGCGCTGCGCCGTCCCAGCACCGCCTCGAGCAGCGGTTTATGCACGGCCACTTCGGTCATGCGCCCATCCTCTTCGAGAAAGAGAAAGATTCTTCATCTTCATTATCATGGCGGTGTTTAGCTGGAATTCCGCTCCGTCCACAATGGCGCATCGCTGGGGCGAATTGGCGCGAGCGGGCCGAAAGATGCAATTTTACGAGGCTGGGGAAGAGGGGTGAGGCTGAGCCGGAGTCCCCTGCGGAGTCAGGGCGTTAACCATTTCGTAAGAAATTAACAAAGTGTTAACGGGGCTGTGGATCCCCCGGCTTTCCACCGGGGCGCTATCCCCGATTCCCACATTAACGCTTCGTTAAGGCCTGTGGCGGGTCGGCCTGTGCATGGATTTCGGCTTAGCGGGGGGAACACGGCCCGGCCACCCTCCGCCACGCCTTGCCCACAGGCTCTGCCGTTGCGTGAGCGGGAACAGTGTGGAAAACCTCAGCCATGCTGATCCTTGCTTCCGCCAGTCCCGCCCGAAAGGCCCTGCTTGCCGGCACCGGCCTCCGATTCGAGGCCTGTCCAGCCGCAATCGACGAGCGGGCGCTGGAAGCCGAACTCCTGGGGAAACCGCCTGTCGAGCTCGCGCGGCGCCTGGCGGAGGCGAAGGCCCTCGCCGTCGCTGCTGAGCGACCCGGCGCCCTGGTGATCGGCGCCGACCAGCTGCTCGCCCTCGACGGCGAATTGCTGCACAAGCCCCGCGACATGGCGGCGGCGCGAGATCAGCTCGACCGCCTCGCCGGGCGCACGCACCGGCTGCATGCCGGCTTCGCGCTGGTCCGCGATGGCGCGATTCTCGCCTCCGCCACCGAGAGCGCGGCCCTGACCATGCGGGCCTTTTCCCCAGCGGAGCGCGAGAGCGTATTGGCGCTCGAAGGCGAGCTGGTGCTCGGCTCGGTCGGCGCCTATCGGCTGGAAGGCCCGGCGATCCGGCTGTTCGAACGCATCGAGGGCGACTATTTCACCATACTGGGCTTGCCGCTCCTGCCGCTGCTCGCGGCGCTTCGGCAGCACGCCCCCCGGCTGTTCGAGGAATGATTCACGTGAAAAGAGCCTTCGTCATCGGCTATCCGATCAAGCACTCCCGCTCGCCGCTGATCCATGGGCACTGGCTCGAGCGGCACGGCATCGCCGGCAGCTACGAGCCGATCGAGGTGGCGCCCGACGATCTGCCGGCCTTTCTCGACCGCATCCGCTCCGGTGAGTTCGTCGGCGGCAATGTCACCGTGCCGCACAAGGAGGCGGCCTGGGAACTGGTGGATTTCCGGGACCTCGAAACCGATGGCCTCAAGGCCTTCAATACGCTGAGCCAGCAGCCGACGGCCGACGGCATCGCCGTCTACGGCCAGAATACCGACCTCTACGGTTTCCTCGCCAATCTCGACCAGCAGGCGCCGGGCTGGGACGAGGGGCTCGAGAACGCCATCGTGCTCGGGGCAGGGGGCGCCGCGCGGGCCGTCGCCGCCGGGCTGGCGCTGCGGGTCAACGGGCAGGTGCGCATTCTCAACCGCACTCGCGATCGTGGCGAGGCGCTTGCGGCCGACATCGTGCCGCGCCGGGCGCTCGGCGGCAGCCTTGAGGATTTCGCGGCGTTGGCGCCCGACACCCAGCTCGTCGTCAACACCACCACCGTCGGTATGCACGGCACGCGCTTCGACGATCTGCGCCTCGATCTGCTGCCGAAAACCGCACTCGTCACCGACATCGTCTATGTCCCCCTCGTCACCCCGCTGCTTGCCGACGCCAAGGCGCTGGGCCTGCGGACGGTCGACGGGCTCGGCATGCTGCTGCACCAGGCCGTGCCGGGGTTCGAGGCGTGGTTCGGCGTGCGCCCGGAGGTGACCCCCGAGCTCCGCGCCCTGGTCGAGGCGACGCTCTGATGTTCAAGCTGGGCCTCACCGGCTCCATCGCCACCGGCAAGTCCACCGCCCTCGCCGCTTTCGCGGCCGCCGGGGCGGCGGTGTTTTCCTCCGACGACGCCGTGCACGCGCTCTACAAAGCCGAGGCCGTGCCGCTGGTCGAGGCGGTTTTCCCCGGAGTTACCACTGACGGCGTGATCGATCGGGCGAAGCTCAGCGCACTGCTGGTCGCCGAGCCCGAACGACTCCAGGCGCTCGAAGCCATCGTCCACCCGCTGGTCCGCATCCGCATCGAGCGCTTCCTCGCCGATGCCGAGGCGGCGGGAGCGGCTCTCGCCGTCGTCGATATCCCGCTGCTCTACGAGCGCGGCATCGATTGGGGCTTCGATGCCGTCGCCGTCACGGTCTGTCCCGAGCCCGAACAACGCCGCCGAGCCCTTGCGCGTCCGGGCATGACCGTGGAAAAACTGGAGGCGATCCTTGCCCGGCAACTGCCGCAGGACGACAAGGTGCGGCGCGCCGACCATGTCATCGACACGTCCGGCAGCCGCGAGGAGACGGCGCGTGCGGTCGAGGCGCTGGCCGCGCGGCTGATCGGCGGTGCATCCGCCGGCAACACCACCCCGCAGTGAGGGACCGAGCATGAACCGCGAGATCGTCCTCGATACCGAAACCACCGGGCTCTCGCCCGCGACGGGCGACCGGGTGGTGGAGATCGGCTGCGTGGAGCTCATCAACCACATCCCGACCGGCCGGCACTTCCACGTCTATCTCAATCCCGAACGCGACATGCCGGAGGAAGCCTTCCGGGTGCATGGGCTCTCCAGCGAATTCCTCGCCGACAAGCCGCGTTTCGCGGAGGAGGCGCAGAACTTCGTCGATTTCATCGGCGACGGTACGCTGGTGATCCACAACGCCCCGTTCGACATGGGCTTTCTCAACCACGAGCTGCAGCTCTGCGACCGGCCGGCGCTGCGCAACCGGGTGATCGACACCGTGATGGTCGCGCGCCAGCGCCATCCCGGCGCCCGCGTCAGCCTCGATGCCCTATGCAAGCATTACGGGATCGACAATTCGCGCCGCACGCTGCATGGCGCGCTGCTCGACAGCGAGATCCTCGCCGATGTCTATCTGGAGCTGATCGGTGGACGCCAGGTGGCGCTGACGCTGGTGGCCGACAATGTCGCGGCCCCCGGCCGCGCGGGCGAGACGGCGCGTGCCGTCGCCCGGCCGCGCCCCACCCCGCTGCCGCCGCGCATCAGCGCCGAGGAGGCCGCGGCGCACGCGGCGCTGCTCGCCTCGCTCGGCTCGGGCGCCCTGTGGACCGACTACAATGAAGAACCGGCCGAGGCAGCCGCCGCGGCCGGTTGATCGTTTCGGCGCGTTGCCGTCAGGTGGTCGTCAGTTCGTGGTCAGTTCGTCGTCTGGGGCGCCTGGCCCTGCTGCGCCTGCAGGTTGCGCAGGTTCTGCACATAGAGCGCCATGAAATCGACCGGCTCCATCATCAGCGGCGGGAAGCCGCCGAGCTGCACCGTGGTCGCGAGCGCGTGGCGCGCGAACGGGAACAGCATGCGCGGGCATTCCACCATCAGCAGCTGCGGCAGCGTGTTCTCGGGAATGTTGCGCAGCCGGAAGATGCCGCCATAGACCAGCTCGACATTGAACAGCACGGTGCTGTCGCGCTCGGCCTTGGCATTGAGCGTGATCTCGACGGCATAGACGTCGTCGGACTGCTTTTTCACGCCGACATTGATGCCGACCGAGAACTGCGGCGGCGTACCGCCCTGCACGCTCATCGGCGCGCCCGGGTTCTCGAAGCTCAAATCGCGGATATATTGGCCCGCGAGGCTGTAGCTCGGCGCGGTCGCTGCATTCGGCTGGGCGCCGGCCGGGGTTTCGTCAGCCATGGTCTGCTCGTCCTCTGGTCAGGTTTTGGACGGCTGGCTAGCATCTTTGGCCCGCGCTCACAAGGTTTGGCGGGCTCAGCGCGGCCGCCACTCGTCATTGTCGAGGTCGATCGTGCCGTCGTCGACCTGGCGCGGTCCACCGCGCGGCGGCGCCCCCGGCCCCGCCTGAGTGAAGCCGTAGCTGGTCGTCGTCACCACCGTCATGTGCTTGAGCGCCTGCGCGTAGATCAGTTGCCGCACCGCCGGCACCAGCAGCGTGATCCCCAGCAGGTCGGTGAAATAGCCCGGCGTCAGCAGCAGGATGCCCGCCACCGCGATCAGCATGCCGTCGGCAAGCGCCCGCGCCGGCAAGCCGCCGCGGCTGACGCTGCCGCGAATTTCGTTGACCACCGCCATGCCCTGCTGCCTGAGCACCAGGGAGCCGATCAGCGCCGTCACCAGCACCCCGGCCAGGGTCGGCCACAGCCCGATGGCATTGCCGATCAAAACAAAGAACGCGATCTCGATCAGCGGGACCGCGAGGAACAGCAGAAACAGGAACCGGCCCACGCTCATCCTCCCTAACAGGCAGCCTTTCGGCTGCGACAAATGCTCAGGCAAACGTGAACTGGTTTCCGGCTGAGCGTTTCCCTATATATAGGCAACGATCCCGGCCTTGCGAGCGCCGGCCCCCACTTCCCTGCCGAGGAAAGCAGCCCGCCCGATGGATGAACTTTTCGACATTCCGACGCTCATCGCCATCGGCGTCGCCATCTTCGTTTTGTTCCGCCTTCGTCAGGTGCTGGGCACACGCACCGGCCGCGAGCGCCCGCCGATCGAGCGGCGCGAGACGCCGGCCAAGGTGGGCGACGAGAACGTGGTGCAGATGCGCCCGCGTCCGATTCCCGCCAATGACGAGGACCAGGAGCGCGCCGCCCGCAAGCTCGAGGCCGAGATCACCCAGTTCTCGCATGGCGACGAGACGCTGGCCGCCGGCCTCAAGGCTATTGCCGAGGCCGATCCGGGCTTCACCCCCAAGAGCTTCCTCGAAGGCGCCAAGGCCGCCTACGAGATGATCGTCACCGCCTATGCGTCGGGCGACCGCCAGACGCTGCGCAACCTCCTCGACAAGGAGGTGTTCGACGGCTTCGAGCGCGCCATCAAGGATCGCGAGGCCGCCGGCCGCCGCGTCGACTTCACTTTTGTCGGCCTGCCCAAGGTGGAAATCTCGGGCGCCGAGCTCGACAAGCGCAATGCCAGCGTCACCGTGCGCTTCCACGCCGAAGTGGTGCAGGCCGTACTCGAGCAGGACGGCACCCTGGTCGAGGGCGATGCCGAGCATGTGACGAATATCGCCGACGAGTGGACCTTCGCGCGCAATCCCAAGTCGCGCGACCCGAACTGGAAGCTCGTCGCCACCAGCCAGCTCGAATAAAGCCGGCAGGAGCAGCGCATCATGGCGGGGCGTCGGCGCGGAGACCGGCCACGGCTTGCCGACTGGCACCTGTGGACGGAGGTCACGCGCACCGTGGCGCCCCTCCGTCCCGGCGAAGCCCCGCCGGAACCGGAGCAGGACACCGCTCCACCCCCGCAGCCACTGCGGCCGACGCCCCGCCCGAAAGCGCCGCCGCGCATCATCGCTATGCCGGCATATCAATCCGACAACCGGCCCGGCGGCCCGCCCCGGCCCAGCATCGAACCCAATATCCGTCAGCGCCTCGTGCGCGGCCGCACGCCGATCGACGGCACGCTCGATCTGCACGGCATGCGGCAGGCCGAGGCACATCTGGCGCTGCGCCGTTTCATCGCCGCCCGCTCGGCGCAGGGCGATCGCACCGTGCTGGTGATCACCGGCAAGGGGCTCAAAAAGCTCGGTGACGATGCGGCTGTTATCGTCGAGCGCGGCGTGCTCCGCGCCATGCTGCCGCTCTGGCTCTCGGCGCCTGATCTCGCGCCGCTGGTTGCCGGCTGGGATGTCGCCGCCCAGTCCCATGGCGGCGACGGCGCCTTCTATGTGCGGCTCAGGCGCCAGCGAGGTGTACGATGACCCCGCTCGGGCTGCGGCTTCGCGCGCTGCGCGACGAGCGCGGCGTCACGCTCAAGGAGATGGCGGCCGCCCTGCGCGTCTCCAGCGCCTATCTGAGTGCGCTGGAGCACGGCAAGCGCGGCAAGCCGACCTGGCTTCTGCTGCAGCGCATCATCACCTATTTCAACATCATCTGGGACGAAGCGGAGGAGTTGCAGCGCCTCGCCGAACTCAGCGACCCCCGCGTCACCGTCGACACGGCAGGGATGAGTCCGGAGGCGACCGAGTTCGCCAATCGCCTCGCCCGCGACATTCACCGGCTCTCCCCCGAAGATCTCGCCGCATTGAGCTTCGAATTGCGCCGCCGGCTGGGCCGCGAGGGCTGACGACCCCGCCGCTCCCTTGTTGCTGCAGTACTATGCTGCCATAACAGCCCGATACCCCGCGATACGGAGATCTCTCATGGGCGAGCCCATCACCTTGACCGCCAGCGACGGCTTCGCGCTCAACGCCTGGCGCGAGCGCCCGGCTGGTACGCCGAAGGGCGGCGTGGTGCTGATTCAGGAAGTCTGGGGCGTCAACAACTGGGTCCGCTCCGTCGCCGCGCGTCTTGCCGGCCATGGCTATCTCGTCATCGCGCCCGCCATGTTCGACCGCGTGTCCTTCGGCTACGAGAGTGAGAATTACGGGCAGGACCAGTTCGTCGTCATCGGCGAACTGCTGAAGCAATTCGATCATCGCACGGCGCTGCTCGATGTAGCGGCCGCCATTGCCGCCGCGGCCGAGGGGGGCAGGGTCGGGATCACCGGCTATTGCTTCGGCGGGGCGATCACCTGGCGAGCGGCGGCCGCAGGCATGGGCCTCGCCGCCGGCTCGGGATATTATGGCGGCGGAATACCGCGCTACATCGAGGAAACACCGCAGGTGCCGCTCGAAATGCACTTCGGCGACCAGGATTCCGGCATCCCGCTCGAACAGATCGAGGCGCTGAAGGCCCGCCACCCGACGGTCGACATCCACGTCTATGCCGCCGGGCACGGCTTCTGCAACAGCGACCGGCCTCACAGTTACGACGAAGCGGCCTGCGCCCGGGCCTCCGCTCGCACCCTCGCTTTCTTCGAGCGTCACCTCGCGGGTCCAGCGGCTTGAGCGAGACGCTGCCCGTCGCCGCCGAAACGCAGCTCGCGGCGGTGCTGCGTGCCGCGCGCGCCGCACCGCTCTCGGCCCGCCGGGCCATGCTGGCGGCGCTGCTCATCGATCAGGCGGTGGACGCGCTGTTCACCGAACGCCATGCCGGCGCGGCGGCGGATATTCTCGCCTTCCGCACCGAGCTCGCCGAACGCTTCCCGCCTCTCGCGACCCTGTTCGCGCTCACAGCGCTCCGCCCCGACGGCCCGCGCCTCGGCCTCGCCGAGGTGGAGGTGCCGATTGCCCACTATTCGGGTCTTTCGGTCGAGGACTTCATGGTGAGCCTCTACAACGACCGCACCGTGCAGCGCCTCCTGGTGCTTGCACCGGATGGCGCCCGGCTCGCCGACGCGCAGCAATGGCTCGCCGCGGCAGCCGACGCGCTGCAGCTGGCCCGCGAAGCCCAGGCGCCGGCCCTGCCGCGCTGAGGCCGGGCCCTGCCGCCCCACCGGATCGCGCGCAGTAGCCAGCGCCAGCGCGAGACGCTAGAACTGCGCCCGTGCAGCCATCGGAAGCCGCTCCTTGACGCCTCTCTCGCTCGCCTCCCTTCCCCTCTCCGCCACCCTGGTCGAACTCCGCAGCGGTCGCCGGCTGGATGCGCCTGCCTTGCAGCAGAGCGTCGCTGCAGCGTCAGTCGATCTCGCCGCGCGCGGCCTGCCACCCGGCGCCCGCATCGTGCTCGGCCAGACGGACCCGCTCGATGTCGTGGTGTCCCTGTTTGCGGCCTGGGCGGCAGGGCTCGTCGCCGTCGCGGTCAACCCCAACCTGCCCGGCCCCGAGCAGCTCAATGTCGTCGCCGCCACCGGGGCCTCCGACTGGCTCGGCCCGCGCCGCACCGCGCTCGCCTTCGCGCCACATGAGCCGACGCCCGGCGCCACGCCCGTGCCGCTCGATGCCGATGCGCCGGCCCTCATCCTCATGACCTCCGGCACGACCGGGCGCCCCAAGGGCATCGTGCATTCCCGGCACAGCCTCGGCGCCCGCATCGCGCACAACATCGCCGCCATTGGCACGGCGCCCATGGCGCGCACCCTCTGCGTGCTGCCGGTGTTCTTTGGCCACGGCCTCATCGGCAATGTGCTGACCCCGCTCTGGGCCGGCGGTACCGTCTGGCTCTGGCCCACCCCCGACCTCGCCGAATTGCGCGGGCTCACCGGGCAGATCGAGCGCAACGAGATCGGCTTCATGAGTTCGGTGCCGTCGTTCTGGAAGCTCGCCCTCCGCGTCGCGCCACCACCGAACCGGCCGCTGGAGCGCATCCATGTCGGCTCGGCGCCCCTCGCGCTCGGTCTCTGGCAGCAGATCGCCGAGTGGGGCGGGACGCGGCAGGTGTTCAACATGTTCGGCATGACCGAGACCGCCAACTGGATCGGCGGCGGCAGCCTCGATGCGGCGCTCACCCGCGACGGCTTCGTCGGCCAGCCCTGGGGCGGCGACTTCGCTATCCGCACCGATGCCGGCGCGATTGTCCGGGAGGGTCGCGGCGAGGTGCTGCTGCGCTCCCCGTCGATCATGCTGGGCTATTGGGAGCGGCCGGATCTCGATGCCGAGGCCTTCGTCGACGGCTGGTTCCGCACCGGCGACGTCGGCGAACTGGAGCCGGACGGGGCGCTGACCCTCGTCGGCCGCATCAAGTCCGAGATCAATCGCGGCGGCATCAAGGTGCAGGCCGAGGAAATCGACATGCTGCTGGAGCGGCACCCCGACATTGCCGAAGCCTGCGCCTTCGGCATACCCGACCCCGCCGCCGGAGAGGCCGTGGCTGCCGCCGTCGTCTTGCGGGACGGCGCGGTGTTCGATCCCGAGGCGATCAAGGCCTGGTGCCGCGACCAGGTGCGGGCCGAAGCGGTGCCGAGCCGCCTCCATGCCGTCCCCGCCATCCCGCGTAACGATCGCGGCAAGATCGTGCGGGCCGAAGTCCGCCGACTGGTCGAGGCCGGCTGATGCGCATCCGCCTCGCGAAGCCCAATCCGCGGGTGGTGCGCCCGCTCGAGACCGAGCGCTTCACGCTGCGCCCCCTCGGCCTGGTGCAATCGATCGGCATCATCAATATCTGGCGGCGCGATCCGGACATCCTCTCGGGGCTGATGAACACCACCCGCCCGCAATCGCTGCTCCACTGGCTGCGCTACGGCCCGACGCCGGACAATCACCGGCGCTTCGCTTTCGCCATCGTCCCGCATGGCGCGACCGCCCCGATCGGCCTCCACTTCGTGCGCTACACGGACTATCGCTCCGCCGCCAACACGGTAGGCATTCATGATCGGGAGTGGTGGGGCAAGAACGTCGTGGTGGAAGTGCGGGCGCGGCTGATGAACCACTTCTTCCAGCAGGCCGGCATCGAACGTTTCACCGGTCGGGTCCGGTCACGCAACACGGCGTCCATCTTCACCTACAAGCGGCTCGGCTACGCCCATGTCGGCACCGCCCATCGCAGCCGGCGCGATCCGGAGACCGGCGAGGCGACCGACCAGCTCTTCTTCGAGGCCCTGAAGGAGGATTGGCAGCAGGGCCCGCACTGGAGGCTCTACGCGTGAGTGAACCCGCGACCCGCCTCGTCGCCCGCGCGCTCGGCATCCAGTCGGAGGTGCGCGAGGATGACGACATGGCGAGCCTTCCCGCCTGGGATAGCCTCGCCCATACCGCGCTGGTGCTCGAGATCGAGGCCGCCATCGGGCGCCAGCTCAGCGCCGAGGAGATCGCCGGCCTCGACTCCGTCGCCGGTGTCGCGGCGCTGCTCGCGGCGGCGGGGCGCTGAGGCCTCCGCCGCGAGAAACAGCAGGCGCCTACAGCACGAACTGGCTGAGGTCGGTGTCTTCCGCCATCTTGCCGATGCGCTCGCGCACATAGGCGGCGTCGATGGTGATCGTCTGGCCCGAGCGGTCCGGCGCGGTGAAGGAAATCTCCTCGACCAGCCGCTCCATGATGGTCGCGAGCCGCCGGGCGCCGATGTTCTCCACCGAGGCGTTCACCTTCACCGCCGCATCCGCGATGGCGTCGATCGCATCCTCGGTGAACACCAGCGTCAGCCCTTCGGTGCCCATCAGCGCCACATATTGCTTGATGAGGCTCGCATCCGTGTCGTTGAGAATGCGGATCAGGTCCGCCCGCTCCAGCGCCTTCAGTTCCACCCGGATCGGCAGGCGCCCCTGCAGTTCCGGCAACAGGTCCGAGGGCTTCGACACATGGAACGCCCCCGAGGCGATGAACAGGATGTGGTCGGTCTTCACCGGCCCGTACTTCGTTGCAACGGTGGTGCCCTCGATCAAGGGCAGCAGGTCGCGCTGCACGCCCTCGCGGGAGGGGCCGTTGCCATGGCCTTCCCGGTTCGCGACCTTGTCGATCTCGTCGATGAAGGCGATGCCGTGGTTCTCGACGAGGTCGATGGCGTCGCGCGTCAGCTGGTCCTGGTCGAGCAGCTTGTCGGCCTCCTCGGCCATCAGCGGCGCGTGGGCGTCCTTCACCTTCACCTTGCGCTTCACCCCGCGCCCGCCGAACGCCTTGCCCAGCATGTCCTGGATATTGATCATCCCGACGCTGGCGCCCGGCATGCCGGGGATCTCGAAGCCGCCCGGCGCCGGGCCGGTCGACTGCATCTCGATTTCCACCTCGCGATCGTCGAGCTCGTTGCGCCTCAGCTTCTGCCGGAAGCTCTCGCGCGTCGACGGCGTGGCGGAGGAGCCGACCAGCGCGTCCAGCAGCCTTTCCTCGGCATTGTGGTGCGCCTGCGCCTGCACCTCGTTGCGTTTCTTGTCGCGCAGCAGCGAGATGCCGGCTTCGACGAGGTCGCGCACGATCTGCTCGACATCGCGACCGACGTAGCCGACCTCGGTGAACTTGGTCGCCTCCACCTTGACGAAGGGCGCCTGGGCGAGCTTGGCCAGCCGGCGGCTGATCTCGGTCTTGCCGACGCCGGTCGGCCCGATCATCAGGATGTTCT
>VFQR01000490.1_pt1 | contig 52944 bp, 56 predicted proteins | sample 3512321 | NCBI WGS metagenome assembly VFQR01 (sample SAMN10412374, study PRJNA504923) | tailings metagenome | isolation source: Relicate 3 Philex TSF1 revegetated site | place: Philippines: Tuba, Benguet | collected 2017-08-29 | reverse complement strand
AAAGAAATCTCTTTATGAATGCTTGAGAAACTGAACTTGAAGAGTTCAAGGCATGTCAATACGGATACACTCAGGGGATCACCCAACGCGTAGAAGCGGAATTTCGATTAACCTGTCGGCTTGTTCTCCAGGGAGTTTTGTGTCTTTCATCTCTATGTTGTTTGAAGCCCCATCTGGATATAACCGCAGGGGAATTGCATGGTTAGGCAGGCGGTGTGCAATCGGTTGTGAGTGTAGGGTTTCTTGAAAAATGAAAGTAAATTGACGTTTTTGCATGTCGGCTAAGTCGATCATTATACACGTTCAAGATTTATATAAATTTAAGTTGAATAGGCGGGAACCTTGAGGTGGATGCGATTAATCAGGACGCATCGGCAGGTCATGATGGCGACCTGGTGAGTATTGTGAATTCATTGTTTGATTCTAAATGATACACTAAAGTGTGACGGCGAGCATTGGAAGAAGGCTCAACCAGTTGTTGGTCGGTCTATCTATTGGTAATGGTGTCGATTTACTGCGTAATGGTGAGGTATGGTATGGGTGAACGGCAGTTGTATCAGTGGAGTAGTCTAGTTCTCGTCAATCTGGTGTTTAGTTTGGTGTTGGTTGCGCCAGTGGGAGCACAGACGTCGACACCCCCCTCCTCCGTTGAGTCCCCCTTCACAGTTGAAGGAGCCAAAGCCAGTCAGGAGGCCTGGGCCAAACATCTGGGAAAGTCTGTTGTTGAGAAAAATACAATTGGCATGGATCTGGTGCTGATTCCTCCAGGTAAGTTTCGGATGGGGAGTCCCCCCGGTGAGAATGGTCGTGATACCGATGAAAAACAGGTGGAGGTCACGCTCACCCAACCCTTTCGACTGGGCCGCACGGAAGTGACCCAGGGACAGTGGAGACAGGTGATGGGCACCATTCCCTGGAACCGTGAAGACTTCATCAAAAAAGGGCCTGACTACCCTGCCACATTCGTTAGTTGGGAGGATGCCCAGGCGTTCTGTGAGAAGTTGAGTCAAATGGAAGGCAAGACTTATCGGTTGCCGACGGAAGCCCAATGGGAGTGGAGTTGCCGGGGAGGCACGACAACCCGGTTCTCGATCTCCAATGAGAAGTATCTCACGGAATATGCTTGGTTTATTGATAATGCCGCTGACGAAAAGTATGCCCATCGCGTGGGGTTGAAGCGGCCTAATCCGTTTGGCCTGTCTGATATGCATGGGAACGTGTGGGAATGGTGTCAGGACTGGTACGGAGAGAGATATTCAATAATTAGCACGATCGACCCGTTCGGCCCATCTTCCGGGAGCAACCGTGTGATTCGGGGTGGGAGTTGGGACGGTATCACAAGGGGCATTCGCTCGGCTGAACGGGGCGGGGGCTCGCCGGACGCCGGTAGTTACCTCGTCGGCTTCCGTATATCGAGGATTGAGTTACCCTGAACGGTTAAAAGCATTTATCTTTTGAACTTCTTCTGTTTTGGTGTGTTTGACTTGATGAAAGTTCTCTTGCCGGCAGAGTGCATTGCTGGCTAGGCCGTATGGACATTCGATCTTGCAGGTGATGAGTTGGTTATGCGAGGATAACACCACTCAGGGAGGAGGGGAATTATGCTCAAGCGACATGCACTTTCTGATGAGCTTTGGAAGCGAATCGAACCACTTTGCCCCGGCAAAGCTGGCGATCCCGGTCGTACTGCGGCCGACAATCGGCTCTTTGTCGAGGGGGTGATTTTCGTACTCAAAACCGGGATTTCCTGGGCAGATCTCCCCGAGCGATTTGGTTTGCACAACTCGGTTTGGAGGCGGTACGACCGCTGGTGCGAGAGAGGGACTTGGCAAAAAATGCCCCGGCTCTGCAAGATCCAGAACTGGAGGAAGTCCAAATCGACTCAACCACGGTCAAAGCTCATCCCGTTGCTGCGACGGGGCGCCGTCAGGCCGGGGAAAAAAAGTCGAGGCCGATGAGCGCCGCTGCCTGGGACGCAGTCGCGGTGGATTAACCACGAAAGTACACGCCGCTGTGGATGGTCGCGGACGATTGTTGAAATTGATCCTCACACTAGGACAGAGCGGCGACGCCCCTGTGGGAGAAAAGCTGCTGGAAGGTCTTTGTGCGAATCATGTCTTGGCAGACGCAGCCTACGACAGCGACGCGATCCGGCTGCGTGTGAAGCGGATGTGGGCGCAAGCTTGTATCAAACCGAAGGCGAACCGGAAGGCGAGAAAGCGGTGCATCAAGGATCGCTACCGGCATCGGAACGTGATCGAGAGGTTCGTCGGAGCCCTCAAACGCTTTCGCGGCATCCACACCCGTTATGATAAGAAAGCCGCGAACTTCGCGGGCTTCCTCTGGCTCGCATCGCTGTTAACCAAGCCATTCTGAATGTCCATAGACCCTAAGGTTCTTGTCCTGACAGCTTTGTGAGGTGTCGTATGGGTGGGTTTGTTCCGCGTGACGTCTTAATTCAGTGTGCCATAATTGGTGTATTGGCGGCAATTGTCATTCCAATCAACCTCTATATTGGCGGATTTATCTTCGCTCTGCTAGTGATTGCTTTCGCATTCATGGCAACGAGGGCGAAGTGATTTAAGTTTGTTTTTATGGTAACAAGAGATAAAGCCGCACTTGCTAAAAACTACAGGGATATCCCTCAAACTTGTTTTTTCGCGGGGGTTCTGTAAGCATGTCGCCGGTAATTTGAATCTAGTTTAGAGCTGTGAGTTCTATTTGTGGCGGGGTGGCCCAAACGTGGCTTTGCACGTCTGGGTGACGACAGTCACAAGAAACTGTTGAAGCAACAAATATTTCTGAGCCCTTTGAATTGTTTCGCCCTACATGGCTACCACGAAGTTCACGAAGAGCACGAAAGTTGGGGGAGTCGAGTGTGGGGCGGGAGGAGCACTGCATTGCTGGCTAGCAGCGCTCCTCTAATCTTCCAGTCAGTTCGATCACAATACCAGCTCCACGATCTCCTTCAATACCCACTCCCGATGGCCATGAGTCGTTTCCAATGGTCGATACGTCTCGATCCAGAGTGCTGGCTGTCCATCACGGTTTCTAAAACTACTGCGCGGCCGGCCAATCAGTGTTGACCCCTTGGTATCCCTGAATTATTCGACGGGTGGTTCCAATTGACGAATTTGTTCGAGGATGCGTAGCGGTTGCTCGCGACCGAATTCCTTTGGTGCATTGAATGCGGCAAACTTGCAGAACCGGACAAAAGCGGCCCGTTGAACTGCGTTGTAAAGTTTCACAAATGAAATGTCGTCTCCTTTTGATCCGCGAATCAATCCCGAAAGATCGAAGAGGAAAGCGTCATACATCAAACCATCTCGAATTCCCTCTTTGAGAAGTGCGCGGAGGATCGCTGGCGAATAGAACTTTTTGGCAGCCGGGTTCATGAAGAAGATCGCGTCGGTCCGGGCAAAGAGATGATCGACAGGCACACGCCTCCAGTCAGTGCGTTCCGCGGTATCAGCCAAAGAGAGTTCGTGACTGTCAAAACCATAGCTTGAATGGAAAGCCGCTTCGTACAGGGTTGTTCCATCATTCAACTTGACCCCCGCAAAAGCGCACTCGATGAAACGGATCAGCCATTCCCGCAATGTCATCGATCGCGTCTCCGTATTCAACTTTCTGCGATCAGCGCCAACGTCAAGCATTCACGCCAGTGTGCCACTGCTGGCTGGCCAATAGCGCTCTTTCGATTCGACCTCTCGTTCAAAAATCGCTATTGAGAATATCATGAGTTGAATGGATTCCCCAGTACTTCGCTTCAGGCTTTGACCAGCCTGTTTCAGCCAAAGATCGATCCTAAGTCGTAATTCTGGAACGTCTTCATCACGGCTGGAAGAAAGGCTGCTTGCGGGCAAATCAGGAATGTCTCCATTTGATGGAAGCTCTTGAAGTGAATCCGCGATAATAAGTACTGTGGAAAAAATTGTTTGTGGAGTTATTGTCATTTAAAAAACTGATCAACAATATGGTAAGAGTAGCCATGGGCATCATCATGTCGGCGAGGTTGTAGAACGATGGGATCCTCACTCCGGAAACCATCCGCGATCACACTCTCGATGGGCACATTATCCGAGAACACAGCTGATGCTCGCAGTAGATACCCCACAGGATAAACATCTTTCACGGCAGGCGGAGGAAGTACGCTGGCAGCAATCTCGGGTAAACCCTCTTCATCAAATACATGTCCTCGTTCAACAAGAAATACGATCCATTCTGGGTTAAACGAAACCACCATTTGCCTTTCTGGGAGCCATTGTTCTCTGAAAGATTGTGTTTTATCCCATGCTACTATTTCTTGTCTTGAGTACGCATGCTGAAATATCTCTCGACATTCCTTGATGCTCTCATGCAGAACGCGTTTCTCTTCATCGAGTGACCAGGTTCTACCATCTGATGCTCGACTGACAATCCCGATGCCAGGATACCTATCTAGGTCTGTTCCGTAGCTATTCCTAGTGTAGCGTGGTAGAGGTATATCTTCCGATTTCCACCAGTTCGTTCGACTCGAGGCTGGAGGCTCGCTACATCCATTTACAAGCAATGTTATTGAGAACAACGTAAACCTTAATGACACACGGTAGAACTGGGTAACTTGAGAATGTTTCTTTGAACCAAGAATGTTGGCGTTCAACTTGTTGCAGGTTCGACGTGTGGTTGTAACGAGATACGATCTTGTGTACGCCATGAATGGAACACTCCTCCGTTTGCCCCAACAGGAGCGTTGTGCAGGCTTGGCATTAAATGATTGTATCCGTCTGTTACACAAACAGAATGTTATTTCCAAAAATTGTTGCCTTCCGCATGCTGCAATCCCGGCAGGAGATAACCTCGCCCCATAGCGATGGTTTACGCGTTCTTCAACTCGGACTGGAGCAGGGAAGTGAGTTCACCACGAAGATCGCGAAGAGCACGAAGGTTGAGGAATATCAGGTGGGAGGTAGTTCTGGCCAGTGGGCAACAAAGAGGTGTGATGCCGAGTGCATGGTGGGAGGAGCACTGCTGGTGAGCGAGCAGTGGCATCCGGCGAAGGGCCTGCTTTTTTGCAGCCTGCAGTCTTGCTCTCGAATAAGGACATGTGGGACCGTTTGGCTGGTGCATTGATGTGGAGCTTCATGCACCCTGCAGATACTGACTGCCAATGACATTGAGTGATATTAGCACTTACGGTGCAATCAAATTGGCTGGGCGGCGGAAGATTCGCTGGCGGCGGGTCGTTTCAGTGATCTGGATGGTTTTTACAGGAGCAATAGCTGGCGAGACTTTCGAAACCTTTTGATCCGGTGCCGTGAGTTCCTCGATTTTTTGATCGCCTTTCATGGAAAAGACCACCATCTCTTTTCCATCAAGCGGCCCCTTCATGAGGTCCACCATGCGGATTTCGCTGTTCTCAAATGTGCGGAAGTAGAATCGCTTGTTCGTCAGATCATTTCCGCTCGTCCACAATGTGTAATCAGCGACTTCTTCACCGTTTTCAAGTGACCTGGCCGATCCTTTGGGGATATCGAACTGATTCAGAAGATGAAAGAGTTGCAGCACTCCTTCGCGGCTGGTTTCTACTGGAAGTGCTGTTTTCGAAAAGGCGACTGCCCGCACGAATCGTGAAGGAGGCGTGAAATCCCCAGGCAAGCCCAGCATTCCGCTTCCCATGCCGAGCGATTTCACCTGCTGCTGACCTAAAGTGATCGAGGTTTTTCCCAATGGATCGAGATTGAGATAATTACTCAAATTCGTGACATGCCAGTCGAATGTCGGAGCGTTGGTAAAGACTCCGAGTTTGTTTTCGTGAATCTTGAGTTCTCCACCGACATATTCGACGGCAATGGCCTGGCCTGTCGCATCCGTAAAGATGTAGTGGGCAGGAGGTACCATGTTCATCTGCGGCAAGACCGTATTCGCCACCTTGACGCTGCGAATCGCCTGGGTTGTCTCTTCGATCGTACTGCAGGTTCCTAATATATAGGCCCCCAGTTCCCAGGGAGCAATCGTCTGTGGGAGGTCTTCCTGACTGATCGATTGATACTTGGCATAGCCCGGAAAGTAGAAGAGGCCGCAAGCGAGGCCCTTTTCGTTATGTCCATCCAGCAGAACGGGAAGCCCGAAGGCATTGGCTCCTACCGAAGCGTACTTGCTCTTCCACTTGAGGCCTGGTGTTCCATCAGGTGTGGTCCCGGTGTAGGCAAAACCACGGGGGATAATCACCACGTTCGACAACAGATCGGCACCAAACTCAAGTGTTCGGCCGTAAATGATCGATCCGTCTTTGGGTCTCAAAGTGATTCCGGTGCAGGCTGCCGCAGGTCGGGTAAAGATGGCAAGGCCCAGCAGCAAGGCGAGCCCATACCTGGCACCAATACTCAAGTTCAACATCTTCAATGATTCCTCGTGCTGCCAGAAACAACTTTACTCGTCACTCTCGAACTCTTCCCTGCAAGTGGGCGTCCGTCCAATCAAAATGCTCGGCAGCAGATGAGATGCCGTCAGAGAAACGATCCTGATTCGCTACGGGCTACTCAGGCCGCAAAGTCTTCCATGCCGGCGTAGGCTGTCCGTTGGCACCATCCGTTGGCTCTCGGGAGACAGGCACGGCTAGAGGAACTCGGCCATGACTCGATTGGCGAGAAAAACCCCTTCACCGGTCAGTCGAATTCCTTTTTCATCCGTTGCCAACAGACCCTGTTTGACCAGTCGTTGAATGGTCTCACCCGCAAACTCTTGCAGATCGACACCAAACCGCTGTTGAAACTCTGTGTAATCCATACCGTTTAAGCGGCGTAAACCCACGTAAAGAGCTTCGCGCATGGCATGCTCTTTTTCCAGAGTCTCCGCTTCGGCAATCACTGACGCTCCCTGCTCCATCCGCGATAAATAGCCCAGTACACTGCGAGTATTGGTTCGCCGTGTTCCCTCAAGATAACTCGCTGCCCCCGGGCCAAAGGCGGCATAAGGCGACCCATTCCAGTACGCCAGATTGTGCTGACATTGATAGCCGGGGCGAGCGAAGTTCGAGAGTTCGTAATGCTCAAAGCCTGCCTTGTTAAGCGTCTTGATGGCCAGAGCGTACATCTCCCGTTCGAGACCTTCGTCAATCTCGGTGAGTTGTCCACGTCGTTTTCTGGTTGTGAAAGCTGTTCCCTCTTCAAAGGTGAGTCCATAGGTGGAAAGATGTGTGGGGCTGCAAACGAGTGCCTGCTCGAGGTCATACTCCCAATCGACCAGAGTTTGCCCGGGCACACCAAAAATCAGATCCAGTGAAACATTGGGAATCGTGGCCCGAATTCGCTGCACAACCTCGGGGATTTCTCCCCCTTGATGGTCGCGTTCGAGTGTCTGCAGATGTTTATTGTGGAATGATTGCACTCCCAGGCTGACTCGATTGCAGCCCGCACTGTGCAGCACTTCGATCACTTCCTCGGTCATGTCCAGAGGATTGGCTTCGATCGAAAATTCACCACCAGCGGCCAGTGGGAAACGAGTTGTCACCGCTTTGAGAAGTTGTTTGAGTTCGGCACTTGGCAGATGGGTAGGAGTCCCCCCGCCGAAAAAGATGGTATCGACGACCACTGGCTGTTCATAGGCCTGCATTTCCCGCTCCAGCGCAGCCAGATACCTGGGAATGAGATCATCTCGCCCGGCCACCAGCGTAAAATCGCAATAGCCGCAGCGATGTCGGCAAAACGGCACATGAATGTAAACCGACTGAAAATTGTTCGTGTGCGTCATCGAATCCACAGGCCAGTTCAAAGGTCAAATTCATCCGTCAGAAAACATTCCGACCGCACAGACAGCACCCGCCTGACTGACGATTCGAAAGTCAGCCGGGTCGCCGGGCCTGTTCCTTGCAATCCTGAACACGAGACGATAACAACTATGCAGGAATTACGGGGGGTGAGAAGCTGCCTCCGACTGTGGTGAGGCCGTGTGAACCGGGTCAGGTCCGAAAGGAAGCAGCCCTAAGCAGCAGGTTTTCAGGTGCAGAAGGGGGCAGCTTTCCACCCCTTTTTTCATTTGCACCGGTGGAAATCGACAATTCCTGCCCCGAGGTGATTTTCAAGGTGCCAAATTCGGGCAGCTTCTCGGATTTTCTCAGCCGGGATGTCCCTTCGTGGTGAGCGAATTTCTGCTCTGCCAAGTATCATTCACTGTTGTGAAACAGAGGGTTCAGGGTGATTTTCTGGCTTTTTGAGAGTCAGTTTCTATTCGCAATCCGCCTGTTTGCCGATTCATCCTGCTTCCCTGGGCCAGTTCTCAATCGAGAATCAGTGGCCAGTATTTCCACCTGCGAAGTTGGTTGGGCCGAAGCTCCTTTGTGATGTGGCGAGTGACCGATGAATGTTGAGAACTATACCGTCCTGGCACGTCGATTCCGCCCGCAGACTTTCAGCGAAGTTGTGGGGCAGGATCGAATTGCCCAGACGCTGCGAAACGCCATTCTTGAAGGCCGCGTCGCTCACGCCTATTTGTTTACCGGTGCCCGGGGTGTGGGTAAGACCTCGATGGCGCGAATCTTCGCCAAGGCCCTCAATTGTCCGAATGCTGTCGACGCTGTCCCTTGTAATACCTGTGAGATCTGTCGGGCGGTTTCCGCCGGGCAGGATGTTGATGTTTCCGAAATCGACGGCGCTTCGAACCGGGGGATCGACGATATCCGCACTTTGCGAGCGAATGTGAACGTCAAGTCGATGCGAACCCGCTACAAGGTTTACATCATCGACGAAGTTCACATGCTCACGAAGGAAGCCTTCAATGCGCTGCTCAAAACACTCGAAGAACCCCCTCAAGGGGTGAAGTTTATCTTCTGCACGACTGAGCCGAACAAGCTTCCCGATACGATTCTTTCCCGCTGCCAGAGATTTGATTTCGGTACTGTCAACATCGAAAGTATTGGCGAACGGCTCCGGCAGATTGCCACCACCGAAGGCTTTCAGGTTGATGATGAAGCCATAGAACTTGTTTCCCGCAGAGCCAATGGCTCGATGCGTGACAGTCAATCGTTGTTCGATCAGGTGCTGGCCTTTGGTCATCAGCATGTCACCGTTGCCGATGTGCATCGATTGCTGGGGACTGCCAGCGATGACCGGGTCATTGAACTGGTACAGGCTTTGATTGACCGTCATGCTGCCCGCGCACTTGAGGCTCTCGATCAGGCGATTCTGGATGGCGTCCAACTCGACGCCTTGACCGATCAACTGATTTCTTATCTGCGTGATCTGATGGTGACTGCTGCAGGAGTGAAGGGCGTGGCTCTCCTGGGGGCCACTGAATCATCTCGGTCGACAATCGAAACTCAGGCCGAGGCCTGGGGGTTGAAAACGATCTCCGCAGCGCTGCAGATTCTGGCTGAAGCCAAGATCAAAATGGCCCGCGCAACCTGGGGGCGAGCACTCACCGAACTGGCACTTGTCCGTATCACGCTCCTGGAAGATCTCAGCCGCCTCGATGAGTTGATTGCCCGGTTTCAAGGGAAGTCACTTCCTGCCACGTCCAGTTCCGGGCGTCTGGCAACCGACCGGCCCATGAACTCTTCTCCCCGGGTTCTGCCACCACCTGTGGCCGTCACCCATAGCTCTCCCGAATCTCACGATTTGCAAGATGTTCAAAAATCACAGCCTGAGTTTCAATCACAGCCTGAGTTTCAATCACAGCCTGAGTTTCAATCACAGGCTGAGCTTCAATCGCAGTCTGAACTTCAGCACGATCCACACGCAACAGCGAACCCACTGAATGCAGGCATTGTTCCGGCAAGTTCTGGCGCGAGCGTTCCCGGAGAATCTTCCGCTGAAGCCTCCAGTATCAGTACTTCGCTCCCAGAGCCCGAGTTGGCTTTTCAACCGGGGAATGAAGCGGCTCTGCTCGAATATCTGCGGACCAGGAATACCGATCTGACTGGCATCCACCTGCAGCGTGCCACGCATTGTCAGATGACGGGCCCTAACCAACTGGAAATTGTCATTTCGGCGAATCATCGCTTCGAGCAACAGTGTCTCGAACAACCTAATATAGTGAGTAAGCTCGAACAGCAACTGCGAGCCGCAACGGGAACATCCATTCGTCTGCGTTTCACGACCGGCCCTGCCCATGAATCCAGCGAAGCCAATCCGCTCAAACATCCAGAGTCTTCATCATCAAAAGATCACCCTGCCAGTTCTCCCAATGGTCAACTGGCGGATGGCAATGGGCGTGTCGCTCAACCGGAATCTTCTCCAACTTCAAGAGCCGAACGGCCACCTCTTCCTCATCCTTCAGTGACGGAACCGCCAGCGATTCGTCCAGCCAGCCGCACTGTCGAAGATCCGGAGGACAGATTCGTCCAGTCAATTGGAGCGGCTTTCGGAATTGATTCCTGGCGCGTGCATGAGCGTGAGCGGATTGTCTCCGTGGAGGTCGAAGAGAATTCGGACACGACTGCAGATTCCAGCACCGACGACTAAAATTGAGTAGCCAGGAATCCTCAGTTCTAATGACGACGATGCCTGTTTCATAATTTTCACCCGGGAGAGCGGCAATGTTTGGACAAATGGCTGGCCTCGCTGCCAATTTGTGGTCGATGCGAAGCCAAATGGGCGAGATGGCTGCCAAGTTTCAACGTCTGCAAACTGACCTCGCGAATCTCCGCTTTTCAGCGACCTCAGGCCCCGTGCAGGTCGAGGTGAATGGCTTGCTGCACATGACGAATTGTGAAATTCAGCCCGGCTATCGTGAAGCGGATATTGCCCGCTGTACCATTGAGGCCACCAACGAGGCGATGAAGCAGGCACAGGCCGCTGCCGCCAAAGAAACGCAATCGGCTCTGGGTGATCTTTCCATGCTTCAAGGATTACTCGGTGGGAAACTTCCCTCCCCATAAGTAAACCACAGAAATCGAGTGCATCCAGGGTCAACGAGCCATCGAAAGCAGCAGCACTTCAATTGAGGACTAAGGAGAGTCATGCCCCGTGCCATTGAACCGAATCATCATGCGTATGGCCGACATGTTGGCCTCCTTGTTCAGCAACTGGCGGCACTCCCCGGGATTGGGCAGAAGTCGGCGGAACGGCTGGCACAGCATCTTCTCGATTGCTCCGAGGAAGAAGCGGCTGCCCTCGCCCATGCTATTCTGGATGTTCGCCGCACAATTCGTCGATGTTCGGTTTGCCACAATCTGACTGAGCAGGAAACTTGCGACATCTGCCTCGATTCAAGGCGGGATCAGGGGTTGGTCTGCATTGTCGAGCAGCCGCGAGACCTTCTGGCACTGGAAGCGACCGGAACTTTTGGAGGCGTCTACCATGTGCTGGGTGGCCGCATCGCTCCGCTCAGTGGTGTGGGCCCGGATGATTTGAACCTCGCGACGCTCATCCGCCGGGTCAAATCCGGGAAGATTCGCGAACTGGTGATGGCCACAAATCCTACTCTCGAAGGGGATGGAACCGCACTTTACATCGTGAATCTGCTGGCCGACGAACCGGTCAAAATCACTCGTCTGGCACGCGGGATCGCGACGGGCAGTGTGCTGGAATTTGCTAATCGCGAAATGCTCTCGGATGCTCTCAAGGGTCGCCAGAGCTTTTGATGATTCCTGCTCGCTGCAGGATTTTCAATGAATTTCGCAAATTCTCTCAGTCCGTGCTTCAATATCGCACGGAGTGGCAGGGCCCAAATCATGAAGATGGAGCGCAAGGAGAGCCAAAACTTGTACAAATTCCGCAAAATTCCGTTGGAATTGGCACAACGTCAAGAATTTCCATCTCTTCAACAAAACTTACAGCAAATCGTACGCCAAAGCTGAATAAACAGGGTACATTCTCTGTGAAGACAACCTCGCATTCGCTTATACTGACATAGTGTAGTTTCTGGGCCACACACAGAGGGACCGGCACCAAGCGACATTTGGGCGAATTTTTGGGCCCGTGAACAAGCCGGATTTCGTTTACCTGATTTGCTGATTTTTCCACCGGGATCATTTATGCAGCTCAATCTCGGTCAACATATGAAGATGAGCCAGCAAATGCGGCTGGCTCCTCGCATGATCCAATCGATGGAAATCCTGCAACTGCCGGTACTGGCTTTGCAGGAACGCATCGAACAGGAACTGGCAGAGAACGTCTGTCTCGAAATGCGCCTCGACGAACCCGACGCTCCCGGCAAACTCGCCGAGATGGAATCGGCCCGCGATGAAGCCTTTGAAACTCCCATCACTGCCAAAGAAATGGCAGGCAAAGATGAGGCGAATGGCGAAGCCGCTTTCGAGCGACTGCTGGAAATCTCCCAGGACTGGCCAGAAGACAATTATACGTCGGGCAGTAAGCCCTCTTCCAATCGGATCGATGAAGCGGGTGATCGCGCTCATGACATGATTGCGAATATCACCGAAAAGCCGCAGTCGCTTCACGACCACCTCCTCGATCAGTTCAGTTACTTCACCGTTCCTCGCGAAATTCGCGATTTTGGCGAATTTCTGATTCAGAACCTCGATCATCACGGCAGACTGCAGAGCCCGCTCAACGATCTGATTCAGCTCTATGGTCGGCACGTTCGCCTCGAAGATGCCCAGCAGGCTTTAAGCCTCATTCAAAAGCTTGAACCCGCAGGTGTCGGTGCTCGCGATGCCAAAGAGTGCCTGCTCTTGCAACTCAAGGACGACACCCCTTTTCGAGATGTTTTGGCAGTACTCATTACCCAGCACCTCGAAGACCTTGCACAGAACCGGCTGCCACTCATTGAGCGGAAGACGGGATACTCGCTGAATCTCATCAAAGAAGCCCTCAAAGAGCTTCAAAAGCTGAATCCTTACCCTGGGGCGGAATTCGAGAGCCGGCCGAATCAGACAGTCTCACCTGATCTTTATCTCGAACAGGATGAGAACGGCAAGTATGTCGTACGCCTCGAAGATGAGTACACACCCAGGCTGCGGATCAGTAAGCGGTATATTGAGATGATGCGGCAGGGAGCTTCTGATCCCACCACGCGGGAATACATCAAACGCAAGGTGGAATCGGCCAAGTGGCTGATTGAATCGATCGAACAGCGGCACAACACGCTCAAGCGCGTGGCCCAGGCCATTGTTGATCATCAGATCGAATTCCTCGAAAAAGGCCCGGAGTTTATTTCGCCTCTCAAAATGCAGCAGATTGCGGACATCGTTAAGGTCCACGTCACGACTGTCTCACGTGCTGTGGATGACAAATGGATCCAGACACCACGGGGACTGTTTCCACTTAAAAGGTTCTTTGGAGGTGGTACGACAACGGCCGAAGGGGAAGAGGTTGCCTGGCATATCATCCGCCTCAAACTCAAAGAGATTGTGGATGGCGAAAACAAGGATGACCCATTGAGCGATGATGCTCTGGTCGAAGAACTTGCCAAGCACGGCTTCAACCTCGCCCGTCGGACTGTGACCAAATACCGCAAAGCGCTGAACATACCTTCCAGCCGCCAGCGCCGCTCTTATTAGGTCATAGAACTCATTTTGATCTCATTTCGTAGACGGAATGAATTGCTGGGTATCTTCAGTGAAACAGGTTCGTCCTCACAGCGGTGGCCTCATCGCACAATCAGCTTGTGCTCAGCAATCCCCTCATCAAAAACAAAACCCGGCAGGCACTTTGAAGAGTGGCCACCGGGTTCATGAAAACTTTGTGTGATTGCCTTAATGCAGGCAAGGTGAGAAACACTGCTCTGCTGAATGAGCAATCGACGTCCAACTTTCGGAACTCAGCCAGACTTTAAGCGGCGGGTTTGGGTGCTTCCACAATTTTGAGCATCTCGCCAGCGATCTGCTTGCGGTTTTCCGCATTGCCAGCTTTTTCCAGACGACTGAATTGTTTCTTCAGTTCTTCAGCTCCTGCGAACTTTTCACTGGCCAGCTTCTCGATGGAGTATTTGATTCCTTCCAGCGCACTCCCACCGTCCCCTGTCTGGGCAATGGATCCCAGGTCTCTCTTGAGACCATCCAGTGAATAGACGGGTAAAGCCGGGCGGTCATTGCCACAACCGGCGACCCAAACAAGGACGGAAAGAACCAGGGCCATCTGCAGCAGTCGCGACATCATCTCTGACTCACCTTACGATTCATGGAGTTTCATTTGCGATACAGAAGGCGATCTATCAAAACCCACTTGAGGCACTGCGAGTTTTGAGGTTCTCTTCTGGTCCCTCAATGCCAATTCAGGAGAGCTTAAAACTCACCCATGGTATTTCCATCAGCCCGTGCTCCGGCACGCTGCCATGTTGTATTGTCCACATTCTCGCTCACAAACTTGACGGCACCATCCGCCATCAAAGCATGGACACCTCCGGTATGTCGGCTGCGGGCTGCCCAGACTCCCATATTGTCTGTGGCCGAGCATGTTGTGCAGGAGTTGACGCAGTTCGGCAGATTGGAATTCGGTGTCAGAATCGTGTTGAACAGCGTCTGGTTCGCAATCCCGTTAGTCCAGCGGATGCCCTCGCCTCCCGAGTCATCCACATATCCCACCGATGCCGCCAGGCAACTATCGGTGAACGTCTTCTGATCTGCGACCGACATAAATGTCTGCGGAATCGATCCCAGCGAACCGCCACGCTTCGTGGCGGCTCTCGAATTGGTGCTCAGTGGAGTACTGTCTGGCCTGGCAATGATCTGCTCGCTCATGGCCACTGTATTCGAGGTACCGTCCGTCACGTCGCGGATCGCCACGCTCACCCGTGTGTTGAACAGTCCGATCTGTATCGCATCGGTGTTCGCGGTCGTATGGCTGCCCCAATAGACACTGGGCCCTGCTGAACCAACATAATTGTTCCCGCCACCGATTGCCGAGTTATCTGTCCCCAGATCGGAGGGGCACAAAAACGCGGCAATAATGCGCTGGCAGGCCTGACCATTGACTCCACTGTCGGATGCCAATCCAAAATTCAGCGTGTTGTACAGTGGGCCCTGATCAATGTATGGCAGAATCATCATGTGGGCACTGCGGCCACGATAAGGGTTTGGATCCTGAATCGTTCCGCCACCCGTCTGCGACTGATAATTCCCCCGCGGAAACATCAGGTAATTGTCATGATAATTGTGCAGTGCCAGGCCTAACTGCTTGAGATTGTTCCTGCACTGCGTCCTGCGTGCGGCCTCTCGAGCCTGTTGCACGGCTGGCAAAAGCAAAGCGATCAGAATCGCGATGATGGCAATTACCACCAGCAGCTCAATCAGCGTAAACCCTTTTGATGAAATACGTTTTGAAGAAATTCGCATGCTTCACCCCACCAGATGTGTACTTGTTATGAATTCAAAAAATTGCATCATGTGATCGTAACATCATATTATGCACAAATACTTGTGTAAACATATTATCGCGCTGTCAAGTCTCATGGCTAGTTGATTGTTCACATTTCTGTTCAGATTTGGCCTGTCGGTCTGAATTCTGGTGAATTTCAATCAATTCAAAAGTTGCATCGATACCTTCTTGTTTTGGAAACGAAAAAAGGCTGTCTCCACCGCGAGGGCAGGACAGCCTTTTTTCATGAGTCAACAAAGTTCTTCAGATCATTTGAGCATCTGAGTTGAACGAAACCAGCGATTAATGGGCGGGAGTCCAGACAGGACTGCCAGGAGCTGTTGGTCTGGCCTGAACTGGTTGCAGGAACTGCACTGGCTGAATCGTGGTTGGTTGAACGGTGGTTGCTGGAACAGGTGCTGCTTGAGGCATAGCCGCTTCAAAGCTGACTGTCTGCAAAGGTGTGGGCCCAGAACCCTGCACAGTGGCCATGGGGCTGCCGACTGGTGTTGGCCCCTGAATGATCACGCCTGGCAGCCGCTGAAACTCTTCATAAGAGACTTGTTGCGGCTGCATCTGTGCAAACTGGCTTTGTGGAGTGCTCATTCGCTGGCTCGAATTGAATTCGGGAATGGGCATCGGTGTCATCGGAGACATCGGAGCAGGAGTTGTCACTGGGGGCACAGGTGGAACTGGTGCCATTTGGCTGGCTGCCGGCGCACTTGGCATGTAATTGGCGCCCACACTGGCGGCAGAGCCGCATGATGAACAGCCTCCGGTCTCTCCGCCGAGGAGGAAGCCACCAGCGCCACCACATCCGCAATCATCAGTTGGAGCTGCCATGCCGCAGCAATCACTGCCACCTAAACCAAACCCACAGCATTTGCGGGCAGCACGTTTGGCACGCCAATGCTGAACTTTTCTTTGGAACCAGGTGCTGTGTCCGCAGCCGGCAATCACAGCTTCACAAGGATCCGGTGTACAGGGATTGACGCAGGCGTATTGCCGCGGGCAGCAACAGCCGGCGGCAAACATAATGGCCATTGCAGCCATTCCAAGGGAAAGTAGCGACTTCATGTCATGTCCTTGTGAGATGCAGTTGCGGAGGGGTTCGAGGCGGGATTTGTGAAAACAGGCAAAACAGGAGATCTGCAGGTCAATCTCCCCGTGAGGCATTGCACCCCACAATCAGGTTATCGGCATGATGATTGGGCAAACTTTGACGCTTTAGTCTTTTTTCCAGATTTTTTTTGAGATTTTCTCAGGCTTGCGCTAAAGTCTGACGCCACCACAGGTTCAACAACCGCGTGCTCTTCGACAAACGGCCCGAGAATGTTGAATCCGGACGTTTTTAGGAAATTTCCATTTTTTCGAGTTTTCAGTGCGAACCTCAGCAGCCATGATTGCGTCATAGTGAGCGTGGCGATAATGCATTCGTAATCACTGGGATTGTTGAAACATCTCTTGATGTTTTCTGTACAGATCGCCAGTATTTATTGGGCTTTGTGAAAGCCTATGGTTAACGAGTGTGTTTCTTGATGGGCTTGCCGAGTGGCACCCACCACACATGATTGAGTGATCAGGAAAGAACCGAAACAGCTTTACAGTTCGATTCCAAAAAGGAAGCTGCGGCAAGTCCGCAGGGGGTTTAACGATGAACCAGTTCAACGGCATTGCAATTGCAAACACCACGACCATTGTCGCCGCAAACATTGCGACAGTCGCCGCCGCCGCTCTGGGTCATCGTGGATCGACACGTCTTGATGATTCATTACTCAAGATGTCGAAACGATCACCCCATCACAAAGAGTCGTTTTCCACGGTAAATGAACCGCCCTGTTATCTGCGTAGTTATCGACCCAGCGAGGTCGTAGTACGTCAGGTACAGGATGTACAACCGGGGAAAAGAAACGATTCGTGCTGCGTCAGTGATCCGCAAGTCTCCGTCGGGATGATGCCAGTCAGCTCTTGGCTGAATTGGCTTTCCGGCGGCAGATGGCAGGCTTTCGGTGCCATAAGCGCCGGTTTTCGCCTGCAGCCTGTTTGTGCTGGCTAATGGCCAGTTCAAGCACAGCGGTCGTCTGCAATAGAAGATTTCTCCGGTTTGACTGGCGAAGTCTTCGTCAAAGGTGAACTCAACCAGAGTTCCTTGGTAGCAGGCCGATTCGCAACGGATGACTGAATCGAGATTCCCATGCGGTTGATCTGAAGCCATGGCTTCGTCAGCCGCAAAAGTTCTCGATGCAGGGAGTGGCAAACGGAAAATCTCCTTTTGACCACATTGGGCATTTCTCGCAGGGTTGTCTCCCTCGGGATCTGCAAATGACTTCCTGAATTTCCTGCTTGTTTTCTGGCGGCGTCGTCAGGCAAAGCACCTCCTGCTCAACGGATGGCAATCTTCGAGTGAACTCGGCAGCTCTCCCATCTTTGCGATCAGTCCCACCGCTTTGTCTCGACCGCATTGAAACAGCAGAACAGTGATATCTGCCTGAGCCACGGTGGCCTTTATGCCGAGGGTGAATGCAGGTTGGGATCGAATAAATATGGTTGATGAATTGGAATTGTTGCAGTTAGTGGAATTGGCTCAATCAGGTGACCGGCAGGCCTTCGGTGTGCTCGCTCGGCAGTTCGAATCGACCATTTTTGCCATTGCTTTGCGGCGGTTGCGAAATCGGACTGAAGCTGCCGAGTTGACACAGGATGTCCTGGTTCAGGCCATGCGGAAGCTGCCTCAGTTGCGTGAACCAGAACGGTTTGCCGGCTGGTTGCGGCGAATCACCGTGCGGATGGCGATCAACCGGGTTGTCCGTCGCCCGAAGGAAACGATCAGCAGCCCCGAAATCTTCGGAAACATCCGGGGCGAAGGTCGCTCTCCGCTCGAGCATATTTTGAAGGGTGAAGCGGCTGGAGAGGTGAAGGCTGGGCTGCGAAAGCTGCGTGCATTGGATCGAGCCACGTTGTTGGCCTTCTACTTTGAAGGTCAATCACTGATCGAAATGAGCCAGCAGTTCCAGAGTCCGGTCGGCACTATCAAGCGCAGGCTCCACACAGCTCGTAACCGATTGAAGGATGTGCTCACACATCTTCAGCCGGCTTAAGTTCTGTGGAGGACGCCCCGCACATGTCCATCCGCAAAACTCTTGAACAGGCTCATTTTTTAAATGGGCCCATTGATGGTGCTCAGCACCCACAGCCCGCGACATGACCTCATGTCGCGGGCTGCGTTTTACCAATCAAAGGTTGGATCCAAGCATACGAACTTAGAACAATTTCTGGCGTAACTATCGTCAGAACTCACACATCCACGATTTTAAAGCGATTGGGTTGCCATGCCTGTGATTGCGACCAAGTCGCTTTAATGAGATTCAATGCGATATTGATTTTTCGGATACGTATTATAGATCGATTCCGAGTTCTTCGATCTTTCGGTAGAGGCTCGACAGGCCCAGCTTGAGTCGTTTTGCGGCTTCGCGTTTGTCGGGGCAAAGCTTTAGAACTCGAAGAATATGCATCTTCTCGTAGTGGCGAATCGCTGTTCGAAGATCGTCGGTATCTGGGAGTGGTTGAGATATTCCCACAAGGTCTGGTGGCAGGTCTTTGGGGGTGATCTGCGTTGAATCACAGAGCATTACAGCCCGTTGAATGGCATTATCGAGCTGCCGGACATTCCCTTTCCAGTTAGCCGTCAGCAACAGCCGGATGGTTTCGCTGGTAGCGCTGGTCACGCGACGATTCATCACTTTGCTGTGGCGGGCGATAAAAAAATCGACCAGTTCCGGGATATCGTCGAGCCGGTCTCGAAGTGGAGGAATGAGCAACTTCACTCCGTCCAGCCTGTAGAACAAATCGTCCTGAAAGCGACCTTCAGCAATCTCCTGTGCGAGGTCGCGCGACGATGACGCGATGATACGGCACTGAATTTTGGCAGCATCAGCACTTCCTAGCGGGAGTACCTCACTGTATTCCATAGCTCGCACGAGTTTGGCCTGCATGGCCAGTGGCAGCAAAGTGATCTCATCCAGGTAGACAGTGCCACTCTCAGCCGAGCGAAACGCTCCCGATTGTTCACCACTTCCTGGAATTGTTCCCGCCGCAGCTCCGAAGAGCTGGCTCTCAAGCATTTCAATCGGACGCATGCCGCAATGAATTGCCAGAAACCGCTCGTCTTTCTTGGGCCCCCACTTATGGATCATGCGGGCAAAAAGTTCTTTCCCGGTGCCGGATTCTCCCACCAGCAGCACATTGGCATTCGCCAGGGCGACTTTCCTGGCAGAGTCCTGAACTTCTCGCAGAATCGTGCTCGAACCGACGATTTCATCGCCATCATCCCGGCGGGCTAACTCACGCCGCAAGATCTGGTTTTCGAGATACAGATCGCGGTATTGAAACAGTCTGGCCAGCTTATTGGCGAGATCATCGAAGATCACCGGCTTGACGAGATAATCAAACGCACCAGATTTAAACGCTTCGACCGCATTCTCGACTGTGGCATAGGCCGTGATGATCAAGCCAGAAACTCCGGGAGTAATCTGCTGCAGCTTGCGGAGCAGTGCCAGACCATCACCATCCGGGAGCTGAACATCACAGACCGCGACTTGAAACTCACGTTCGCGAGCCAGCTTCAAAGCCGTGGCCACATTGGGGGCCGCCATGGCCTGATAGCCTTCATCCGTCAGAAATTCCAGCAGCGATGTCCGGATGATCTCTTCGTCTTCAACAATCAGCACACTGCGGGTGTATTTCATGTGGCCGTCTTTGTCACAGCAACTGGTCATCTGGTAGGGAAAGCGCCCTGAAATCCAGGGTTTTTGTAACCTGTCAAAAATCCTTTAAGCGATCACCTTGGAGACACTGATATCAACCCAGGTATGAAATTCAGCATCTGGGGCCAGAACTCGTAAACCGGCTGATAACCCCTGGCTCTCCAGATTGATAGCGTCGGTGGGGCAGGTATAAGGTTCGATACAGATGGAAGGTCGCCCTGCTGGAGTATAGACCACCACATCGCGAAAGATCGGTGGGCAGGTCTGTACGACTTGCAGGCCGGCGGCTTCGTCAATGAGCGTCATATCGAATTGCGGGCCGTCATAATCGAGGGAAGTGAAAATGTCATCGAGCTTCAAAGTCGAGACATATTCACCACTTTGGAAATCCAGCTCGTTCTGAATAGCGTCGATCTTCCCTGTGGGCAGACTTTCCACCAGTTCAAACTGCTGAGTGACAGGGAGTTCAATCACGCAGTCTTCCCACCGCCCCTGGGCAGAAAGTGGCAGGCGAAAGTAAGGATGCGTTCCCAGGCCCCACGGGATGGGTTTGGAGCCCACATTGGTAATCCGGAAGTTTGCTCGCAGCCGGTTGTGAATGAGTTCGTAATCGACGCACAGCAGGAAATCACCGGGCCAGAGGCTCATGCGGTCGGGAGCATCGACACTTAACTGGAATTCGCCAGTCACAAAGTCATTCCCCTGAGCCGTCACACGCCATGGACGGTCGTAAACAAATCCGTGGATGGCATTCTTTCCCTGCGAATTCAGTGGGAGCTGATAATCCTGGCCTGCCCAGCGGAACTGACCACTGCGAATTCGATTCGGGAAGGGAAAGAGAATCGGAATCCCACCGCTGGAAGGTTTCGCAGTCCCCAAGGCAAAATCTGCCGGTGCATCCAGCACTTCCACCGGCTGCCCATCAATCACCGCTGTGAATTGGAAGCAGTTGAACCCCATGTCGGGAAGAATGGTGGCCTTGGCACCCGTCTGCTGATCAATGAGTTGAATTAAATTTGTCATGAAACAAAGGCTTTCGAAGGGGCTTTTGCATGGAAACGCAAATCCATCCCCTGCGGATCATAGGCAACTTGATAAACTCGGTTATACGGATGATAACGACTTTCGTCCGCCGATACCTCTCTCTCGAAAAGGTCTTCACCATCAGGATCTTCACGATTTGAAAAAGTGCAGATTCACAGCCCTTGGACATGCCACCAGACGTGCCAGCCTTTCGTCAGAACCGAGAATTGACTCGTAACAAACACCACTGGATATTCCTGATTTTCGCTGACCTGAATCGTGGGATCATTGATGAACTTTCTGCAGACCGAAAACCATCGAGCAGGCTCCAAACCGGGGAGATTGCGCTGGATTGGCCTGGATGAAGCGGGACTGGGACCGAACCTGGGGCCGCTTGTGATGACCGCGACAGTCTGGGAAACCCCTCTTGCCTGGTGGCCCTCCACAACTCAAGCTCAATTTCCTCAGAGTCTGAATGCTGCATCGAACACATTCTGGGCGAGCCAGAGCAGCGCCATTACCCAGACGACGTCGCGTGACGAGACACGCCTGCATATTGCCGATTCCAAAGCCGTCTACTCGACATCACGCGGCCTCGATTCACTGGCCGCATCCGTCCATGGGCTGCTGCATGTCTGGCATGACGGCACAAATTCTCCCTGCAAAAACCTGCCGGCAAGTATTGGAGATCTGGTTGATCTGGTCGAACAATCGTTGTCTGCAAAACGTCAGACAAGCGAAATCATCGAGCCCTGGTTTGCTGACTTGAAGGCTGTTTCATTGCCCGGTCAACCGCTGACTCCAGTTCAGGAAAGTGCCATCTCGAATTGGCTCAATGTCTGCCACGAGGCACAGATCGAGTTGACAGCGATTCATTCCCGTGTCGTCATGACTCCAGAATTCAATCGTCGAGTGAAGAGTACTGGCAATAAATCGACCGCTGTCTCAGAAGTGGCCTTCGAATTAATGCAACAGGCCGTACAGCAGGTTCTGGCGATTGATCCTGCTGCGCCGATCCTTCTGCTGAGTGATCAGCACGGTGGTCGCAAGAATTACGAGGCTCTCTTGGCTAATTACTTTCCGGATGTCTGGTGGAAGACTTTGCCAGCCTCCGGTGAAGGCCGCTACTATCTGGCAGAAAACATTCTCGCGTCGTTTGCTCCCCGCAGTGAAAGCTATCTACCAGTCGCAGCAGCTTCGCTGATATGTAAGTATCTACGCGAATGCTGTATGCACGCCTTTAATCGCTGGTGGTTGCAGCAACTCCCGCAGATTCAACCCACTCAGGGTTATCCGCAGGATGCGCGACGTTTCCGTGCGGAAATCGTCGAGTATTGCCAGAAACATCAACTCGAAGAAGATCTCTGGTGGCGTTGCAAGTAGCTCTTGCTAACTCCTGTCAGCCATTCGTGCCGGGTGGTGTCCTGCGGAAGAGTGGCGAGATGGTTTGCCAGATTGTCGTAAAGCCTTGCCTCAGGCCTTGCCAGAGCCATTGAGTGGCAAAGCGCAGGTTGGCTCCTACAGACGATCGATCGTAAGCCACAAGATCAACCAGCAGCACCGCAATCCCGGCTCCGAGCATCATCTTCCAGAGCGGTGTATCTCCCGCCATGTATTCGATCAGCTTGATGATAAAGTCGGTCGCAGCAATCGCCAGCATGACAAAACCTGCCGATTGCAAAGGACGCTGTCGGACAGGCTCACTCATGACTCTCTCCTCGATTTCAATACTCCGGCAATCCTACCGATCGAAATTCTCGATCGTCTTTAGCGGCCTTCATTCGTAAATGGCGGCTTATCGAATGTGTCTTTCGTCCCCGTCAGGCGTGGATCACCTGTCGATCTCAATTCCTGTTCCATGCGTTCTCGCAACTCTTGAATCGTCGCCTGCACCTGGGGATCGTCGGCACTGGCACCGATGGCCAGATTCACCATCTGGTGGGGATCGTTTTTCAAGTCGTAGAGTTCGACTTCTGGCCGCTGGTTAAACGAAAGGGTATAAGCCAAACCTGCCGAGGAGGGATTCATCACAATCCACGCTTTCGTAATCCCTGCATCCATATCCGCAAACGTAGCGCGGGTGTTTTCCGCGAGAACATTGAAATCCCATCCTGCTGGTGGAGTCGGTGCGCCATCTCCCATGGGTGAACGCTCGGGATGATAGTTCACCACCAGCAGATGCTCCGGCGTGCGAATCGCTCTTTGTGGATAAGGCAAGCGTCCTGCACGGGCATTCTGCACGTGCCGCTCACGACCAATCAGCACATGCGACCGCTGAGGATCAACATGCCCCGCAGCATCCGATTGGAGAATCGGCAGCAGACTTCTGGCAGTCATCACTTCAGGGACTGGCACGCCCGCCATCTGCAAAATCGTAGGTGCCAGATCCGGGAGTGAAACCAGGTCATGCACAACTCTTGGTGGAGCCGATGTCTCTGGGCTTGAAATGGCAAACTTCTTTACCCCGGGCCCGCACACCGCTAAAGGAACCCGCGTGCCAAAATCGTAGAGATTACATTTTCCATACGGAAAGCCGGGCGGGCCGTGATCTCCGCTGATGATGAAGACGGTGTTTTCCCACAGCCCCTTAGCCTTGAGTTGCTGAATCAAAACTGCCACCTGGGCATCGAAGGCCTGGATCTCACCCAGATAGTCGGCGACGTCTTCACGAACTTCGGGAACGTCCGGGAAAAATGGAGGGAGTTGTCCCTTGAGAGAATCAGGATTGATCCCCCAGAGAGCCTGGCCCGAGCCTCGCACCCACAGCCTGTGGACGTTGGTCGGGCCATACCAGTAACAGAAAGGCCGACCTTCCGGCCGGGCATTGAGAAAATCCGCAAAATTCTCGGAAGTTTCCGCCAGTAACTCCTGGCGGGCCGCTTCGATCGTGGCTCCCTCGCTCACCAGTTTGGTGGCTGTTTCAGAGAAATTGTTGATCCTTCGCCCACGCTGCTCGTAAGCAAAGCGGCGTCCTCCAAAAGGAGCATCGGCCGGAGTTCCCGGACTCCAGACTTTGTACGATTTTCCAATATGATAGCCCGCTTCATTCAACAGCAGCGGCCAGGCAGGGATGGCGTCATCCCACTGGGCACCCACAAGAATGGCACCCATTCCCGTGCGCCAGAAATGCTGGCCGGAAAGCAACGAACTCCGGCAAGGAGTACACGAAGGGGCATTTACAAAGGCATGCGTAAAGAGCACACCATTTCGAGCGACTTCGTCAAAAGCCGGTGTTTTGACAAATTGATGCAACGCGATGGGATCCTGCCCTTGACCAGTTTCCTGATAAATCGAAGCGATCCGGCCCCAGTCATCGGCGAATGCAAAAACAAAATTCGGCCTGCTGGCAGCTTGTGGATCAGCCGCCAGAACTGGAGCAGTTACCAGGCAGAACCAGGCAACAGCGAGGTAAGCGAGGCTCAATGCTCTCGGCGGATTCCCATCACAAATAGAGCGCAATTTCTTGTATGCTATTGTTTGCAATCGTCTTTCGATCATTGGCGACTCCCGGATATCATCGCAGCTGAATCAAAAGGCATATTTCTCAGCAATCGATTCTGAAGCGAATGTCAATCATCATCTGGTTGAAGGTTCATGTCTAATCAATTCCAGTCTGCCGTCAGCGAACCTGCAAAGCAATCTTCACCTCGTTGTTTGCATGGCCGTTTCGGCTCTTGATCTCATCACGAATGTCTGTCTCGCTGGAAGCTCATGACTCAATCCTCTCGGAACAATGCTGAAGAATCGATTGGCATGCAGAGGCTGCAGCTTGACCCTCATCTCCAGGTCTATCAGCGAGAGAGAAATCGCACCGCCTTATTTTGGGTGTTTGCGGGTGGAATTCATCTACTCTATGTCTATTGGCTCTCTACCAATGTTCTTGTGCGACTAACGAGATTTCAAAAGCCTTCTCAATTGAGCTTCCCTGATCTCCCAGGGTTATTTGAGCTGCATACTCTAGGACTCCCTTTGTTGTCGGGACTGCTGCTGATCATCTGTGGTTTGATCGTCTGGGTACATTCCGGGTTGTTCAGTCCATGGGTGGCAATTGCCACCGGTTTCTGGACGACGACGGCCTGTTGTGTGGGGATCTTTTTCTCACCGATGTGCATGTTCATGCCCTTCTATGGCGTGCTCTTTCTGCAATCCCGCAGCTTTTACGAATCCGCCAGATTTCTCGTCGTCAAGGGGTTCGACCTCTGTAATTTACCTGTCTCGTCATGTGCAGCAGTTCCGTTGAACCGGGAACCCACCTGTTAATGAGGCATCGAATGAAGCGGGCAACCTGAGAGCGAAGTGAGTAGGAAAATGTCACAACTCTCCAGGTACTCCATTTCAAAACAATGGCAAATTGATTCTTGCGATCCTGCTGTTCAGTCGCTAACTTCGTGCGTATACGCATGAAATTTGCGGAGACTGATCGCATGAAGACCGCCAGAGACCAGTTGCCCATGGTGCTGCGTGCCGCTTACTTGGCACTCCATCGGCAATCAGATCATCGCTTTGCCGAATATGGTGTCACAGCCGATCAGTTTGTGCTCATGGCGACATTGCAGCGCGGAGAAGCTCTGACTCAGCGCGAACTGGCGTGGCGGATGCCATCAGATCCCAGTACCGTCCGGGCCATGCTGGTGCTGCTCGAAAAGCAGGGGTTGATTCAAAGAAAAACCCATCCCACCGATGCCCGTGCCAGAACCGTCGCACTGACTCCACAGGGGGAGAAATTGTTTCAAAAGCTCTGGCAGGCTGGTGAACCGATCCGCAAGCAAATTCAGAACTCACTTCCCCCCGGCACAATTCAGGATCTCGTCCGGCTGCTTCAATGTGTGGCCACTGGTCTGAATACGGATCTCCACACAGATCTTGAAACAGTCTCTTGACTCTCATCACCCGGCTCTCCAGAGGATGCATCATGAACATGTTGATTTGGCGACAACTGGCTCTGACTCTGCTCTCGGTACTCGCGATCGCTGCGAATTCGACAGCCGAGGAAGCGAAGCTTACCGCTCCACCGGAAGGTTACGACGTGCGGCGGGAAGGGATCGAGCACGGCAAGATTGAACTCATCGAATACGAATCGAAAACGGTGGGAGTCAAACGCAAAGCTCGCGTCTATACGCCCCCCGGGTACTCGCCCGAGAAAAAGTACCCCGTGCTCTATCTGCTCCACGGCATCGGTGGAGATGAGAATGAGTGGTATCGCCAGGGGACCCCCGAAGTGATTCTTGATAATCTCTATGCCGAGGGAAAACTGGTCCCTATGATTGTTGTTTTACCGAATGGCCGGGCAGCGAAAGATGTCGGGCCACGAGATCCGATTCCCAGGCAATCACCCGCGTTTGCAGCTTTCGAACAGGATCTGCTCGACGATCTGATTCCGTGGATCGAAAAGACCTATGCCGTCCAATCCGATCGAGAATCCCGAGCGTTGGCCGGCTTGTCGATGGGTGGCGGTCAATCGTTGAATATTGGCTTAAAGAACCTCGATACCTTTGCGTGGGTCGGTGGCTTTTCGTCAGCTCCCAATACCAGACGACCTGCGGAACTGCTGGATGATCCCGCTGCAGCCAGACAGAAACTCAAGCTCCTCTATGTGGCTTGTGGCGATCAAGACAGCCTTTTTCGTATCAGCGAAGGCGTCCATAAAAAACTCGATGAAGAGAACGTGCCTCATCTCTATCGGGTGATTCCGGGTGGTGCCCACGATTTCAAAGTCTGGAAGAGCGATCTCTACCACTTCGCCCAGCGGATTTTTCGTGCACCCACCTGATGAATCCCCTGGCGGAAAGTCAACAAAGTTATTTACCGCCTGTCGGATAACCTGTGTTTGAGCTGGGTGGCACTGCTGGCTCGCCCCGCAGTGGTTTTCAGTGAGCTTGCTGAGGCTCGTTGATCTATGCCATCCGAGCAGAATATCGGGCCGAAGGGTACCTTTGGCAGTTGAAAACCTTCGAAAATCCGTGCCATGCTTGCGGCTCTGAGCAAGCATGCCATTTTCAATTAACGATACGTTGCATGAAGTAGGGTCCGCTATGCGGACCATCTTCCACCACTCACAACATCGTCAACTGTAGGGTGCATGCCAATGCACCAGTTCAGTCTCACAGGAAAGGCTCCCGCCTGCCGACCGCGTATGCCACACTCTTTGGACTTAATCTAAAAGGACATGCAACCATCCGCCCGCTCAACCCTTCGGTCGTTCCAGCGGACGCCCCAGCAGATGCCGCAGGCAGCACTCCAGATCGGTAAATCGAAACTGATAGCCCGTCGAAAGCAGTCTGACGGGTTGCACGTGGCTGCTCGCGAACAGCAGGTCATGGGCCATCTCCCCCAGTGCCATGCGGGCAGCCAACTCTGGTAATGGCACGCAGGCGAACCGCCTCATCACCCGTGCCAGCACTTGAGTGAATTCCCGATTCGTCACCCCCTGGGGAGCTGTCGCATTCACGGGCCCGGCTAAACTCGGAGTCGCGATCGAGTGCAAGATCGCCCCGCACAAATCATCCACTGAAATCCAGCTCCAATATTGCGAGCCATTTCCAGCGACACCGCCGGCACCCCACCAGAATGGCGTCAGCAACTTCTGCAAGGCCCCTCCTCGTGGTGTCAGGACAATCCCAATCCGCAGATTGACCACGCGAATTCCTGCTTTCCGCGCAGGCTCGCACGCCTCTTCCCAGGCTTCGCTCACTTCGGGGAGAAATCCCTGGCCCATGGCCGATTCTTCGGTCAACACCTCGTCGCCGCGATCGCCGTAAAAGCCAATCGCGGAAGCACACACCAGGACGGCGGGTGGTTCTTTAAGCGCTGCCAGTCTTTCGCACAACTTCCGCGTTCCCACCACTCGGCTATCACGAATTCGCTGCTTGAATGCGGGCGTCCAGCGACCTCCCGCAATATTCTCACCCGCCAGATGCACGACCGCCTCGACGCCATCGAGCGAACCCTCCTGCACCTCACCCGATTCCGAATTCCAGATCACATCGGGCAATCCGGTCGCATACACACTGGGAGTTGGTTTTCTCAATAGCCGTGCGACGCGATGCCCCTGCGTTGTCAACATGGGGATCAGCGTCGAGGCCACCAATCCCGTCGCCCCCGAAACCAGCACTTTCCGGCTCGAAAAACCCGCCTCATGCAACTGCTTCCACTGAGTCAGGTCCATCAGTGTCGTACGATGGCGATAGCCGAACATTGTGGCCAGCTTCTGCTCGACAAACGATCCGCCGAGCCACGCCCCCAATGATCCTCCCGGCAATCGATAACTGATCTCATCCGTCAATTGAGAGTCGTTGGCGCCGAGATTCGCAAAGCGATGGCGATGCTCGAAATGAGCAAACGGCCCACGCACCTGGATGTCACGAAACTCCTGCCCCCAGACGCAGTGGCTATGCCTGGCAACCCATGTCTGCCGCAGCCCACCGGCTGGAACTGAGAGCACCACCTCGCCCTCGTTGTCGATTCCACCGGTTCGTGAAATCACACGGATCTCTTCCCACGGCGGCGTTAATCTCTCGAGTGCACCTGGAGCCGCATGCCACTCAAATGCTCTCTCGGCACTCACCGGCAGCACCACCGAGCGCTGGAACGATTGAAGATTCACAGCCAGAGTCGCCTCTGTCGTCAAAGGTTGCTCGATTGCCGTCGCTGCATGACTGGCCACGATGTCTCTCCCACTGCAGTTCTTCACTCACCAGGGGCACCTTTGGATTCTAATCAGGTCAGCTTGCGCCATGATCAGGTCGGATTGTGATCGCCAGCCAATTCAAGTCCAAAGGAGGGGTGGCCCTCATGAATCTCCATAGGTGTGAATCTTCACACGAGAATCATATCACACACCGCTCCCACGACCCATCAGCACCTCTTTTCCTGCAATCCCGTGGGGTCCACTGTGCCGACCATATTCGGCCCGGCTACCACTTTCCCGGCCGCAACTCTCTTGCCTGCCAACTCTTTGCCTGCCACCTTCTCGGGTGCCATTTTCTCGGGTCTAACCCCACGGGTCTAGCTTTATGGGGTGCCACTGCTGGCAAGCCAGAAGTGCTCCTCTCACCCCGCAAACATGCGATATCCTACGTCCACCCATATCTCCGACCAACGAGCCGGAAGCGTAAGCGACGGGCACTCGAAAGAGAATAAGGGATCAGAAAATTCAAAGGAGTCAGGACTCGATGTTGTTTCAACAGTTTCTTGTGACTGTCGTCACCCAGACGTGCAAAGCCACGTCTGGGCCACCCTGCGACTCGGCTGTTTTTGCGGGTGGTGTGCCAAGGCTGTTCCTGTGAGGCCGAACGCCCAAGCTGACCCAAGAGAGGGATCGCGCTCATGACGTTCAACTCTTCAACTTGCCCGACCGCGCTCCCTCTCATTCGGTCCAACGCTTGGTTCGGCACTCCGGACCTCGTCACAGATCGCCTCGAACCTCTCGAAATACTCTCGCTGAAGCTTCCGTCGGGAAAGTCCAAATGCCTCGCTGGTGATCGGCAAGCACAACTGCTCGGCAAGGCGTTTGGCATTCCTCTGAAAATCGGGACACATGTCCACGGCATTGGCGAAATCACCAGCATTTCGCATCATGTAATCTGCAAGCCAAAGGCAGTAAACAAGCCGCTCCCACTCGTTGAGGCTGTCCGCACCGCTCTGGGCCTTCTTCTCAATCACCAGAGCGCCGCGATCAATAACCCAACTTTCGTTTTCGGTAACTTCGCTCATACTTTCGCCTCGCTACTCAAGCTCAGGGACCCGGCCCATGGAACGCCACGATTGAAACCGTGACGCTATGGCCGGGATCGCTGCAGCGCATGGTTAGGCGGCATGGTCATGACCGAAACTCCTCAAATGGTAACTCAATCAGCGACAGAAGCCATGACACGCCGTCCTCCTCCTGCTTGACGTGCCACACGACAACACCCTCTGGACGAATCCGAAGGTCGAGCGGAAACACAAACGGGGGAAGCCACAACAACCCGATGTCACCGTCTCCGTGCCAGCCTGCCTCCTTGAATCGCTCCCGCGCAACGGTGAGGTAATGCTCGAGCTGCTCGTCGGGCAGCGGCAGAAACTCCTCGGGCGGTCGGATGAAGTGCAGGTCGTCAATCCACTCATAGCCATAGACGTGAAACTCGCGCAGCGCACTCGCCGGATAATCAATGACTCCGTGCTTGTGAATGGTGTATGCCATGACGTGCGCTCTGCCGCCTAACAGGTATTCGACCGCCGAAGTGCGGTAAGAATTTACCGCACTTCGACGGCGTAGTATGAACTTTTAGATATTGATTTGTCAAACTGCGAAACGAGTTGCGACGAACCGCTGAATACAACTCCATACGATGCCGCACTCTTCACAATCGCGACCCGACGAGCGTCCGTCACCTCCAGTCTGACAGCCATCGCAGCGGTCAGCACAAACGAGTCCTGACACTTTTCCTATTCCAGATGAAACGCTGCAAGTGTCCTCTCGTGGTTTGGCCACCCCGGTAGAAATCAGAATTTCAACCAGGGCCACCCTGCGGGTTCAGCGCTCTGCTCGCTTATTCGTTTGACGCATGCAACACTCAGGTGGTCCCCACTACTCTGCCTTGTTATGATTCGGATCAATAGCGGTTACCGTTAGCTCGGTCGACTTCTCGTCACGTGAAATATCAAGCACTAAACCATCGTGAACTGTGGATGCGGGGAGGGAAAAGCCGCTGGCACCTGACTCGGGCCACGATTCTTTAAGCCAGGGGTCGTCGGGACGAAGACGGCAGACGGTCTCGTGAATAACTTTCAAATGATCCTCAAATGTACCGGGTTGGCTTGCTTTTACAGTCACGGTTAATTTGGTTAGAAATGGTTCATCATAGGCTTCGGCGTAAACATACATGGATCCGCGACGAGTGATTAGATGCCAGTACCGAAAGCCAGGACCAACTCCATCTGCTTCGTCAATCGCGATATCAGGCAGTTGCAGAACGTCACCAATTGAAATCGGGAGCAGCGGCGGTATGGTTTTCACCGGTGCATCAACCTTGGCCGGTAGTTTCGCAACCTGGTTGGCTGAAGGGTCTCCGCAACCCACGACCAAAACCACCAGGCAACAGATTGGCAGTATACGACTAAGCACGCCAGATCCTTGAATAGAACACGAACGACCAAGGTAACCCGGCGGCGACCAACAACCTTTGATTTCAAAACCTGCCCGATCCGCCGCTCGGGTTTACCGACTTGTTAGGCCCACGATTGTCCAACGCTTGGATGTCTGTTTTTGACGAACGAATCGCGTACATCCTCGCATCGAAAAGCTGCACCCCAGTCTGGAATACAAATTACTCCATCGCCGACGTATGCGGTGTAGCCCGCAATGAACTGGCACCCAATCGGATTTACAAGCCCAGAATAATCATCCAGTGGTTTTGAAAAGACGATCCCATTGACACCATCAGCGAGATATCTCCCTTTCTCAAGGCGAAGACAGATGTGATGGGCGAGTATGAATGAGAGGAAAGACTGAAAGGAGTGCGCCACCAGTGCGACATTCCCAGGCAAGACATCCTCCGGGGGGACATCACAATCACGTACCAAATCAAGGCAAGTTTCAAAGTAGACTGGCGGATCAGTGTTGCTTGCCTGCTCGGCGTCAACAAAACAGTAGAAGTTGTCCTGATTCTCGCCCCAGATTCGAAAGCGTCCGGGTTCTTCAAGATAGCGATTAGTCGGTATCACGTAGTCTTGAGCCGTTTCATCCTTCACAAATGGATGATCGTTGAGGCAATCGAGTACTTGCCGGACGGTTTGCCCGCCGGGTATTATCAGTGCAGGATCAAGCCATCTGCCAAGCGACTGTGCCGTTGAAGATTGGCTCATATGCTCTCTGGTCCTAACATCACGCATCTGCGGGCCGGCGCGAAACGCGTTGATTTCAAAACCGACCCGACCGACGGCTCCGTTGCGTGCGATTGTTTGCCGATATGTCTGCTATGGGCTTCTTCCGCTTTCGATCATTTGGAAGTTGTTGCCTCCCTTATGTCGTCTCCATTCTCCCCAAAATACTCCTATGATCGCAATCGGCAATAGGGTAAGGCTGATCTTCTTGATGTGATCGTCGGTGAACGACTCCAAGTCCAATCGGAATTTCCGGGTTTCAGTCAAAACTGGAGGCTCTGTATGCGTCCGTGTAATGTCTAATTGAATTCTCTCAACGACCAAGGTGCCAATCGCCCATTCCCAGTAATTCTCAGTATCGAACGAAACGTGGGCAAGACCGAGGATATCGGCAATTTCCTCCAGCGAGCATGTCGACCTGAACCAGATGTCTGTAATTTCCATCATATTGCCAGTCGGCAGAACAGGTATTCGACCGCCGAAGTGCGGTCGAATTTGATTTGTCAAACTGCGAAACGAGTTGTGACGAACCGCTAAATACAACTCCATACTACATCGCACTTGGCCAACATATTCGGCTGCTGTTTTATACGAAATGCATCGCCCGGAGCCATCCAATTACGCTAATAATCGCCAACCAAATGACGCCCACCAATACGATGGTGCGAATGGCGATCACAACTATTCGCTCGATGGAGAGGTAGATTCGGCGAAACCACTGCGGACGCCACCAGATGAAAACAAGCAGGCAGATCCAGAAGACAACCAGAGTTTCAGAGACCCACAATGCGACATTTCGCCAAGGCGGTTCCAGATGCGGTATTCCGAGGAATATCAATGCGGCGATGAGTGGCCCGATCAAGAGCGCGAATACGAAGAGGCTGAGTTTCTCGGCGATTGAATGCGGTTCATCTAATCCGAGTAGACTGCGACTTTCGCGCATCGCACTGGTCCTCTGCCGAACGTCCGCGTTGACCGGGCCGCGACCAGACAACATTGACTTCAGAAACGACGCGATCGGCGGCTCCGCGTCGAACGCATGGTTATGCGGCTTTACGGTTGAGCATCGGGTCCTTGTTGCACGCTCGCAAACACATGCTGGGACATTGTCACGTCGCGCCATTCTATCGGCTCATTATCGTCAAGGAAGCCCCAACTCAGTGGTGGATTTGCGGTATCGTTGAGAAGCACGGCGCCAACACCACCACTGTGCGGTTGTGTGCAAACGTCGAGATTAGGTTTGTTTTCCCAGTAGATGATTTCAGGTGGGCACGGCAAGTAGTCTAGCCACCGAAATGAATCGAGTAATCGTACAAGCTCAGGTGCGTTCCAAAACTCCCTGACAACGTGAGGTATCTGGTATCCGAGAGTGGCCTCAAGTACTGTGAAGCCGTCGGGGGCTTGGAGCTTGCGCAGTCATTCGGGTTCCGGTGAGAGCCAACGAGTATCCGAACGAAGCGGCAAGTATGCCCGTTCGGTGGCCAGTTCAAGAGCTTCGCGTATTGTCGGTATGGGTGAAGTTCCTTTACTGCATAGCGTCCAAAATCACCCTGTTGCTGCCGAGTGACCTTGACTTCAGAAAATGCCCGATCGGCAACTCGGGTGCATTTTTGGTTCGTCGGTTTTCACGGTGCAGCTTTATTTCGAACCAGCTGCCGCCGAGAGTATTCTCTGGCGTTCCCGTGACCCAACGATGTTGTGGACCCAAAGGAAAACATCTTCATCTTCAGCGTCTGATGGCCAAAACGGGTTTCCATCAGTGTCGAGCTTTCGGGGGTATGTCTTTTTGAAAATCGGTTTCTTGTCCCGAAACGCCTGAAAACAGTGCTCGCGGTCATTCGTGTCTAGAGAAGTCGTCAATTCATCATCGACAGTTGAAGTCGCGCCGTCGATGAACAAGTGAATCCTGCCACGAGACTTGAATAAGCAAACCAAGCTTCCATCTTGTTCGCAGAATCGGCCATCGGCATTTTCCCAAGTTCGTTCAACGGCCTTTTGGATTGTGCCAGTCGAAGGGTCGAATAATCTTACATCCCCTGCGAGATTAAAATTCACGACGACGACGCTCATAAGGCAAGACCATTTTGTGTCGAGAGGCTGTTCATATCCGACGAACGACGGCGATCATGCAGTCGCCGCCAAAAAACTATGATTGAAATTTGCGGCCGACCGGCGACTTGCGTGCATCGCTTGGTTATTTCCTGTCTTCTTTTGAGTTCGGCTCAGCAGTGAACGGAGGGATATCGCCAAAATCATTCTCAATCCATCCATGGTACCCAATACACATCCCGTCGCCATCCATCAAGTCAAGTGATTCGACGACTTCATCGGTTTTGATGTCGACAAGTTCTGCAAAAACGCGGAGATTGACACGTCGGGATTCGTTCGACAGGGAACCGGTTACCCCATCAAGAACCATCATTAATCCATACACAGCATCATCGATTGCTTTGATAGCAGCAGACTTTTCGTCGTCCTTCAGCGACGCATCGATTTGTTGCAATGCGTAGTCGCGGACGTCTTGAAAGAGTATGAATCCAATCGCATGCTGAAGCCATAGCTCGCGTTGCCGCGGATCATTTGGTGGCTCCGATAGATTGAACTCGAATGCTGCCATCGTGAAGCGATTCTAGTTTAGGTAATAACAGGTATTCGACCGCCGAAGTGCGGTAGAATATTACCGCAGTTTTGCGGTGTGGCATGGAGTTGTCAATTTTGATGTGCCAGACTCTCCAGATATTTACGACAGATCGTCGCAAGCATCCCTGTGCTACACTGCACTTGGCCACCATGCTATGCCGCAATCTTCACAATCGCGACTCGACGTGCATCCGTCACATCCAGCATGACAGCCATCGCAACGGGCAGCACAAACGAGTCATGACCCCTTTTCTGACCTGTCGTCGGTATGCCCACCGATGTCTTGGTATCCGAACATATCCTCGGTCATCTCGTGCTCTAGACGCACGTCAATCCGGTGCCCGCTGTGGTCTGCCAAGAACTTCGAAAGCACTTGGTTGAGTTGCTGCCGCGCCCAGTGAGCAGGTTCTTCGGGCCCGCCAATATGGAAAGCAAACGGACGGTAGTTGCAATGGAGCGCCTTACCAAGGAACAGCGACTGTCGGCAGTCGTGGCAGTTTAAGTAGCCGTAAATGCTCATCGCCGTGAAAACCTCTGGTCAGCCGAACGTCCCGCATCATCGGGCGGCGGGAGTAAAGCTTCCATTTGTAAAATCGTCTCCACCGCCGCTCCGTTGCATGCGATGGTTTGCCACAACGTCCTGTGTGACTTAAGGTTATCAAATCCAACCCGCCTTGGCGCATGCGGCTGCCGCAATGCCGAGTAATCCACCAACGAAGTACGCAGTCGATGACAGTGGCCACGCCGTAAACGAACTGTGGAGCAATCGTTTTCGAATCGCGTGAAGCCCCGTCAGGACGAACGCGGATCCAACAAGAATCGGAACTACATTTGGCCAGTTTACAAATACACACAGAATCTGAAGTAGTCCGAAGAATACGAACGCACCGAAGCAAACGGCTTTCATCGCTGTAATCACAACAAACACTATCCGCTGAGGAGCGGAGGCAGTGTCGATACCGGAACGCTCAACGGTTGCTGTGCTGGCCAGAGGTGGATCGTAAGGATTCATGTTACCGAACGAGTTGTGTTTGTTGGCGAACAGGTATTCGACAGCCGAAGTACGGTAGAAAATTGCCGCAGTTTTGCGGTGTGGCATGAACTTGTCAATTTTGATGTGCCAGACTCTCCAGAGATTTACGACGGATCGTCGCAAAAAAGCCCCATGCGACACGGCACTTGGCCACTATACGATGCCGCACTCTTCACAATCGCGACCTGACATGCGTCCGTCACCTCCAGCCTGACACCAATCGCAGCTGTCAACACAAACGAGTCCTGGCACTTTTTCCTCCTCCCGTCCTCCTTCGCTAATGTCTCGTGACGTTGCCACCCAGGTAGATTGAGTGCAGTCAATCTGGGTTACCCTGCGAATTCAGCAGCACATCGCGCCTTGTAAGCGAGTGGTCAGTTAACGAAAACATTCAGCAGCTCGCAGCCAACAACTTCACCATACCGCATGACGCTATCGCGAGTCTGCTCCAACGCCTGGTTCTGCCGAAGTTCACTCTTCCCGCTCAAACATGCGTCGATACTTCGCTGCCCGGTCGGTATCGCCCATTTCTTCGAAGCAAGCGGCGAGCTCGCCAAAAATGAAGTAGGACGACGGACCTTCATCTACGGAAATCTGAAACATCTCCGCAGCCTCCGGAAAGCGGCGTTCATCTCGTAGGATGTAGCCAAGGTCTTCGGCGATGTAGCCCTTTTGTGGCGAGTCGTGGAGACCCTGCCGGAGAATCTCGATCCCAATATCGGGCGCTGTTTTTGAATAAAACAGCTCGTAGTTGCCGTACGAGTCAATGGGCACGGCCGAGATGATGTCGCCATCGCATTCGTGGTGATGGCACACATCGACGCAATCACTGCGAAGGAAGTACACACAGTCGCTGATGCGCTCTGGAAGGCAAATGTCGATGTAGCAATCGACGATGCTCCCATCCGGCAAAATGTTCTTGCCTCTGACAAGAAAGACGTCGTACTCGTCGGACTCGGTCAACACGTTGGCATTGATTGGTTCGACGATCCATTGCGACTCGTCATCGGCGTCGGAGTCAACGACAGCGAAAATCGCAACATCAGCATGATAGGCTAGCGCGTCACGTAATTGCATGATCACCGTATGGGGTTAGTGGGAGAACAAACGGGTTGGGTAGCTTGCAGTCGATGGACTCGTCATCCCCGCCAACTGCAAAGATTCAACCGAGCAGCGATACCGACGACCATTGGCGACACGCCAACACGGCTCTGGCTCAGGTATTCATGGCAAAACGCCTGCCGTAACTGGGCAGGAACGGAAGGCTTTGATCTCAGTTCCCGCATGAATGAGTGCTCCGGTTCATGGCTTTGTTATGCAGCCTTTTGGCTACCTGGGGTCTTGGCCAAACAGGCGCCGCGACGCCTTGACTGCCCAATTGTTGAGTTCGTCGGAATTCAAGAATTCAGTATCAAGTATGGACTGAAGATTGTCCTGTAGCCAACCGATCTGATCCTCTACATTGTTGAACATGAAGTGATCGGCGTTTCCGTCAATGTATCCGCGAAGATATGAGAGCGACCATGGCCCTCGCATATGAGCCCGAGGTTTTCGACGTTTCTTTGACCCAACGCATATGCCGATACCGTCGCCGGTACGATCTTGCCCCGCAGTTGCAATGAATTCGTCGCTTTCGGTGTGAAAGAACCAGCCACCCATCGAGCTACGACTATTTTCGGTTTCTGTAAAGCCGTAAGGACGTAGTACTTCTTGCAGCTTGGCTGTTATCAATTGTCGTGACATGCTTTGCTGCATCCCATGGTTATCCGACGAATGGAGTTGATTAGTTAGCATTTTTATTTTGTAACGCGTCGGGTGGCACTGCTGGCTTGCCAGCAGTACTCCTCCCACCAACAAACGTGTCATATCCCATGTCCACCCCGTATCTACGCCCAACGAGCCGGAAGCGTAAGCGACGGGCACTCGAAAGAGATCTTGTGACTATCCTCACCAAGGCGTGCAATGCCACGTCTGAGCCACCCTGCCGCTCACGCTTCCGGCTTGTACTATTCGGCCAACCTACCAGCAAGCTTCATTTTCGGCTTCGAAATATCAATGATTGAAGTCAGCTCCCATACATTCTCATATCCATAGGCATATAAGGTAATGGCCGTAGGGATATTGAGCCCTACGTTAACGCCTTTCCTGTAAGGTATATCGAGAGCATCTCCATCACTCGGTTTTGACGAGTCAATCAGATTGTTGCGGCAATAGATCAGAATTCGAGTTGATCGGTCAGGAATGAGTTCCCGAAGGGCTTGGCCTGAAAAGGACGTGTATGGCAGGTTCACGCTGCCAGCGATCCGGACAGCTTCAAAGTGCGTTTCGGATCTTGCATCAAGGATTACTGTGCCAGGTTCTAAAGCCATCGCCATGAATTTATCGGCGTTCACCAGATGCTTGTCACGATGACTCTGCATTCTTTTTGCAAGATCCAGGAAACTGTCATAATCGCACGCATGCACGGGTTCTTTTTGATCCTCGGCAGGCGAAATTGCGATCACTACAAAAGGGATTGCACACAGGATTAATATGCTAGTGAGTTTCATACAAAGACTCCATTTCTCTTGAACCATAACCATGTCCGGTGGATTAATTCTGTGCAACCCACCAGCATCTATTACATATCCACGGGAAAACACGATCGATAACACCTAACTCCCAAACTTCTTCGGCTTCGGAACTCGCCCGCGCTGGGCGGGCTTTTCTTCTCCGCGGGCGGCGGCACCTCGGCTTTTACGGCGGCCTCGATTCTTCGGTTCCCGATCGCGCTGGGTCGTCAGGTCTTCATCCGCCTGAATCGCCTGGCCCACCTGCTTCTTGAGTTGCAGAATCCGGTCACGCAATTGAGCAGCCCGTTCAAAATCGAGACTTTCCGCCGCCTTGAGCATCTCCGCTTCAAGCTCTGATATGTATTCGAGCGTGACGTACTCGACCTCGCTCGACTTGCCACTGGCCTGCTGCACAATCTTGTTCGCCTCGGCATCCTCTTCTATCCCCCGCCGGATCGATTTGCGGATCGTCTCGGGAGTGATGCCGTGCTTTTTGTTATATGCCAACTGCAATTCGCGGCGGCGGTTGGTTTCATCAATCGCCAACTGCATACTGTTCGTGACCGAATCGGCATATAGATAGACCTCGGCATTAACGTTTCGTGCCGAGCGGCCAATCGTTTGGATGAGACTGGTTTCACTGCGCAGGAAGCCTTCTTTATCGGCATCGAGAATCGCGACGAGCGAAACTTCAGGAATATCAAGACCTTCTCGTAGCAGGTTCACACCCACGAGCGTATCGTACTTCCCCTCGCGCAGTTCGCGAATGATTTCGACACGCTCGAACGCATCCAGTTCGCTATGCAGCCAGGCGCAGCGCAAACCTTCTTCACGCAGATAAGCGGTGAGATCTTCGCAGAGCTTCTTCGTGAGGGCGGTGACCAGTACTCGCTCGTCCTTTTCGGCGCGCCCTTTAATGAGCCCCATCAAGTGCTGAACCTGCCCGCGCGAAGGATGAATATGGATGACCGGATCCACCAGCCCGGTGGGACGAATCACCTGTTCGACAATTTCACCCTGCGACTGCTCTAGCTCCCAGTCCGAAGGCGTCGCCGACACAAAAATGGCCTGCTTGCGGCGAGTTTCCCACTCGTCGAATTTGAGTGGCCTGTTATCCAGCGCCATCGGCAAGCGGAAGCCATGTTCAACCAGTGTTGTTTTGCGAGCATGATCGCCATTGAACATCGCACGAATCTGCGGAATTGTGACATGCGATTCATCAATAAACGTGAGGAAATCATTTGGAAAGAAGTCGAGTAGCGTATAGGGCGGTTCGCCAGACGGCCTGCCAGAAAGGGCTCGGCTATAGTTTTCGATCCCGGGGCAGAAGCCAACTTCGCGTAAAAGCTCCAGGTCGTGCCGCGTGCGGGCATTGAGCCGTTGAGCTTCGAGAAGTTTTCCTTCTTTCTTGAACTTCTCCAGTTGTTCGGCTAACTCCTTTTCGATCTCAGCGACAGCACTCGCGACACGATCTTCCGGAAGGACATAATGCTTGGCCGGGTAAATATAGATTTCTTCTAACGAGCGCACTTCATCACTCGTCACCGGGTGAATGATGGAGAGCTTGTCGATCTCATCTCCCCATAGCTCAATGCGATACGCAAACTCCTCGTAAGCCGGCCAGACATCGATTACATCGCCCCGCACACGAAAGTTGGCCCGTTCCGGTGCATGGTCATTCCGCGTGTACTGGATGTCACAAAGCTTGCGGAGCAATTCATCTCGATCAATCGATTCTCCCTTACGCAGTGGGATCATCATTTCGAGATAATCTTTGGGGGAACCCAGCCCGTAAATACAACTGACAGAAGCCACCACAATCACATCCCGCCGGCTCACCAGCGCACTTGTCGCGAGCAGACGCAGTCTGTCAATTTCTTCGTTAATCGAAGAGTCTTTTTCGATATAGATATCCCGCTGAGGGATATAAGCCTCCGGCTGATAGTAGTCGTAGTAGCTTACGAAATAAGTGACGGCATTATGCGGGAAGAACTCTTTGAACTCGGCATAAAGCTGTGCTGCCAGCGTCTTGTTATGAGACAACACAAGTGCCGGCCGTTGAAGCTGCTCGATGACATTCGCCATGGTGAATGTCTTCCCCGAACCAGTGACCCCCAAAAGTGTCTGGTTTTTCCGGTTGTTCTTAAGACCTTTGACGAGCGCTTCAATTGCTTTGGGTTGATCCCCGGCGGGACGAAAACGGGAATCAATCTGAAACTGTGGCATGGCTGGTTTCCCCGAGAGTCCCGGAAGGACAAAAATCGAACTCTCGGATTTTACCACAGTCCGCCAGTGATCAGCACTGTCAGCCCTGTTTCTGTGTGGACCCAGCCAAAATTATGGGCTGACGGAAACTCCAGGTTCTGGCAGTGACTCAGGTTTCACTTGAAGAGATTCCGGGCTCTGGGGAAGAGATGCTTCATCTGGCTGTGTCGCTGAAGGGGCGTTTTCATTGTTTGTTGATGGAGTCACATTTTCAGGGAACAATGCCGATGCGGGGGCCACAGGTTCTTCGTCAGTTTGTGTTTGACGACTGGGTTTCGGTCCGTAAAAGTCAAACAGCAACTCCTTATCTGCAATCGAACCGACATCTCCGGGGTTTGTGGGAGTTGAAATCGCTCCGTAGAAGACGCTCCCTTTAATCCCGATGTAAATCTTCTTGTCAGGGGAATTCATCTCAGCAAGATTTCGGAATGCATCCAGCAGGGCTTGACGATCCGCATGATCAATCTTCTTTAACTTGGAGATACTCATCAGAATTAACTGAGATTCTGGAGTTGTTCTGATACCGAGTTGATATCTCTCCCAAGGAAGCACTTCTGCCATGAGAGTTTTCAGGTTTTGTGCCAGAATCGGGTCGTCAGAGAGATTGGCAGCAATTCGTTTCTCATCATGCCGTAAAAGCGCTTCGCGGGGATCCGCATTTTCAGCAGCATGACGCTGCATTTCCTTAAAATCGATCGTAGAAATAATAAAGTCGATTCCTATGGCGGGCACTACTAAAAATGCCGTGAGAATCCCCCAGTAAAACAATGGGATAAAGAAGACGGAAGCAGCTGGTATTTTCTCTCGCGTCGTTTTATCAATCGTGGATCGCCCATAGGCCATCCAGATCATCGTGACGGCAACAATCCCCAGCGTTAATGATCGAGTCAGGAAGAGAATGAGGATCCCAAAAGCCAGCCCGGCCAAACCCACCAGCAAACCTTTGAGGTTGTAGATAATGATCATAAAGTGGCGATTTTCCGCGTCGTGATTGGTTACTGGAAATGTGACGAGTCCTTCGCGACTCAGTCTGTTCACTTGCAGCCTAAATTAACCGCCACAACGGTGGTGTCAATGTGTCAGTTTCCATTCTCCATCAGAATTTATGGACTCACGAATTCTTCACCACGAGGAACACCACACATTGGGTGTTGAGGCAACCCTCACGTGCAAAACTGAGCTCCCTCCATCTCGCCTGTTAACGGCGCTGCAGCTTGATCCTGCCAATTCAAAAAGCAAACTGGCGGCGAACCTGCTCTTGGCAAATTCCCCGCCAGCTCAATCAATCAGTAGAACGTTAACGATATCCCGTAACTCTCATCTTTAAATCATTTGCTGTGTTCGATACGTCATTACTCCAGGCAATAGAGCCACTCCTGCCGACTGCCACCAGCTTCTTCACCGACACGCAGAAACAGCTCTTTCCCGACAACAGCCGGGCTGGCGAAGGTGCTGTTTCCCAGTGTATTGCGGGCCACTTCTTCATACTTCTGTGGATTCGGCTTAAAGACGTACATAGTCCCCAGTTCATTCGCCCAGTAGATATTGCCACCGGCATAGACTGGCGAAGCACTGACGGGGCCCGTCAATCGCTGCTTCCACATCTCTTTTCCAGTCTGGGCATTCCAGCAGAACATTACACCGTTATCAGTAAGTGCATAAACGTAGCCATCAATGAGAATCATCGATTGTTCGTAGCATTTCTGGTTGTTCTTCCAGAGGACTTTACCACTTCCGTCAGCTTTGACAGCAATCGTTTCCGCCTTGGGATAACCTCCGCTGGCCACGACAACATCTCCTTCCCAGACCATTGTGCCGCAGGTAGCCATCGTCGTTCCTGGAGTCGACCAGAGAAGTTTCCCGGTGGTGGGGTTGTAAGCTGAGACTTTCTCCTGGCCACTGATGAGGAGCTGATCTTTCCCCGCGACGTTGGCAATCACGGGCGATGAAAAGGTCAACATGCCGGCGCGTGGTGTTTTCCATAATGGTTTGCCGGTCTGACGATCGAGGGCGGCAATAAAGCTCTCACCTTCCCACTCAGCCGAGACAATTACGGAATTCTGATAGAGCAAAGGTGATGGTGCATAGCCATACTCGAATCGCATGGGTTTGAAGCGACCGGCAAAACGCCGCCAGCTCACTTTGCCATCGAGTGTCAACGCGATCAATTCGACTTGATCGTGATGATAAAAGGAGATGAAAAGTCGCTCACCATCGCAGGCAATCGTGGGTGAAGCCTCGGTGTTTTTGGGATGATTGTTCTCCGGGAATGCCCCGCGATTAACCTCTGTTTCCCAGAGCTTTTTCCCCGTGTTTCGATCAAACGCAATGACAGAGTGAATCTGTGCCGCTTCGTCAGCCGTGGGCAAAAAGACTTTTGATCCCACGACGATTGGCGAGCCATGTCCGCGGCCGGGAACCTGTGCTTTCCATTTCACGTGATTGCTGGCACTGAACTCTGTGGGAGGTTGAGCATCCGGCTGAGCGTAGCCATTCCGACTCGGCCCGCGCCACCATGGCCAGTCGGTTTTGGGACTCAGGGCAGGAAAGTCGGCAATCCCACGATCTTCAGCATCGACAGGTGTCGATGCGAAGAGCCCCAGACCGCATATTGCCAGAATCCAAAGGCGGGGAACGAAAGCTTTCCACAAATTCATGTTTGTCACCGAAAAACCTTTAAGCAGGGAAATGAAAATGAGCAGGGCCATGAATCGCCAGGTTTTCCCAAAGGAGACCAGCCGTCTTGGGCGAGCGTGGATCTCTCGAAATCTAAGGTGACGCAGTGCGCCCGGCAACAGTCATTTTTTCTTCCGAAAAGATTCATCTGCTTCCAAACGGAAAACGTATTGTCAGCGAATCAGGCCCAAAGTAGCAGAACAATCAGCAAAAACGATCTTTCGCTTGATGGAAATTCACCACAGGGAACGACTTGTTGTAAGGTTTTCCGCTTCGGCGGGTAGCCCTTAGCAAGCATGATTGCGGAACGGAATTGACCTGACTCACCAGTGGACAATCTTCGAATCGATGATCATGTCATAATCTAAGGTCATACCAGAATTTTTGATAACCAACACCCGGTTGATGGCTACTGAGAATGATGAATCGCAGGTCATAATCGCCCTGATGGGCAACATCAAAACCTGATGGGCGAGATCAAAAACATTGCGAATGGGCCAGATGAACTGAACTTTTCCTGAATCTGCGGGTCTGAGGGATCACTCGCAGTGTTCAGATTGACGACTGCCGGGAACTTGCCGCGGGCCGAAAGATTTCTGCCCGCCCGGCATCCCACATGCCCTGAAAGCCCGATACCCCACGAAGTCTCGATACGTCTGAAAAGCTCGACTTTTCCGAGTCATGGAGAATTCTGGGCCATGTCAGCTTGGTGGTGATGCAGTCGACTATCATTCAGTCGACAGGCTCAAAACATCGATTCATGGCGCACGGTTCAATACATAAAAATTGTTAAACACATCCGTCGGCCTGCTGCTCGAACAGGTTGGCATAGAAGACAGAAATGGATTGCCAGATGACCCCTCCCGCTGCACCACAGATTTCCTCACAACCCGATTGGCTCAATAACCGTACCGACACCTGGCAGGCTGCCATCAAGCTGGAAAAGGTGGCTCGCCGGGAAGTGGTGGACCAGATCCAGCAGGCGAGGACACGTCGAGTTCAGCAGACCATCGTGCTGTTTCTGGCTGCGGTCGGATTGATCTCTGCCGTCGTCTGGCTCGATGCGAACAGTGCCGGTAAAACGAACACGGCCGTCAAGACGAACACTTTCGATAAGACTCAGGCGGCATCCCTCTCCACAGCGGCAAATCAAGCTGTTTCGCTATCAGCCAATACAGAGCCACCAGTCACATCGTCAGTGACGACGGCTGTGGGGATCAGTTCTCCTACGGAATTGTCGATGGATCCTGCCGCTCTGACGGCTCACTAAAACTCCATTCGGATTGCCTGCTCTCAGAACATAATTTCAAGGTCAAGGCAGAATACCCCAGCGGCCTGAAGGAATGTCCATATTGGGTGACTGTGCTCAAACGTACTCGTGGGCCCCCAGGTCATTCGACTTCAATGGTGCCTGGCGAAGTTTCTCAACTGCCATGAAGCATGTTTTCAGATATTGGCGACCTCCGAGCACGTGGGCAGCCATAATTCAAGGATTCACAGGCAACATTCATGCCTATGCCGGCTTGATCAAAGATCGCCGGGCATTGTATGGCTTGGCATTCAGACCAACGGTCAACGGCATTTGTCGCTTTTGATCGGCCGTAAATTTCTCTCAAGCTGTCTGCTTTCTCAGAGAGAAGCATCGATTCTTGCCCCGAAAACAAATAGAATTTCGAGCACTGGCGGTGGCGACTCGATCTGAGTCGAACTTGCCGACATCTCTGAAGGATGGACCGGGTGCTTCAGAATTCACCGATCACACGAGTCAGCCTGCTGATCCGCCTGAGGGATGCAGCAGACCACTCGGCATGGCAACAGTTTGCAGAACTGTACGGCCCTGTCATCTATCGATTTGCTCGCGGACGCGGACTTCAGGATGCTGACGCCGCCGACGTGATGCAGGACACGCTCAGGTCAGTTTCTAACGCAATCGGTCGTCTCGACTACGATAGCGCGAAAGGAAGCTTCCGAGGGTGGCTATTTACTATTGCCAGAAACAAGATTTTCAACCTGCTCTCTTCGCGGAAGAATAAGCCAAGGGCGGCTGGTGACACGGCAGCCCACGAGTTGCTGCAAGCCACTCCCTCCGACGACAACAGCCTCGAAGAGTCCTGGGAAGACGAATATCGCCGCAGGCTGGCTGGTATTGCCATCGAACGCATCAAGGGAGAGTTCCAACCCAACACCTGGGAAGCCTTCTGGGGCACTGCCGTCAACGGAGAATCCGCGACGGATGTCGGTGAGCGGTTGGGAATGTCCAGTGGTGCGGTCTATGTTGCCAAAAGCCGGGTTCTTGCCCGTCTCAAAGAGCAGGTTCAGCGGTTGATCGATGAAGAGGATCAGTAGTCATGCCATCACAGCCCGCCCCTTTTCCTGCCGAGCATTCGACAGGCCAAAGTTCGTCAGATATTGACCTAACAGCCAATTCATCGACGACCGATGCCCGGCAGATCTGCGATTCGCCCTGTCCTTCGGTCGAAGTGCTCAAGCAGGTCATGCTCGGTACGCTCGATTCGCAGCAGCAGCAGGTCTGCATCTGCCATCTTGATCATTGCACGGCTTGCCAGCAGGCTTTGGAGCGCTTGGCGACTGGCGATTGCGCACTCGGTCGAAAAATGGGCCAGCTTTGCCAGCATGTCGATCAGACAGTTCCCGAATCGGGCTCAGCCTACTGGCCCGCTCTACGCGAGGTCGAAGTCGATCTGGCAGAGACCTTTGTTCCGGAGCTGAGTCCACTCCCCAGTTCGTTATCAGGTCTTGGCAAAGAGGGTGCGGCCTCCCCCTCCGGATCGAGTGGAAAGCCCTCGAACTTTTCTCATCCCAGCCGGGGAGATTTGAAGCTCGACTTTCTTTCACCTCCCGAAGACCCCGCCTATCTCGGGCGGCTCTCTCACTTTGATATCTCCCGCGTAATTGGCCGTGGCGGCATGGGTGTCGTTCTGGAAGCGTTTGATACGCACCTTCAGCGGCCCGTCGCCATCAAAGTGCTCGACCCGGAACTCGCCTCCAACGAGACCGCCAGACTTCGCTTCTGCCGGGAAGCTCGGGCCGCAGCCGCCATTACTCACGAGCATGTCGTTTCGTTGCATCACGTCGAAAAATCCGATAACGGCGACTTGCCATTTCTGGTGATGCAACTGGTTCAGGGAACCACTCTTGAAGCTCGAATTGCCAGCGAACATAAACTCCCTGTCCGCGAAATCGTCAGGATCGGGATGCAGGTGGCTGCCGGTCTGGCAGCAGCGCATGCTGAGGGGTTGATTCATCGCGATGTCAAACCCGCAAATATCCTCCTGGAAGGTCCCAGTGGACGTGTTAAGCTGACAGACTTCGGCCTCGCCCGCTGTGTTGAGGATGTCAAACTCACACAGACTGGTTTCGTCACCGGCACTCCACTTTACATGGCTCCCGAACAGGCCTTAGGCGAAGAGATCGACGAACGCTCCGACCTCTTCAGTCTGGGTGCAGTCATGTACGAAATGGCCACCGGCGTCCCTCCCTTTTCTGGAACCACGCCACTTGCCATCCTCCGCAAAATCACCGAAGAAAATGCCCGGCCCATCAGCCAGCTCAACCCGGAGATCCCCACCTGGCTGGTCGAGATCATCGGCAATCTTCTCAAGAGAAATCGAACTGATCGCTACAGTTCAGCCGCGGAAGTGGCTCACATCCTCGCTTCGAAGTATCAGCAACTGGAACACCTCTCGCCCTTACAACTCCCGACAGTCGCTGGCGATGCCTTCCACGAAACGTCACTCACCTGCCGACAGGCCGAAAAGCGGCACGCCCGCAATCGTCTCCTCGCACTGGCCGGCGGCATCTTGGGAGGCATGATCCTCACACTTTCAGCAGTCAGCTTTTACTGGTGGCAACTGGGGCTGACGGCTCCCAATCCTGCGGGGGCCTCAGCCAATTCATCGGGTGCCAATACCGCATCGATCGGTGGGCTGGATGGTTCCGGAAGTCCGATAGAGTCCGTACCACGCTCCAAGCCAGTGCGGGTCTACACCAACAACGCCGGCCCGGTCTGGGGGATGGAGATTACTTCCGACAACAAGCAGCTTTTCACGGCGATTGACGACGGCACCATCCGAGTCTGGAACCGTGATCAGCATCGCATTGCCGGCACTGTCCAGGCATTTGCCGGCCAGGTCTGGGATGTCTCGGTTTCTGAAGATCGCAAATTCTTCGCCGGCGGTGGTGATGACGGCAGTGTGAAAGTTTTTGATCTCTCCACTCGTCAGCTTCACGAAACCTTGAAGGCCGGTGGCCCGGTGCGAACCTTGCAATTCGCCCCGAAAGGGCATCGCCTGGCTGTCGGTACTCGCACCGGGCAGGTGGAAATCTGGGATGTGGATACCAAAGAACGCCTTTTGATGAATCCCGGTCATACCAGTGGTGTCGTCTCTGTCGCCTGGTCAAAAGATGGACAGTTTCTGGCGACTGGCGGTGGAGATAAGACGGTTAATCTGTGGGATGCTGCCGATGGTTCTCTCCTGCTGGAAATGACGGGCCACACTGGCGGCGTCTACAGTGTCGCCTTTACAGCGGATGATCAGAAAATCGTCACCGGTGGCTGGGATAAGAAGCTGCATGTCTGGGATGCCGCCACAGGTTCGAGCCTGGGAGAGTTGGAAGGACATACGGCCGATATCTGGTCGGTGGCCTGCTCGCCAGTCGGGGGACTGGTAGCCTCAGCCGGTGAAGACCGGATGCTCAGGCTGTGGGATCTCGACACCATGAAACCGCTGGCTGTCTTGAACGATCAATCCGGCACAATCTACTCGGTCTGCTTCTCGGCTGACGGAAAATCAGTCCTCACGACCGGCCGCGATGGCATCACCCGGGAATGGAGTGTTCCCAGACAACCAGATCAGCAGGCAGATAAACCGGCAAATCGACAAGCAAAACAGTGATCCAAAAGGTCGTCGGGCCAATTCTCTCGGGCCCACAATCAACATTTGCTGCGAGACAGTTGTTTGCCAGTTTCCGATCAACTATTCTTACGAGATCTAGGGAGCAGGATCGATTTTCGAGCTTGCACCAGGGGCGGTTAGCTCAGTTGGTTAGAGCGTCACGCTTACACCGTGAATGTCGGGGGTTCGAGTCCCTCACCGCCCATCAAAGCCATTTAGCCTGCCTCATCGGGCAGGTTCCGTACCCCACAAGCATCAGCACCCCGCGAGACTCCTGGTTTTGTGGGGTTTTCTACTTTTATGGGGATCCCCTCCCCTCTCCACGAGCCGGAAGCGTCAGCGACGGACACTCTCATGATGGATCTCGCAATCGGCAAGGTGGCAGAGTGAAGCAGGCGTGGCTTTGCACGTCTGGGTGACGACAGGCACAAGAAACGATCCTCACAAGGAATCTTGATGCATAATACGCAGAGCGTCCCCGATTGAATCTCCGCTTTCTACCGGTGTGGTAAACCAACAGAAAAATAAATCAGGCCCCCGTATGCCCGTCTCTCACACCCAACAGCCTCCATGCGGTGGCCCGGCCAACTCGTGCCCAACTTGCCCACAAAGGTCGTCGTAATTTGTAGGACGACAAGAAGCTGTGCTATGCGCATTCCCTGCCACCTCGCATAATCTTGTCTTGCACCGACAAAAAGTCCTGCCCCCTTTGTTCTCCCAGTTTGCATTTGCAGCAAGAAGGGTCCTTGAGAAAATAAGCAAAGATCATTGGATTCGAGGAAGTTCAACGGACAAACATTTGATAATGCTCGAACTTGGAAAGATTGATGGGGAAGGCGCGATAATGAAAAATGGTGTTGAATGGTTGTTTCCAAAACCATCTCCAACTGATTCGACTGTCGATCACTTGGAGGCGTTAGTTGGCTACAAGTTCCCACAATCGTACAAAGATGTGGCCTGTAACTATAATGGTGCCTATCCCAAGCCTTCTGAATGCTTGCTAGGTCGTCCACAAGGAATGTCTTTTAATAACCTAATCGCAATTTCTTTTCCGGAAGATGAATTCAACGGGGAACGTATTTGTGAAATTATTAAGGGACTTGGTGGTCGTCTTCCAAAGAATGTCGTTCCATTTGCTGCGGATCCTGCTGGTAATTACTTTTGCTTTGACTTTAATCGTCTCAGCGGGAATAGTGAACCCTCTATTGTTTTTTGGGATCATGAGGACGAGGACCCCGAACAACATGATCCATGGATGGCCGTGACTTTTGTTTGTGATAGTTTTGAGAGATTAATTGCCTCACTTAAGTAGATGTTGCGTAGCGTGGCACCCGTTGAAATTCTGATTTCTACCGAGGTCGCTTCATCACAAGAGGTCACTGACAGCGCCGCGTTCTTGCAGAGTAACGAGCCGGAAGCGTCAGCGACGGACACTCTCATGATGGATCTCGCAATCAGGAACGGAGTCCAGTAGGGCGAGTTAAGGCTCTGCGCAACCCACCCAAGCCGATCGCCCCCAATGCGATAATCAATCATCACAAGAAGATAGTGCCGTAAAGTAGCGCAAGCCCTTACCGGACCGTCTCTCTCAACCGACAGTCACCTCACTGGTTTGACCCGAATGATTCTGGCACACGCCTCTTGTCAGGTCGAACCCTGCCTGGCGAGACTGCTAGGGTTTGCTGCTTTCGTCCGCCCGCTGCCAATTCAACACATTGCTATTAATGGAATTTGACCGCCCGGAACCGTCGAATGGTTGAGGATATTGATGGCCGATCGTTTTCCCCTGCTCGTCATAAACGAATTCAAGTGAGTGGCCGACGGCTACTTCTTTAGCAGCATCGTAAAGTGCATAGCATGTCATGATTGGCTCAATGAAAAAAATCAATCCTGACGAAGCTCCCATGGGCATGGCTGTATTGAACTTGGCATGAACGTGATACTGCTCGACTTCAAACTGGCGGATCTTTTCACTGCGGGGATCGACCAGATCGACGACCGAAATGCTGTCCGGTTGACCGAGACGGTCATGTACCATCTGCCGCGTATCAAGATCACGAAGCACGATTCCGGAATTTGCAATCAGCAGGCTGCAACCCGAGAAACTGATCATTGCGATCGCCAGTGCGGTCATCCTCAACAGCCGGGTGAACATGGCTTCGCAGACTCCTCAGCCGCAAGGTATTGCTAAAAAGCAGCAGTCGACGCCCAGAATGTCCCTGTCCAATGCCCGGTCAAACACACAGCAGTTCACGGGCTGCAACGATTTCAAATCTCTGTACCGCTGGGGTGATACCTGTACTGACAGTTCACGTCAATAGAGTATCCAGCGTCTGAAAGGCTCCTCGCAGGGTGGATCAGATTGACTTTACCCAGTCTACCGGCGTGGCCAATCTAAAGACGAGTCCGGTAGGGTTGGTTAAGGCCCTGCGCAACCCAGCAACGTAAAAGGACCCTGATGCCATAGGCGATTCCGTAAAACAATTCCGGCTGAAACTCCGTTTTTCCCTCGGCTGGTCATACAACAAGAGGGCCTTTGCAGATATGCAACTCCATCAAGTTTCTGCCTGGTATCCTGAGAGACCCACAGGACACGACTTCCCGCGACCAAACCTCCCCGCCTCCAGCAAACAGATAGCTCACTGACGAGCAACCAGTGCCACCGCAAGAACTTCAGTGATCGCAATATACATCGACGCATTCACCGTCCCGCACCCTCACGCCTACCATGCGATAAGAATCACGCATAGAAAGCCACACCCTGAGATCATCCCATCCATCAATTACGACACTACTAACACTCGCCCCACCCGCAGCATCAATAACAGGTCCGTAAAGTGAGCAAATCGCAAATCTACTTGCAGCAATAAAAAATTGCTCTAGCAACTCCAACAGTTCACGTACCCCGCTGACATTTGATGGCACGGACATAAAGTTAGCATCGCCAATTAGAAACAAGGTGAATTGACCAATTTGCTCACACTCTTGAATGGCTGTCCATAATCCATTCTCGTATTTGAAAATACTCTCAACATCTTCCACGTTAAATACCTTTCCATTTGCTCGCTACGTTGGCAACGTGCGCCCGTGCTGAATCTTCGTTTTCTCCAAAACTGGCTTTGCCACACCAAACCATGAACAACGCCCTTACTCAGTCAGCATTCCAGCCAAAATCGTCAAAAAGTCGCGTCGCCGTTCCTCCGGAAATAAAATCTTCTCTCCCTCTCAAGCATGCATATCTCGCACAGGTTCAACCTAAGCCGCCTTGCGGTTTCTTCGACGCGGAAGGTGACAAATTTCGATCATCTGATTGTCGCAGATTCAAATCGTGTTTAGGGAGGCCATCGGATCAGTTCTGCCCGACGCCGCCTGACTCATCTTGAGACGACTAAGGCTGGTTGGCAACTGTTGGGGAACTCAGGGCCACACGGAAGCCGACATAGTCGGAGCGCGTCTCCGGGGGGAAATGAAAGGCCCGTTCCCCTGATTTGCTTCCCACGGGGGCCGTCAACCAGGCACCGCCACGGATCACTCGGCTAAAGCCTTCCTTTTCGCCAGTGGGATCGATCACCGCGCCATTGGGGTAATCTCCGGCCCAGTCGCTGCACCACTCCATGACATTGCCGTGAATATCATACAATCCCCAGGTGTTCGGATCTTTCCTACCGACCGGATGTGATCTGCCTCGACTGTTCGAAGAGAACCAGCCGTAGTCATCAGCCAGTTCCAGCCCTCCAAACCCGAACGGCGCGATACTGCCAGCCCGGCAGGCGTACTCCCACTCCGCCTCGGTCGGTAAGCGATAAACGCGACCGGAAGCACTCTCCTCGGGCAACGCTGAAAGCCTCTTGCAGAATTCGACAGCATCTTCCCACGAAACCCGATCGACTGGGAAATTCGAGCTGTCAATGCCCTCGACCTGATCACCTTGAAAGTAACTCGGGTTGTTGCCCATCAACTTCAGATACTGGGCCTGAGTGACTTCGAACGCGCCCAGGTAGTAGTCCCGAGTGAGTGTGACTTCGTGCCGAGTTTCCTTAAACCGGTAACCTTCAGCTGTAACGTTACTCAGCGAACCCATCTGAAATTTTCCCCTGGCGATTGGTACCAGCTTCATACCCATGCTGTTGGTGATTCCTTGATCCGCCTGAGCGATTGCCGAATCAGCACTGTCTAGGCGAGCCTGCGCAATTGCTGCCTCGGCAGCGGCGGAAAGCTGTTTTGAAGCACTCAAGATCGGAAGCACTACTTTCGGACCCTGACCGCGAAAATGGACTTTCATTTGGGAGAGATCGATTTGCACTCGCGCATCGACCGGGGCGGCCTGCTTCAGGTGAACGTGCCACTCGCTCCGTTTCACCTCGGTATAGACGACGTAACCTCTAACCCAGCTCTTTGGGCCAATCTGCTCGAACGACTCCTCGATAGCAGGGCCCTGGAAGGAAACCTTTGTGACATTTGGACCTTTGATCTCTGGGTCGATGGCTGGCTTCGAATCCTTTTCCGGCCAGCTGTTGCGGACAATCCGGACCCCGATGCTGAAGCACTGACTCGCCATCTGCGCGCGATAACTGCGGGTCGCGAGTCTGCAGCGGGTCGCTTCCTTGAACCAGCAACCGCCGCGAATCACTCGATCGAGACCTGTTTCCTTCGCCATCGGATCCGTTCCGCCTGGCAATTCCACATAGTAACAATCCTGAACCCACTCCCAGGCATTCCCGTTCATGTCGTTCAGGCCCCAGGCATTCGCCTTCTTAGTCCCTACAGGCTTCGAATAACCGCCGCTGTTTCCATCGTGCCATGCAACTTCATCAAGATTTCCTCCGGGATACATGCCTGTCTCACCCGCTCGCGCCGCGTATTCATACTGCGCTTCGGTCGGCAACGACATTTTCCCGCCATCCTCGATCCCAAGTTTGGCATTAACCTTTTCCATAAACACCTGGGCATCTTCCCAACTGACGCCTACGATGGGCC
>VFQR01000489.1_pt1 | contig 53054 bp, 49 predicted proteins | sample 3512321 | NCBI WGS metagenome assembly VFQR01 (sample SAMN10412374, study PRJNA504923) | tailings metagenome | isolation source: Relicate 3 Philex TSF1 revegetated site | place: Philippines: Tuba, Benguet | collected 2017-08-29 | reverse complement strand
ACCACACCGCCGTCTTCATGGGCACCGACGTCGACCAGCCCAGAAACCTCGCCAAGTCCGTCACGGTGGAATAGGGCGATGATCGACCGGTTCTTCGATGCCGTCGAACGCGCGTTTGCCTATCTCGTGATTCCGGTGTGCGTGGCGGTCTTCGCCCTGAACTTCCTCCCACCGCCCGTGCGCCGCGCGGTCTATCACTGGCTCCTGTCGCCGGTGATGTAGCGGGTCAACGCCCAGCCTCGCGGCGCGCTGCACAGGCTCGACGATTGCGGCCGTCCGTGCGACGGCCGCCAGCTCAGGGAATGAGCCCGCGACCGGCGGATTTGCGGGTGCGCTTCAGGACCGCGGGGATGAGCTCGACCGCCGAACGATAGCGCTGGCGGCCAACGAGGGCGTCGATCTCGAACAGCAACGCCACCAGCTGGGCATCTTCCGGACGCACTGCAGCCAGGTCGTCCCTCTTCTCCCGCGCCTTGTCCAGCCAGAGCGGCAGCTGCTCCAGAACCTCGTCGTCGGTCGGCCAGCCGGCGCCCACCGGTTCCATCTGCCAGCGCCCCCATTGCAGCGTCACCGGTCGGCCGTCTCCGAGACGCGCCATGGATTCGGACTTGAGGTCGGGATTGAGGATCGCGAGCGGCACCGTGCCCACGGTCTCGCAGAGCCGCTTCAGGCGCTTGCTGAACGAGGCGAGGCCCACCTCCTCGCGCGGCGAGGTGACCGCCAGCTTGAGCCGCTCGAAGTCGATCCCCGCCAGCCTCTGCGCGAGCAGCTGATGCGACCGCCTGTAGCGCTCGACGAGATCGCCGGGCGGGCGGCACTGCCAGCAATCCGCGGTGAGATCCAACCTCACCTCCTTCAGCTCGGCTTTCGCCGGCGGCTCGCCGGCCGGCCGCTCGAAGATGTGGCAATGGTAGTCGCCGGCAAGAGCCGAGCCGAGGAAGGTCGGCGCCGGCAATGCGCCCGGATCGAGCGATCCGAGCAGCGTGGCCTCGTGCAGCGCTGCCAATCGCCGTTTGCTGCCGAACAGCTTGACCAGATAGTCCCGCTCGCTGCCCCCGGTCGCCTTCACGTCGAAGGCGATGATGTCGAGGACGCCCGTCTCGTGCCAGCGGGTCATCTCGGCGGTCGCGGCGACTTCGCCGGTGGCGCCGAGCAGCAGCGAGGGCAGCCATTCGCGCGGCGGATTGGTGGTGAGAAGGTCCCACACCCGCCTCTGCTCTGGATTGCGGTCGGTCGGCAGGTGATGGTTGCGCAGGAACAGCGCGTTGATGAGGAAGCGCTTGGGATAGAGCCCCAGCGCGTTGGTGAAAGTCTTGTCGATCCGCCGCAGCAGCTGGCGCGTCAGGAGCACCGAGATGATCGCGAAGAGGATGGGCAGCTCGAAGCCGGCGATGAACTTGGCCACGATCGTCGCCGTGACGATGAAGAAGCCAAGGGTAGAGACCGTGTCGATGAAGTCGCCTGCGTTCTCATCGAGCCAGGCGCGGAAGCGGGCGCTTGCCATGCCGGCGAGCGCCGTCCCGATCAAGGCCGCGACCACCCAGCCGACGATGACACCGGCCACCAGCGGATAGATGACGGCCAGGAGCGCAATCGCCAGCGTGCCGAAGACGACGGCTGCGATCGACTCGGCGAGCTTGCGGCAGGCATTGCCGACGATCTCGTCCTGGTTCTCGAACAGCGCGAGCTTGGCGGTGTGGGCGAGAACGCGCTCGGCGCTCTTTTCGGTGAATATCTCGACCACCTTCTCGGCGATCAGATAGGTTATGTAGAAACCGACGGTGGCGACGCCGAGCCAGATGACGAGCGGCTCGCGCTCATATTCGAGAAAGGCGCGCGGGAAATAGCGCGGCACGCCGTCCGATCCGATCAGGATGATGATCTTGACCGGCAGGAAGAAGGCCAGCAGCCGTGCGAGCTGCGAGACGATTGTGAAGATCACCACCAGTCCGAGCTGAGGTGCGGCGAGCGAGATGATCCGGCGACAGATCGAGATCGCCCAGCCGAGATAGGCTTTGATGAGGTAAATCAGCCACATGGGAATTGCCGATCCATCGGTCTAGCCTCGCTGGAAAGGAGGCAAGGCGCCTTCGCGCATGCTTGGGCAGGGCGAAGGCGCCGGAATTGTGACGGCGGCCCGAGGCCGCGGCACTTACGCGGCGGACGGCTTCACGGTCTTGCGGAGTTCGTCGCGCTCCTGCTTCAGAGCCTTCAGCTCCTCCTTCTTGCGCGACACTTCCTCGCTGAGCGTCGTGATCTTTTCCTTGAGCTCCCGGAGGCGCTTCTTGTTGGGGTCTGCAGCCATGTCTATGGTCCTTTGTCGTTGGGCGTCAAACATTTGACGGGCGGAGATGTACATGCCTTCGATCGCCGCCGCAAGCACATCTCCTGCATGATCAAGAATAAATACGATGTGTAACTTTGCCGCGAGGGCAGGCTGCGTCGGCTTTGCTCGGTTCGGTTGAATCGGGTGCTAGGGGCACAGCCTTCGATCGGCTGGGCACGTTTGCGGCTTCCATGTTCCCGGCTCGGCAGCAGAGCCGAAGCATCCGAAGGTAGATTGTGGTGCGGCGAAGCACCTCTGCCCAAAAGCTTCCCAAATTGATCTATAGGGGCTGGCAGCCCGCTTTCGGAGACGCTAAAGGGGGCGCCTGCCAGAGCTTGCGTCCGAGGGCAGCCTGACTGTCCTTCCGCGAGCCGCGACGGTTTCGTTCGCTGGGGGCGGCGGTTTGTCGGCGAAATCTGGGCGCGCATGATCGGCGGCCGTAGCAATTGGAGATCCAGCTAAATGCCAGTCAACGATGGGTGGCTGTCTCACCTCGATCGTCTCGAGGCGGAGTCGATCCACATCTTCCGTGAGGTCGCCGCCAGCTTCCAGAAACCGGTCATGCTCTATTCGATCGGCAAGGATTCGTCGGTGCTGCTGCACCTCGCAATGAAGGCCTTCTACCCGGCGCGCCCGCCCTTCCCCTTCCTCCATGTCGACACGACCTGGAAGTTCCGGGAAATGGTTGCGTTCCGCGACGACATGGCCCGCAAGCTGGGCATCGACCTCATCGTGCACATCAACCAGGACGGCGTGCGCGACGGCATCGGCCCCTTCAGCCACGGCTCCAACGTGCACACGCACATTATGAAGACTGTCGCACTGCGCCAGGCGCTCGACAAATACGGCTTCGACGCGGCCTTCGGCGGCGCCCGGCGCGACGAGGAGAAGAGCCGCGCGAAGGAGCGCATCTTCTCCTTCCGCAACGCGCAGCACAGCTGGGACCCCAAGAACCAGCGTCCGGAGATGTGGAAGATCTACAACACCCGCATCGCGCCGGGTGAATCGATCCGAGTCTTCCCGCTCTCCAACTGGACCGAGCTCGACATCTGGCAGTACATCCTGCGCGAGAACATCCCGATCGTGCCCCTCTATTTCGCCAAGAGGCGCCCGGTGGTTGAGCGCGACGGCATGCTCGTCATGCGCGACGACGAGCGCATGGAACTGCTGCCCGGCGAGATGCTGGTCGAGCGCATGGTCCGCTTCCGCACCCTCGGCTGCTACCCGCTGACCGGCGCGATCGAGTCGGAAGCGTCGACGCTCGAGGAGATCGTCCAGGAGATGCTGATCGCCCGCACCTCGGAGCGTCAGGGCCGGCTGATCGACAAGGACGAGGCCGGCTCGATGGAGAAGAAGAAGCGCGAGGGGTACTTCTGATGCACCAGCAGTTGAACCGGACCGCCACGGCGGCCGCCGACGTCCACGAGTTCCTCGCCCGCCAGGAAGGCAAGTCGCTGCTGCGCTTCCTGACCTGCGGCTCGGTGGACGACGGCAAGTCGACGCTGATCGGCAGGCTGCTCTACGACACCAAGCTGATCTTCGAGGATCAGCTTGCTGCGCTGGAGAAGGATTCTCGCAAGCACGGCACCACCGGCGAGGACATCGACTTCGCGCTGCTGGTCGACGGGCTCGAGGCCGAGCGCGAGCAGGGCATCACGATCGACGTCGCCTACCGCTTCTTCGCCACCGACCGGCGCAAGTTCATCGTCGCCGACACGCCGGGCCACGAGCAATACACCCGCAACATGGCGACCGGCGCCTCGACTGCCGACCTCGCGATCGTGCTCGTCGACGCCCGCCAGGGCGTGCTGCGCCAGACACGCCGCCACTCCTTCATCGCCTCGCTGCTCGGCATCCGCCACATCGTGCTGGCGGTCAACAAGATCGACCTGGTCGGCTACAGCAAGGACGTCTTCGACGGCATCGTCGCCGACTACCTCGCCTTCGCCGAGAATCTCGGCTTCGCGACGCTGACGCCGATCCCGATCTCGGCCCGTTTCGGCGACAATGTCACCCGCCGCTCGGAGAACCTCTCCTGGTATGACGGGCCGGCGCTGCTCGATCATCTGGAGACGATCCCCGTCGACGCGGCGCTGGGTGACAAGCCGTTCCGGTTCCCGGTCCAGTATGTGAGCCGCCCCAATCTGGACTTCCGCGGCTTCGCGGGCACGGTGGCCTCCGGCTCCGTCTCGCAGGGCGATGAGATCGTCGCCGCCAGGTCCGGCAGGCACTCGCGCATCAAGCGCATCGTCACCGCCGACGGCGATCTCGAGACCGCCGGCGAAGGGCGCTCGGTGACGATCGTGCTCGAGGACGAGATCGACGTCTCCCGGGGCGACATCCTCGCCGCCGCGGGAGAAAGGCCAGAGGTCGCCGATCAGTTCGCCGCCACCGTCGTCTGGTTCGACGACCAGGCCATGCTGCCCGGCCGGCCCTACATCCTGCGCACCGAGACCGACCAGACCAGCTGCTCGATCACCGACCTCAAATACCGCGTCGACGTCAACAGCTTCGCCCATGAGGCGGCCAAGACGCTCGACATGAACGAGGTCGGCGTCTGCAACCTGTCGACGCAGTCGCCCATCGCCTTCGACAGCTACGCGGACAACCGCGTCACCGGTGCCTTCATCCTCGTCGACCGTCTGACCAACCGGACCGTCGGCGCCGGCATGATCCAGCACGCCCTGCGGCGCGCGTCCAACGTCCACTGGCAGGCCCTCGACGTCGACCGTAGCTCGCGCGCGGCGATCAAGAACCAGAAGCCGCGCGTGTTCTGGTTCACCGGCCTCTCGGGCTCGGGCAAGTCGACCATCGCCAACCTGCTCGAGAAGAAGCTGCATGGCGCCGGCCGGCACACCTACCTGCTCGACGGCGACAATGTCCGCCACGGCCTCAACCGCAACCTCGGATTCACCGAGGAGGATCGGGTGGAGAACATCCGCCGCGTCGCCGAGGTCGCCAGGCTGATGGCCGATGCCGGCCTGATCGTGCTCGTCTCCTTCATCTCGCCCTTCCGGTCCGAGCGCCGCATGGCGCGCCAGCTGATGCCGGAGGGAGAGTTCGTGGAGGTGTTCGTCGACACGCCCTTCGAGGAGTGCGCCCGGCGCGATCCTAAGGGCCTGTACGCCAAGGCCCGCCAGGGCGAGATCAAGAACTTCACCGGCGTCGACTCGCCCTACGAGACGCCCGAGAACGCCGAGATTCACCTCGTCACCAGCGGGCGCACGCCCGAGGAGATGGTGGAGGAGATCGAAGCCTGGCTCGCGTCCCATGCCGGCTGAGGCGTCCATGGGCGGGCCGGATCACGCCGCGGCGCTCAACCTCTTCGTGCGCCTCGCCGCCGAGGCGGGCGCCATCATCATGGATGTCTACGAGAGCCGGCCGACGGTAGAGATCAAGCCCGACTGCTCGCCGGTCACCGAGGCCGACCGGCTGGCGGAGGAGCTCATCCTGCGTGGGCTCCGTGCGGGGCTGCCGGGCATCCCCTGCGTGGCGGAGGAGGAAGTGGCCGCCGGCCGCGTGCCCGACACCGGCGCGCAGCCCTTCATCCTCGTCGATCCCCTTGACGGCACGCGCGAGTTCGTCGGCCGTAAGCCGGACTTCACCGTCAACATCGCCCTCGTCGCCGGCGGCGAGCCGCTCGTCGGCGTCGTCCTGGCGCCGGCGCGGCGGCAGATTTTCGCCGGCCGTCCCGGAGAGGCATGGCAGGCTGACCTCACCGAGGAGTTCGACGTGCTGGAGCGGCGTCCGATGCGGGTTTCACCCGCTTCCCGGCCGCTGCGCATCGTGGCGAGCCGCTCGCACCGGACGCCCGAGACCGACGCGTTCATCGCGCGCTATCCGGGGGCCGAGATCGTGGCCGTCGGCTCGTCTTTAAAATTTTGCCTGCTCGCCTCGGGCGCGGCCGACCTCTATCCGCGCTTCGGCCGCACCATGGAGTGGGACACGGCGGCAGGCGATGCGGTGCTGCGTGCCGCCGGCGGCATGACGACGACGCTGGACGGCGCGCCGCTGCGCTACGGCAAGCGCAACCAGGCTCACGACACCGATTTCGCCAACCCGTACTTCATCGCGGCGGTGGAGGAGATCGAGGACGCGGCAGCGGGAACGACGGACGCAGCCGTCCTCGCCTGAAGCCCGCCAGCGGGCTTCAGGGTGATCCGGGTCATCGCGGAACCGCCCTTACATTGGAAAGAAGACGTAGATCGCCGTGCAGGTCGCGATGCCGACGATGAGGTTCATCGGCACGCCGATCTTCAGAAAGTCGGAGAAGCGGTAGTTGCCGGCGCCGTAGACCAGCGTGTTCGTCTGGTAGCCGATCGGCGTGGCGAACGTGGCGCTCGCGCCGATCATCACCGCGATGACGAAGGGCCGCGGATCGACGCCCAGTTCCACCGCCAGCCCGATCGCGATTGGCGCGACAAGCACGGCGACCGCGTTGTTGGTGACCAGCTCCGTCAGGATCGAGGTCAGCACGTAGATGGCCACCAGCGCCGCGAAGGGCGGCAGGTCCGCCAGATAGGGCGCTGCGCCGCGGACGATCATCGCCACCGCCCCCGTCTTCCCGAGCCCGATGCCGATGATCAGCATCGAGAAGATCAGGATGAGGATCGAGGCGTCGATCGAATGCCAGGCCTCGTCGGCGTCGATGCAGCGCAGGATCAGGATGGCCGCCACCGCGATCATCGCCAGGATGCCGATCTCCATCACGCCCATCGCCGCCAGTGTCACGACCGACGCCAGCGCCAGCACCGCGATCGGCGCCTTGCCGCGCCGGTAGGGACGGCCGCTCGGGCGGCTCACCGAAACGAGCGACCCCTCCTCCGTCAGCGCGTCGAGGCTCGAGGCCGGACCCTCGAGCAGCAGCCTGTCGGCCGGCCGCAGCCGCACGCTCTCCAGGTCCGGCCCCGGCTCGTGCCGGTGGCGGTGGATGCCAAGCACGCGGACGCGGTAGCGGCGGCCGAGCTGCAGTTCCGCGATGCGCGAGCCGGCGCTCGAGCGATGCGGCGCGACGACCGCCTCGACGATGACCGTGTCCGTCGCCTGGTCGGCGCCGCGTCGCAGCCCGACACGCAGTTCCGGGCTCTCGTTGAGCGTCAGGAGCTCGGAGGTCGTGCCGTAGGCAACGATCGAATCGCCGACCTGCAGCGTTGCGTCGCGCCAGTCGCCCATAAGCATGCGGCCGTCGCGGCGCACCGACTGGATGCGCATGCCGGAGCGATTGAAGTCCGGGATCGCGCCCATCTTGCGCTTGGTGTACCTGCCGTCGCGAAGGACCGTGATCTCCGAGAGCATCTCGTTCTCGGGCGTCGCATCGGTTTCGGAGGATACTTTGCGGTCCGGCAGGAGATGCCGGCCGAAGACGAGCATCGTCACCGTCCCGACCGCCGCTGCGACGAGCCCGACGGGCGTGATCTCGAAGATGGTGAAAGGCACCATGCCGGCATTGCGGGACACGCCGTCGACCAGGATGTTGGTCGAGGTGCCGATCAGCGTGCACGTCCCACCGAGGATCGCGGCGTAGGAAAGCGGGATCAGCAGCCGCGTCGGCGCCATGTCGATCGCACGGGCGAGCCGCATCACGATCGGGATCAGGATGAGGACCACCGGCGTGTTGTTCATGAAGGCCGACGCCACCACGGTCGCGGCGAGAAATATCCCGATCGCCATCGCCGGCTGGCTGGCGGCGCGGCTGGTCACCGCGTCGGCAAGGCTTTCGAGCACGCCCGTGCGCACCAGCGCGCCCGACAGGACGAACAGGGCCGCAATGGTGATCGGCGCCGGGTTCGAGAAGGCGGACATCGCTTCGGCAGGCGAAACGAAGCCCAGTACCAGAAAGAGCGCGGCGCCGCCGACCGCGGTCACTTCCGGCGGATAACGTTCAAGGACGAAGCCCACCAGAAGAAGAAGAACGATCGCCATCGCGACGTAAGGCTCGTAGCCGGCCAAGAGTCCCTCATACGCTGGTTGTCCCCGCGGGCCCGCCGGGCCGGCGACACCGCACTTAGCAGATGACGGTTTTTTGGGGAAGCATCGGGGCCGCCGTCATGGCTTGCCAGCGCGGACGGCGCGGGCGACATTGCAGATGCACGACGTTTCGCAGATCTCCTGCGCGACCCGCGGGTTGGCAGGACCGATTCGACATGGCGGCTGGCAAGCGCGAAGGTTGCACGCGCGTCCCCGTTGCTCCCGAGGCACGCTCAAATCCCGTGGCATCGCCGTTTTCATTTGCATTTTTGGGCTGAACGAACCCCGCGCGCCGGCCTTTGAACCTAGCAACGGACATCGTTATGGCGTAATTAGTGGGTGGAGAAGCGCCTGCCGGGCATGCGCGGGGGATGGATTACGGCGCCAGGACTGGATTTGAGGGGTGGTCGGTGCCTTGTACGAATTGCTAGTGTCCACTTTTCGCAGGCTGATTCCGCGTGACCGGCTGAGGCGAAACGTCCGCGACCTGATCGTTCTCTCGATCGACGTTGTCGCGGCTGGCCTGGCATTCATCCTTGCATTTCAGGTCATCGTATCTGCGCGCTCGATCTTCCTTCCCGGTATTTTCGACAAGACACTGGGCTTCTCGCTTTGTGCGCTCGTCGTTTTTGCCCTGATGGGACACTATCGCGGTTCGTGGCGCTTCTTCTCGACCACTGACCTCTTGAACATCATCAAGTCTTCGGCCGTGGCCGTCGTCGTCTATACCGTTGTCGCCTTCCTGGTCACGCGCGGCGCCAATGTACCGCGCTCGGTGCTGGTGGTGGCCTTCATATTCTGCGTGTTTTCCTTGGGTGGAATGCGGCTCCTCTATCGGCTAGCTGTCGAGCACGGCATCGAGGAGGGCGTCCCGGCGGGGCGGGACAGGAAGCGGAAATCTGTCCTGATCTACGGCTTCACCGATCTCGCCGACGGCTATATCCGCGCCAGCCGGCGGCGTGTGCGCGGAACGGCGGCCGTCCTCGGCATCGTCGACGACGTTCCCCTTTTGGGCGCCCAGACCCTGCATGGCGTGCCGGTCAGGGGCACGGTCCTCGATCTCGCGAGAATCATCGAGGGGCACAGCGCCAAAGGCATCGAGATCGAGGAGATCATCGTCGCCAAGCGCAACCTGCCGCGCTCCGAGATGGCCCTGTTGATGGAGGCGAGCAACCGTCTTTCCATCAGGGTGACCCGCCTCCCCGACCCCAGCGACACGGCAGCCCTCACGGCGGAGCAGTGTTTCGTTCCGCGGCCGATCGAGCTCCGCGATCTGCTCGAACGCCAGGAGACGTCGATCGACCTCGGCACGATCTCCGATCTGGTGAGCGACCGCGTCGTGCTGGTCACCGGTGCCGGCGGCTCCATCGGCTCCGAGCTGTCGCGTCAGATCGCGAGCCTGAAGCCGCGCCTGCTCGTCATTACGGATTCGTCCGAGATCAACATCTTCCTTCTGCTTTCCGAGTTGGCCGACCAGCATCCCGGCGTCTCGATCGCCACCCACATGATGGACGTGCGCGACAGGTCCCGGGTTGAACACGTCTTCCGGATGCACAATCCCGAGATCGTCTTCCATGCGGCGGCGCTGAAGCATGTGCCCCTGGTCGAGGACAATCCGCTCGAAGGCATCAAGACCAATCTGCTCGGCACCCGCAACGTCGCCGACTGCGCCCTCGCCTATGGTGCGTCCTCATGCGTGGTGATCTCGACCGACAAGGCGGTCAACCCCGAGAGCGTCATGGGCGCCACGAAGCGCGCCGCCGAGAAGTACTGCCAGGCGCTCGACCTGCGGTCGAGCAAGACGCGGTTCAGCATCGTCCGCTTCGGCAACGTCCTCGGCTCCACCGGCTCGGTGGTTCCCCTGTTCCAGCAGCAGATCGCGGCGGGCGGGCCCGTCACCGTCACCCACCCCGAGGCGGCCCGCTTCTTCATGACCATCCCGGAGGCCGTGCGCCTGGTGATGCACGCGGTCGGGCACGCCAATCACGACGAGGACGAGCGGGGCGCCGTGCTGATCCTCAACATGGGCGAGCCCATCAAGATCATCGACCTGGCGGAGCGGGTGATCCAGCTGTCCGGACTGGTGCCGCGCGAGGACATCGAGATCGTCTTCACGGGCCTGAGGCCCGGCGAGAGGCTGCACGAGCAGCTCTTTACCGATGAGGACGGCTTCCAGCCTTCCGAGGACGGCTCCTTCTTCATCGCCGAGCCGCCGACGCTCGACTGGGCCCTGATGGACAAGTCGATGAAGGACCTCGAGGCTTCGGCGGCGCGCGAGGAGGTGCAGAAGTCGATGCAGCTGCTCGGCCACCTCGTCCCCGAATACTCGGCAACACGGTCACCGGTCGTTCTGGTCGAGGCATCCTCCGCGGGGAAGGTGACGACCGTAGCGCCCTCGGGCCTGGGCCAGCTCCAGGGCAGCTGAAGGTTTCGCGCATTCCCGGTCTCCCACTTCCCCGGCCGGTCCCGAGCGGCAATTGCGGTGCACATCCTCAATCGCTAAGGGTGCACCTGCGCCTCATGCCGGATTCCGACAATCGGTCTCGCGGCGAGAGGCGTTGCTGAAGAAGGTGATTCTTTGAAGATATCGATCTTTGGGACCGGCTATGTCGGCCTTGTCGCGGGCGCTTGCTTCGCCGAGGTAGGCCACCAGGTCATGTGCATGGACGCGGACGCCGCCAAGATCGCGGCGCTGCGGTCGGGCCAGGTTCCGTTCTTCGAGCCGGGGCTGACGGACATGGTCAGCCGCGGCGTCGAGAGCGGCGCCCTGCAGTTCACGAGCGATGCCGGCGCGGCGGTGGCGCATGGGCATGTCCAGTTCATCGCCGTCGGCACGCCCCCGGACGAGAACGGAGCGGCCGACCTGCAGCACGTGCTTTCGGTGGCCGACAGCATCGGCAGCCACATGGAAGCGTCGAAGGTCGTCGTGGTGAAGTCGACCGTGCCCGTCGGCACCTGCGAGAAGGTCGCCGAGCGGCTGCGGAGCGCGCTGGCGGCGCGCGGGTCGGGGCACGCATTCGAAGTCGTGTCGAACCCCGAATTCCTGAAGGAAGGGGCCGCGATCGCCGACTTCCAGAAGCCCGACAGGATCATCGTCGGGGCGAATGGCGAGCATGCGCGCGAAGTGATGGCCGAGCTCTACCAGACGTTCAACCGCAACCACGACCGCATCATGTACATGGATGTGCGATCGGCGGAGATGACGAAATACGCGGCCAACGCGATGCTGGCGACCAAGATCAGCTTCATCAACGAGATGGCCAATCTGGCCGAACGACTGGGGGCGGATATCGAGGCCGTGAGGCGCGGCATCGGCTCCGACCCGCGGATCGGCTACCATTTCATCTATCCCGGCCTCGGCTTCGGCGGCAGCTGCTTCCCGAAGGACGTGCAGGCGCTCGTGCGCACCGCCCGCGAAGTCGGGTACGAGGCCGAGATGATCAAGGCGGTCGAGGCCGTCAACGACCGGCAGAAGCGGAGGATGTTCGCCCGCATCGCCGGTCATTTCGGCGGCGAGCCCAACCTGAGGGGCAAGACCTTTGCCCTCTGGGGCCTGTCGTTCAAGCCCAACACAGACGACATGCGCGAGGCGCCGAGCCGCGTCCTTCTGGAGCAGCTGCATGCCGCCGGCGCCACCGTCCGCGCCTTCGATCCCGTCGCGCTCGACGAGACGCTTCGCCTCTATGGCGAACGGCCGGACCTCGTGCTCTGCCGGGACAAGTACAGCGTCCTCGACGGAGCCGATGCGCTGGTCATCTGCACCGAGTGGCAGCAGTTCCGCGCCCCCGATTTCGAAGAGATGAAGACGCGGCTGAATTCGCCGCTGATCTTCGACGGCCGCAACCTCTACACGCCCCAGCGTTTGCGGGATGACGGCTGGACCTATTACAGTATCGGCCGCGCGCCGGCGTTTCCGAGGCCCCAGGCGATCGAGCAGCAGAGATGAAGGTTTTCGTCACCGGCAATGCCGGCTTCATCGGCTTCCACGTCGCCCGCCGCCTGATCGAGCGGGGCGATCAGGTCGTCGGCTTCGACAACGTCAACGCCTATTACGACATCGGCCTCAAGCAGGCGCGCCTCGACCTCCTGGAGAAGGAGGCCGGCGAAAAGGGCGCGAGCTACCAGTTCGTCCGGGCGGACCTGACCGACCGCGCCGCCCTCGAGCGCTGCTTCGCCGACCATTCCTTCGACAGGGTCATCCATCTCGCCGCGCAGGCTGGCGTGCGCTTCAGCCTGGAGGATCCGCACGCCTACGTTCAGAGCAACCTCGTCGGCTTCACTAACATCCTCGAGGCATGTCGCCACGCCGCGACGCCGCACCTGACATACGCATCGACATCGAGCGTCTACGGCGCCAACACCAGGCTGCCCTTCAGCCCGCATGCCATCGCCGACCACCCGGTGCAGTTCTACGCCGCCACCAAGCGCGCGAACGAACTCATGGCGCACAGCTATTCGCATCTCTTCGGGCTGCCGACGACGGGGCTGCGCTTCTTCACCGTCTACGGGCCCTGGGGGCGGCCGGACATGGCGCCCTACAAGTTCACGAAGAGCATCATCGAGGGACGGCCACTCGACGTCTTCAACAACGGCAACCACAACCGGGACTTCACCTATGTCGACGACATCGTCGAGGTCGTGACCCGCGTCAGCGACCGCGTCGCCACGCCCGATGCGAAATGGGACGGGTCAAGGCCCGATCCGGCGAGCAGCCGCGCCCCGTTCCGGATCTACAATATCGGCAACAGCCGGCCGATCTCGCTCGATGGCTTCATCGAGGCGATCGAGGCCGCCGTCGGCAGGAAGGCGCTGAGGCAGATGCGGGAACTGCAGCCTGGCGACATGCAGGATACCTGGGCCGATGTCGACGATCTGGTGGCAGAATTCGACTACCGTCCGAAGATTTCCGTCGATGTCGGCATGCGGCGCTACGTCGACTGGTTCCGCAGCTATTATGGTGCAGCCTGAGATGCCGCAGACCGAGCCGCCGCGGTTCGCGCCCGGCCGGGCGAGCTCCGGCCGCAGGTGGCTTCCCGCATGAATCGCGCCGAGGGCCGCCCTGACGAGCCGCGCTACGGCGAGCCGGTCGCCATGGCCGACGGCGTCGTTCGCATCACCGCGCCCAACCCCTCGCCCTTCACGCTCCACGGCACCAATACCTATCTCATCGGCGGGGACGAGCTTGCCGTGCTCGACCCCGGCCCCGATCTCGACGTCCATTTCGAGGCGCTCATGGCGGCGATCGCCGGGCGGGCCGTCACCCACATCCTCGTCAGCCACACCCATCGCGACCACTCGCCGCTGGCGGCACGTCTCCGGCAGGCGACGGGCGCAAGGACCTACGCCGAGGGCCCGCACCGCGCCGCGCGCGCGCTCCACGAAGGCGAGACCAACGCGCTCGACGCCGCGTCAGACACCGACTTCCGTCCCGACGTCGCGGTGGCCGACGGCGCCCTCATCGAGGGTCGAGGCTGGGCGGTCGAGGCGGTGCATACGCCCGGCCATGCTGCGAACCACCTCGCCTTCGCGCTCCGCGGCACCGGCATCCTGCTGACCGCCGACCACGTGATGGGCTGGTCAACCTCGATCGTCGCCCCGCCCGACGGCAGCATGGCCGACTACATGGCGTCGCTCGACAAGCTGCTCGCCCGCGACGACACGCTCTACCTGCCGGGCCATGGCGGGCCGGTCACCAACCCGCGCAACTACGTCAAGGGCATCAAGGCGCACCGCAAGATGCGCGAGCGGGCGATCGTCGAGCGGATCGCGGCTGGCGACCGCACGATCCCCGAGATCGTCGGGGCGATCTACCGCGACACCGATCCGCGCCTCCACGGCGCCGCCGCGCTCTCGGTGCTCGCCCATCTCGAGGACCTCGCGTCGCGCGGCGGCGTGCTCGCCGACGGGGAGCCCTCGCTTTCCACCACGTACCGGCCGGCGCAGAGCTAGGGGTCTCGCCTCCGGCAGCGCCTCTGCCGCCCGAAATCGCGGAACATACCTGCCGCTCTGTCGTTCATCTTCTTTCGCATGCTGTCATCTGGCGTGAAGGGGAGGAGATGAAGGCGACCAGCGCACCTTGCAAATTGTCGCGCCGGCAGCTCTTGACCGGCACCCTTGCTGCCGGCACCGCCCTGTTCCTCTATCGCAGTCCTGCTTTCGCGCGCGACTATGGCGGCAGCGTCCCATGGTCGCCCAATGTCGCCGACGAGCCGTATTTCGGCACCGAGGAGTTCCGCTTCTTCAGCGCCGCCGAGCGCCGGATTGCCGATGCGCTGACGTCGCGGATCATCCCGACCGACGAGACCGGCCCCGGCGCGCGCGAGGCGGACGTCGTCGCCTTCATCGACCGGCAGCTCGGCGGCTATTACGGCCGCGCTCAGCGCTGGTACATGAGCGGCCCCTTCCCCGAAGCTCTGGAGACGCAAGGCTACCAGCTCCCCTTCACCCCGGCCGGGCTCTGGCGGGCAGGCCTTTCCGCCCTCGATGAGCACTGCCGCCAAACCCATGACGGGCGCGGCTTCACCGAGCTGTCGGAGGACGAGCAGGACGCCGTCCTCACGGCGATCGAGGAGGAGGAGGTCGAGTTCGAGGGCGTGCCCGCCGCCGAGTTCTTCTCCTTCGCCAAGGAGATGACGATCGAGGGCTTCTTCTGCGATCCCGTCTATGGCGGCAACCGCGACATGGCCGGCTGGCGCTATGTCGGCTTCCCCGGCGCCCGCTACGACTACCGCGATTTCCTCGACCACGACGGCCGGCGCGTCGACATCGCGCCCGTGGGGCTGATGGGCCGCCCCGAATGGTCCCGCTGAACGACGATTGGAGGAACGCCCGGAATGGCTGAAAGACGACCGCCCGTCGACGTCGTGCTCGTTGGCTTCGGCTGGACGGCCGCCATCATGGCCCAGGAGCTGACCGAGGAAGGGCTGGAGGTGCTGGCGCTGGAGCGCGGCGGCTGGCGCGACACCGGCACCGACTTTCCCACGACCCACGCGCCCGACGAGCTGCGCTACTACTGGCGTCACGAGATGTTCCTGGAGACGGCGCGCGAGACGCAGACCTTCCGCAACAACCGCGACCAGGTCGCGCTGCCCATCCGCCGCTGGGGCTCGTATCTGCCCGGCATCGGCGTCGGCGGCGCCGGCGTCCATTGGAACGGCCAGACCTTCCGCTTCCTGCCCTCGGACTTCGTCGCGAAGACCCACAACGAGGAGCGCTACGGCCCGCTCCCCGAGGAGATGACCGTCCAGGACTACGGCGTCACCTATGACGAGCTCGAGCCGCATTTCGACAGGTTCGAGAAATTGTGCGGCATCTCCGGCCAGGCCGGCAATCTGGGCGGGCGGATCGTGCCGGGCGGCAACCCGTTCGAGGGCTGGCGCAGCGACGATTATCCCAACCCGCCGATGGAGATGACCTTCGCCCAGCGCCGCTTCGAGGCGGCCGCGCGCCAGCAGGGCCTCCACCCTTTCCCCGCCCCCTCGGCCAATATGAGCCGCGCCTACACCAACCCGCTCGGCGTCCAGCTCGCGCCCTGCACCTATTGCGGCTTCTGCGAGAAATTCGGCTGCGGCAACTTCTCCAAGGCGAGCCCCCAGACCACCATCTTGCCGGTCCTGATGAAGAAGCCGAACTTCACCGTCCGCACCCATTGCGAGGTCCTGGAGGTGCTGAAGGACCGCAATGGCGAACGGGCCACCGGCGTCACCTATGTCGACGCCCACGGCAAAATGTGGGAGCAGCCGGCCGAGCTGGTCATCCTGTGCGGCTACCAGCTCTCCAACACGCGCCTGATGATGCTGTCGGGGATCGGCGAGATCTACGATCCCCGCACCGGCGAGGGGCTGGTCGGCAAGAACTACACCTATCAGGTGATGTCGGGCATCACGATCTTCTACGAGGAGGAGTTCACCAACGAGTTCATCGGCGCCGGCGCGCTCGGCATGGTCGTCGACGACTACAACGGCGACAATTTCGACCACTCCGGGCTCGGCTTCATAGGCGGGGCCTATATCGCCTGCTGGACCACCAACCAGCGGCCGATCGAGTCGCATCCCGTCCCTGAGGGCACGCCCGAATGGGGCCTGGGGTGGAAGCGCGCCGTCCAGAAGAACTTCCTGAAGAACACGTCGATCTCGATCCACGGCGCGTCGATGGCGCATCGCGAGAACTATCTCGACCTCGACCCGAACTATCGCGACCAGTGGGGCCGGCCGCTGATGCGGATGACCTACGACTTCACCGAAAACGACCGCCGCCTGTCGGACCACATCACCCCGGTCGCCGAGGAGATCGCGCGCAACATGGGCGGCCGGGATATCAGCGTCACCCGCCGCGCCGACGACAGCTACGACATCAAACCCTACCAGACGACGCACAACACCGGCGGCACGATCATGGGCCAGACGCCCGCCGACAGCGTCGTCAACCGCTATCTCCAGAGCTGGGACCTCCCCAACCTCTTCGTCATGGGTGCCGGCGTCTTCCCCCAGAATGCCGGCTACAACCCGACCGATACCGTCGCCGCCCTCACCTACTGGTCGGCCAAGGCGATCCGCGAGCAGTATCTGCGCAGTCCCGGCCCGCTGGTGCAGGCATGAGGACGCGCGCCGCCCTCCCCGCCGCCATCGCCGGCGTTCTCGCCCTCGGCACCGAGGCCGGCGCGCGCGACATCTCCACCTCGCAGATCGACCGCGGCCGCTACATCGCGATCACAGGCAATTGCGTCGTCTGCCACACGGACATGGAGAACGAAGGCATACCCTGGGCCGGCGGCCGCGAGATGGAGACCCCCTTCGGGGTGATCGTCACGCCCAACCTGACGCCGGACAAGGAAACCGGCATAGGCCGCTACACGCGCGACCAGTTCTGGCGGGCCCTCCACGAAGGCGTGCGCCGGGACGGGGCGCAGCTCTATCCCGCCTTCCCCTACCCCTATTTCACCCGCATGCCGCGGCGGGATGTCGACGCTCTCTACGACTATCTGCAGACGCTCGAGCCGGTGCGGAGCGACATCGTGCCGGAGGCGGAGCTCGCAGCACCCCTTCAGGTCCGCGAGGCGGTCATCGCCTGGAAGGCGCTCAATTTCGATCAGGGCATCTATCAGTGGAACGCCGACAAGTCCGACGAGTGGAACCGCGGCGCCTATCTGGTCCAGGGTCCCGGCCACTGTGCGGCCTGCCACACCGAGAAGACGATCACTGGCGGCGACGCGTCGGGCGAGTTCCTGCGCGGCGGCACGCTTGAGAACTGGCACGCGCCCAACATCCGCGGCGGCGAGCACGGCGGCATCGCCCACTGGTCGGAGGATGACATCGTCGAGTTCCTCGGGACCGGCCGGGCCTCTCACACCATCGCCATGACGCGTATGGGCGAGGTTGTCGAGTATTCCACTCAGTACATGACCGAGACCGACCTGCGCGCCATCGCCATCTACCTGAAGGATCTTGATGACGAGGCGCGGGAGGCACACGACCCGCCCGCCGATGATGTCATGGAGGCGGGCGCCGCGCTCTATTTCGACAATTGTGCGGCCTGCCACCGCAGCGACGGCGGCGGCGTTGACCACACCTTCGCGAGGCTCGACGGGTCGAACAAGGTCAATTCCGACGATCCCACGACGATCATCCGCATCGTTCTGCAGGGGGCGCGGGCGCAGCCGACGGAGCGCTGGCCGCACGGTCTCGCGATGCCGGCCTTCGGCTGGAAGCTGTCGGACGATCAGATCGCCGATCTGCTGACCTATGTCCGCAACGCCTGGGGCAACAACGGCCCCGCGATCTCCGCCTCGGAGGTCGGCGACCTGCGCGAGACGCTGGCCGAGTAGCGCCGCCTCCTATTCCGTCGCGACCGGGAGCCGCTGGCCGACGCGCTCGTCCAGCCGCTCGAGGAAAGCGACGATGCGCGCCGCGTTGTCGCCGAGGTCGTGGCTGCCGTAGCGCGAGGCGGAGCGGACATCGACGCGGGACGACGGGCCCAGATCGGTTATCCTGATGCCGACATCGATCGCGAAGCCGAATACGAGGGTCGTCGCCGTCGCCTCGATGTCGTAGCGGCCGGCTTCGCTCCTCGCATCCGGCCAGCGCACGACCCGCCAGCCGAGCTCCTGGACGAGCGCCTGGACGTCCTCGTAGACGGACAGCGCCGGGTGGTCATAGATACGCGGCGCCACCTCCGGATAGTTTTCGCGCTGCAGTTCCGCCGACGCCGCGTCGATCGGGCGGACCGGGTTCATCCCGCCCGTGCGGCGCGCCGCCGCCGCGGCGAGCGAGGGCGGGTCGGCCGGGTCGGTCGCGATGTCCGCCAGCCGCGGATGGGTGGCCACGCGCGCGCCGGCGATGCCGAAGGGGACGAGCACCACCAGAGCCACCAGCGCGGCCATCAGCGCGCGGCCGATGCCCGTCTCGTCGACCTGCCACAGCCTGGCGAGCGCCGCCCAGGACGTCGCGAAACCGGCGCAGGCGAGCGCTGCGACGATCGCCATCAGCCAGAGGAAGGGCGGCGTGTCGATCATCGCGAAGCGGTGGGCGAGCGCCGAGAGGACCAGCAGCACGAAGGCGAAGGCGGACAACCGCCACGCCCAGCGCGCCTGGCGCGATTCGCGCCTGTAGTGTGGATAGGACATCATGCCGCCGCCGTGCCGCCTGGCGCGGTCTTAACCGCAGCCGCCGGTTCGGTCAAAGCGCGATGCCGGCCGCTCACGCCGTCGGCAGCACATGGCCCCTGAACTGCTCGCGCAACGTCGTCTTCTGGATCTTGCCCGTAGCCGTGTGCGGGATCTCCTTCACGAAGGCGACGTCGTCGGGCAACCACCATTTGGCGACCTTGCCGTCGAGGAAGGCCAGCAGTTCCTCCCGCGATGGCTGGCGGTCGGGCTTCGGCACCACGACCAGCAGCGGGCGCTCGTCCCATTTCGGGTGCGGGATGCCGATCACCGCCGCTTCCGCCACGTCCGGGTGGCCGACGGCGAGGTTCTCGAGGTCGATGGTCGATATCCACTCGCCGCCCGACTTGATGACGTCCTTGGCGCGGTCGGTGATCTGCATGAAGCCCAGGCCGTCGATATGGGCGACGTCGCCCGTGTCGAACCAGCCCTCGCCGTCGAACTGTTCGGTGCCCGCGCCGCCGTAGTAGGCACGCGCCACCGCCGGGCCGCGCACCTTCAGCCGGCCGAAGGTCTTGCCGTCCCAGGGCAGCTCGCGGTTCTCGTCGTCGGTCACCTTCATCTCGACGCCGAAGGGTGCGAAGCCCTGCTTCTGCTTCACGTCGAGACGCTCTTCCTCGCCCAGCCCCTCGTGCTCGGGCTTCATCTTGCCCAGCGTGCCGAGCGGGCTCATCTCGGTCATGCCCCAGGCGTGGATCACCTCGACGCCGTAGACGGATTCGAACTTCTTGGTCATGGCGCGCGGGCAGGCCGAGCCGCCGATCACCACCTTGTTCAGGTGGGGCAGCATCTTGCCCGTCTCCTCCAGATACTGGAGCAGCATCAGCCAGACCGTCGGCACCGCGGCGGTGAAGGAGACGCGCTCGGTGTCGAGCAGTTCGTAGATCGCCTCGCCGTCCATGCGCGGGCCGGGCATGACGAGCTTGGCGCCGACCATCGGCGCGCTCTGCGCCAGCCCCCAGGCATTGGCGTGGAACATCGGCACGACCGGCATCACCGTATCGCGGGCGGAGATGCCCATCGCGTCCGGCATGCAGGCGATCATCGCGTGCAGCACGTTGGAGCGGTGCGAGTAGAGCACGCCCTTCGGGTCGCCCGTGGTGCCGGAGGTGTAGCACATGCCGCAGGCCGCGCTCTCGTCGAGCGTCTTCCAGCGATAGTCGCCGTCGGCCTCCTTCAGCCATTCCTCGTAGGCGACCACGTTGGGGAGCGAGGTCCGCGGCATGTGGGCGGCGTCGGTGAACACGACCACCCGCTTCACGCTCGCGACCTTGGGCAGGATCTTCTCGGCCAGCGGCAGGAAGGTCAGGTCGGTGAAGAGCAGCCGGTCCTCGGCATGGTTCATGATCCACGCGATCTGCTCGGGGAAGAGGCGCGGGTTGAGCGTGTGGTAGACGCCGCCCATGCCCATGATGCCGTACCAGGTCTCGAGGTGCCGCGCCGAGTTCCAGGCGAGCGTCGCGATCCGGTCTCCCTCGCCGTAGCCCTCCCGCGCCAGAAGCTGCGCGACCTTCAGCGCCCGCGCGCGCACCTCGCCATAGGTGGTGCGCAGGATGGGGCCCTCGACCGAGCGCGAGACGATCTCCCGCTTTCCGTGCTGGGTTGCCGCGTGGTCGAGTATCTTGTGGCACAGAAGCGGCCAGTCCTGCATCAGCCCTTGCATGTATCTCCTCCGGGAAAGCGGCAATTCATCGGACGGATCGGCAGCGATGTCCAGCGTCATCAAGGGGATGACGCGTCTGCGGCCGGTTGCCATCCCGCCTCAAAGCAGCCATCTTCGCGTCGGACGTTGCGGCACGGGCGGCGGGCAAGAAGAACCAGAACAGCGAGACGCAGATGGACGCTCAGACCCAGATGGCCGCCACGGCCGCCGACGCCGCCCTCATCGCCGTGCCCCCCTTCGCGCGGGTCGAGCAGGCGCTGGGCGACCTCAAGGAGCAGATTGGCACCGATGCCTTCGACGACCTCGTGTGCTCTGGCATCGAGGCGGCCGGCGGCGTCGTGCTCTTCCGCATGAAGCTCGGCGAGGGCGACGCCAGCCGCTTTTCGGCCGCGATCGCGCTCGAGGGCGACGAAGCGCGCGAGATCGCGATCCTCACCATCGATGCCGGCGACATGCGGCTCGAGCCCGCCGCCGCGAGCGAGCAGCCGATCGCCGCGCTCGCCTCCTCCTATGCCGGCCTGGCCGAGCACTGGAGCCGCGCCGCCTGAGGGCTGCCCGACGCCTCTGTCGGTCCGAATCGGGTCTGAATCAGGGTTGAAGCCGGCCGTCCCCCGCGCCATCTCCATGGCCGACCATAGCCATGGAGCATCCCCGATGAGCGTCCTCAAGAGCGAGCCCAATCCCGCCCCCGGCTTCCGCGAGCGGCCCGGCCACACGATCGCCATCGAGCCGCTCGGCCGTCCCGTCACCGTTACCCGCGACGGCACGATCCTTGCCCGCTCCGACCGCGCGCTGCGCCTGACCGAGGACGGCTACGAGGACCGGATCTACATCCCGCTCGAGGACATCGAATTCCGCCACCTCGCCCGTACCGCGACCACGACCTACTGCCCGTTCAAGGGCGAGGCGAGCTACTGGGGCGCCGGCCTCCCGGGCGACGCCGGGCCAGACCTTTTGTGGGCCTACGAGACCCCCTACGACGAGATGACCCAGATCGCCGACCACGCCGCCTTCTACGGCGACAAGGTCACGATCGAGCTGGGATGAAGACGACGGCGCGGACGACGGCCTCGGCGCTATAGACAGCTCGACTAGACGTCGACCAGTTCGATCTTCAGCTTCTTCCCGACCGGCGAAGATGAATACTCCGACATCTGCGCGAATGTCGGCAAGCCCTACCGGCCGCCGCTTCCCTTGGCCGATACGAGACCATACATTGTTCGGGAGGGCATCGCAGCGGAGCGGCATATGAAGATCAAGGCGATCGTTCACGAGGCGGAGGAAGGCGGCTTCTGGGCCGAGGTTCCTGCCATCCCCGGCTGCGCCACCCAGGGCGAGACCATGGACGAACTGGTGCGCAATCTGCAGGAAGCAATCGAAGGCTGCCTGTCGATCGATGTCGCCGAACCGAAGGCCGGCGGCACGGAAAAGATCCTGGAAATCGCCATATGAGGCAGATGTCCGGCCGCGCGTTCGCTCGACTGGTCGAGCAACGCGGCTGGCAGTTGCTGCGGATCGCCGAGACCCTGCTGCGGCATCTCGCCAAGCTGGCGGAGGTGGAGGGCGAGTTGAAATAAGCCCCCTACCCCACCGCCGCCTGCGCCGCCGCCAGCCTGGCGATCGGCACGCGGAAGGGCGAGCAGGAGACGTAGTCGAGCCCCGTCTTCTCGCAGAAGCGGATCGAGGCGGGGTCGCCGCCATGCTCGCCGCAGATGCCGAGCTTGATGTCCGGCCGCGTCGCGCGGCCCTTGTCCGCCGCCATCGCCACCAGCTGGCCCACCCCCTCCTCGTCGAGCGACACAAACGGGTCCTGCTCGACCACGCCGCGCGTGCGATAGGCCTCCAGGAAGCCGGCCGCATCGTCGCGCGAGATGCCGAAGGTCGTCTGCGTCAGATCGTTGGTGCCGAAGGAGAAGAACTCCGCAGCTTCCGCGATCCGGTCGGCGATCAGCGCCGCGCGCGGCAATTCGATCATCGTCCCGACCAGGTAGGCGATCTCTGCCCCCGTCTCCGCCGTCACGGCGCGGGCAACCGCGTCGATCCGCTCCTTGACGAAGTCGAACTCGGCCTTCAGCCCCACAAGCGGCACCATCACCTCGGGTACGACCGGGCTGCCGGTCCTCCGGCCCGCCTCGGCGGCCGCCTCGAAGATCGCGCGCGCCTGCATCTCGGCGATCTCCGGATAGGAGACGGCGAGCCTGCAGCCGCGATGGCCGAGCATCGGGTTGAACTCGTGCAGCGCCTCGGTGCGGCGCCGGAGCTTTTCGGCCGAGACCCCCATCGCGGCGGCCACCTCGGCGATCTCGTCCTCCGACTTCGGCAGGAACTCGTGCAGCGGCGGGTCGAGCAGGCGGATCGTCACCGGCAGCCCGGCCATGATCTCGAACAGCTCGACGAAATCGTCGCGCTGCATGGGCAGCAGACGGTCGAGCGCCTTCTTCCTCTCCGCTTCCGTGTCGGCCAGGATCATCTCCCGCATGGCGACAATGCGGTCGCCGTCGAAGAACATGTGCTCGGTGCGGCAGAGCCCGATCCCCTCGGCGCCGAAGGAACGCGCCGTGCGTGCGTCGAGCGGCGTCTCGGCATTGGTGCGCACGCGCATGCGGCGGATCTGGTCGGCCCATTCCATGATCGCGGCGAAATCGCCCGACAGTTCCGGCTGCAGCATCGCGACCGCGCCTTCGAGCACCTGGCCGGTGCCGCCGTCGATGGTGATCACGTCGCCCTTGCCGAAGGTCCTGCCGGCGGCGGTCAGCGTGCCGGTCCTGTAGTCGACGCGCAGCGATCCGGCGCCCGACACGCAGGGCTTGCCCATGCCACGCGCCACCACCGCGGCGTGGCTCGTCATGCCGCCGCGCGTCGTCAATATGCCTTCCGAGGCATGCATGCCGTGGATGTCCTCCGGGCTCGTCTCGACGCGCACCAGGATCACCTTGCGGCCCTGCTTCTTCATCTCCTCCGCCTCGTCCGAGGTGAAGACGATCTCGCCCGTCGCCGCGCCCGGCGAGGCGGGCAGCCCGCTGCCGATCACGCGGCGCTCGGCCTTCGGGTCGATCGCCGGGTGGAGAAGCTGGTCGAGCGAGGACGGGTCGATGCGGCAGACCGCCTCCTCCTTGCTGATCAGCCCTTCCGCCGCCATGTCGACCGCGATCTTGAGCGCGGCCTTGGCGGTCCGCTTGCCGCTACGCGTCTGCAGCATCCAGAGCGTTCCGCGCTCGATCGTGAATTCGAGGTCCTGCATGTCGCGATAGTGGCGCTCGAGCGTGCCGGCGATCCGCACCAGCTCGTCGAAGGCGTCGGGCATGACCTTCTCCATCGACGGCTTGTCGGAGCCCGCCTCCAGCCGCGCCGCCTCGGTGATCGCCTGCGGCGTCCGGATGCCGGCCACAACGTCCTCGCCCTGGGCATTGACCAGGAACTCGCCGTAAAGCCGCTTCTCGCCGGTCGACGGGTTGCGGGTGAAGGCGACGCCGGTCGCCGACGTCTCGCCCATGTTGCCGAACACCATCGCCTGGACGTTCACCGCCGTCCCCCAGGAGGCGGGGATGTTGTGGATGCGGCGGTAGGTGACGGCGCGCGGCGTCATCCAGCTCGAGAAGACGGCGCCGATCGCGCCCCAGAGCTGCTCGCGCGGATCCTGCGGGAACGGCCGCTCGAGCTCCTCTTGGACCTGGCTCTTGTAGCGCGCGATGACCGCCTGCCAGTCGCCAGCCCCCATCTCCGTGTCCTGCTCGAAGCCGCGATTGGCGCGCTCGTCCTCCAGGATTTCCTCGAACAGGTCGTGGTCGAGGCCGAGCACCACGCTCGAATACATCTGGATGAAGCGCCGGTAGCTGTCATAGGCGAAGCGCGCGTCCCCCGAGGCCCTGGCCAGCGCCGTGACCGTCTCGTCGTTGAGGCCGAGGTTCAGCACTGTGTCCATCATGCCGGGCATGGAGGCCCGCGCTCCCGACCTCACCGAAACGAGGAGCAGCCTGTCCGGATCGCCGAAGCGGCCGCCGGCGATTTCGCCCGCGCGGGCGAGCGCTGCCTCGACCTCCTCTCGCAGACCATCGGGATATGCCCGGTCATTGGCGTAGAAATGGGTGCAGACTTCGGTGGTGATGGTGAAGCCCGGCGGCACCGGCAGGCCGAGCGCGCACATCTCGGCGAGGTTGGCGCCCTTGCCGCCGAGGAGGTTGCGGTCGCCCGCCTTGCCTTCGGCCGTGCCGCCGCCGAAGCCATAGACCCATTTCGCCATTCGACCCTCCAGAACCTGCCGCAACGCCCGATAGCCGAAAACCGGCCGCGGCTCCACAGGCTTGCGCAGCAAAGCATTCCAGGCTGTTCCTTCCCTTCGATTGGAGGGAACAGCGCTCCTGCCCTGCGGTTGGGCCGGCGTCCCCAACGCGCCACCAGAGAAGAGGTTCATGAGGCCCGCGAGCCGGAAAGACCGCCACATCCCGCACTACCCGCTCTGGGCGACGCTGCCGCTGACCGCCTTCGTCGCCGTGCTCGTGCCGGTCTACTGGCAGGCTTACGGACCGCAGAACTTCCTCTGGTTCTCCGACATCGCCCTCTTCGCCGTCCTGCTGGCCCTTTGGACCGGCAACAGGCTGGTCTACTCGATGATGGCGGTCGGCGTGCTGCCGCTCGAGCTCCTGTGGTTCGTAGACTTCCTGACGCTCGGCAACCTGTTCGGCATCGCCGCCTACATGTTCGAGGACGACACGGAGCTCCATCTGCGCATCCTGTCCGGCTTCCACCTCTTCATCCCGCCGCTCATCCTGTGGATGCTGTGGCGCCAGGGCTACGACCGCCGCGCCTGGTACTGGCAGATCGGCCTGACTTGGGTCGTGCTCCTCGCGAGCTTTTTCATCGCGCCGCAGGAGGACAACATCAACTGGGTCCACGGCCTGGGCGACGATCCCGACGCGCCGACGGTCGGTCCGCCGCTCGTCCATCTCGCGCTCTACATGGCGCTCGTCCCCATCGCCGTCATCTGGCCGATGCACCACATCCTGAAGCGGTTCTTCACCCGCCGCTGACGCGCGGCTCTATCGATACCGCCGCGCTCTTCTTGCCGGCTGCCCCTGCAACCGGACGGATTGCATCGTAGTTGGGGACGGAACGGATTCTTCTTCTCTTTGCCGTTCTTCGTATCCTCTGAGGGGGCTAGAACAGTTCCATGAGCGCAACGATTGTCGCCACCCGGCCATTCGACGACCAGAAGCCCGGCACGTCCGGGCTGCGCAAGAAGGTGCCGGTCTTCCAGCAGCCGCACTACGTCGAGAACTTCCTCCAGTCGATCCTCGATTCGATCGCCGGCCGCGAAGGCGCCACGCTTGTCATCGGCGGCGACGGCCGCTTCTACAACCGCGAGGTCGTGCTGAAGGCGATCGCGATGGCAGCCGCCAACGGCATCGGGCGCGTCATCGTCGGCCGCGGCGGGCTCCTCTCGACGCCGGCCGCGTCGAACCTCATCCGCCAGCGCAAGGCCGTCGGCGGCATCGTTCTGTCGGCGAGCCACAACCCCGGCGGTCCGCAGGGCGATTTCGGCATCAAGTTCAACGTCGCTAATGGCGGCCCTGCACCCGAAGGCGTCACCGAGGCGATCTATGCGCAGAGCCGCCGGATCGAGAGCTACCGGATCGCCGACCTCCTCGGCATAGACCTCGACCGCGTCGGCAGCCTGTCGACGCCCACCGGTATGACGGTCGAGATCGTCGATCCGGTCGAGGACTACGCGCGGCTGATGGAGACCCTGTTCGACTTCGATGCCATCGCCGGCCTCTTCCGCTCTGGCTTCACCATGGTCTTCGACGCGATGCACGCCATCACCGGCCCTTACGCGACAGCGATCCTCGAGCGGCGGCTGGGCGCGGGCCCCGGCACAGTCATCAACGGCGTGCCGCTGCCCGATTTCGGCGGCGGCCATCCAGACCCCAACCTCGTCCATGCCCGCCACCTGCTCGAGCTGATGAGTGGCGACGACGCGCCCGACTTCGCCGCCGCCTCCGACGGCGACGGCGACCGCAACCTGATCATCGGGCGCCGACAGTTCGTGTCGCCGTCCGATTCGCTCGCCGTTCTCGCCGCCAACGCGCATCTCGCGCCCGCCTATGCGGGCGGCATCGCCGGCATCGCCCGCTCGATGCCGACCAGCGCCGCGGCGGACCATGTCGCCGCCGACCTCGGCGTGCCGCTCTACGAGACGCCGACCGGCTGGAAGTTCTTCGGCACGCTGCTCGACGCCGGCCTCGTCACCATCTGCGGCGAAGAGAGTGCAGGCACCGGTTCCGACCATGTGCGCGAGAAGGACGGGCTGTGGGCGGTGCTCCTCTGGCTCAACATCGTCGCCGCGCGCCGCCAGGGCGTGGCCGAGATCCTGCGCGAGCACTGGGCCCGCTTCGGCCGCAACCACTACCAGCGCCACGACTACGAGGCGCTCGATGCCGGCGCCGCGGCAGGACTGATGGACGCGCTGCGCGCCTCCTTGCCTTCGCTTCCCGGCCGCAGTTTCGGGACGCTGAGGGTGGAGAAAGCCGACGACTTTGCCTATGTCGACCCGGTGGACGGTTCGGAGAGCTCGCGCCAGGGCATCCGTGTCTTCTTCGAGGGCGGGTCGCGCGCGGTCTTCCGCCTGTCGGGAACGGGCACGTCTGGCGCGACGCTGCGCGTCTATCTGGACCGCTACGAGAGGGACCCGGAGATGATCGAGGCCGACAGCACGAGCGTTCTTGCGGAACTGGCGGCCGCGGCTGCGGAGATCGCCGGCATCGAGGCGCGGACGGGGCGCACGGCGCCTGACGTCGTCACCTAGGATCCGAAAGCCGAACCGAGGACCGATGGAAGACCTGCAGCTGCCCACCGAGCCGGTCGATGTCGTCGCCGCCGAGAGGCCCGCGGCAGCCGATTCCCTGTGGTGGCGCGGGTGCTCGATCTACCAGATCTACCCGCGCTCCTTCCAGGATACGACCGGCGACGGCATCGGCGACATGCCGGGCATCAGGCAGCGACTTGCCCACGTCGCCTCGCTCGGCGTCGACGCCGTCTGGCTTTCGCCCTTCTTCAAGTCGCCGATGGACGACATGGGCTACGACGTCTCGGACTACTGCGACGTCGACCCGATCTTCGGCACGCTGACGGATTTCGACGACATGGTCGAGGAGGCGCACCGGCTGGGGCTCAAGGTCATCATCGACCAGGTGCTGTCGCACACGTCCGACCAGCACCCCTGGTTCGTCGAGAGCCGCGCGAGCCGCAATGGCCCGAAGGCCGACTGGTATGTGTGGGCCGATTCCAAGCCCGACGGGACGGCGCCCAACAACTGGCTCTCCGTCTTCGGCGGCTCGGCCTGGCAGTGGGACAGCAGGCGCCGGCAATACTACCTGCACAACTTCCTGACCTCGCAGCCGGACCTCAACTTCCACAATCCGGAGGTGGTCGACGCGGTCCTCGACACGGTTCGCTTCTGGCTCGAGCGCGGGGTCGACGGCTTCCGTCTCGACACCGCCAATTTCTATTATCACGACAAGGAGTTGCGCGATAATCCGCCACTCCCGCGCGAAGCCGCAAGCGACGAGCCGGACGTCAATCCCTACCGGATGCAGCACCACATCTACGACAAGTCGCGGCCTGAGAATATCGGCTTCCTCAAGCGCCTGCGCTCGCTCATGGACCGCTACGAGGCGCGCGCGACGGTCGGCGAGGTCAGCGACGCGCCGCGCTCGCTGAAGACGGTGGCGAGCTACACGCAGGGCAACGACAAGCTCAACATGTGCTACACGTTCGACCTGCTGCGCGCGCCCTTCACCGCCCAGCATTTCCGCCACCACATGGCCTCGGCCGAGGCCGAGATCGGCGACGGCTGGGTCTGCTGGGCGCTCTCCAACCACGACGTGATGCGCCACATGACGCGCTGGGCCGCCCCCGGGCGCGATCCCGAGCAGGTGGCGCGCTTCGCGATCGCGCTCCTCGCCTCGCTCCGCGGCTCGATCTGCCTCTACCAGGGCGAGGAGCTCGGGCTCGAGGAGGCGGAGATCGCCTTCGAGGACCTGCAGGACCCCTACGGCATCCAGTTCTGGCCGGCCTTCAAGGGCCGCGACGGCTGCCGCACGCCGATGGTCTGGGACGAGGGCGGGACGAATAGCGGCTTCTCGTCAGCCAAGCCCTGGCTGCCGATCCCCGAGGCGCATCGCCGCCGCGCCGCCTCGGTTCAGGAACGCGATCCCGGCTCGATCCTCAACTTCTACCGCCAGACGCTCGCGATGCGCCGCGACTGCCGCGCGCTGGTCGAGGGCGAGCTCGCCTTCGTCGAAGGGCCGAACGACGTCCTCGCCTTCCGGCGCACGCTCGGCCGCCACAACATCCTCTGCGCGTTCAATTTCGGCGCCGACGTCCTGACGCTGCCGCTCCCGGGGCGCGTCGGCAACCCGATGTCTGCCTCGCACGAGGCGCAGATCTCCGGCACCGACACGCTCATCCTGCCGCCCGTCGGCTGGTACGTCGCACCGCTCCACCGCCGCACGGCAGTGAACTCGGGTTAACCGGCAAAGCCCCTCCTCCGTCATTCTCGGGCTTGTCCCGAGAATCTATCATCACGGCCGGTTCCGCTCCTTCCGCACCGAAGATTTGGACGGTCGCGACGGCGGGATGGTCGTGGATTCTCGAGACAAGCCCGAGAACGACGAGCCGGACCGGGCCATGAAAACAGGTCGCGCATCTGCGATCTGCTTGCCCGCTAACCTGAGGTCAGGGCCGTGTCCCCCGCCGCTGACCTCTTGCCAGACCTCGGCAAGCGCACTAGAACATACCATGAACAACCAATGGAGGTCACCATGCGCAGCGAAGGAAAACTCGACTATATCGAGATGCAGGCGGGCGGCAGCACGATCGATAGCGTGAAGGCATTCTACAGCGCCGCCTTCGGCTGGTCCTTCACCGACTACGGCCCGTCCTACGCCGCCTTCGAGGAGGGGCTGGACGGCGGGTTCGACGGCTCCGCCGCACCTGAGACGAAGCCGCTGCCGGTCCTCTATTCGGAGGGGCTGGAGCAGACGCTCAAGTCGGTCGAGGAGGCCGGCGGCAGGATCGTCCGGCCGATCTTCTCCTTCCCCGGCGGTCGCCGCTTCCATTTCGTGGACCCGGCCGGCAACGAGCTGGCGGTGTGGGGCGAGTGATGACGGCACCCGGCGCGGGCGCCGATCTCGGCAGAGGGAGGGACGTGATGCATTCGGGCAGTTGCCATTGCGGCAGGATGCGCTTCGAGGTCGCGGGCGAGGTTTCGGAGGCGATGGAGTGCAACTGCTCGCATTGCAGCCGAAAGGGCTATCTCCTGTGGTTCGTGCCGCGCGGGCAGGTCACCTTCGCCGCGCCGCTCGAGGACCTCTCGACCTACCGGTTCAACCGGCACGTCATCGACCACCACTTCTGCCCCGTCTGCGGTTGCGCGCCGTTCGGTCTCGGCACCGACCCGGATGGCAATGCCGTCGCCGCGATCAATATTCGCTGTCTGGAAGACGTCGATCTCGGCGCGATCAGGCGGATACCCGTCGATGGACGCGCCTTCTGACTGCCGGCCCGCCGCCGCTCAGGGCTTGGCTTCGGCCAGCGCCTTGCGCAGGCGGCCTGTCGCCAGCCCGACCTCCGGCTCCTTCTGCAGCGCCATCAGGTGGCGCAGGCGGAAGGCGGCGTCCTCCTCGCCCTTCCCCTCGCCGATCAGCGCGCCGGCCTCGCGGCGGAAGCCGGCAAGCGCATCTTCCGTGACCGGCTCGTCCGCCGACACGGCCTCGTCGATCCGCACGATCAGCCGCGAGAGCCCGCCCATCCAGGCGTAGGCGGGGTTGTCGATCAGCGCGAAAAGCATCGTGTAGGGATTGCCCAGCACCGGATCGTCGCCCCGCTCGGCGCGGATCAGCGCCCGGTGCAGCTCCTTCAGCGCGTTGGACAGCGCGACCGCGCTGCCTCTCTCGTCCCTGCCCTGCATTCTCACCCCGCCTCGCGCATCTGCTCGGCCATCTCCAGGTCGACCGAGACCAGCTGGCTCACCCCCTGCTCGGGCATGGTGACGCCGAACAGCCGGTTCATCCGCGCCATGGTGATCGGGTTGTGCGTGATGATGACGAAGCGCGTGTCGGTCGTTGCCGCCATCTCGTCCATCAGGTTGCAGAAGCGCTCGACATTGTGGTCGTCCAGCGGCGCATCGACCTCGTCCAGCACGCAGATCGGCGCCGGGTTGGTCAGGAACACCGCGAAGATCAGCGCCATCGCCGTCAGCGCCTGCTCGCCGCCCGAGAGCAGCGTCATGGTCTGCGGGCGCTTGCCGGGCGGCCGCGCAAGGATTTCCAGCCCCGCCTCCAGCGGGTCCTCGGATTCGATCAGCTGGAGCTGCGCCGTGCCGCCGCCGAAGAGATGCGTGAAGAGCCGCTGGAAGTGGCCGTTCACCACCTCGAAGGCCGCAAGCAGTCGCTCGCGCCCCTCGCGGTTCAGGCTCTGGATCGCCTGGCGCAGCTTGCGGATCGCCTCGACGAGGTCCTCGCGCTCGGAAACGATCGTCTCCAGCCGCTCCGACAGCTCCTTCTGCTCCTCCTCGGCGCGCAGATTGACGGCGCCCAGCCGCTCGCGCTCGACCTTCAGCCGGTCGAGCCGGCGGTCCAGATCCTCCGGGTCGGGCAGCGGCGCCGCCTCGTCGATCTCCGCGTGGCGGGCGACGAGATGCGGCTGGACGTTCAGCGTCTGGCGGATGCGCAGTTCGACCTCGGCGCGCCGCTCCTCCGCCGCGACGACGCGCTCCTCCGCCCGCGCCCGCGCCTCGCGCGAGCCGGACAGCGCCTGGAGCGCATCCGATGCCGCCTTGTCGGCCGCGCGCTGGCGGTTCTCCGCCTCCTGCAGCCGGTCGGCCGCCGCCTTGCGCAGCGCCTCGGCCTCGGCAAGCTGCGAGATCAGCGCCCGGCGCCGGCGGTCGAGCTCGTCGGGCGCGTCCTCCAGCGCGGCGGCGTCGGCCGCGGTCTCCTCGCGCCGCGTCCGCAGCGCGGCGATGTGTGCATCGGCACCGGCGGCGCGCTCGATCCAGCGCTTCCGGTCCGCCTCTATCGCCGCGAGCCGCTTCTGCCGCGCCTCCGCCTCGCGGCGCAGCCCCTCATGCGCGGCCCGCGCGTCGGCGGTGGCGGCGCGGTCTGCGGCAACTTCGGCGGCAAGCCGGTCGATCTCGGACTGGAGCCCGGCCGGGTCGGCGGCACCCAAAAGGTTCCGCCGGGCTTCCGCCTCGCTCACAGCGGCCTCGCCATTCGCTTCCGCGGCGGCGGCACGTGCTTCGTCGAGCGCCGCGCGGCGGCTCGCCAGCTCGCCCGAGGCGGCCTCAGCGGCCGACAGCGCCTCGCGGGCGGAGGTGAGCCCATGCTGGGCCGCGCGCCAGGCCTCGCGGGCGGCGCGCTCCTGCTCGGCAACGGCCTTCGCCGCCGCTTCGGCCCGGGCAAGCGCTGCTTCGCCTTCGTCCAGACGCGCCCGCGCGGCGGCAACCTCGTTCTCCAGCTCGGCCAGCCGGTTCTTCTGCGCCAGCCGTTGCGCGGCCGCGGTCGGCGCGTCGGGCCGGGCGCGGTAGCCGTCCCAGCGCCACAGCCCGCCCTCGCGGCTGACGAGGCGCTGGCCGACCGCAAGCGACGCCTGCAGCCCGTCTCCTTCCGCAGCCTCCACGATGCCGACCTGCGCCAGGCGCCGGGCGAGCTCCGCCGGAGCGGCGACCACCTCGGCGAGCGCCCGCACGCCACCCGACAGCGGCGGATCGTCCGCCCGCGCCGCGGCGCCCGCCCACTGGACCGATGCGCCCGCGTCGACAGGCGCGTCGAGATCCTCGCCCAATGCCGCGCCCAGCGCCGTCTCGAAGCCGCGCTCGACGCGGATGCGCTCGACCACCGGCGGGAAGAGGCTGCCGGTCGCGCCGGCCGACAGCACCTTGGCCAGCGTCTTCGCCTCGGTCTCGACCCGCGCCAGCGCCGCCCTCGCCTCCTGAACCGGCGGTCGCGCGGCGGCCTCCACCTGCCGTGCCTCGGAGACCGATTTCTCCAACCCCAGCGCCGCGGCCTCGGAACTCTCGAGCACGGCCGTCGCCTGATCGACCAGCACCCGCTTTTCAGCCGGGTCCGGCAGGCCGGCGATCTCGTTCGCGATGCGGGCCAGGTCGGCGTCGATCGCCGCGAGGCGTGCATCGAGCCGCTGGCGGCGCTCCGATGCCTCGCGGGCGGCGCGCTCGAACTGCTGGCGCGCGGCGATTGCCTCGGCCCGCGCCGCCGTCACCTTCTGGAGCGCCGCTTCGCCTGCCGCGAGCTTCGCGGCGGCGGCATCCAGCGCGACCTTCGTCTCTTCGGCCCGCTCGGCCGCGCCTGCCTCGTCCGAGCGCAGCTGCCGCTCCTCCTCGTCGAGGCGTGCCAGCACCTCGGCATTGTCGGCGACGATCCGCTCCTCGCGCGCTATGTCGGCCTCGAGCTGGGCGAGCCGCTTGGCGAGCTCGGCCTGGCGCCCGCGCAGGCGCTCCGCCTCCTGCTCGACCTGCGTCTTCTCGATCGAAAGCCGCTGCAGCGCAGCCGCGGCCGCCGCCTCGGCGTCGCGCAGATCGGGCAGCTTGTGGGCGGCGACCGCCTGCTCCTTGGCCGCCTCCATCTGCTGTTGCGCCTGTTCGGCGACCTCGACCGTCGCCGCGGCAAGCGCCGACTTCGCCTCCGCCTCCTGGTCGCGCGCCTGGCTCCAGCGCACGTGGAGCAGCGTCGCCTCGAGCTTGCGGATGTCGGCCGACAGGTTCTTGAACCGCGCCGCCTGCCGCGCCTGGCGCCGCAGATTCTCGATCTGCCCCTGCAGCTCGCCGACCACGTCGTCCAGGCGTTCGAGGTTCTGCTCGGCCGCCCGCAGCCTGAGCTCCGCCTCGTGGCGGCGCGAATGGAGACCGGAGATGCCGGCCGCCTCTTCCAGCAGCGCCCTTCGCGCCTGGGGCTTCGCCTGGATCAGCTCACCGATCCGGCCCTGCCCGACCATCGAGGGAGAGCGCGCGCCGGTCGACTGGTCGGCGAAGAGGAGCTGCACGTCCTTGGCGCGCGCTTCCTTGCCGTTGATCCGATAGACGGAGCCCGCCTCGCGCTCGATCCGGCGCGAGACCTGCAATTCGTCGAAATCGTTGAAGCCCACCGGCGCCGTGCGGTCGGAATTGTCGAGGAAGAGCGCGACTTCCGCCGTGTTGCGCGACGGTCGCGTGGCGGAGCCCGAGAAGATGACATCGTCCATGCCGGACGCGCGCATGTTCTTGTATGAGCTCTCGCCCATGACCCAGCGCAGCGCCTCGACGAGGTTCGACTTGCCGCAGCCATTGGGCCCGACGACGCCGGTCAGGCCGGGCTCGATCACGAACTCGGCCGGCTCGACGAAGGACTTGAAGCCGATGAGGCGCAGCCGGTTGAATTTCATCGGCGCGCGCCAGCGCTGGCCGGGCGGCAGGCAGCGCGCCCGGCCGGGATGTGGAGGCTAGAGATGGCTCTCGATGATGGCCGACATCTCGTCAACCGAAAGTGCCCCCGCATATTTGTTGCCGTTGATGAAGAAGGTCGGCGTCGCCTCCACGCCGAACTCGGACGCGCCTCGCGCGCGCACCGCCCTGACATTCGCCAGCAGGTCCTGGTCGGTCAAGCAGGCCTCGAAGGACTCCTGTGAGAAACCGGCCAGCCGTGCGATCTGCAGCAGTGCCGCGCGCGCATTGTCGACCGGCACCCAGCTCTGCTGCTGCTTGAAGAGCACGTCCGCCATCGCGAAGAAGCGGCTGTCGGCGCAGCGCGCCAGCATCGCGCCGGCCTCGGCGCGCGGGTCGAACGGGAACTCGCGCAGCGCCAGCCGCGCCTTGCCCGTGTCGATGTAGCGCTCCTTGATCGTCGGCAGCGTGTTGTTGTGGAAGTTGCCGCAATGGCCGCAGGTCATCGAGGCGTATTCGACGATGGTGACCGGCGCGTCTTCCTGGCCGAGCCACATCTCGGGCAGCGGGCCGGGCTCGAGCAGCTTCGCCATGTCGACCGTGCCGCGCGGCTGCGGGACGCGTCCGGAGGTGCCCGACTGCGCGCCCGCCTGGCCGGAATCGCCGCAGGAGGCGAGCACCCCAAGGGCGGGGAGCGCGATCAGGCCGGCCAGCACGTTGCGACGGGGAAGGATCAAAGCCATGCGAATCACCTGTTGCGACTGGAATCTTGTAGCCAAAGGGGCCGGGAAAGCGAGTTAGCTGCCAATTACGGCAAGATGTTCCCCAAGCCAATCCGGTGGGAACGTCGCTTCGGTCACAAAGGTGGGAGTTCTGGGCGAGCGATTCAACCGCGGCGGGCCATCACCGCCCGTCCGAGGCGCTCCAGCGCGTGGCGCAGCCCATCATCCTCGATACCGGCGACAAGCCCTTCGAGCCGCCGGGCCTGTTCGGCGTCGAGCGGCTTCGGCTGCGGCCGTTCCGGCTTCCGCTCGGCGACGGGCTTCTGCTGGATGCGGATGCGGCCGATCGCGCCGAAGCCGAGGAAGGCGTTGGTGCGCTCGATGATCTGGCCGCTCTCGTGCTGGATGCGGAGAGCCGCCGCGCCCTCGCAGGCGATGACGAGCGTCGCCGGCTCGAACGGGTCGTCCTCGCGCAGCCGGCGCGGCCAGGCGATCTTCTCGGGCCGCGACACCTGCGCCAGCCGCTCGCCGACGATCTCGTCCCAGGACGACAGCAAGGCGATCGACATCCCCGCCCGCTTGCGCAAGAGCGGATCGAGGATCGTGGTGGCGAGATCGCCGACCGCCGTCTCATTGCTCCATTTCCAGTTTGCTGCCATGAGGAAACCGACCGTCTTCCCTGAAACCAGGCCATGACACAGCTCGAAGCAGGCACTGCTGTGCCGTCCGACATCGCGGCCCGGCTGCTCGGCTGGTACGACCGCCACCACCGCGACCTGCCCTGGCGCGTGCCGCCGGGCCTGGCCGCGGCCGGCCGCAAGCCAGACCCATACCACGTCTGGCTGTCCGAGGTCATGCTCCAGCAGACGACGGTGGCGGCGGTGCGGCCCTATTTCCACGATTTCCTGCAGCGCTGGCCGACGGTCGCCGCGCTGGCTGCGGCCGATTCCGACGAGGTCATGCAGGCCTGGGCCGGCCTCGGCTACTATTCGCGCGCCCGCAACCTGAAGAAATGCGCCGAGGAAGTCGCGGCGCGCCACGCGGGCGCCTTTCCCTCGACCGAGGCCGGCCTTGCCGCGCTGCCGGGCATCGGGCCCTACACCGCGGCCGCGATCGCCGCGATCGCCTTCGGGGCGCCGGCGGTCGTCGTCGACGGCAATGTCGAGCGGGTGACGACCCGCCTCTTCGCCATCGAGACGCCGCTGCCCGCCGCCAAGCCCGCGATCCGCGATGCCGTCGCTTCCCTCCTGCCGCGCGCACGGCCTGGCGATTTCGCGCAGGCGATGATGGATCTCGGCGCCACGATCTGCACGCCCAAACGGCCGAAATGCATCCTCTGCCCCGTCCGCGAAGCATGCGCGGCGGCGGCCGAGGGCGACCCGGAACGCTACCCCGTCAAGGCTCCGAAGGGCGGGCGGCCGGCGCGCAAGGGTGCAGCCTTCGTCGCCGTCTCGCCCGCCGGCGCCGTGCTCCTCCGCCGCCGTCCCCCGCGCGGCCTCCTGGGCGGCATGGCCGAGGTACCGACCACCAGCTGGAGCGCGCGCGCCGACGGCGCGGTGGGCCGCGAGGCCGCCCCCTTTCCCGCGCCGTGGCGCGATGCCGGCAGCATCAACCACGTGTTCACCCACTTCTCGCTGGAGCTCGCCGTCCACGTCGCGGCGGTTGAGCGGCCGGCTCCCGAAGGCTATTGGTGGTCGCCGCCCGCCGCGCTGCCCGGGGAGGCGCTTCCTTCGCTGATGAAGAAGGTGATCGAGGCCGCACTTCCGGGCGCCACGCGCAAACCCCGCCCTCCGACGGAACCCACATGAGCGACATCCGCCACATCGTCTTCGACATCGGCAAGGTGCTGATCCACTACGACCCGGAAATCCCCTACCGGCGACTGATCCCCGACGAGGCGAAACGCAAGTGGTTCCTCGACACGGTCTGCACCTCCGACTGGAACATCGAGCAGGATCGCGGCCGCGAATGGGCCGAGGCCGAGGCGCTGCTGATCGCCCTCCACCCGGACGAGGAGGAGTTCATCCGCGGCTTCCGCCTCAACTGGCACGAGATGGTCTCGCACGCCTATGACCACACGGTGGCGATCATGGAAGGCCTGATCGACGACGGCCACGACGTCACCATGCTGACCAATTTCGCCGCCGACACCTTCCGCCAGGCGCAGGCCATCTTCCCCTTCCTGACGCGCCCGCGCGGCGTCACCGTCTCGGGCGAGGTCCGGCTCATCAAGCCGCAGCGCGAGATCTACGAGCACCACGCCCGGAGCTTCGAGCTCGAACCCGCCGCCACGCTCTTCATCGACGACAGCCCCAAGAACGTCGAAGGCGCCCACGCCGCCGGCTGGCAGGCGATCCACTTCACCGGCGCGGCGAAGCTGGCGGAGGATCTGCGGGCGCTGGGCATCTTGCGGGGGTAGGGTTCAGCCCCTCACCCCGTCCGATAGAGCCTCAGCGGCTTCGTCGCCGCCCGCGCGATGCCGCCTTCGGCCTCGAGGTTGAGCTGCACGGCCTTCAGCCACCAGCCGGCCTTCTCTCCGCCCGGAAACAGTTCCTGCGGCAGGCGCGGCAGGAGCGCCGTCTTCGCCTCGGCGACGGTCAGGCCCGGCGCCTCGCCCGGCAATACCGAAAGCAGGGCGGATTTCATCGCCTCGTATTTCGCCTTGTCGACGCGGTAGACGTGCCCGGGCGATACGGCGTTGCGGATCTCGATCTTCTCAGCTGCCATGGATCTCGGCGCCTCCTCTCACATAGTCGAGCTTGGGGCTACGGAAGCCCATCGCCGCCCAGGCGGCGAGCAGCTTCCACATGAACTTCCCTGAATGCGTCCTGTAGCTCGGCACGGCGTCGTCAAGCACCGTGCCTGGCTCGCAGTCCCGCGTCATCGTCCGCAGCTCGACCGGCGGCCGCGCGTCGGGGGCGAAGCGCCGCCGGTAGATCGACAGCCAGTGGCCGCTCTCGAATTCGAGGAACATCGGGCTCCCGCAGCACCGTGCGACGACGCGGCGGGTCTTCGAGGCCGGCGTCAGCCGGTGCTCGACGAGCAGCTCGCTGCCGCTCAGGCAACGGACGCGGTCCTTGCGCTGCAGGACAAATTCGGTTCCGCCGTCCGTCTCTATCACCTGCGGGGCGTGGAGGCCGCGCTCGAAGCGGCGACCGGCGGTGCGGCAGCTCGTGCAATGGCAGGCGGTTGCCATGATCGGCCGCCCGGCCGCCTCCAGCACCACCTTGCCGCAGGCGCAGGCCGCGGGTGTCGTCTCTTCCGGCATCGGCAACCTCCTTCTCTGCCACCGTCAGACCGAAGGACGCGGGTGTCGCCCGCGATCCTACATGTTCGGCTTGAGATGGCGAAGAAAGTGGAGCCGGCCTATCCCGGACCGGCCGCCGTCAGGCGCCGGCCTTGAGCATCCCGGCGCGGGCGATGCGGCGAAGCTCGTCGATCGGGTCGAGCCCGCCGGCGCGCTCGTAGTGCCAGAAGGTCCAGCCGTTGCAGGCATCCAGCCCCTGCACGCGCGCACCAACGCGGTGGATCGAACCCGAGAACCCCTCGACGGCCACGGTGCCGTCGGCGCGCACGATCGCGGCGAAGCGCCGGCGGGCGTCGAAAAGCTCCGTCCCCGGCTTCACCAGCCCCATCTCCACGACGGTCGAGAACGGGATACGCGGCTCGGCCCGCTTGCCGGCGAGCGGCACCACGGCCTCGGCGCCCAAAGGCTTGACGCGGGCGATGCGGTCCTCGGCGGCGTCGATATAGGCCTGCTCGCGCTCGATGCCGACGAAATGGCGGCCGAGGCGCTTGGCGACGGCGCCGGTCGTGCCCGAGCCGAAGAAGGGATCGAGCACCACCGCCCCCGGCAGCGTCGACGAAAGCAGCACCCGCGCGATCAGCGCCTCGGGCTTCTGTGTCGGATGCAGCTTGGCGCCGTTCTCGTCCTTCAGCCGCTCGGGGCCCGTGCAGATCGGGAACAGCCAGTCCGAGCGCATCTGCACGTCGTCATTGGCCGCCTTCATGGATTCGTAGTTGAAGACGTAGCCCTTGGCGTCGCGGTCGCGCGAGGCCCAGATCATCGTCTCGTGGGCGTTCTGGAAGCGGCGGCCGCGAAAGTTCGGCATCGGGTTGGTCTTGCGCCAGACAACGTCGTTCAGCACCCAGAAGCCCAGATCCTGCATGATCGCGCCGACGCGGAAGATGTTGTGGTAGGAGCCGATCACCCAGATCGTGCCGTTCGGCTTCAGCACCCGGCGCACGGCGAGCAGCCAGGCGCGGGTGAAGGCGTCGTAGGCGGCGAAGCTGTCGAAGCGGTCCCACTCGTCGTCGACGGCATCGACCTTCGACTGGTCGGGACGGAGCAGCTCGGCCTCGAGCTGGAGGTTGTAGGGCGGGTCGGCGAAGACGACGTCGACGCTCTTCTCGGGCAGCCGCTCCATGGCGGCCACGCAGTCGCCCTTCAGGATCGTGTCGAGCCAGGTCTCGGGAGAGGACGCGGGCGAGGCTTCGCCGGTACGACGCAGTGCAGGCATGGGATGATGACTCGAAATGACACTGACTTCTTTACCTGCCGTTATGGTTACGGATCGGCGTAAATAATCGATGAAGCCGGCCAGCGATTTGCCTTAGAGGTCATTTGGCGATAATGGGCCCGGCTTTGCGGGCGTCCCCTGAGCGCCTCAACCTTGCTGGTGAGCCATGCCCTCCCCCGATCTCGTCATCTTCGACTGCGACGGCGTGCTGGTCGATTCCGAGCCGATCGCCGCACGCGCCGGCGCGCGGGTGCTGGCCCAGGCCGGCCACGCGATCGACCCCGAGGATCTGGCGCGCGACTATGCGGGGCTCACCTTCAAGGACATCCTGCTCACGCTGGAGCGCGAGCTCGGCGTCCCCTTCCAGGCCTCGATGATCGATGCGGAGGAGAGGCTGACCGACGAGATGCTGGCCCGCGAGGTGACGTCGATCCCTGGCGCGATGGCGGCCGTCGTTGCGGTGACTGGCAGGAAATGCGTCTGCTCCAACTCGCGCGGCGACCGCATCCGCATGACGCTCGGCAAGACCGGCATCCTGCCCCTCTTCGGTGACGCGATCTTCTCGTCGCTGGAGACGCCGAGCGGCAGGCCGAAGCCCGCTCCCGACGTCTTCCTCTTCGCTGCCGAAAAGATGCGCGCGCGGCCGGCAGCGACCTTCGTGATCGAGGACTCCGTCCACGGGGTGCGCGGCGCGCGGGCGGCGGGCATGCGGGTGATCGGCTTCACCGGCGCCGGCCACAGCCAGCCCGGCCATGCCGACGCGCTGACCGAAGCGGGCGCCGAGACGGTGATCCGCCGCATGGCGGATCTGGCCGGCACGCTCGCGGCGCTCGCCGAATGGTCGGAAGACGCGTGAGGGCGCCGCTAGCGGCGACGCGGCGGGCCCTCGTCGTAGCCGGCGAAGACGCGCACGCCCGCGCCGTCCGGCACGGTGAAGGTGACGGCCGGGTCGGTGAAGACGAACTGCGTCGCACCGGCCGTGTCGGCCACCGCGACCTGGTAGTTGTGGAGCTGCGAGTAGAGGATCTGGTCGCCACGCGCGGCCGCTATGCGGATAGGCATGGTGATGTTGCCCGTGCGCCCCAGCGGCCCCGGCACCACGCGCCCCGCGACCGCCACCGTCATGGTCAGCGAACCATCGGCGTTGTGGGTACAGCTGCGGGTCACGTCGGCAATCGAGGCCTGGTAGATGATGCGGGCGGGGTCGCCGTCGCCGCCGCGATCGTAGGTGTTGAAATAGGCCGTGCCCTCGCGCAGCGTCACCTGCGGGCAGAAGCGGTAGATGTCGGCGACGTTGACCTGCTCGACCGGCTGCGGCTGGCCGCCGAGGTCGAATGCGCCGAGCGACCCGCCCTGCTGGCAGCCCGCCAGGAACAACCCCGCGAGGAGAAGGGGCCAGCCTCTCCGCGCGCCTTCGACAACAGCATTGACCATGGACTGCACTTCCCTCACTCGATGCCGGTGTTCTATACCAACCGCGAAATCAAAATGCGACCTGTAGAATGTTCCGGTTTCGATGCCGGCTCTCGGCGTCGCGGCGGAGGCTTCCCGTCATGAGATATGTGAGCACCCGGGGCGAGGCGCCGGCGCTCGGCTTCTCCGATGCGCTTCTGACCGGCCTCGCCCGCGACGGCGGGCTCTATGTGCCGGCCGAGTGGCCGCGCCTGTCGGCCGAAGAGATCAGGTCGCTGCGCGGCCTCTCCTATCCCGCGCTCGCGGTGCGCATCCTCGAGCCCTTCCTCGGCGGCGAGATCGAGCGGGACGACTTCGAGCGCATCGTCGCGGAAGCCTACGCGACCTTCGGTCACGAGGCCGTCTGCCCGCTGGTGCAGACCGGCGCCAACACTTTCGTCCTGGAACTCTTCCACGGTCCGACGCTCGCCTTCAAGGATGTCGCGATGCAGCTCCTCGCGCGGCTGATGGACCACGTGCTTCAGGCGCGCGGCGAGCGCGCGACCATCGTCGGCGCAACGTCCGGCGACACCGGCGGCGCGGCGATCGAGGCCTATGCGGGCCGCGCGCGCAGCGACGTCTTCATCCTTTTCCCGCATGGCCGGGTCTCGCCGGTCCAGCAGCGGCAGATGACGACCTCAACCGCGCCGAACGTCCACGCCATCGCCGTCGAGGGCAATTTCGACGACTGCCAGCGCATCCTGAAGGGGATGTTCAACCACCACGTCTTCCGCGACCGGGTGTCGCTGTCGGGCGTCAACTCGATCAACTGGGCCCGCATCATGGCCCAGATCGTCTACTATTTCTCCTCTGCCATCGCGCTCGGCGCGCCCGACCGCCCCGTTTCCTTCACCGTCCCGACCGGCAATTTCGGCGACATCTTTGCCGGCCACGCGGCGCGATTGATGGGGCTGCCGATCGAGCGCCTGGTGATCGCCACCAACGCGAACGACATCCTGCACCGCACGCTGGAGACAGGCCGCTACGAGACCCGCCAGGTCGTGGCGACCACCTCGCCCTCGATGGACATCCAGGTCTCGTCCAATTTCGAGCGGCTGCTCTTCGAAGCCTCCGGCCGCGACAGCGCCCGCGTGCGCGAATGGATGGCCGGGCTGACGCAATCCGGCGCCTTCTCGCTCGACGGTGCCACGCTCGCCGCGATCCGGATGGGCTTTGGTGCCGGCCGTGCCGGGGAGCGCGAGACGGCGGACGAGACGCGCCGCACGCTCGACGCCTCGGGCTACCTCCTCGACCCGCACACGGCGACCGCGATGAAGGTCGCGCGCCAAGCCGGCGAAAGCGCGACCCCGATGGTGGTGCTCGCCACGGCGCATCCGGCGAAGTTCCCGGATGCGGTGGAGGCGGCGACCGGGGTCCGGCCCGCCCTGCCCCCGCGGCTCGCCGATCTTATGGATCGGGAGGAGCGCTTCGTGGTGCTTCCATCCGACCAGAAAATATTGGAAGATCATGTCGGCCGCACCACATCGGCGGCCCAAGAACGTATCGGGAGTAACGCCTAGATGGGTGTCGAGGTCAGCCGTCTGTCTAACGGCCTTACCGTCGCAACCGAAACCCTTCCCCATATCGAATCCGTGGCTCTCGGGGTCTGGGTCAAGTCCGGCTCCCGCGACGAGGCGCAGGACCAGCACGGCATCGCGCACCTGCTCGAGCACATGGCGTTCAAGGGGACGGGCCGGCGCGACGCCTGGACGATCGCCTCCGAGCTCGAGAATGTGGGCGGCGAGATCAACGCGGCGACCAGCGTCGAGACGACGTCCTTCTACGCCAGGGTGCTCAAGAACGACGTCCCGCTCGCAGTCGACATACTCGCCGACATCCTGACCGATTCCCTCTTCGATCCGGACGAATTGCAGCGCGAGCAGCACGTGATCCTGCAGGAGATCGGCGCCGCCCACGACACGCCGGACGACGTCGTCTTCGACCATTTCAACGAGACGGCCTTCAGCCAGCAGACGCTCGGCCGCTCGATCCTCGGCACGCCGGATACGGTGCGCTCCTTCACCAGCGACCAGCTCCGCTCCTATCTGGAATCGCACTATGGCGCCGACCGCATGGTCGTCGTCGCGGCGGGCGGCGTGAAGCACGACGACTTCGTCCGCGAGGTCGAGCAGCGCCTCGGCGGGTTCCGGCCGACGGCCGAGTGCGCCGCGCCGGATGGCGCCCGCTATGTCGGCGGCGACTACCGCGAGACACGCAAGCTGATGGACGCGCAGATCGTGCTCGGCTTCGAGGGCCGCGCCTACCACGCGCGCGATTTCTACGCCTCACAGGTGCTCTCGATGATCATGGGCGGCGGCATGTCGTCGCGCCTCTTCCAGGAAGTGCGCGAGAAACGCGGCCTCTGCTACTCGATCTATGCCTTCCACTGGGGCTTCTCAGACACTGGCCTGTTCGGCGTCCACACCGCGACCGGCAGCGGCGACGTCGACAAGCTGGTGCCGTTGGTGCTCGACGAGTTGAAGCGGGCGGGCGACGCGATCACCCGCGAGGAGCTCGACCGGGCACGGGCGCAGTACCGCGCCGGCCTCATCATGTCGCAGGAGAGCCCGTCGAGCCGCGCCTCGCAGATCGCGCGCCAGCTTCTCCTCTTCGGCCGCCCGATCCCGATGGAGGAGCTGATGGAGCGGCTCTCGGCGCTGACCGTCGAGCGCCTGACCGATCTCGCCGGCCGCCTCTTCTCCTCGACGCCGACCCTGACCGCCGTCGGTCCCGTCGCGCGGCTTCCCGTCTATGACGAGGTCGCGGCGCGGCTCGTCGGTGCCCCGCCCACGCTCGCGAAGCTCGCCGTATAGCCGGCCATGCCACTGCCCAGCTTCATGCGCCCCAAGGGCCCGGTCCTGAAGGGCGAGCGGGTCACGTTGCGCATGCCGATCATGTCGGATCACCGCGAGTGGGCGCGGCTGCGGGCGGCCAGCCGCCGCTTCCTGGAGCCGTGGGAGCCGAGCTGGGCCTCGGACGAGCTGGAACCCGCCGCCTGGCGCCAGCGCGTGCGCCGCTACCACCGCGACTTCGCCCAGGGCACCGGCATCGCCTTCTTGATCTTCGAGAATGCGACCGGGCACCTGATCGGCGGCATCTCCATGGGAAACATCCGCCGCGGAGTGGCCCAGACCGCCCATATCGGCTACTGGATGGGCGAGGCGCATGCCGGCCGCGGCCTGATGCGCGCAGCGGTCGAGCTTGTGCTCGACCATGCATTCGAACGCCTGCGGCTCAACCGCATCGAGGCCGCCTGCATCCCGTCCAACGAGAGGTCGATACGGGTGCTTGAAAAAGCCGGATTCACCCGCGAAGGCCTGCTGCGGTCTTATCTGAAGATCAACGGGGCGTGGCACGACCACATCCTCTACGCCATGACGGCGGACGATTACGGGCAAAGGAAGAGGCTGACCGCGTGGTGAGACGCGTCCCGACATTGCGGCAGTGGATGCTGGCGCTCTTCGCGCTGGTCGCCTTCGCAGCCGCGCAGCCGGCCGCAGCGCTTGAGCCGATCCGAATCACGCTCGACGACGTCGCGCTCGACCTCGCCGGCGCGATCGAGTTCTATCCGAACCAGGGCGCCAGCTTCCAGGTCTCGACCGCGCCGGGCGTCGACGGCATCGTGCGGCGCATCGAGATCGAGGCGCAGAGCGACCGCCCGACCGGCGACTGGGCCGTCTTCGCGCTCGCCAACGGCACCGACCAGCAGCTCGACCGCTTGATCGTCGCCCCGCATTTCAGGCTCGTGGGCTCCGGCATGTTCTGGCCCGATCTCGGCTCGGCCCGCATCGCCGGCATCACGCCGAGCGAGGGCTTCGCGCTCGACCGGCAGGAGGCCGACGACGCCGACATCTTCCTCGTCACGATCAATCCGGGATCGGTCGTCACCTTCGTCGCCGAGCTCTCCTCCCAGCGCCTGCCGCAGGTCTATCTGTGGGAGCCCGAGGCCTACAAGGACACGATCAACTCCTACACGCTCTACCGCGGCATCGTGATCGGCATCGCGGGGCTGCTCGCGCTCTTCCTGACCATCGTCTTCGTGGTCAAGGGCACTTCGATGTTCCCGGCGACGGCGGCGCTCGCCTGGGCGGTGCTCACCTACATCTCGATCGATTTCGGATTCCTGAACCGCGTCATCGAGATCTCGCCCGGCAACGAGCAGCTCTGGCGCGCCGGAACCGAGGTGGCGCTCGCCGCGAGCCTCGTCGTCTTCCTGTTTGCCTATCTGAACCTCAACCGCTGGCACATGCATTTCAGCTACGGCGCGCTCGTCTGGGTGCTGGGGCTCGGCGCGCTCGCCGGCGTCGCCGCCTTCGACCCGTCGATCGCCGCCGGCGTCGCGCGCATTTCGTTTGCCGCAACTGCCGTCGCCGGCATCGGGCTCATCGCCTATCTCGCCTTCCGCGGCTACGACCGCGCGATCATGCTGATCCCGAGCTGGCTGATGATCCTCGTCTGGCTCTTCGGCGCCTGGATGACGGTGACCGGCCGGCTCGACAACGACATCGTCCAGCCGGCGCTGGGCGGCGGCCTGATCCTCATCATCCTGATGATCGGCTTCACCGTGATGCAGCACGCCTTCGCCGGCGGCGCGCTGCACCAGGGCCTGTTCAGCGACATGGAGCGGCAGGCGCTCGCGCTCACCGGCTCGGGCGACACGGTCTGGGACTGGGACGTGCTGCGCGACCGCATCCTCACCCGGCCCGACATCAGCCGCCAGATCGGCCATCCCTCGAACAGCCTCACCGGCCCGGCGCGCGGCTGGCTGCCCTTCCTGCACCCCGAGGACCGCGACAATTTCCGCACCACGCTCGACATGATCGTCGAGCACCGTCGCGGCCGCGTGGCGCAGAGCTTCCGCATGCGCGGCGCCGACGGCCACTACCACTGGTTCAGCCTCAAGGCGCGACCGGTCATCGGCTCGGACGGCGAGATCGTCCGCTGCGTCGGCACGCTGGTCGACACGACCGAGCAGAAGAAGGGCGAGGAAAGGCTCATGCACGATGCCGTGCACGACAACCTGACCGGCCTGCCCAACCGCGAGCTCTTCCTCAATCGCCTGGAAGCCGTGATCGAGATCGCCAAGACCGAGCAGGCCGTCAGGCCGACCGTCTTCGTCATCGACATCGACCGCTTTAAGCTCGTCAATGACGGGCTCGGCATCTCCGCCGGCGACACGATCCTGCTCACAATCTCGCGCCGGCTGCACCGGCTCATCAAGCCGCAGGACGCGCTGTCGCGCTTCGCCGGCGACCAGTTCGCGCTGATGATGCTGTCGCAGCAGGATCCCGTCCGCATCGCCGCAGTCGCCGACGCGATCCGCGAGGCGATCAGCAACCCGATCAACTTCGCCAAGCAGGAGATCGTTCTGACCGCCTCGATCGGCCTCGTCTCGTGGAGCGCCGGCCATTCGCGTTCGGAGGACATGGTCAAGGACGCCGAGCTCGCCATGCACCAGGCCAAGCGCTTCGGCGGCAACAGGGCCGAGCCCTTCCGCCCCGCCTTCCGCTCGGCCGAGACCGACCGCCTGCAGCTCGAATCGGATCTCCGCCGTGCGCTCGAGCGCAACGAGATGAAGCTCGCCTACCAGCCGATCGTCCGGCTGGAGGATCGCTCGATCGCCGGCTTCGAGGCGCTCCTGCGCTGGGACCACCCGCGCCGCGGCAGCATCCCGCCGTCGGACTTCATCCCGGTCGCGGAGAATTCCGGCTTCATCGCCCAGCTTGGCCTCTTCGCCATGCAGCAGGCGGCGGACGACCTGCGCCTGTGGCAGAAGGAGATCGGCGAGATGCCGCTATCCGTCTCCGTCAACCTGTCGAGCCGCCAGCTCCTGCGCCGTGACCTCGTCTCGGACGTTCGTTCGGTCATCGCGCGCGCCAACATCGCGCCACGCTGCTTCCGCCTGGAGCTGACGGAATCACTGGTCATGGACAACCCCGAGCAGTCGGCCCACGTCCTGAAGAAGCTCAGGCAGCTCGGCATCGGCCTCTCGCTCGACGATTTCGGCACCGGCTACTCGTCGCTCTCCTACCTGACCCGCTTCCCCTTCGACACGATCAAGATCGACCGCAGCTTCGTCGACGATTCCTCGCCCAAGCGCGCCGTGCTCCTGCGCTCGATGGTCAACATGGCGCACGAGCTCGGCCTCGCCGTCGTCGCCGAGGGCGTGTCGGACGAGAACCAGGCGTTGGAGCTGCGCCAGATGGGCTGCGAGTTCGTGCAGAGCTTCCTGTTCGGCCCGCCGGTGCCGAGCGATGCCGCGGCGCGGCTGCTCAAGGAGCAGTTCCCGGCCGTTCAGGCGTGACCGGCCGCGGCGCTCAGGAAGACCGGGTCGATCCCCAGCGAGGCGAGAACGAGATCGTACTTCTTCTCGATCTCCGGGTCGAAGAGCAGGTCGGGCGTAGCCGGGCAGGTCAGCCAGCCATTGCCGGCGATCTCGTCCTCGAGCTGCCCTGCCCCCCAGCCGGCATAGCCGAGCGCCATCAGCGCCTGGCGCGGGCCGGAGCCGGTCGAGATGGCGCGCAATATGTCCACCGTCGCCGTCAGGCAGATGTCGTCCGCCACTGGCATCGAGGATTCCACGACATAGTCGTCGCTGTGCAGCACGAAGCCGCGGCTGCGGTCGACCGGCCCGCCGTGGCGCACCACGATCTGCCGCGCCGCCGGCGGCAGGCGGATCGCCTCCTGCTCGTCGACGATCCCGAGCTGGACGAGCAGGTCGGGAAACATCAGCTGCTGCGGCTGGTTGATGATCAGCCCCATCGCGCCTTCCTGCGAATGCGCGCAGAGATAGATCACCGACCGCGCGAAGCGGTCGTCGGCCATGCCGGGCATGGCGATCAGGAAATGGTTCTCGAGGAACCCGCCCGATGATCTGTTGTGTCCCACGGATGCCATGTCGGGAAGCCTAACTCTTTTCTTTGTTCCGTCAAATGTGGGAGCGGCGGGGAATGCCCGCCAGGATGACCTTCACGCGAATATGATGCAGCGCCGGGCGGTGGCAAGCTTGTGCGGTCGGTGCCGCCGGACCATGGTCCGCCGCATGCCGAAACTGATCCCGATCCTCGCCTTGCTCCTGCTCGCCGGCCTTTACCCCGCCGCGGCGGCGGGCGCCTCCCCGACCGCCCCCGGCGACTGGCAGGACCATGGCGGCGCACGGCTTCGCCTGGTGACCGCACCCGCACCGGAGCCCGACGGAACGCTGCGCGCGGCGCTCCACATCGACCTCGCGCCCGGCTGGAAGACCTATTGGCGCGATCCGGGTGATTCGGGCGTGCCGCCTACGGTCACCGTCGCGGGCGTGTCGGAGGCGCCGGAACTCTTCTTCCCCGCCCCGCGCCGCTTCGAGGACGACTATGGCGGCTTCGTCGGCTACGACCGACCAGTCATGCTGGCGCTCGTCATTCCGAACGCCGGCGAGGCGCTGGAGCCATTCGTCGCCGATGTCTTTCTCGGCATCTGCGAGACGGTCTGCATCCCCGTCCAGGGCCGCCTCGCCGTCGGCGGCCGCAGCGTCGATGCGGATGCCGTCGACGCGGCCTTCGCGGCTCTTCCCGGCGCGGGTCGCTCCGATTTCGAGGCGCGCACGGTCTCTGCCGACGAGACGACGCTCCATGTCGAGGCGGACCTGCCCGCGGGCGTCGACGAGGCGGAGCTCTTCGTCGCCGGCAGCCAGAAGATCGCCGTTGCCGGCCTGCCGGTCGTGCACTGGCAGGACGGGGCACTCACCTTCGCCATCCCGATCGCGCGCTACGCGCCGGGCGACGGCTGGCTGCACTACACGCTGGTCGCGCCGGACGGCGAGGCGGTCGCCGGCATGCTCGCCATGCCGTACTGACGGCGGGCCACGAGGCGTTTGCCAGCAGCAGCAGGTTCGGATAACGGAAGCCGCGACATCCAACAGGAGAAGACGCGAATGACGATTGCGGTTGGCGAGACGCTGCCGGAGGCGAGTTTCAAGGTGGTGCGCGACGACAAGGTCGTCGATGTCACCACGCAGGAGGTGTTCGCCGGCAAGAAGGTGGTGCTCATCGGCGTGCCGGGGGCCTTCACCCCCACCTGCAACAACAACCACCTGCCCGGCTACCTCGACAATTACGACGCGCTGCTCGCCAAGGGCGTCGACACGGTCGCGGTCGTCGCCGTCAATGACCAGTGGGTCATGGCGGCGTGGGCGCGCTTTTCGGGCGGCGAAGGCCGGCTCATCTTCCTCGCGGACGGCAACGGCAGCTTCGTCTCCCAGCTCGGCCTCGACGCCGATATGTCGATGGCCGGCTTCGGCCGCCGCTCGAAGCGCTTCTCGATGCTTGTCGAGGATGGCGTCGTGAAGGCGCTCAATGTCGAGGAGCAGCGTGGTCAGGCCACCAACAGCGGCGCCGCCGCCATGCTCGACCTGCTCTGAGCCAAACCGGCCTGGCCTACTCGGGCCAGGCCGCCACCCCTCACCCCGCGGCCGCCCCGCGAGGGCCGGCCTTAAATGGCGCCATGCCCATGCGGGCGAGCTCGTCGGCGCGCTCGTTCTCCGTGTGCCCGGCATGGCCGCGCACCCAGTGCCATTTCACCTTGTGGCGGCGGTTGGCCTCGTCCAGCGCCTGCCAGAGCTCGGCATTCTTGACCGGCTTGTTGTCGGCCGTTTTCCAGCCGCGCTTCTTCCAGCCGTGGATCCAGCTCGTGATCCCGTCCATCACGTATTTGCTGTCCGTGTGGATCAGGATCTCGCACGGCTCCTTGAGAGCGTTGAGCGCGCTGATAGCGGCGAGCAGTTCCATGCGGTTGTTGGTCGTCAGAGCCTCGCCGCCCGACAGCTCCTTCACCTTGCCGTTCCAGCGCAGGATCGCGCCCCAGCCGCCGGGGCCGGGATTGCCGGAGCAGGCGCCGTCGGTGAATATCTCGACCTGCTTCACGCGCCGGCCTGCTCGGCGGCCAGCCCATAGTCGGAGGCGCGCGTGACGCCGCGATGAAAGCGCATGCGGCGCAGGTATTCGAGCGGGTCCTTCTTCACCACGAAGGTGCCGTCCGGCACCGTCAGCCAGTCGTGCAGCCGCGTCAGCATGAACCGCAGCGCGGCACCCCTCGCGAGCAGCGGCAGCGCCTCGATCTCGTCGGCCGTCAGCCGCCGCACGGAATTGTAGCCGCGCATCAGCGCCATGCCCTTGGTGATATTGAAGGCGTGGTCCTTCTCGAAGCACCAGGCGTTGAGGCAGACGGCGAGGTCGTAGGCGAGGAAGTCGGTGCAGGCGAAGTAGAAGTCGATCAGGCCCGAAAGCCTGCCGCCGAGGAAGAAGACGTTGTCGGGGAAGAGGTCGGCATGGATGACCCCCGTCGGAAGGTCGCGCGGCCAGCCCGCCTCCAGCGCCGCCAGATCGGCCTCGACTTCGCCGGCTAGCCCGGGCTCCACCTCATCCGCGCGCACCCGGCTCTGCTCCCAGAGCGGCCGCCAATCGGCCAGCGTCAGCCCGTTGCGGCGGATCAGAGCAAAATCGGCGCCGGCGAGATGCATCGCGGCAAGCGCCTCGCCCACCTGCCGGCAGTGGTCGGCGGTCGGACGCCGCATCCACATCCCGTCGAGGAAGGTCACGATCGCGGCCGGCCTTCCGGCGAGCTCCGCCGTCAGCGAGCCGTCGCCGCGGCGCACCGGCAGCGGGCAGGATATCCCCTTCCCCGCCAGATGCTGCATCAGCCCGAGGAAGAAGGGCAGGTCGTCGCGCCTCACCCGCTTCTCGTAGAGCGTCAGGATGTAGGAGCCTGAGGTCGTGGAGAGCAGGTAGTTCGAGTTCTCTACCCCTTCCGCGATCCCCTTGTAGGAAAGGAGGTCGCCCAGCGCGTAGCCCTGCAGGAAGGCCGCCAGTTCCGTCTCGGCGATGTCGGTATAGACCGCCATGCCTCAGGCGCCGCCGTTGAGGAAGGCCATGTCGGCGGCTTCCAGCGCCACGTCACGCAGGTCGCGCATGACGGGGAAGTTCTCGGTCTCCTCGGCGGTGACCGCCAGCTCCACCCGAGCGCCGAAGCGGGCGCGCAATGCCTCCAGGATCTCCTCGACGATGATCTCGGGCGCCGAGGCGCCGGCCGACAGCCCGATCGTCCAGCCGGGCTGGACCTCGCCCCAGGGGATGTCCTCGGAGCGCTGGACGAGCATGGCGCGGGCGGCACCGGCCCGCTCCGCCACCTCGACCAGGCGGCGCGAATTGGACGAGTTGGGCGATCCGACGACCAGGAACAGGTCCGTTCCGGGCGCGGCCTGCTTCACCGCATCCTGCCGGTTCGTCGTCGCGTAGCAGATCGACTCGGCCGCCGGCGCCTGGATGTCGGGGAAGCGCAGCCTGAGCGCGCGGATGACGCCGGCCGTATCCTCGACCGAGAGCGTCGTCTGGGTGACGAAGCCGAGCGGCGCGCCGGGCGGAAGCGCGATCGTCGCCGCGTCCTCCTCGGTCTCGACCAGCGTCACCGTCCCCTCCGGCAGCTGCCCCATCGTGCCGATCACCTCCGGGTGGCCGGCATGGCCGATCAAGAGCACGTGGCGGCCGAGGCGCTGGTGGCGCATTGCCTGCTTGTGAACCTTGGAGACCAGCGGGCAGGTCGCGTCGAGATAGAAGAGGTTCCTCGCCGCCGCGTCCGCCGGCACCGATTTCGGCACGCCATGCGCGGAGAAGACCACCGGGCAGTGCGCGTGCTCGGGCGGGATCTCGTCAAGCTCCTCTACGAACACCGCGCCGCGCGCCTCGAGCCCTTCGACCACATAGCGGTTGTGGACGATCTCGTGCCGGACATAGACCGGCGCGCCGTATTTCTTCAGCGCCAGCACCACGATCTGGATCGCCCTGTCGACCCCCGCGCAGAAGCCGCGCGGTCCGCAGAGGCGGATTGTCGTGGTCGCGGCCGGAGCCTCGACGGGGAATGCGGGTCGCTCTGACATCAGCGGGACATGGCGGTTAGGCTGCGGGGGTGTCAAGGGGCGGCGCGCCGCCACGCCCGCCACGACCACACCGCGACCACTCCCGCCAGCGCCGCGGCCAGCCCGTACCAGGTGATCGCGTATTGCAGGTGGTTGTTGGGGAGCGACACGATCGTCACCCCTCCCCGCGGCAGTTCGGTGCGCGCGGTCGGCCCCGCGTCGATGAAGAACGGCACGGTCGTCGCGGGGTCGAGCCCCGCGACCTCCACCATCGTCCGCCAGTCCTTCCAGAAGAAGGTGCGCTCGCCCGGCTGGTTGTCCGGCACAACGAAACCCGGCTTGCCGTCGATCCGCTCGCGCGCCAGCCCCACGACCTCGACCGTGCCTTGCGGCTGCGAGCCCGGCCGCGTCGCCGGGTCGCGCATGTCGTAGGGGACGAAGCCGCGATTGACGAGGATCGCGTCGCCCGGTGCCGTCTCGCCCGGCGCCAGCAGCAGCGGCGTGTAGACATACCAGCCCGACTGCCCTTCATGCGTGGCGAAGAAGAACATCTCCTCGTCATGCGCGAATCGGCCGGACGCCCGCACCGGCGTGTATTCGAGCGCGCCTTCCGTCGCCGCGCGGTCCGCGAGATCGGCGATCGTCATCGGCGGCTGGTGAAGCCGCGCCTCGATCGTGGCGAGAAGCTCCTCCTTCCAGTGGAGCCGCTGCACCTGCCAGGTGCCCAGCCCGATCAGCACCGCAAAGGCGGCGAGGCAGGCGAGCGCCATGGCGACCGCGACCGGCCGCCGCATCGCGCGGGGCTCCGCCGCAGCGCTCATCTGCCGCCCCGGTCGATGCGGCCCTCGGCCGCGCGGTTCCGGTACTGGAGGGTGACGAGCAGCCCCTTGATCACTCGCAGCGCAGCCAGGCTCAACACGAGCGCCAGCGGCACCCAGATTATGAAGTGGAGCCACAGCGGCGGGCCGTAGGAGACCTCGACCGCGAGCGCCAGCCCGACAACGATGAAGCCGATGATGAGGATGACGAAGGCCGCCGGTCCGTCGCCCGAATCCGCAAAACCATAGTCGAGCCCGCACGCCTCGCAGGAGGAGCGCAGCGTCAGGTAGCCGGTGAAGAGGCGCCCCTGTCCGCAGCGGGGGCAACGGCCTCTGATGCCGGCGGCGAAGGGGTCGGCGGCGGTGGCTCCGCTGGTTCTGTGATGATCGTCAGGCGTCATGTCGGGCCGTCTCTCCCGCCCATATGGGTTGCCGGACCCCCAATTGAAACGGGGCGGCAATCGCCGCCCCGCATCCCGCATCCGGTCCGCGTCCGGCTCAGTGGTGGTAGATGTCGGCGCCGACCGAGGCCCAGACATAGATCGAGACGAACAGGAACAGCCACACCACGTCGACGAAGTGCCAGTACCAGGCGGCCGCCTCGAA
>VFQR01000488.1_pt1 | contig 53174 bp, 51 predicted proteins | sample 3512321 | NCBI WGS metagenome assembly VFQR01 (sample SAMN10412374, study PRJNA504923) | tailings metagenome | isolation source: Relicate 3 Philex TSF1 revegetated site | place: Philippines: Tuba, Benguet | collected 2017-08-29 | reverse complement strand
GGTCTCGCCTGCCACCAACATCCTGACACATCAACAAGAGACAAGGGCGGGGTTCGCCCCGCCAACGCACGCTCGGAAAACCGCACCACCTCGGCCAGCCAGAGGCCCCGGATCACGTCCAGCGCGCGATCACCCCCCTGTGCACCCCCGCACCCTTAACCACGATCCCCATACCCACTCTGCCCAAATTTGTATGCACGCCGGTCTGCACGCCGCCCTGCACTGCCGTGCTGAACAGTCGCCAACGGCGACTCCCGCCAAAAATCCAGCCATTCCCGCCAGTTAACCCTGACACCCCTCACGGCATCAACTGCCCGCCATTCACCTCGATCACCTGTCCGATGACATATCCCGACAGGCTGGCACAGGCCAGAAACAGGTAAGCCCCCACACAATCCTCCGCCACACCCAGCCGCCCCGCCGGGATCGTGGCAAGTTGCGCCTGCAATTGGGCTTCGGTCGAATAACGCTCATGGAACGGCGTCGAAATCACCCCCGGCGCCACGGCATTCACCCGAATCCCGAAGGAAATCAACTCCTTGGCCATCCCCCGCGTCACGTTATGGACGAACGCCTTGGACGATCCATACAGCCCCGCTCCGCCCGACGCCCCGTTGCGCGCCGCGACCGAGGTGGTGTTGATGATGAACCCACCCCCCGCCGCCTTCAGGGGCGCGACGGCAGCCTGCGACGCCACGACCACAGACCGCGCGTTCAGATCCATGATCTCGTCATAATCCTGTTCGGAAACATCGGCATAGGGCACCCGCCGCACCATCCCCCCGGCATTGTTCACCAACCCGTCCAGCCGCCCGAAGGCCGCAACCGCCTGCTCCACCGCAGCCCGCGCCCCCGCCCCGGTCGAGACATCCGCCCGGATCAGAACCGCCTCGCCGCCCGCGGCACCAATCTCGTAAGCCACTGCTTTCGCGGCATCTTCCGAAGCATTGTAATGCAACCCCACCCGCGCGCCCTGCGCCGCAAAGGCCCGCGCCACCGCCGCGCCGATGCCGGTCGATGCCCCCGTCACCAACACCGCCTTGCCTGCCAGCTCCGGCAACCGCATTCCCGTCATCCCCGTCCCTCCAATGCCTGTTCCACCACCGATATGGCCCGCGCCACCGCCTCATCCACCGACAACACACTGGTATCAATCACAAAAGCATCCTCCGCCGCCCGCAGCGGCGCATCCGCCCGCCCCATGTCGCGTGCATCCCGCTCCCGCACTTCGGCCAGCACGACAGCCTCATCGCCGCCCACCTCCAGCCACCGCCGATGCGCCCTGACTTCGGGCGACGCGGTCACATACAGCTTCACCTCCGCCTCCGGGCAGATCACCGTGCCGATATCCCGCCCGTCCAGCACCGCTCCCCCTTCGGACCGCGCGAACCGCCGCTGGAATTCCACAAGCGCCGCACGCACTTGCGGGATCACCGCCACACGGGATGCCGCCTGCCCCGCCGCCAGGGTCCGCAGATCCCCGCGCTCCAGATCGCCGGGCTCCAACCCCTCTGCCGCCGCCACCGGATCGCCCCCCTTGGCCCCCACCGCCCGATAAAGCAGCCCCGTATCCAGATGCGCAAAGCCGAACCGCGCCGCCACCGCGCGGCCGATCGTGCCCTTGCCCGCCGCCGCAGGCCCGTCAATCGCCACCGTGAAGATCAAACCCAAAGCCCCTTCATCTTGGCCCAAATACCCTCGGGGGTGAGGAGCGCAGCGACGAGGGGGCGGACAGCCCCCTGATTTTTCGCAGGAAAATCGCCAGCTCGGCCAATCACCCGCGCGCCAGATCGGCCCCCAGACCCGACATCAATCCCTCGAAGATCGGGAAACTTGTCAGGATCGGCGAGGCATCGTCCACCGACACCGCTTTCTTCGCCGCCATCCCGCAGACCAGAAAACTCATCGCAATCCGATGGTCCAGATGCGTGGCACAGACCGCCCCTCCCGGCACAGCACCGGCCCCCAGACCATGTACGATCAGTGTATCCTCATCTTCTTCCACCCGCACGCCACAGGCCTCCAGCCCCCGCGCCATGGCGTCGATCCGGTCGCTTTCCTTGACCCGCAACTCCTTCACCCCCCGCATCACCGTGGTCCCTTCGGCAAAGGCCGCGACCACCGACAGGATGGGATATTCGTCAATCATCGACGGCGCGCGCTCTTCCGGCACCTCTATCCCCTTGAGGTTGGGCGAAAACTTCACCCGCAGGTCGGCGACCGGCTCGCCGCCTTCCTCACGCGGGTTCTGGAACTCGATTTCCGCCCCCATCTCGACCAGCGTCAGATAAAGACCATTCCGCGTCAGGTTCTGGCTGACGCCCGGAACCATGATGTCCGACCCTTCCACGATCAAAGCCGCACAGGTTGGAAAGGCCGCCGAAGAGGGATCGCGCGGCACGGCGACCGTCTGGGGCCGCAACTCCGGCCGCCCGGTCAGGGTGATGACATTGCCTTCCGCCGTCTTTTCCACCGTCAGTTCCGCGCCGAACCCCAGCAGCATCCGCTCCGAATGATCCCGCGTCGGCTCGCGCTCGATCACCACCGTCTGCCCCGGCGCATTCAACCCCGCAAGGAGCACGGCCGATTTCACCTGTGCCGATGCCACCGGCAAGGCATAGCGCACCGGCACCGGGTTCGCCGCCCCCACAACCGTCATGGGCAAGCGGCCACCCTGCCGCCCATAGGCCCTCGCCCCGAACAGGCCCAGCGGGTCCGTCACCCGCCCCATGGGCCGTTTGCGCAAGGACGCATCCCCCGTGAACGTCGCCGTGATCGCGCTGGTGGCCATGGTTCCCATGATCAACCGCACGCCAGTGCCGGAATTCCCGCAGTCAATCACGTCTGCGGGTTCACGGAACCCGCCCACGCCCACGCCATGCACCGACCATTGGCCCTGCCCATGCCGCGTCACCTCGGCACCGAAGGCGCGCATCGCCGTTGCGGTGTCCAGAACGTCCTGCCCTTCCAGAAGGCCTGTCACCCGCGTCTCACCCACGGCCATCGCACCGAAGATCAGCGCGCGATGGCTGATCGACTTGTCCCCCGGCACGTCGGCCACACCCTTCAGGGGCCCGGATTTGCGGGCAGTCATCGGTTGTGCTTCGCCGTGGCCGGACATCATCTTCTCCCTGTCATTCCGGCCCGCCTGATAGCGCAAGCAAGGGGGCCGGTCCATGCCCCCCCGCTGCATCCCGGCCCGGTTGGCGCCGATTGCCCTGTGCAAGGGTTGAAGCCGCCGGACCGAGGCGCATATCAACAGAATGAACCGACGCCGATTTCTGACACGAACCGCCCTGCTTGCAACCGGCGCTGTTGCAGCCGCCACCGGAGCCTTCGCCCTGTCACCGACGCGCAACCGCTATTATCAAGGCCCCCCGGGGCCGAATTTCGACGGCACCCGCTTCTTCAATCCGGGCGGCAGCCCGCCAAAAGGCTTTGGCGACCTGCTGAAATGGCAAACCGGGGGGGGCCGCACGGCCTGGCCTGCCAGCGTCGGCATAAGGCAGGCGATCCCCGCCCCGCGCGTGGACGATCTGACCGTCACGATGGTGGGCCATGCAACCCTGCTCATTCAGGTGGCCGGCTTGAACCTGCTGACCGATCCGGTCTGGTCGGATCGGGCCAGCCCCTTTTCCTTTGCCGGCCCCCGCCGCGCCACGGCCCCGGGCATCCGGTTCGAGGCCCTGCCGCGCATCGACGCGGTGCTGCTCACCCACAATCACTACGATCACCTCGATCTCGCGACGCTCGCGCGCCTGAAACAGGCGCATGACCCACTCGTGATCACGCCCTTGGGCAATGATGCCATCGTGCAGGAGGCCGTGCCCGACATGCGGATCGTGACGGGCAACTGGGGCCACAGCGTGCCGGTCGGCCCTGCGACGGTGCATTTCGAACCCTGCCACCACTGGTCAGCGCGCGGCACGCGCGACCGTTCCATGGCGCTCTGGTCGGCCTTCATGATCGACACGCCAGTGGGACGCATCTTTCACATCGGTGATACCGGCTTCGATCAGGGACGCCCCTACCGCGACCTGCCCCAGAAACATGGTCCGATCCGCGCGGCCATATTGCCGGTCGGCGCCTATGAACCGCGCTGGTTCATGCGCGACCAGCATCAGGATCCGGCAGAGGCGGTGGAGGGCTTCCTCATGTCGGGCGCGACCCATGCCGTCGGGCATCACTGGGGCACGTTCCAGCTGACGAATGAGGGCCGCGAGGCGCCACCGCGCGAACTGGCCGCCGCGCTGGCCGCCAAAGGCATCGACGCCGACCGCTTTCGCGCCCTCGCCCCGGGCGAATGGTGGGCGATCCCGGCCTGACCGCGCCTCAGACCTTGCGCCTGAAGGTCAGGTAATGGGGCTGTCGCCCCTCACGCAGGGCCTTATGTTCATAACGGGTGGAAATCCAATCGTCCCATGCCTCGCCCGCCCCGTGCCGCGCCACCAGATCAAACCCCGCCGGTGGCACCTCTTCCAGGGTCTGGCGCACATAATCGGGAATGTCCGTCGCCACCCGGAATTCCGCCCCCGGCCGCATCACGCGCGCAAGCGCACCCAGATAGCCCGGTGTCACAAAGCGCCGCCGATGGTGCCGCGCCTTGGGCCAGGGATCGGGGTAATTCAGGAAACACTTCGCCACCACGCCATCCGGCAGCACATCGAACAGGTCACGCACATCGCCCGGATGAATGCGCAAATTCTCCACCCCCGCCGCGCGTATCTTGCCCAGCAGCATCGCCACCCCGTTCACGAAGGGCTCGCAGCCGACGATCTCCACCTCCGGGTATCGCGCTGCCATGTGCACCAGATGCTCACCGCCACCGAACCCCACTTCAAGCCACAAGGGCCGCTCGCGGAAAAGCCCGACCACATCCAGCGGCGCCCGTGCGGGGTTCTCCTCCACCGTCACGCCCCGCAGGCGCAGCTTTCCCAGATCCTCGGCCAGATACTGCTTCTGGCTCGCGCGCAGGGTCTTGCCATGCACGCGGCCATAGAAGTTGCGCCGTTCGGTCACTGGCTGGTCAGACATGAAAAGGCCCCGGAGATGATCCGGGGCCTCTAACCCTGTCCCAGCCTTGGGGTCAACCCGTCAGCGGATCGCCGCCTTCAGCGCATCCACCAGATCGGTGCGCTCCCAGCTGAACCCGCCATCCGCCGTCGCCTCGCGCCCGAAATGGCCATAGGCCGAGGTGCGCGCATAGATCGGCTTGTTCAGGCCCAGCGTCTCGCGGATGCCGCGCGGTGTCAGGTCCATGCATTTTGCCACGGCCTGCTCGATGGCGGCGGCATCCACCGCGCCCGTGCCATGCGTATCCACATAGATCGAAAGCGGCTTCGCGACGCCGATCGCATAGGACACCTGCAAGGTGCAGCGATCGGCCAGCCCTGCGGCCACTACGTTCTTCGCCAGATAGCGCGCGGCATAGGCGGCAGACCGGTCAACCTTGGTCGGGTCCTTGCCCGAAAACGCGCCGCCGCCATGCGGGGCCGCGCCACCATAGGTATCCACGATGATCTTGCGGCCGGTCAGACCTGCATCGCCATCAGGGCCGCCGATCACGAACTTGCCCGTGGGGTTCACCCACCATTCCGTCTTGTCCGAAATCCAGCCATTCGGCAGGATCTCGCGGATATAGGGTTCCACGATCGCGCGGATGTCCCCCGAGGTCTGCGCCTCGTCCAGATGCTGGGTGGACAGCACGATCGACGTCACCTCGACCGGTTTGCCATCCTCATAACGCAGCGACAGCTGCGACTTGGCATCCGGGCCCAGCGTCGGCTCGGTGCCATTCTTGCGCACTTCGGCCAGTCGCCGCAGGATCGCGTGGGAATACTGGATCGGCGCCGGCATGAGCTCGGGCGTCTCGCGGCAGGCATAGCCGAACATGATGCCCTGATCGCCTGCCCCGTCCCGATCGACGCCCTGCGCGATATGGGCCGATTGCTCGTGCAGGAAGTTGTGCACCTTCAGCGTGTTCCAGTGGAACTTGTCCTGTTCGTATCCGATGTCCTTCACGCAATCGCGGACAATCCCTTCCACCCGCGCCAGCATGGCTCTGGTGGCCTCTTCTGTGGACAGACCGACTTCCCCACCCACAACAACCGTGTTGGTCGTGGCAAAGGTTTCGCAGGCGACACGGGCATTCGGCTCTTCCGACAGGAAGGCATCGAGGATCGCATCGGAAATGCGGTCGCACACCTTGTCGGGATGCCCCTCCGACACGGACTCGGAGGTAAACACATAGTTCTTACGGGTCATGGGAAGTGCTCCATTGGGTTATCCCCGCCACGCCAGGAAGCCGTTGTAGCGGTTAAGCAGCCTCCCTATCCCTCGCCCCTTCCGGCGTCAAGCGGATGTCCTGCGATGCGAAATCACGAGGCCGGTTCCCAGCACCAGAACAAGGATCAGGACCGGAGCATCGCCCCAATGCGCATAGGGCGTTGCGGGCAGCGCCCCCGGCAGTTGCGCATCCAGATAGCCCGGCGCGCCAAAAGGCAGGCTCTGCACGATCCGCCCCCGCGCGTCGATGACCGCTGTCACGCCGGTATTGGCCACCCGGATGAGGGGCAATCCCTGCTCCACCGCGCGCAACCGCGCCTGCGCCAGATGCTGAAAGGGGCCGGACCACGTGCCGAACCAGGCATCGTTGGTGATCTGAAGGATCCAGTCCGCCCGCTCGGGCGCGGCGCGCACGTCCTGGGGAAAGATCACCTCGTAGCAGATCAGGGGAAGCACCTTGCCCAGGCTGCCGCCCAGATTCAGCACGACCGGCCCCGGTCCGGGGGAATAGCCATTCCCCTGCTGCGCCGCAAAGGCCACCAGACCGAACCAATCGTAAAGCACGTCACCGAAGGGGATGTATTCGCCGAAAGGCACCAGATGGTGCTTGTCGTAGATCGCATCGATCCGCCCAGCGGGGCCGATGACGGCAAGGCTGTTCCAGTACTGCCAGCCCTCCACCCGTTGCACGCCCACCGCAACGGGGCTGCCCCTGCCCGCCTCGGCGATGCGGAGGGCCACCTCGGGATACTCCTCGATCAGGTAAGGCACCGCCGTCTCGGGCCAGATGGCCAGATCGGGGCGTGCGCCCGCTGCGGTAAAGGACAACTGCCTTTCAAAGAAGATGCGGGCCTGATCAGGATCCCATTTCAGCCCCTGCGCAGCATTAGGCTGCACCAGCCGCAGCGTCGCCGCACGGGGCGCCGGATCGGGCAAGGCTTCGCGCCACAGACCGAAACCGAAAGCCCCCGCCAGCAAGGCCAGCGCCGCGGCAGAGGGCAGCATCCGCCGCGCCGCCATCCCCGCCGCCACAAGAAGCGTGAACAACGTCAATCCCGCAGGCCCTGCCAACGCCGCCAGTTGCACCGGCGCATGCCCGATCCAGACATGGCCGATCATCGCCCAGGGAAACCCCGTCAGCACATGGCCACGCGCCAGTTCGGCCAGCGTGAGGGCAAGCACCAGGCCAGGCAGGGGATGCCGTCCCCGCGCAGCGAGGGCCGCGAGGGCCCAGAACAGGGCCAGCCCGAAGGCCAGAAGCACAACGGCAAAGGGGGCCATCCAGCCGTGGATTTCCGGCGCAATAAGAAAGGGCTCCACGATCCAGGCCAGGGCCGCCGCGAAATATCCCGCCCCGCCGAACCATGCAATCCAGCCGCGCCCCTGCGCGGCGCCCACCACCAGATGCAGGAACACCGCCAGTGCCGGCACCGCAAGCCACCAGAGCCCCAGTGGCGCCTGCCCGCTGGCGATGACCGCGCCACAAGAAAAGGCCCCGCCCGCCAGACGCAGGCCAGGCCAGGCCTGCCAGACATCTTGCAGGCGGCGGCGGATCACTCCGCCTCTACCTTTTCCTTCTGCGCCACCACTTCGGGAAGGCGTATCCGCACCCGCTTGATCCGGCGCGGATCGGCGTCGATCACCTCGAACTCGGCCCCGCTTTCATGCGGCACGACTTCGCCGCGCGCAGGCACACGGCCGGTGCGCAGAAAGACGATCCCACCCAGCGTGTCGATCTCTTCATCGTCCTCATCATGGCGCAGCTTCAAGCCGGTTGCGGCCTCGATTTCCTCCAACGGGGTGGCAGCCATGGCGACATAAACGCCGGGGCGTTCTTCCTTCCACAGCGCGCCTTCCTCTTCGTCATGCTCATCCTCGATCTCGCCGATCACGGTCTCGATCAGGTCTTCGATGGTGACAAGCCCGTCCACACCGCCGTATTCGTCGATCACAAGCGCCATATGCACGCGTTCCCGCTGCATCTTTTGCAGCAGAACCCCGATGGGCATGGAGGGCGGGGCATAAAGCACAGGGCGCAGCAACCGCTTCAGCGAGAACCGCCCCGATGCGCCGAAACCATGCTGGAGCGCCAGATCCTTCAGCAGGACAAGCCCCTGAGGCTGGTCCAGCGTGCCCTTGTAAACCGGCACGCGGCTGAAGCCGTGTTCGCGGAACACCTCGACCAGATCATCCTTGCCGATGTCCAGCGGCACCGCAACGATCTCCACTTTCGGAACGGCCACATCATCGACCCGCAACCTGCGCAGGTTGCCGATCCCCGGCAAGCCGCCGCCAGAGGGGCTTGCGGCAGCATGTGCCATGGCTGCATCGCCGCCACTTTGGGTCGAGGGTTCATTCGAAGGGGAAAGGGCGCTCAAGAGCCGCCCGAAAAAGCCGCGCTGAGCGCGTTCTGGTCCGTCATCCTGGGTCGATCCCTGCGCGCCTTGCGCTGCATTAGACCCGTCGCCGCTACTGCCCATCTGTCCTTCATCCAAAAGGCCCCGTCACGCGGGGCGCGCCAAATATGGGTTCGGCAGGGAGAGCTTTGCAAGTATCTCCACCTCGAACCCTTCCATCAGTTCCGCATCTGCGTCTTCGATGTGATCATAGCCCAGGCAATGCAACAGTCCATGAACGATCAGATGGGTCACATGATCCGCCATCGGCTTGCCCTGGTCTTCCGCCTCGCGCGCGCAGGTCTCCCAGGCGATGGCCATGTCGCCCAGTTCCACCGGATCGTCCGGGTCGCCCGCCTGCGGCCGTTGAGGCGCCTGGCCCGGCACCTCTGCCCCACGCTCCTCCGACGGCCAGGACAGCACATTCGTGGGCTGCGGCTTGCCCCGGAAATCGGCGTTCAGCACTGCGATTCGGGCATCGTCACAGCCGAGCAGGACAATCGAAAACCCCTGCGATCCAAGGCCCAAATGCGCCATCGCTGCCCGACAGGCACGTTCGGCAAGCGGTTCCAGACCGAATGCCTCCCAGCGGTCATCCTCGATCACGACGTCAACCAGCGGTTCCATGCGCCGCCCTTTAGACGGGGCCGGGCAAAAGCGCAAACCCTGCCCTGTCTTCTCTGTGAAAATATCCCTGGGGTCCGGGGGCAGCGCCCCCGGCGTTGGGTGCAGCGCGCGGCGTCAGGATCGGGCCGCGCGCCGGGGCTGGCTCAGGCCTGCGGGGTTTCATCCGCCTCATAGGCCTCGATGATGCGGGCCACCAGCGGGTGACGCACCACATCCTTGGCGGTGAAATAGTTGAAGGACACGCCCTTCACCCCTTTCAGGATGCGCTCCGCATCCTGCAGCCCGCTCGGCACGCCGCGCGGCAGGTCCACCTGCGTGCGGTCGCCGGTGATGACCATGCGGCTGCCCTCGCCCAGACGCGTGAGGAACATCTTCATCTGCATGGTCGTGGCATTCTGCGCCTCGTCCAGCACGACAAAGGCGTTCGACAGCGTCCGCCCTCGCATGAAGGCCAAGGGCGCAATTTCGATCCGCTTTTCTTCGATCAGCTTCTGCACCTGCTTCTGCGGCAGGAAATCGTTCAGCGCATCGTAAAGCGGCTGCATGTAGGGATCGACCTTTTCCTTCATGTCTCCGGGCAGGAAGCCAAGCCGTTCGCCCGCTTCCACCGCAGGACGCGACAGGATGATCTTCTCCACCGCGCCCGAGATGAACATGGTCACGCCCACAGCCACCGCCAGATAGGTCTTGCCCGTTCCGGCCGGGCCGATGCCGAAGCCCAGTTCGTTCTGGAACAGGTTCGCGACATAGGCCTTCTGCGCCTCGGTCCGCGGCTCTATGGGTTTCTTGCGGGTGCGAAGTTCCACGCCGCCCCCGGCAAACATCTCGATCTGCTCGCCATCGCCAAGCGCCCGGTCGGGCATCGGGCGGCCCATGCGCATGGCGCCGTCGATATCGCCCGCTGCCACGCCGCGCCCGGATTCGAGCCTTGCATACAGCGATCTCAGCACACCGGCCGCCTGATCCCTTGCACCTTTTTCCCCGATCACGGCCAGCCTGTTGCCGCGTCGCAGGATATGCACCCCGATCTGGTGTTCGATCTGCGCCAGGTTGCGGTCAAACTCGCCGCACAGGTCGATCAGCAATCGGTTATCGGGAAATTCGAGCAGCGTTTCCACAACGTCCTCGGAACGGGTCGGGGGGGTCAGCGCGCTGATGCCCAAGGAGGTCTCCTTCTTTAGGGGCTTCGCCAATATCTTGATGATGTGCCGCGTTTGGCCACAAGGCAAGCACCATTCAAGGTCGTCAGGTAAGTCTGCCCAAGGATTGTGCAAGAACCGTGACAACCCCGCCAGATCACAGTGCGGAACAAAAGAGAAAGGCCGCACCAATGGTGCGGCCCTGGTGATCCCTGCCTGCCGCGATCAGCGCGGCACCCAATCGCGCACCGCCGCTGACGACGTCTGGTAATTCCCGATAACCGTTCCGGGCGGAAAGCGGTTGTTGCAGATGGGCAGACCGGAGACAGGGTCATAGCGCGGGCTGGAATAGCCCTCGAACCCGTCATCCATGATCCAGTTCTGACAGCCATCCGGATCGTATGCGATTGCCGCCTCGCGATTCCGGAGCGGCTTGCTGTCGATCGGCCCCCCATCCGCGCCCCGCGCGATCACGTTGTTCGGGCCTGTATAGGGCGTCACGGCGCAGGCCGACAGGGAAAGGCCCAGGGTGGCGATCAGCCCCACGGGGGCAACACATTTGCGAAACATACCAAAATCCACGATCACCGCCCCCAAGTGTAGCAGACGACTTCGACACGGCGGTTCTGCTGCATCCCTTCCGCCGTCGCATTGCTGGCGCGGGGTTGCCGCTCGCCAAAGCCAAGTTCCCGTTCGACCGGCGCCCCGACCGACCGGGCAACATCCCCCACGGCAGCGGCACGCCGCTGCGAAAGACGCATGTTGTATTCATCGGAAGCGCGGCTGTCGGTATGCCCGTAGATGGCATAGCCGAAGGCGCCCGCGGACCTGAAGAACTGCTGCAACCGCGCCTTGCCATGCGGCGTCAGTTTCGCGCTGTCGGTGGCGAACAGGGTGTCGGTATTCTCGACAAGGCAAAGGTTGGTCTTCAGACATACCGGCTTGCCCGTCTTGGGATCTCGACGCGGCACCATATAGCCTTCGACCCCGCCATCCGCCCACCAATGCATGCAGCCATCGGCGTCGATCCACGCACCCCATTCGATGCGTCCCTTCACTTCAGGTTGGGTCTGGGCAAAACTGTCTGACGGCGCACCAGCAGCAACCAACAGACAAAGCGCGCCTAGCAGCGCGCGCATCGAGTATCGAACCAAGCCGAAGCCCTCCTCGTTAACAAATCACCACATACAGATACTCAAGGGCAGGATTGCCGCCGCTTGCCCCACAAGGCAAGGGGAATCATCAACTTTTGTCACCTGGCCTTGATAGGGACATGGCCGCGAAGGCCCCAATGCGCCAAAAATGCGTGGATTGTTTCCGCAGACGGAACGCCGCGCGCGACCGCGTGCAATCCCGGCCCGAGTCAGACCCGCGCGCCGGCCAGCGAGTTCGGCGCCGATGCCGTGATCCGCACCCGCACGAGATCACCGACACGGGCATCCGGATCGGTAACATGCACCGCGTGCAGATGATCGGATTTGCCCACCATCTGCCCCGGCAGGCGACCTGCCTTTTCATAAAGCACGCCAACCTCGCGCCCGACCATCGCCTCCTGCGACGCGCGCTGCTGGGCGGTGATCAGCGCCTGCAATTCCTGCAACCTTGCATCCGCCATCTCTGCCGCCACGGGCGCCTTCTCCGCCGCAGGCGTGCCGGGCCGGGCCGAATACTTGAAGCTGAACGAGGCCCCGAAGCCGACCGTGCGGATCAGGTCCATGGTATCGGCAAAGTCCTGATCCGTTTCACCGGGAAAGCCCACGATGAAATCGGAACTGAGCAGGATGTCGGACCGCGCCCCACGGATTCGCTCGATCAGCCGGAAATACTGATCCCGCGTATGCTTGCGGTTCATCGCCTTCAGGATGCGGTCGCTGCCCGATTGCACGGGAAGGTGCAGATAGGGCATGAGCTTCGGCTCATCCCCATGTGCGGCGATCAGGTCATCTTCCATGTCATTCGGATGGCTGGTGGTGTAGCGGATGCGCTCCAGCCCGTCGATGCGCGCCAGTTCCCGCACCAGCCGCGCAAGACCCCAGGCTCCGCCGTCACCCTCGCCGTGATAGGCGTTCACGTTCTGGCCCAGAAGCGTGATCTCCTTCACGCCCCGCTCTACCAGCGCCCGTGCCTCGCCCAGAAGGCGCGCGACGGGGCGGCTTACCTCGGCGCCGCGGGTGTAGGGCACCACGCAAAAGGCGCAGAACTTGTCGCAGCCTTCCTGCACCGTCAGAAAGGCCGATGGCCCGCGCAGCAGTTTGCGTTCGGGCAGGTGGTCGAACTTGTCCTCGGCCGGAAACTCGGTGTCCACCGCCTTCCGCCCCTTGGCCAGCTCGCCCATCATCCCCGGCAGGCGATGATAGCTTTGCGGCCCGACCACCAGATCGACCAGCGGCATCCTCCGCAATATCTCGTCGCCCTCGGCCTGTGCCACACAGCCTGCCACGCCGATCTTCAGATCGGGTTTCGCCGTCTTCAACGGGCGCAGTCGGCCCAGATCGGAGTAGAGCTTTTCCGATGCCTTTTCGCGGATATGGCAGGTGTTCAGCAGGACCATGTCCGCCTCTTCCGCCACCTCGGTCGTGACATAGCCTTCGGCGCCCAGCGCCTCGGCCATGCGCTCGCTGTCATAGACGTTCATCTGACAGCCGTAGGTCTTGATGAAAAGCTTCTTCGGTTCCGCCATGGCGCACCCCTGTTCCGCAGCCCGCCCCATACACGCAAACGCCGCCCGTCTGCAATCATCCGGCAATTTCGTGATCGCGGTTGTGCGCGGGGGCTTGCATTGCCGCAGCCCATGTCGGACCTTGCGGACAAAGCGGCACCGGCCAGGATCGGGGCGCGGGCGTAAGGGTTCGGACTGGGGCAGGTCCATGCAACATGACGGTGTGTCATCCTATATCAGCGCGGCGGCGACCACGCCGCCCAAGGGACCCATGGCCATCGTCATGGCCGAGGATGTGGTCGAGGTGGACACGACCCTGCGCCATCACCTTCAGGCAGGTTTCCGCGATGTGCTTCTCCTTGCCCCGGATGCCATCCCCACGCCCAAGGGGCTGGAGGAGAAGGTCCATCGCATCATCCACGATGTTCATGCCGAAAACACGCTGATGGCGGCGGTCAACCCGCTGATCGACGCCTTTCCGGGATTGTGGATGTATTACTGCTACAACGCCGAATACCTGTTCTACCCGTTCTGCGAAACGCGCACCGTGCGTGACCTTCTGGCCTTCCATGCCGAAGAACGGCGTGACGCGATGCTGACCTATGTGATCGACCTTTACGCCGGCGATCTGGACCGCTTTCCTGGCGCGGTCAGCCTTGAGAACGCCCATCTCGACCGGTCCGGCTATTATGCCCTGGCCCGGCAGGACCCGGACAACCACTGGCACCCGAAGGAACGGCAACTGGATTTCTTTGGCGGCCTGCGCTGGCGGTTCGAGGAACACGTTCCCCAGAACCGCCGCAAGATCGACCGTATCTCGCTGTTCAAGGCGAAGAAGGGGCTGACGCTGCGGCCCGACTTCACCTTCACGGACGAGGAATACAACACCTATGCCTGCCCCTGGCACAACAACCTGACGGCCACGGTCTGTTCCTTCCGCACGGCCAAGGCCTTGAAAGCCAATCCCGGTTCGAAATGGGACATCAAGACCTTCCAGTGGCACAATTCGACCGGGTTCCAGTGGCATTCGCAGCAACTGATGGACCTTGGCCTGATGGAGCCGGGGCAGTGGTTCTGACCGCTACCAGCGCAGCAACCGGCCGCCTGCGAGCGCACCAAGACCTGTGACAAGCAGCACCGCCGCCCCATACCAGGTGACATAGAAGACCGGGTTGTCCTTGGTGCAGAACAGCGAATAGCCCGCCGCAATCCCGCAGCCCACGGCAAGGCCTGCCAATGCGCCCGCCCGGACGGGCGCGGTGCTGGCGCCACGGTGCAACAGGGCCAGGAACAGCCCCAGGGGCAGCAGCGACAGAAGCAGGATGAACCCCAGGCACTCCACAACGGCCCAGACCATCCACTCCGCAAAACGCAACGGGGGCGGCAGAACGGCAAAGGCCCAGACCCACAGACCCGCCGCCGCGACCAGCGGCAACAGCATGAAACCCCAGCGCAAGGCCTCTGCCCCGGGGCGCGCCTGCCGCAAAGCGACCGGAAAGACCAGCGCGCAAAGGACAAGCGGGAGCAGCGTCTTGGCTATGACTTCCGGGCGTTGCAGCGCCAGCGCGAGGCCGCCGCGCACCCCGATCAAGGCGAGGAACAGCCCCACCGCCACCGCCATCACAGCCAGCACCAGAATGGCAATCCGCAGAGGGCGCAAGGGGGCGGGGGGCGCGCTGTCTGCCGCAAGAATTCCGATCAGGTCATCCGTCTTCATCTGCCCGTTCCCTTTGCAAGCCGCGCCATCCGTTGGATCGCCCGATGCAGGGCCACCCGCACCGCCCCTTCCGTCATGTCCAGCCGCGCCCCGACCTCGGCCGTGCTTTGCCCGTCCAGACTGATCGCTCGCACGATGGCCGCCGACCGGGCATCAAGCTGGCCGATCAGATGCGCGCTGTCGCGTGCGGCCAGCGTGTCGGGCACGGCCTCTGCCTCCAGCACATCGACGAAATCGTCGATGGGCAGGTGCACCGATCCGCCGCGCCGCCGGAACGCATCCACCACCTTGTGCCGCGTCACCGCATAGAGCCACGGCAGCAAGGGGGCCGTCTGGTCCCAGGTGTGGCGTTTGGTGTGAATGGCGATCAGCACCTCTTGCACCACATCCTCCTGTCCTGCCGCGCCCAGATCGCGGCCACGCGCCCGGACGATCCCGCGCAGCACGGGCGTGACAAGACCGAGGAAGTGGGCATAGGCGCGCCCGTCCCCATCCATCGCCGCCCGCAGCAGCGCCGACCATTCGGCTTCGCGGTTCATCATTCCATATGTCCCTTCGTACCGCCGCCTTGGATTGTTACAGGCGCGCCCCGAATTTCTGCCGGAAATGTTTCAGCAACACGAAGTTTTCGCATCGCCCGCGCCTTTTGGAACACCGCCGCGTGATCGCGCGTAACGCCCCCGCCACCCGCCGCGAATGGACGCATCGAGGACCCAAGCGGTCCCTCACCGGACCGATGTCCGATCCAAGCGAAACCCAAGTCCAACGACGGAGCAACCGATGACCATGTTCGACAAGACCCTCACCCTGACCGCCACGCTGGCCGCCGCGCTGACCATGGCCGCCGCCACCGCCCATGCGCAGGACGATATGGAGAAATGCTATGGCGTGGCGCTGGCGGGCCAAAATGACTGCGCCGCAGGCCCCGGCACCACCTGCGCGGGCACCTCGACCACCGATTATCAGGGCAACGCCTGGAAACTGGTTCCCGCAGGCACCTGCGTGACGATGGAAACCCCGAACGGCATGGGGTCGCTGGAACCCATCGAGTCCTGATCATTTGCGCCGGGGCGGCACCTGTCCGCCCCGGCCTGCCCGTCCCGAACCAAGGTTTCCGACATGCGGCTTCCCGCTTCCCCCGGCCTGGGCTTCAAGCCCGAACATTTCACCGCCATCCGCGAGGCGCGGCCTGCGGTCGGCTTCTTCGAGGTGCATGCCGAAAACTACATGGGCGCGGGCGGGCCGCCACATCGGCAACTGGCCGCGTTGCGGCAGGATTATGCGCTGTCGCTGCATGGCGTGGGCCTGTCGATCGGCGGGCCAGACCGCCCCGACCCCGCCCATCTGCGCCGCCTGCGCGATCTCATCACGCGCTATGAACCGGCCAGCTTTTCCGAACATCTGGCCTGGTCCGGCCATGGCGGCGATTATCTGAACGACCTGCTGCCGCTGCCCTATACGGATGAAACCCTTCAGCTTGTCTGCGACCATGTGGATGAGGTTCAGACCGCCCTTGGGTGCAGAATTCTTCTTGAAAATCCGTCAACTTACGTTCTCTTCACCCAATCCACGATGACCGAGACCGAGTTTCTCGCGCAGATCACACGCCGCACCGGTTGCGGGCTGCTTCTGGATGTGAACAACGTCTTTGTCTCCTGCACCAACCACCGCAGCGACCCCGACGCCTGGCTTGCCGCGATCCCGATGGAGGCGGTGGGAGAGGTGCATCTGGGTGGCCATGCGCAGGAAGACCTGCCCTCCGGCCCGCTGCTGATTGACGATCACGGCAGCCCGGTCGCGGATCCGGTCTGGGCGCTGTACGAGGCGGTGATTGCCAAGGCGGGGGCCCTGCCCACGCTGATCGAATGGGACAATGATGTTCCCGCCTTTCCCGTCCTGCTGGCCGAGGCAGACCGTGCCGCGCAGATCCTGCGCAAGGATCGGGCCGCATGACACGCCATGCGGAATTCACCCAGGCCTTCCGGGCCGCCCTGTTCGATGGCAGCCTGCCTCCGGGCGTGACGGCCCCTGATCCGGATGAGGTGGCGCGGCGCTTTGCCGTCTATCGCAACAACGTGGCGCACAGCCTGACACGGGCGCTGGCGCGGCGGTTTCCCGTGGTGGAGCGACTGGTGGGTGAGGCGTTCTTTACCGCCACGGCGCGCCTGTATCTTGAGGTGGAGCCGCCAGCATCACCCCAGATTTTCCTTTGGGGAGAGGGGTTTGCGCGGTTTCTGGCAGGCTTCTCTCCAGCACGGTCCTTGCCCTATCTGCCGGATGTAGCGCGGCTGGAATGGCGGCGGGGGTTGGCCTATCACGCCGCCGATGCCGCACCGGTCAGCCCGGCCGATCTGGGCCGGGCGGCGGCGGAGCCTGCGCAGTTCGCGCTGGTGCTGCATCCGTCGATCAGCCTTTTACGGTCACGCCATGCGGTTGTGACGATCTGGCAGGCGAACCAGCCGGGCCAGAGGCCGACCGGCCCCTTGCGGGCCGACCGGGCCGAGAATGCGCTGGTCCTGCGCGACCGGGCGGATCAGGTGCCCGTGCTGGCACTTTCAGAGGGGGAGGCAGGGTTTCAGTCCGCGCTGCTGCGCGGCGAAACCCTGCTTGCCGCGGGAGCCCGCGCCGAAGGCGAGGATCCCGCGCGCCTTCTGGCGCTTTTGGTGCAGGCAGGGGCGATCATCGGGATCGAGGAAAAGGGATAGATCATGGCGACGGCAACCGCGATGCTGCATAAAATCAACAGCAAATTCAAACGTTTACCTTGGGACGTGGCGGCGCTTGCGCTGCGTGTCTTTCCAGCGGCGGTGTTCTTTTCGTCGGGCCGGACCAAGGTGGATGGCTGGAAGATTGCCGACAGCACGTGGTTCCTGTTCAAGCACGAATATGCCCTGCCGCTGATCCCGCCCGACCTTGCTGCCATCGGGGCGACGGTGGCGGAACATGTGCTGCCAGTGCTTCTGGTTCTGGGGCTGTGCACGCGGCTTTCAGCGCTGGGGTTGCTGGCGATGACGGCGGTGATCCAGGTTTTCGTTTACCCCGAGGCATGGCAGACGCATGGGCTCTGGGCGGCGTGTTTCCTTGCGCTGATCTGTGCGGGGCCGGGGCGGGTGTCGCTGGATCGGTGGCTGGGGCTTGACCGTTAAACCCTTGCGGACGCTGGGTTAATCCATCCGGATCTGCGTTTTCGGCTGTGCAGTATCCTGTGCAGCAATCCAGTGCAGCACGGCGTGCATACGCGCGGCCCGTTTTCTTGCCGTTAAGGTTAACGCAATGGACGCAAGCGGGGTGAGCGGGTTGTGCGGGACTTGCGCCGTTGAGGGACGAGCCGTCAGGGTCAGGGGTTTGCAGGTGGCTTGCGTGAGGTGTGGACCAACAGTGGAGACGGGCGCCGGGTGCCGAGGCACGCACGGGGTCGGACACATGCGAAAAAGGGGGGGCCAATGCCCCCCTGCCCCCCCGGTTTCCCGGCAATCTGCCGTCAGGCGATCACGTGTTCCGGCACCTTGGCCCCGGTCATGAAGGCCACCGCATCGGACATGGTGTATTCCTTGGGGTCGATCACGCAGAGCCGCTTGCCGAGGCGGTGAATGTGGATGCGATCGGCCACCTCGAACACATGCGGCATGTTGTGGCTGATCAGGATGATCGGCAGCCCCCGCTTTTTCACGTCCTGGATCAGTTCCAGCACACGGCGGCTTTCCTTCACCCCCAGCGCGGCGGTGGGTTCGTCCATGATCACCACCTTGGAGCCAAACGCAGCCGCCCGTGCCACGGCCACACCCTGCCGCTGACCGCCCGACAGGGTTTCCACCGCCTGCCCGATGTTCTGGATCGTCATCAGGCCCAGTTCCGTCAGCTTGTCGCGGGCGACCTTTTCCATCGCGCGGCGATCCAGCATCCGGAACATTGACCCCATTATCCCCGGTTTGCGAATCTCGCGCCCCATAAACATGTTGTCGGCGATGGACAGGGCGGGGGAGAGGGCGAGGTTCTGATACACCGTCTCGATCCCGGCATTGCGGGCCTGCATCGGGTTGGTGAAATGCACGGGTTGGCCTTCCAGTCGGATCTCACCCTCATCCGGGACCACGGCGCCGCAGAGCGCCTTGATCAGCGTGGATTTCCCCGCCCCGTTGTCGCCGATGACGGCGAGGATTTCGCCGGGGTAGAGGTCGAAGTCGCAATTGTCGAGCGCGGTGACCTTGCCATACCGCTTGGTCAAGTTGCGCGCCGTCAGAATGGGGTCTGCCATGTCCTGTTCCTCCCTCAGCCCGAAACCTTGCGGATCCACTGGTCAATGGCGACCGCGCCGATGATCAGGATACCCGTGAGCAGCACTTTCCATTGCGGATCGGCCCCCAGCATGTTCAGCCCCATGCTCATCACGCCCACGATCAGCGTGCCGAACAGCACGCCAAGGATGGACCCGCGCCCGCCAAAGAGCGAGATGCCCCCGATCACGGCTGCGGTGATGGCCTGAAGGTTGAAGTCCGTGACAACGGTGGACGGCGAGATGGACCCGTTCCGCCCTATGGAGACCCAGGCTGCCAGCCCCGCGATAAGGCCCGCCAGCGTATAGGTTTTCAACAGCACCTGATTGGTACGGATACCGGCCAGATCGGCGGCATCGGGATCATCGCCCACGGCATAGATGTGGCGGCCGAAGGCGGTGTAGTTGAGCATGTACCACAGCCCGACATAGAGAACGAGCATGGCCACCACGCCCAGAGTGACGACGGCGGGGCCGACCCGGAAGCTGATGCCGAAGATATGCAGCCAGGGGGTCATGGCGGTCAGGTCCGCCTCGCGTAAGGTGGCATTCTGTGAATAGATCAGACAGATCGCCATGATGATGTTCCAGGTGCCCAGCGTCACGATGAAGGGCGGCAGTTTCAGGCGCGACACGAGATAGCCGTTCAGCGCGCCGCCCCCGCCTGCGACAAGGAACCCTGCCAGAATGGCGACCATGGCCGGCATTTCATAGGCAAGGACGAAATTGCCCATGATGACGAAGGCAAAGACCATCAGCACGCCGATCGACAGGTCGATCCCTGCCGTCAGCACCACCAGCGTCTGCCCGGCGGCAAGAATGCCCACCACGGCGACCTGCTGCATGATGAGTGTGAGCGTGTAGGCGGAAAAGAACCGCTCGCCCCGTGCAATGCCGAAGATGACGATCAGCGCCAGTAGCACGATCATCGGCACGGCGGCGGGGTTCGAATGCAGGAAATGCTGCAATTTCCGAAGGCCGCTCTTCTGTTCCTCGAACTGGGCGACGGTTGTCGCGCTTTGCCCGAGCACCTTTTCGAATTCCTGTGGCTGGCTCATCAGTTCCCCCTCACGCCGCCCGACGGGCGTTGCCTAGACGAAGGGCGGCCCTGATCGAGAGCCGCCCCTGTTTTCTCCCTTGCGGGATGGTGCGGGGGGATGTGCCCCCCGCGCAAGTGTTTTCAGATCAGCCCCAGCAGAGCGCGGTGCCTTCGGCGGTGTCGATCGAGGGCACGCCTTCGGCGGGCTTGTCCGTCACCAGGTTCACGCCGGTGTCGAAGAAGGACTTGCCCGGGGTCGGTTCCGGCTTCACGCCGTTGTCGGCCCAGTTCTTGATCGCTTCCACGCCGAGCGCGGCCATCATCAGCGGGTATTGCTGCGAGGTGGCACCGATCACGCCATCCTTGACCGAGGCCACGCCCGGGCAGCCGCCATCGACCGACACGATCAGCACGTCGTTTTCCTTGCCCACGGCTTTCAGCGCCTGATAGGCGCCCACGGCGGCGGGTTCGTTGATCGTGTGGATCACGTTGATGTCGGGGTCGCGCTGAAGCAGGTTTTCCATCGCCTTGCGGCCGCCTTCTTCGTTGCCGTTGGTCACGTCATGGCCAACGATGCGCGGATCATCCTCGTCGCCGATGTCGTTGGGGTCTTTCACGTCGATGCCGAAGCCCATCATGAAGCCCTGGTTGCGCAGCACGTCCACGGTGGGTTCCGACGGGGTCAGGTTCAGGAAGCCGATCTTGGCATTGGCGGCCTCATCCCCCAGGGTCGCGGCGGCCCAGGCGCCGATCAGCTTGCCGGCTTCCAGGTTGTCGGTCGCGAAGGTCGCGTCGGCGGCATCGGCCGGATCAAGCGGCGTGTCCAGCGCGATGACAACCATGCCGGCCGCCTGCGCTTTTTTCACCGCATCCACGATGGCCTTGGTGTCGGAGGCCGCGATCAGGATGCCCTTGGCGCCATCGGCGATGCAGCTTTCGATGGCGGCGACCTGGCTGTCATGGTCCCCGTCAACCTTGCCGGCATAGGATTTCAGCGACACGCCCAGCTCGGCGGCCTTGGCTTCGGCGCCTTCCTTCATCTTGACGAAGAAGGGGTTGGTGTCGGTCTTGGTGATCAGGCAGGCGGCAACGTCCTGCGCGAAGGCCGGCGCCGACGAAAGCAGCGCAACGGTGGCAGCCCCGGCAAGGGCCTTTGCTTTGAATTTCATTGATTTTCCTCCCAAGAAAATCCGGGGGTGCGCCCCCGTCATGTGATATGCCGTGAGGAGTGATCCCCTTGCGACGAGGGACAAGAAAACCGATTCCCGACGCTGCGTCAAGATAATTAAATCACTCTGAATTATTATTGACAGGCCGCCGATTCCGCGCGCATCCTTGCCTCAAAACCGGGCAGAATGGCCCGGAGCGGGAGGAGACGTGCGACCTTTGGCCGAGACGATGCCGGATCGTCCGGCCCCCGAAGCCGGTGGCTTTCGGGGGTCCAACCAATCTGGCATGCGCGCCCATAATGAACGGCTGGTGCTGTCGATCCTGCGGCAGCAGGGGGCGCTGGCGAAATCCGATCTGGCGCGGATGACGGGGCTGTCAGTGCAGACGGTTTCCGTGATCATGCGCAGTCTGGAACAGGACGGGCTTCTGCTGCGAGGCGAGCCGATCCGGGGCCGGATCGGGCAGCCTTCGGTGCCGATGTCGCTGGATGCGGAGGGGGCGTTCTTTCTGGGGCTGAAGATCGGGCGGCGGTCGGCAGACCTGATGCTGGTGGATTTTCTGGGGCAGGTGCGGGCCACGCGGCGGCGGGTCTATCGCTATCCGACGCCCGATATCGTGGTGGCCTTCGTGACCGAGGCGCTGCCTGCGGTGCTGGCGTCGCTGCCGCCCGCGCAGCGCGACCGGGTGGGGGGCATGGGGATCGCCATGCCGTTCCAGTTGTGGAACTGGGTGCATTATCTGGGCGCGCCCCAGGTCGAGATGGACAGTTGGCGCAACCGCGACATCACGGCGGAGATTTCGGTCATCGCCGGGATGCCGGTGCATGTGCAAAACGACGCCACCGCCGCCTGCGGTGCGGAACTGGTGTTCGGGACGGGGGAAAAGCCGAAGGATTTCCTGTATTTCTACTTTGGCACCTTCATCGGCGGCGGGCTGGTGTTGAACGGCAAGCTGTTCACGGGCCGCACGGGCAATGCGGGCGGCGTCGGCCCGATGCCGGTACCGGGGCCGGATGGCACCTTGCAGCGGTTGTTCGACGTGGCCTCCATGTCGCGGCTGGCCGAGCGGATGGAGGCGGCGGGGGAAAGCGCCGATCATCTGTGGGAACAGCATCTGGAATGGCGCGTGTCGCCGGGGATTCTGGACGGCTGGATCCAGCACGCGGCGGAAGGGCTGGCCTATGCCACGCTGTCGGCGGCGGCGCTGGTGGAACTGGAGGCGGTGATGATCGACGGCTGGATGCCCACGGACATCAGGGCCGAAATCACGCGCCGCACCCATGCCGCGCTGCATCGGCTGGACCTGTCAGGGGTGGAGCCGCCGCAGGTGCGCGAGGGCACGGTGGGGGCCGAGGCGCGGGCTCTGGGTGCCGCCGCCATCCCGCTGGCGCAACGCTATCTGATCGACCCGGCCACGGCGCAGGGTTGACCCTGCGCCCGCCCCCGCCCAAGCCCCGCCCAAGCCCTGTGCAAGCGCGGCAAAAGCGCCCCGGACGCGGAAATTTCGCGCGGCATTCTCTTGATCTGATCGAACATTTTGCCCAGATGGGGGTGGTCCGCGCCAGAGACAGACTAATCTTTGCGCGGCTCCGGTCGAAAAGGAGAGTGCGTCGAGGTTTCCGGCGCTGAGGGAGTGAATTCAAAGTATGACCCTTGCGCTGATTGCCGCCCTGCCTTTCCTCGGCGCCCTTTTGCCGGGCCTGTTGATCCGTGCCGGGCGCGGTGCCTGTGCCTCTGTCACCGGATCGGTGACATTGCTGGCGCTGATCCTTCTGGCGATGCAGGCCCCCGCCGTGCTGCGGGGCGAGGTGGTGCAGACCCGCATCGAATGGCTGCCCTCGCTTGGCCTGAACGCCAATTTCATGCTGGACGGGCTGGGGCTGCTGTTTGCGGGCCTGATCCTTGGCATCGGCCTGCTCATCATCCTTTATGCGCGCTTCTATCTGGCGAAATCCGATCCGATGGGGGTGTTCTACACCTATCTGATGCTGTTCCAGGGCGCGATGGTGGGCATCGTCCTTTCGGACAACATATTGCTTTTGCTGATCTTCTGGGAGTTGACCTCGCTTTCCTCCTTCCTGCTGATCGGCTATTGGAAACACCTGCCCGAAGGCCGCCAAGGCGCGCGGATGGCGCTGGCGGTAACAGGCGGCGGCGGCCTTGCGATGATCGCGGGGATGCTGATTCTGGGTGGCATCGCGGGCAGCTATGACCTGTCGGTGATCCTGACGCAGAAAGAGGCGATCCAAGGATCCGACTGGTATCTGCCCGCGCTGATCCTGATCCTGCTGGGATGTTTCACTAAATCGGCGCAATTCCCGTTCCATTTCTGGCTGCCGCACGCCATGGCCGCGCCGACGCCCGTGTCGGCCTATCTGCATTCGGCCACGATGGTGAAGGCGGGCATCTTCCTGATGGCGCGGATGTGGCCCGTGCTGGCGGGGACGCCGGAATGGTTCTGGATCGTCACCACGGCGGGGCTGATCACCATGGTGCTGGGGGCGAAGATCGCCTTCTTCAAGGATGACCTGAAGGCGCTTCTGGCCTTTTCCACGGTCAGCCATCTGGGCCTGATCACCATGCTTCTGGGGCTGGGCACGGCCAAGGCGGCGACCGTGGCGGTGTTCCACATCATCAACCATGCGACGTTCAAGGCCGCGCTGTTCATGAGCGCCGGGATCGTGGACCATGAGGCGCATACCCGCGACCTGAAGCGTCTGGGGGGCCTGCGCCACCTGATGCCGGTGACATTCACCATCGCAGGCATCGCGGCGCTGTCGATGGCGGGGATCCCGCCCTTCAACGGGTTCCTGTCCAAGGAAATGATGCTGGAAGAGGCCGCGCATACCGCGCTTGGGCCGGCATGGCTGTTGCCGGTGCTGGCGACGGTGGGGGCGCTGTTCTCGGTCGCCTACAGTTTTCGCTTCCTGTCGCATGCCTTCCTTGGGCCAAAGCGCGACGATTATCCCCATACGCCGCATGATCCGGGTTTTGGCCTTTGGGCGGCGCCTGCCTTTCTGACGGTGCTGGTGGTGCTGATCGGACTGGTTCCCATGACATCCGCCGCGTGGCTGGTGGATGTGGCGGCAGGGGCCGTGACGGGCGCGCCGGTCGAGGTGGAGATCAAGCACTGGCACGGGCTTTACTCCCCCGCGCTGTGGATGTCGCTGGCCGCCGTGGGCGGCGGCCTGGCGATGCTGGGGGCCTTCGGGCCGCTGCGGGCGCTGTGGGACGGCACGCCGCGCCCCGAGGCGAAGGCGATTTTCGACGCGGTGATCGAGCCGCTGGCGGCCCTGGCCCGCGCGGTGACGCAGGCCCTGCATAACGGATCGCTGACCCGCGCCATCGCCATCGGCACGGTGGCCATCACGGCGGCGGCGCTCTGGGCCTATGGCGGGGGGATGCATGCCCCGGGCACGCGGGAGATGCTACCCGTCACCCCGGTTGCGGCCATTGCCTGGGGGCTGTTGATGGCGGCCTGCATCGCGGTGGTGTTCGTTCATCGCAACCGGCTTTTGCTGCTGGTGTTCCTCAGCATCGTGGGGCTGATCGTATCGCTTGGTTTCGCCTGGCTTTCGGCACCTGACCTTGCGCTGACGCAGATCACGGTCGAGGTCGTAACGATCGTCTTCATGCTGCTGGCGCTGAACTTCCTGCCCAAGGAAACCCCGCGCGAAAGCAATGCGCTGCGGCGCGGGCGGGATGGGGTGATCGCCGTTGCGACGGGTCTTGGCGTGGCGGGCCTGTCCTATGCGCTGATGATGCGGGACTTCGCCTTCCCGTCGATCTCGGCCTATCACCTTGCGCAGTCGAAGCCGGGGGCGGGCGGGACCAATGCGGTGAACACCATCCTCGTGGATTTCCGCGGATATGATACCTTTGGCGAGATCATCGTGCTGGGGATTGCCGCGCTTCTGATCTATGCGCTGGTCGAGACGCTGCTGAAGCCCGGCACACCGAATGATCGTCTGCTGGCGATGCCCGTGCGCGCCGATATGGCGGGCGACCGCCATCCCCTGCTGATGGTGATGGCGACGCGCTTCATGCTGCCGGTGGCCATGATGATCGGCACCTATCTGTTCCTGCGCGGCCACAACCTGCCGGGGGGCGGGTTCATCGCGGGGCTGGTCTTCGCCATCGCCACGGTGATGCAATACATGGCGTCCGGTCTGGGCTGGTCGGAGGCACGGCAACGGATCGAGTTCCACACGATGATCGGGGCCGGTGTGATCATCGCGGCGGGGGCGGGTGTCGGGTCCTGGCTGTTCGGGGCGAATTTCCTGTCGTCGAGCTATACTTACGTGAACATCTGGCCGCTTGAGGAATTCGAGCTGGCCACCGCTGCGATCTTCGATCTGGGTGTGTTCCTGTGCGTGCTGGGGGCTGTGTTGCTGGCGCTGAAATCGCTCAGCCGTCTGGCCCGCCGCGCCGGGGAAACGGTGAATGTCGGCCCCTATTCCGTTGACCGCCCGGAAGGAGGGAACTGACATGGAAGCCCTGATTGCCATTGCCCTGGGCACCCTGACGGCCAGCGGCCTGTACCTGATGCTGCGGCAGCGCACCTTTCCGGTGATCGTGGGGCTGGCGCTGTTGTCCTATGCGGTGAACGTGTTTCTCTTTGTCTCCGGTCGTCTTGTTCCGGGCCTGCCTGCGATCATCTCGAAGGATGCTGCGGGCTATGCCGACCCGCTGCCGCAGGCGCTGGTGCTGACGGCGATCGTGATTTCCTTCGGGATGACGGCGGTGATCGTGTTGATGTCGCTGGGGGCGTGGCTGGAAGCCGGCCATGACCGGGTGGACATGGATGACGCGGATCAGGAGGCCGGCCGATGATGAGCCACTGGATCATAGCCCCCGTCGCCCTGCCTGCGATCCTGGCCGGTGTGATCGTGCTGTTGATGCGGCGCGACCTGACCTTGCAGCGGGTGTTCTCGGTCGCCACGACGGTTGTGGTCGCGGCCATCGCGCTGGCGCTCTTGATCGCGGCCAGCCAGAACCCGCCCGAGGCCTATTTCCTGGGCAACTGGCCCGCACCCTTTGGCATCGTGCTGGTGCTGGACCGGCTGTCGGCGATGATGCTGATGCTGACATCGGTGCTGGCGCTGTCGGTGCAGTTCTATGCCATCTCGACCGGCTGGGATACGCGGGGGCAGCATTTCCATGCGCTGTTCCTGTTCCAGCTCATGGGTCTGAACGGCGCCTTCCTGACCGGCGACGCCTTCAACCTGTTCGTCTTCTTCGAGGTGCTGCTGATTGCGTCCTACGGGTTGATGATCCACGGTGCAGGCAAGGACCGCTTGCGCGCCGGGGTGCAATACATCGCCTTCAACCTTGTCGCCTCGACCCTGTTCCTGTTCGCGCTGGCGACCGTCTATGCGATCACCGGCACGCTCAACATGGCCGATCTGGCGGTGCGCGTCGCCGCCCTGCCGGAAGGCGAGGCCGGGCTGATCCGCGTGGCGGCGATCCTGATGCTGTCGGTCTTTGCCATCAAGGGCGCACTGGTGCCGTTGCAGTTCTGGTTGCCCGGCACCTATGCCAATGCCCCCGGCCCGGTGGCGGCGCTGTTCGCCATCATGACGAAGGTGGGGGCCTATGCCATCCTGCGCACATCCACCCTGATCTTCCCGCCGGATACGGCGGCGACGGGGACGATGGTCGCCGATCTGATGCTGCCTGCGGCGCTGGTGACGCTGGCCGTGGGGTCGGTCGGTGTTCTGGGTGCGACGACGCTGCCGCGCCTTGCGGCCTTTGCGGGGATCGCGTCGATGGGAACGCTGTTCACGGCATTCGCCGCCTTCAGCCCGCAGGCCACGGCGGCGGGGCTGTACTACCTGCTGCATTCCACGCTGGCGACGGCTGCAATCTTCCTGATCGCCGATCTTGTCGCTGACCGGCGCGGCAATGTCGCGCTGACCGCACAACCGCGCATCGCGCAGCAGGGGCTGATCGCAGGGCTGTTCTTTGCCATTGCCATCGCGCTTGCGGGCATGCCGCCCCTGTCGGGCTTTCTGGGCAAGCTTCTGGTCATGGACGCGCTGCGCGATCAGGCGGCGCTGATCTGGACGGTGATCCTTGTGTCGTCCTTCCTGATGGTGCTGGGTTTTGGTCGCGCGGGTTCGGTGCTGTTCTGGAAATCCCATGCCGTGGGCGAAGCGGAAGTGACGCATCACGACCCCGAACCGCTGGCCTTTGTCACCATCGGCGTCCTGCTGGCGTCGCTGGTCGGGCTGACGGTACTTGCCGGCCCGGTCATGGCCTGGCTGGAGATTACCGCCTCCGCCCTGCATGCGCCCGATGCCTATATCGCTGCAATCCAGTTGCCGGCCCCCGGCGTGATGGAGGGGAACTGACATGCTGCGTCGCCTGTATCCGCATCCCTATCTGTCGCTGTTTCTTGTGGTGACGTGGTTCCTGCTGGTGAACCACTGGAAGATCGGCAGCCTTGTCATGGCGGTGATCCTGGCCACGGTGATCCCCCTGATCACGGCGCCCTATTGGCAGCACAGGCCCCGACTGAACAGCCTGGCCGGTCTGATCGGCTATGTCATCCTGGTTCTGTGGGATGTGGTCATCGCCAATATTCAGGTGGCGAAGATTATCCTGTTCATGCCGCGGGATCGTATCCAGTCGGCCTGGGTGCGGGTGCCGATCGAGTTGAAATCGCCCGAGGCGATTGCCCTGCTGGCAGGCACCATCACCATGACCCCCGGCACCGTAACCGCCGACATGTCGGCTTGCGGGCGGGTGCTGCTCATTCATTCGCTGAACGCACCCGACCCCGATGCTGTTCGCGACGAGATAAAGTCGCGCTATGAAACCCGGCTGAAGAGGATCTTTGAATGATCACCTATGCGCTTGGCTTCGCCATCATCTGTTTTGGCCTTGGCCTGATCCTGAGCCTGTGGCGCATGGCCATCGGCCCCACCGTGGCCGACCGCGTTCTTGCGCTGGATACAATGGTGGTGAATGTCATCGCCATCATTGTGCTGAACGGCATCATGACCGGGCAGGGGCTGAACTTCGAAGCGGCAATGCTGTTTGCCATGACCGGCTTCGTCGGCACGGTTGCGTTCTGCAAGTTCATCCTGCGGGGGAGCGTGATCGAATGACCTTCGCCGTTGAAATCGTGATGTCGGCGCTGTTGGTGATTGGCGGCATTTTCGGGCTGGTCGGCAGCTACGGCCTGATCCGGCTGAAAGACCAGATGCAACGCCTGCATGCGCCGACCAAGGCATCGACCGTCGGTCTTGGATCGGTGCTTATCGCCTCGATGCTGCATGGGCTGCTGATCGGCGGCAGCTTTTCCGTACAGGAATTGCTGGTGACGATCTTCATTCTGGTCACGGCACCGATCACCGCGAACTATCTGTCAAAGGTGCATCTGCATTCGCGCCACTATGACGGAAAGCTGCCCGAAACCGGGGTGAGCCGCGACTGGGCGACCTTCGACCGCACGCGCGAAAGCGCGGAACCGGTGCTTCCCACGCGCGATTCCTGACCAAAGGGTCAAAAAACTGCCGCTGTCCCTGCCCCTGCCCTTGCGCGGGGGCGGCGCTGCGTGCATCTTCGGCCCGTCCGAAGGGAGGACCGCGTGCAGAACCTTACACCCACCCCGTCCGAACACGGCCAGGCACAGCTTCCGCAGGTCGCCCATCCGCGCAATCCGGGGATGCCGCTGGACCTGGATTGGGTCGCCGCCGTGCAGGCCAATACCTCGGCCATCGAACGCCGGGCGGCCACGCTGGGGGGCCGCCGGTCGGTGAAGAAGGAATTTCAGGCGGCCTGGCTTTTGAAGGCCATAAGCCTGATCGACCTGACCACCCTGTCGGGCGATGATACGGCGGGGCGCGTGCAGCGCCTGTGCGCCAAGGCGCGGCAACCGGTTGCGCCCTGGATGCTGGAACAACTGGGGATGGAAGGGCTGAAGGTGGGCGCAGTCTGCGTCTATCACGACATGGTGGAAACCGCCGTCCGCGCGCTGGAAGGGTCAGGGATTCCGGTTGCCGCCGTCTCCACCGGCTTTCCGGCAGGGCTGTCACCCTATCACCTGCGGATCGCCGAGATCGGCGAAAGCGTGAAGGCGGGGGCGCAGGAAATCGACATCGTGATTTCGCGCCGCCATGTGCTGACCGGCAATTGGCAGGCGCTGTATGACGAAATGCGCGAGATGCGCGAGGCCTGCGGCGCGGCGCATGTGAAGGCCATTCTGGCGACGGGCGAACTGGCCACGCTGCGCAATGTCGCGCGTGCCAGCCTCGTCTGCATGATGGCGGGGGCGGACTTCATCAAGACGTCCACGGGGAAAGAGGCGGTGAACGCCACCCTGCCCGTCACGCTGACCATGATCCGCGCCATCCGCGACTATCAGGACCGGACCGGGGTGAAGGTGGGCTACAAACCCGCGGGCGGCATTGCCAAGGCCAAGGATGCGCTTCTGTATCTGGCGCTGATGAAGGATGAACTGGGCCATCCCTGGCTGCAACCCGACCTGTTCCGCTTTGGCGCGTCGTCGCTGCTTGGCGATATCGAACGTCAGTTGGAACATTACCTGACCGGCCACTATTCGGCCGCCAACCGCCATGCGATGGGATAAGACCATGACGATCAAGGAAATCTTCGACCGCATGGATTATGGCCCCGCCCCCGAAGGCAATGCGGAAGCCAAGGCGTGGCTGGCCAGGCACAAGGGTGCATTCGGCCATTTCATCGACGGGGCCTTCGTGAAGCCCGGCGCAGGTTTCGCTACGAAGAACCCGGCGACGGGGGATATGCTGGCAACCGTCACCCAGGGCACAGCCAGAGACATCGACAGCGCCGTTGCCGCCGCCCGCCGTGCGCAACCCAAATGGGCACGCCTGCCGGGGCATGCGCGGGCGAAATACCTCTATGCGCTGGCCCGTCTGGTGCAGAAGCACAGCCGCCTGCTGGCCGTGCTGGAGACGATGGATAACGGCAAGCCCATTCGCGAAAGCCGCGATATCGACGTGCCCTTGGTCGCGCGGCATTTCACCTATCACGCAGGGTTGGCCCAGTTGATGGACAGCGAATTGCCGGGGATGGCCCCGCACGGCGTGTGCGGCGCAGTGATCCCGTGGAACTTTCCGCTGCTGATGCTGGCGTGGAAAGTGGCCCCTGCGCTGGCGGCGGGCAATACCATCGTGCTGAAACCCGCCGAATACACGCCGCTGACCGCGCTCCTATTCGCTGAAATCACGCGTGAGGCGGGGTTGCCCAAAGGTGTGCTGAACATCGTCACGGGCGATGGCGACACCGGCGCGGCGCTGGTGGCCCATCCGGGCGTGGACAAGATCGCCTTCACCGGCTCCACCCCCGTGGGCCGCGCCATCCGCCGCGCCACGGCGGGCACGGGCAAGGCGCTGACCCTGGAACTGGGGGGCAAATCCCCCTACATCGTCTTTGATGATGCCGATATCGACAGCGCCATCGAAGGGCTGGTCGATGCCATCTGGTTCAATCAGGGCCAGGTCTGTTGTGCCGGATCGCGCCTTCTGGTGCAGGAAGGCATCGCCGAGCGGTTCCATGAAAAACTGAAGCGCCGGATGGATGGCCTGCGCATCGGCGATCCGCTGGACAAATGCATCGACGTGGGCGCGGTGGTGGACTCCGTGCAACTCGCCACCATCACCGATATGGTGAACGGCTCGGACGGCGTGGTCTACCACGCCAACACCCCCCTGCCCGCAGGCGGCTGCTATTACCCGCCCACGCTCATCACCGGCCTCGGCACAGCGTCCCGCCTGATGCAGGAGGAAATCTTCGGCCCCGTCCTGGTGTCGATGACCTTCCGCACCCCTGCGGAAGCGGTGGACCTTGCCAACAACACCCGCTTTGGTCTGGCTGCCAGCATCTGGACCGAAAACGTCAACCTCGCCCTCGACATCGCGCCAAAGGTCAAAGCGGGCGTGGTCTGGGTGAATGCCACCAACCTGTTCGATGCTGCCGCAGGCTTTGGCGGGGTGCGAGAAAGCGGCTTTGGCCGCGAAGGCGGGTGGGAAGGGCTTTTGGCCTATCTGAAACCGGCCACCACCGCGAAACCGCTGAAACCCGTCACGGCCACCCCGGAACCGTCCAGCTTTGACGCCCCCACGTTGGACCGCACCGCGAAACTGTTCATCGGCGGCAAACAGGCGCGCCCAGATGGCGGCTATTCCCGCGCGGTGTTCTCGCCCAAGGGCACGCATCTTGGCCATGTCGGGCTTGGCAACCGCAAGGACATCCGCAACGCGGTCGAGGCCGCCCATGCCGCAAAGGGCTGGGGCAAGGCCACCGGCCACAATCGCGCGCAGATCCTGTATTACATCGCGGAGAACCTGTCGGCCCGCGCTGCCGAATTCGCCGCCCGCCTGCGCGACCTGACCGGCAAAGGCGGCGAGGCCGAAGTGGAGGCCAGCATCGCGCGGCTGTTCACCTATGCCGCGTGGTCCGACAAGTTCGACGGGCAGGTGAAATCCGTGCCCATCCGCGGGATCGCCTTGGCACTGAACGAACCCCTGGGCGTGATCGGCGCGCTCTGCCCCGACGAAGCGCCGCTCCTGGGCCTGATCTCGGTGATGGCCCCGGCCATCGCCATGGGTAATACCTGCGTGCTGGTTCCGTCCGAACCCTTCCCCCTGGCGGCGACAGACCTGTATCAGGTTCTGGAAACCTCGGACCTGCCCTCGGGTGTGGTGAATATCGTGACCGGCGCCCATGCCGAACTCGCCAAGCCGCTTGCCGGCCATATGGATGTGGATGCCGTCTGGTCTTTCTCCTCAACCGACCTCTCGGCCTTGATCGAGACTGAATCGGCAAGCAATCTGAAGCGCACATGGGTCAACGATGCGCGGGCACGCGACTGGCTGGGCGCGGCGGGCGAAGGACGCGTGTTCCTGCGCCATGCGACCGCCATAAAGACGGTCTGGGTTCCCTACGGAGAGTGAGCGAAAAGTTTTCTGCGAAAACTTTTCTTCCACGGGTCTTCCTTGAAGGCCCGACAAATTTTCCATGGAAAATTTGATCTTCTCGGCAAATTTTTCGGTGAAAGATTTGCGGCGCTCAGGCCCGCCCTGCCCTTGCGGACAGGGTGAGGGGGTCGATACCCATGGCGCGCAGCGCGCCTGCCCATTTGCCCGCGTCATCGGCGGAAAAGACCAGATCCTCGGCCGCCTCGGCGATAAGCCAGCCATTGGCCCGGATCTCCTCCTCAAGCTGGCCCGGTCCCCAGCCGGAATAGCCCAGCGCCAACAGCGCCCGTGCCGGGCCTTCTCCCCGTGCCAGCGCCTCGAGGATGTCGAGCGTGGCTGTCATGCCGTAATCCGCACCGATCCGCATGGTCGCGGGCCCGCCCGCATAGTCGGGCGTGTGCAGCACGAAACCGCGGCCGCGTTCCACCGGCCCGCCGGAATGGATGCGGATGTCGCGCCCGGTCGGCACATGCGGGATCGAGAGTTGTTCCAGCAGATTGCCGAAGGTCAGATCGCGCGCGGGACGGTTCACGATCAGGCCCATCGCCCCATCGGCAGAATGCGCGCAGATCAGGATGACCGTCTTGTCGAAGCGGGGGTCGCCCATGCCCGGCATCGCGACCAGCAGTTTGCCGTCCAGATCCAGTTTACCCATCGCACGCTGCCCCGCACCATTCCCCGTCCTCATGCCAAGCAAGATGGGCCTGTTGCAGCCGCGCCTCAAGGGTATTCCTGTCACAAGGCTTCTCCGTAACGTGATTTCCTATCCTCCTGCCCCTGCCTATCTTGGTGACATGCGCCAGATCCTGCTCATCGCCTTCGCCTGCCTCGGCCCCGCCCTGCCTGCCGCCGCCTTCTCTCAGGAGGACGTTTTGTCCGGTGCCATCCGCACCGGCTGGCGCGCGGAGGGTGGCGTGCACATGACGGCGCTGCATCTGACGCTTGCGCCCGGCTGGAAAACCTACTGGCGCAGCCCCGGCGATGCGGGCATTCCGCCCAGCTTCGACTGGTCGGGCAGCAAGAACCTGCGCGCCGTGCATTTCCACTGGCCCCGCCCGCATGTGTTCACGCTGAACGGAATGAAGACGGTAGGATACAAGAATGACCTTGTCCTTCCGATGGAGGTCGTGCCGATTGATCCGTCGCAGCCGGTCCGGCTGCGGGCGCAGGTCGATCTGGGGGTGTGCGACGACATCTGCATTCCGGCAAGTCTTGCTCTGGATACGGTGATCACGGGGCCTGGGGCGCCGGATGCGCTGATCGACAGGGCCTTGGCCGACCGCCCGCTCTCGGCGCGGCAGGCGGGGCTTGACGGGATCGGCTGTGCGGTGGACCCGATCTCGGACGGGTTGCGCATCACGGCCACGATGAAGTTGCCCGCGGGCAGCGGTGCCGAAACGGTGGTTTTCGAAAGTGGCCATGCCGATGTCTGGGTGTCCGAGGCCAGCGCCCGCCGCAGCGGCGGCGTGCTGACCGCCAGCGCCGAGATGGTGCCGCCGCAAGGCACGCCCTTTGCGCTGGATCGTTCAGGCATCACCGTGACGGTGATCTCGGAGGCGCGCGCGGTGGAAATCCGGGGCTGCCCGGCGCCCTGATCCGGCGGCGAACCGCGCTTTTCCGCTTTCCTTTCAGGCGCGTCTTCGGGCTGTCAGACGCGCTGCACTCCATACAAGGCCTGTCAGAAGGGCCGCCGCTACCACCACCAGAACCGCCGCCACCAACCCTGCCGGCAGGGCCGCAGTCCATGGCAGAAGCGCGACCAGCCAGGTGGGCAAGGCGCCCCCGAGAATGACCGGCCCCATCAGGGCGAGGAGGATCAGCCCCGCTACCGCCGCAGTCCCGGCAAGGATGCGCCGCATCGGGCCGCGCTGCAAACCGCGACGCAGCGCCCGGAACCGCCTGCCGACATCGGCGAGGATCACGGTGACTGCAGGCACGATCAGCAGCACGAGGAACATCCCGAAGCCCAGACCAAAGACCAGCGTCACCACCGTGGGTTTCAGGAATTCGGCCTGGCTTGACCTTTCGAACAGGAGCGGTGCCAGGCCCAGAACGGTTGTGAGCGTCGTCAGCAGCACCGGGCGCAGACGGTCGGCCACGGCATCGACAACAGCGGGGATCAGGCCCCGCTTTCGGGCATAATCGTCGATGGTGGAAATCAGCACGATGGAGTCGTTCACGATGATGCCCGACATGCCGATGATCCCGACGATCGAGAACATCGAAAGGGGCACATCCCAGACCCAATGCCCGAAGATCGCGCCGACAAGGCCGAAGGGGACGGCCGAAAGCACGATCACGGGCCGTGACCAGCTTGCAAATATCCAGGCAAGGCAGAGGTAGATGCCCAGGATCGCCAGGATGATCGCGACCGCCGCGCCGCTGAGGAATTCGCGCTCCTGCTCTGCCTGCCCGGAAAACCGCGCGCGCACGCCGAAATCCTGTTCGATCTGCGGGACGATCTCGGCGCGCAGGGACGCCTGGATTTCGCTCGCCCGGGCGGGATCGTCCTCGGACAGGTCGCCCGATACGGTGACGACGCGCAGTCCGTTCTCGCGCATGACGGATGAAAAACCCGCCGTGCGGTTCACGGTCACGATGTCGGCCAGGGGCACATACGCCGCCGCGCCATCCGCCCCTACCGTCCGCATCTGCATGCGGTCCAGAAAATCCGCCGTCATTTCGCCTGCCGGCAATTCCACCCGGATCGCGGCCGAGCGCGGGCCATCAGGATAGGTTGCGGCCTCGATCCCGCCCAGCATGGCGCGCAGGTCGCCGGCCAGACTGTCGATGGAGAAACCCATCGCCTGCCCGGTCGGGGTCAGGCTGAGGACGAGTTCCTCCTTGTCATAAGCCAGTGTATCCTCCAGCCCGGAGACTTCGGGAAAGACCGCGAGCCGCGATTTAAGCGCCTCGGACGCGGCCTTCAGAACGCCGGCATCGGCGCCGTAGAAATCCACCGAAAGGGCGGCACCGCCGGGGCCGAAGCGCCCGCCGCGGAAGCTGAGTTCCTCCAGCAACGGGTGGCGGCGGATCTCGGTTTCGATGGCGGCGATGACCGCATTGGCGGAATAGGGGCGAAGGTCGGGATTGACGATCTCGATGGACACGCCGCCCAGCAGATCGGCGTCCTTGGTGGCCGCACCCGACAGGCCGCGCCCCGATCCGCCGCCGACTTCGGCCATGACGAATTCGATCGGGTTCAGTCCGTGTTCGGCCTCGAAGGCGTCGCCTACCGCGGCCACGGCACGCTGCATTTCGGTCATCATGGCCAGCGTGTCATCGCGCGTGGCCCCGGGCAGCATGGAGAAATTGCCGCTGAGCGAGCCCTGTTCGGGCGCGTTGAAGAAGCGGAACTGCACATCGCCCCGCACGAACAGCGCGGCTTGCGTGGCCAGTGCCAGGACCGCCGTCGCCAGCACGGGATAACGCGCTGCGATGACGAAGCGTGTCAGGGGCTTCATAACGGCAATCTTGAAGCGGTCCAGTTGCCGGTTCACGAACCGGCTGGGCGCATCATACCACCGGTCCTTCACCGAAGCGGCAAGCGCATGTGCCATATGGTTGGGCAGGATCAGGAAGCATTCGATCAGCGAGGCGACCATCACCGCCATCACGGTGAGCGGGATATCCCGGATCAGGTCGCCGAAGCGCCCGCCGATGGCGGCCAGCGCCAGAAAGGCGATCACCGTGGTCAGGGTCGAGGCCAGAACCGGCCCCGCCATGCGCCCCGCTGCACGTTCTGCCGCGACCACAGGTGCCTCGCCCAACTGGCGATACCGGAAATCGGCGTGTTCGCCCACGACGATGGCATCGTCCACGATCACGCCCAGAACCAGAATCAGCGCGAAAAGCGAGATCATGTTCAGCGTGATTCCGCCCATCCACATCACCCAGATGGCGGCCAGCGTGGCGACCGGAATGCCCAGTGCCACCCAAAAGGCGATGCGGGCGTTCAGGAACAGAAACAGCATCAGCACGACCAGCACCAACCCGGTCAGCGCATTGTCGAGCATCAGCGAAAGCCGGTCGGTGATCTGCTCGGCACGCGCGCGGACAAGGTCCAGCGTCACACCTTGGGGCAGGTCGGGGCGCATGGCCTGCACCGCCTGCGCCACGCGGGCCTGCTGGTCGATGGCATCGCCTTCGGGGCCGCGCTCCACGCGGATGGCCATGGCCGGATTAGGGCCCACAAAGGCCGCGCGGCCGCGGTCGGCGCCTTCCACGCGGATCGTCGCCACATCGCGGATGCGCAGCACGGTGCCATCTGCCGCCGCACGCAGGGCGATGTCGCCGATGGCCGTGGCATCGCGCCGTTCCTCGCCCGTGCGCACCCGTGCCGCCCCGGCAGCAACCTCGCCGGCCGGTCGTGTCACCACCGCAGCCGCGATGGCTGACGCGATCTGTTCCATCGTGACATCGTGGCGCATCAGGGCGACCGGCGTCACCTCGACGATGGTCTGCGGCGCGGCAAGCCCGCTGATCGTGACACGTGTCACACCTGCGGCGAAGAGACGGGCCGAGAATTCATCGGCCAGACGCGCCAGCTGATCCACGCCAACCGGGCCGGTGATGACCACATCCGTCACCTGATCGCGCCATGCGCCCCGGCTGACCACGGGTTCATCGGCATCGGCAGGCAGGGTGGACAGGCCTTCGACCGCCGCCGTCACATCCTGCGCGGCGCGATCAATATCGACCCCGGGTTCGAATTCGATCCGGATGGAGGCACGGCCTTCGGAGGATCGGGCATTGGTCGCGGCCACCCCTTCAACCGCTTGCAGCGCCGGTTCCAGCACCTGCACGATGCCGCGGTCCACGTCCTCGGCCCCGGCCCCCGTCCAGGCGACAGTGACATTCACCTCGGACAGCACGACATCGGGGAAGTACTGCGCCCGGATGTTCAGCGCCGCCACCAGCCCGCCCACCAGCATCACCACCATCAAAAGGTTCGCCAGCGTGCGGTGCCGCACGAAATAGGACAGGATGCCCCGCGACCGCATCAGCCGCCTGCCCGGGCTTCGATCCGTGCCACCACGGCGGCGGGCACGCGGGCCTGCCGGAGCTGTTCGACAAGACGCGCCTTCGCCTCGTCCGGCAGGCGGGTATTGGCCTCGACCGCCGCGATTAGCGCGGCGCGGCGATCCTCGGTCAGGTCCAGAAGGGTGGCTTCTTCCACGCCGGGGCGCACGGGGCGCACCTTGATGCCCGCGCCAAGAAGGGGCGAGCGTTCGGCCACCACCTCGCGCCCTGCCAGCGTGCCGGGGGCCACGATCACCCGGTCGCCCTGCCGCCGCAGCACTTCGACCGCCACTTCTTCCAGCCGGTCCTCTGCTGTCAGGGCCAGCACGCGACCGGCCGCATCGACCGCCGTCGCAGGCAGATCGGCCACGGCGTCCAAGGCGGGTTCGGCGACGGTCACGGTGACGAAATCGCCCGGGCGCAGACCGGGGGCCGCCTCCAGCGCGGCATAGACAAGGCGCCCACCGCCCGCTTCGGCCCCCGATGCGCCGGATCGCAGGATCCGGCCTTCTGCCTCCAGTGCCGCCCCGCCCACCTCCAGCCGCGCGGTCAGCGGCGCCTCGATCAGGGCGCCGGTGGCGTCGATCAGGCGGGCATATTGTGCGGCCGACAGGCGAAAGGCCACTTCCAGGGCGGAAGGGTCGATGATCTGTCCCAGCACCTCATTCGCTGTGACCTGCCCGCCTGCCACCACCGCGGCCACGCCATTCAGCCGCCCGTCAAGGGCCGCCGTGATCACCGTTTCGGACAGGCTGCGGTCCGCCTCGGCCAGGGTGATCCGGGCGCGGGTGACGGCAATCGCGGCCTGGTCCACCGCCGCCTCGGCCCGCGCCAGCGACGATCGGCTGGAAAGCAAGGCCTGCTCGGCCTGTGCTTGCGCCAGTTCGGCGGTTTCCACTGCCGCCGCCGATCCTGCCCCGCGCGCCGCGATGTCGCGCTGGCGCTGCACCGCCTGCGCCCGCAGCGCAAGCTGCGCCTGCGACTGCGTCAGATCATCCCGGGCCAGGTCAAGCGACCGGGCCGCCTCGCGTTCCGCAGCCTCGGCCTCGGCCAGCGCCGCCGCCGCCAGATCGCGCGCCGCCGTCGCCTCGGCCGGGTCCAGCCGCAACAGCACCTCGCCCGCCGTCACCGCCCCGCCATCGGCAAAGCGGGGGGACAATTCCACCACGCGGCCCCCTTGTGGGGCGCGCAGTTCAAGGGTGCGAACGGAGCGCACCTCGCCATAGGCGGTCAGTTCCGGCACGATGCGCGCGGCATCGACGCGCAGGACATTGGCCGAGACGACCCGTTCCTGCGCGGGCGCGGCAGGCCCGCCTGCCGTCATCCGGTCCCGGATCGCGCCCATCATGACGCCCGCCGCCAGCGCCAGAAGCGCCACCGTCAGGACGGCCAGAAACAGCCCGCTCATCGCGCGTCCGAAGAACCGCATCAAATCCCCTCTGCACCCGTTCCGGCAAGCCTAGCCCGCCCGCCACCGAAGGCCAATGAACCCTGTGTGAAACCGACCCACGCGGGTTCAACGCCGGGGTTGCCCCGTTCCGTCGCTACTTGCGGCGTCTGTGTTCCTCAAGCCTCGGGAATATTTCGACAAAGTTGCAGGGGCGGTGGCGGTAGTCCAGTTGCCATTTCAGGATTTCGTCCCATGCATCGCGGCAGGCACCGGGGCTGCCCGGAAGGGCAAACAGATAGGTGCCCCCCGCCACACCGCCGCAGGCGCGCGATTGCACGGCCGAAGTGCCGATCTTCTGCATCGACACGATGGTAAAGACCGTGCCGAAGGCCTCGATCTCCTTTTCATAGACGTCGCGATGCGCCTCGACCGTGACATCGCGCCCCGTCAGCCCCGTGCCGCCGGTTGTCAGGATCACGTCCACGCCCGGATCGGCAATCCAGTCGCGCAGGCGCGCGGCGATGGTCGCGCGGTCATCCGGCACGATCCCGCGCGCGGCGAGCGTGTGCCCCGCCTCGGTCAGCCGGTCCACCAGCGTATCGCCCGACCGGTCATCGGCGGGTGTGCGCGTGTCGCTGACCGTCAGCACGGCGATGCGGACGGGGATGAAGTCCTTGGTGTCGTCGATCCGGCTCATCCTGCCCTCAGCTTCGCCTGTATCTGCAAAAGATCGGCCCATGCCTCGCGCTTGGCCACCGGATTGCGCAAGAGATAGGCCGGGTGCGTCATGGGCATGATGGGCAGGCCCAACGCCGTGGTCCATGTGCCGCGCAGCCGCAGGATGCCCTTGGCCCCCAGAAGCGCGGCACAGGGCGTGTTGCCCATCAGGACGATCACCTCGGGCGCGGCCAGTTCGATGTGCCGCTCGACAAAGGGGCGCATCATGGCGATCTCTTCCGGCGAAGGCTCGCGGTTGCCCGGGGGCCGCCAAGGCATGACATTGGTGATGTAGAGCGCGGTCTGAAGGTCCGGGCTTGCGCGCGACAGGCCGATGGCGGCGAACATCCGGTCCAGAAGCTGCCCCGCCGCGCCGACAAAGGGGCGACCTTCCAGGTCTTCCTCGCGCCCCGGCGCTTCACCCAGGACCAGAACCCGCGCCCCGGACCGACCATCGGCAAAGACAAGGTTCCGCGCCCCGCGCTTCAATTCGCAATGGTCATAGACGGCCATCGCCTCGCGCAGCGCGTCCAGCGTGGGGGCGGCCGCAGCCCGCGCCTTCGCGTCGGCCACGGCCGCATCCGCCGCCTGCGCCGCCCGTTCGGCGGGGGTGATTTGCGGGACATAAGGCTCGGCCGCCGCACGGGCGGGCCGTGCCCCGGCAGGTGCCGCGGCGGCTGCGGCAGCAGCGGGCAGCCAGGGCGCGCGATCGGCAAGGTCATAGCCGTTCACCGGCATCTCGCCGATGGCCTCGTCCACGCCCAGTTCCGCCTGCCACGCCAGCGCCGCCAGCGCCGCCTGCCAGCCTTCCGGCGTGCTTGTATCGAAGTCGATTCCCATGGCTGCAAACCTAAGGTTGCCCCCGCCGCCGCGCCACAGCCAAATTTCTTCGAAGAAATTTGCAAATTCGTTCGAACGAATTTGGCCCGCAAGCGGGCGGCTTGCCCGAACCCCCGCCCCTGCCTATAAGCCCCGGAAACCCTGAAGGAGGAACCGATGACCTTTCGCGCCCGCCACCTCCTCGGTATCGAACATCTGGCCCCTCTGGAAATCACCACCGTCCTCGATCTGGCCGACCGCTATGTCGATCTGAACCGCCGCACGGTGAAGCAATCCGATGTGCTGGCGGGGATGACGCAGATCAACATGTTCTTTGAAAACTCCACCCGCACGCAGGCCAGTTTCGAACTGGCAGGCAAACGGCTGGGGGCCGATGTGATGAACATGGCGGTGGGCCATTCATCCGTGAAAAAGGGCGAGACGCTAATCGACACGGCGCTGACGCTGAACGCCATGCATCCCGACCTCCTGGTGGTGCGGCACCCGTCTTCGGGGGCGGTCAACCTTCTGGCCTCCAAGGTGAATTGCGCGGTGCTGAACGCGGGCGACGGGCGGCACGAACACCCCACCCAGGCGCTCTTGGATGCGCTGACGATCCGCCGCGCCAAGGGCCGCATCCAGCGCCTGACCGTGGCCATCTGCGGCGACATCGCGCATTCCCGCGTGGCGCGGTCGAACCTGATCCTGCTGGGCAAGATGGAAAACCGCATCCGCCTGATCGGCCCGCCCACGCTGATGCCCACGGGTATCGGCGAATTCGGGGTCGAAGTGCATGACGACATGAAGGCAGGCCTCGACGGCGCGGATGTGGTGATGATGCTGCGCCTTCAGAAAGAGCGGATGGATGGTGGTTTCATCCCGTCGGAACGCGAGTATTACCACCGCTACGGGCTGGACGCGGAAAAGCTGTCGCATGCCAAGCCCGACGCCATCGTCATGCATCCCGGCCCCATGAACCGGGGGGTGGAGATTGACGGCGACCTTGCCGATGACATCAACAGGTCGGTCATTCAGGATCAGGTGGAGATGGGGGTCGCCGTCCGCATGGCCTGCATGGACCTGCTCGCCCGCAACCTGCGGCTGGAACGCGGGCGCAAGATCGTGGGGACGATGGCATGACCCCCGACCCCGACCGCAAACCCACCAGGGAAGAGATGAAGCAGGGCGGCAAGGTCGCGGCGCTCGTCCTGATCTTCCTTGCCCTCTTCACCGTCTATTTCGTGCTGGGATGATGGAGTTTCGCCCCGATCCTGCCACCTACTGGCGCGCGCATGCGATCATGGTGATCGTGGCCGGCATCGCGGCAGGCCTGCTGCTGATCCTTCTGGGCAATCCCTACCCCTGGGTCGGGCCAGTGGCCGCCCTTCTGGGCATCGGACTGCGCGCGATCTACGTGAAATCCGAAGCCATGGCCGAGGTCTGGACCCTGTCCGACACGCACCTCACCGGCCCCGCAGGCCGCGCCATTCCCCGCGCCCAGATCGTGCAGGCGCGCCCCTTCCTTGGTGCGGTGCAGATCGTCACCGCCATGGGCGACAAGCATCTGATCCGCTATCTTCCCGATCCCGACGCCGCCGCGCGTGCGATCCATCCCGGACCCCGAACATGACCACGCTCCACCTCACGAACGCCCGGATCATCGACCCCGAGGCCGGCACCGTCACCCCGGGCAGCGTCACGCTGGCCAAGGGCGTGATCGCCGCGATCAACGGCGCAAAGCCCAAATCCGCGACCGAGATCGACTGTGGCGGCCACCACCTTGCCCCCGGCATCGTGGATATCGGCGTCAAGATCGGCGAACCGGGGGAACGGCACCGGGAATCCTTCCGCTCGGCCGGCCTTGCGGCGGCAGCGGGCGGCGTGACCACCGTCATCGCCCGCCCTGACACCCTGCCCGCCATCGACACGCCCGAAACGCTGGAATTCGTCACCCGCCGCGCGGCCGAGGCGTCGCCCGTCCGCATCCGCCACATGGCCGCCCTGACCAAGGGCCGCGAGGGGCGCGAGATGACCGAGATCGGCTTTCTGCTGGATGCAGGCGCCATCGCCTTTACCGATGCCTTTGCCGTCACCTCCGACGCCAAGGTGCTGTCGCGCGCCTTCACCTATGCGCGCGCACTGGGCGCGCTGGTGATCGGCCATCCGCAGGATCCCGGCCTGTCACGGGGGGCTGCAGCGACCTCGGGCAAGTTCGCCTCGCTCCGTGGCCTGCCTGCTGTGTCGCCCATCGCAGAACGCATGGGGCTGGAGCGCGACCTCGCGCTGGTCGAGATGACGGGCGCGCGCTACCACGCCGACCAGATCACCACCGCCCAAAGCCTGCCCGCCCTGCGCCGGGCCAAGGCGGCGGGCCTTGATGTGACGGCGGGCACCTCGATCCACCACCTCACGCTGAACGAGATCGACCTCGGCGACTATCGCACCTTCTTCAAGCTGACCCCGCCGCTGCGGTCGGAAGAGGACCGTCTGGCGATGGTCGAGGCGGTGGCGAATGGCACCATCGACTGCATCTCCTCGATGCATACCCCGGCGGATGAGGAATCGAAGCGCCTGCCGTTCGAGGAGGCCGCCCCCGGCGCGGTGGCGCTGGAAACACTGCTGCCCGCAGCGATGCGCCTGTACCATGCCGGCCATATCGACCTGCCCGCCCTGTTCCGCGCCCTGTCGCTGAACCCCGCCAGGCGCCTTGGCCTGCCGCAAGGCCGCATCTCCCTTGGCGCGCCCGCCGATCTGGTGCTGTTCGATCCCGATGCGCCCTTCCTGTTGGACCGCTTCAAGCTGCAGTCGAAATCCAAGAACACCCCGTTTGACGGCCAGCGGATGGAAGGTAAGGTGCTGGCCACATTCGTGAACGGAACCCGGGTCTATAGCGCATGATCTTTCTGCCCGAACTCACCTCGGCCCCGGTCGCCCTGATCCTGACGGCGATCCTTGCCTATCTTCTGGGCTCCATCCCCTTTGGCGTGGTCATCACCCGCGCCATGGGGTTGGGCGACCTGCGCCAGATCGGATCGGGCAATATCGGGGCGACCAATGTGCTGCGGACAGGCAACAAGGGTGCGGCGGCGGCGACGCTGATCCTTGATGCGGCCAAGGGCGGCATCGCGGTGCTGATCGCGCGCGCCGTGGTGGGCGAGGATGCGGCGCAGGTGGCGGCACTGGCGTCCTTCCTTGGTCATCTCTATCCGGTCTGGCTGGGGTTCAGGGGCGGCAAGGGCGTGGCCACCTTCCTTGGCATCCTGCTCGCGCTGGCATGGCCCATCGGCCTTTTGGCTTGCGCCACATGGGCGGTGGCGGCGGCGCTGACGCGCATCTCCTCGGCCTCCGCCCTTGCGGCCTCGGCGCTCACGCCCGGCTATCTTGCTTTTGCAGGCTATTCCGATGCGGTGATCCTAACCCTTCTGCTGGCCGTCCTTGTCTGGATCCGCCACGCCGCCAATATCCGCCGCCTGCGCGATGGCACGGAACCCAAGATCGGCAAGAAGACAGCCGCCTGATCGCCCCCGCGCATTTGTCCTTCATCTTGGCCCGAAATACTCTCCGGGGGTGAATGGCCGCGCGGGCACCGCGCGGACAGAGGGGGCGGAACGCCCCCTGAACGCGGAGGAGGCGCGCAGGCGCCGACGACAAAAAGGAACGCGGCGGCACGCCGCTCCGCCGGATCACCGCCCCCCACCCCGAAATCCCGATTGATCGGCGCGCCATACTGCGTAACGCTTGCCATGCCACCGCTGCCATGGGCGGCGGGTTGGCCAAAATAAGTTACGAGGGAACCGGAATGAACATGATCGAGGCCGTGAAGGCCGTCTTTTCCAAATATGCCACCTTCGAAGGCCGCGCGCGCCGGTCGGAATACTGGTGGTTCGTGCTTTTCAATTTCATCGTCAGCGTCGTGCTCAACCTTGCCTTCGGCATGGGGAACGGCCACGGCATGGGCGCGATGGGGGGCAATTTCATCGCAACGCTCTGGTCGCTGGCCACCTTGCTGCCCTCGCTCGCCGTCGGCGCAAGACGCCTGCATGACACCGACCGTTCCGGGTGGTGGCTGCTGATCGGCCTCGTCCCGATCATCGGCCTGATCATGCTGATCGTCTTCTTCGCCAAGAAAGGCCAGCCGATGCCGAACCGCTTCGGCCTGCCGCCGATCACGGTCTGACAGCCTGCAAGGCGGCCCCCCCGGCGACGGGGGGCCTACAGGCTGGCCGCCGCGTAGATGTTGGACAGATCGCCACCCCAGTCGCCACGATAGAGCGACAGCCAGCGATCGGCCTGCGTCACGCCCGTCTCGACAGAGGCGACCAGCGGTCCGAGATAGCGTTCCTCGCCCCGGCCCCGGCCCGCCAGCCCGGCATGGGACAGGGACACCGCCGCCCGTGCCAGATCAGCGATCCGCACGCCGCCCGCCTCGCCCGCCAGCCCCGCGACCGAGGCCGCGACCCGCAGCCCCTCGCGCGTTTCCGCATCCAGCCCCTTCACCAGATCCCAGGCCGCATCCAACGCGGTCTGGTCATACATCAGCCCCACCCAGAAGGCGGGCAGCGCCACGATATGCGCCGCATCCCCGCAATCGGCGCCGCGCATTTCGATATACCGCTTCACCCGCGCTTCGGGGAACACGGTGGTCATATGGTCGGCCCAGTCGGACAGTGTGGGTTTTTCGCCCGGCAGGGCGGGCAGTTCGCCCTTCAGGAAATCGCGGAAGGATTGGCCCAAGGCGTTGATATATTTGCCGTCGCGATAGACAAAATACATCGGCACATCCAGCACCCAATCGACATAGGCCTGAAAGCCGAAGCCTTCGTCAAAGGCAAAGGGCAGCATCCCCGTGCGGCTGTCATCCAGCCCGCGCCAGATGCGCGACCGCCAGGATTTATGCCCGTTTTCCTTGCCCTCGAAGAAGGGCGAGGAGGCAAACAGCGCCGTCGCCACCGGCTGCAAGGCCAGTGCCACCCGCATCTTCTGCACCATGTCGGCCTCGGACGCGTAGTCGAGGTTCACCTGCACGGTCGAGGTGCGGTACATCATCTGCGTGCCATGGGTGCCGACGCGGCCCATGTAATCGGTCATCAGGCGATAGCGCCCCTTGGGCATCACCGGCATATCGGCGTGCCGCCATTCCGGCGCGGCCCCGATTCCCATGAAGCGGATTCCCAGCGGTTCGGCCAGCGCCCGCACCTCATCCAGATGGTTGCGAAGCTCGGCCTCCGTCTCGGTCACGCTGTCAAAGGCCGCGCCCGACAATTCGAACTGCCCACCCGGTTCAAGGCTGATATTGGCCCCGTTCCGCGTCAGGCCGATCACGTTGTCGCCCTCACGCACGGGGGTCCAGCCGAACTGTGCCTTCAGCCCGGCAAAGAGCGCGTTGATCGAACGCGCGCCGTCATAGGGCAGGGGCTGGCGCGTATCGGTCAGCCAGCCGAATTTTTCGTGTTCCGTCCCGATGCGCCACAAGTCCCTGGTCTTGCAGCCAGATTCCATGAACTCCGCCAGTTGGGCAAAGCTTTCGATCGGCCCGCCGCCGGATTGGGGAATCGACATAAGGAAGGCTCCGATCTTGGCTTTTCTCAAGGCCCCCACAGGTGCTTTGACTGCACGGTCAAGTCAAGGGGCCGGAAGGTGGGGGGATGCAAGGTCGGGTGACGAAGGCGCGGGCGATTACAGGGTCGAAACCCCCCGCCCCGCGCGCCGCCAGATGACCTGCATCTGCTCGCCCGTCGCCAGCGCGCGGCCATCGCCCGTGCCTTTTGGGGCCAGCGCGGCCAGCAGCGCGGCCATGTCCATCCCCGGCAGGGCGGCAAAGACATCGAACAACGCCTCGGCCCCGGTCGCATCCACCGGCACGAGCAGCACCTGCCCATCCGCCTGCCTGAGCCGCCACAGCCGCCGCCCGCGCATCGCCATCAGCCGCACCTCCACCAGTTCGGCCACGCTGACGAAACCGCCCAGTTGCGGGCCCATATAGGAGATCTGCGCCTCGTCCACCTCGACGATCCCCGGCGCCTCGGCCCCTTGGGCAAAGCGCATCCGCCGCCAGCCCTGCACCGCCATCCCCAGCGCCAGCCCCGTGAGGCCCAGCCCGACCGGCACCAGAAGAAAGCCCCCCTGTGACGCGATCCATAGCCCCGCGCCCGCCACGGCCAGCGCCAACAGCACTTCGCGCCATTGCCACAGCGCCAACTGCACCTCGCGCCGGATCACCGCCAATCCCCCAAGCTTGCCTGCCACAGCGCCAGCGCCGCCACCGCCGCCGTATCCGCCCGCAGGATACGCGGGCCAAGGCTGACGGCCATCACCTGCGGCATCGCGCGGAGCCGGGCCTTCTCGGCCTCGGAAAACCCGCCCTCGGGACCGATCAGGATGGCCCACGGTTCCGGCTCCGCCCCCCGTTCCACCCCTGCCAGCCCCTGCGCCACTCCAACCAGCGACTCGTCGCACCATAGGATGCGCCGCTCGGGTGGCCAGCCGGCAAGGTGCCGGTCCAGCGCCACCAGATCCGCCACCTCGGGCACGAAGGTGCCGCCGCATTGTTCAGCGGCCTCTACCGCATGGGCCTGCAGGCGATCCTGCCGGATGCGTTCGGAATTCGTGTGCCGCGTCTGCACGGGCTGGATGCGGCGGACGCCCATCTCAACCGCCTTTTCCACGATGAAATCCGTCCGCGCCTTCTTGATCGGCGCGAACATGAGCCACAGGTCCGGCGGCATCTGCAGGGGCCGCGTCTGTTCCAGACAGACCAGCACGCCGCCGCGCCTGCCCGCCTCGGCCACCTCGGCCCGCCATTCGCCATCGCGCCCGTTGAACAGCGCCACCGCCGCGCCATGCGCCAGCCGCATCACCGCAAAGAGGTAATGCGCCTGATCCTGCGTCAGGGCCACGGCTTGCCCCTGCATCAGGGGCTGATCTACATAGAGACGAACCTTCGCATTCATGGCCTGCACCCTATGACCCAACCGCCCGTAACGCCAGAGGCCCGCCATCCGGGCGGAACCGTGGCCGATGCCCCGCGCGGCAACTGGGTCGATACGCTGGCCCCCGCCGCCACGCGGCCTTATCTGCGCTTGTCGCGGGCCGACCGTCCCATCGGGACATGGCTTCTGTGGCTGCCCTGCCTCTGGGCCATCGCGCTGGCCGCGGCCAGCACGGGCGGCTTTGCCCTCCATGACCTGTGGCTGGCGCTCTCTTCCGGCGTCGGCGCCTTCCTGATGCGCGGCGCGGGCTGCACCTGGAACGACATCACCGACCGCGACATCGACGCCGCCGTGGCGCGCACCCGGTCACGGCCCCTCCCCTCGGGTCAGGTGACGGTGCGACAGGCGGTGGTCTGGATGGCGGTGCAGGCCCTGATTGCCGCGCTGATCCTGTTCACCTACGCGCCGCTCGCCATCGCGCTGGGCATCGGATCGCTGGCCCTTGTCGCGATCTATCCTTTCGCCAAGCGTTTCACCTGGTGGCCCCAGGCCTTTCTCGGCCTTGCCTTCAACTGGGGCGCGCTGCTGCTCTGGGCGGCGCATGCGGGCAGCCTGGGTGCGGCACCCGTGCTGCTTTATGCTGCGGGCTTTGTCTGGACGCTGTTCTACGACACGATCTACGCTCATCAGGACCGCGAGGATGACGCCCTGATCGGCGTGCGGTCCACCGCGCGGCTGTTTGACCGCAACACAGGGCGCTGGCTGGCAGGGTTCCTGATCGCCGCCGTCACACTGATGGCCGCCGCCGCGATCGTGGCGCTGCTGCCGATGGCCAGCCCCTGGCCATTGCTCATCGCGCTCGCCGGGGTCTGGGCCATGGGCTGGCACATGCTGTGGCAATTGCGGCGGCTGGATATCGACGATCCGGCCCTCTGCCTGCGGCTGTTTCGGTCCAACCGCGACACGGGGCTGATCGCTGCGCTGTTTCTTGCCGCTGCCGCGCTGGTTTGATTGAACCTTTTCCGCGCAAGGCATAGTCACATCGCGAAGGTGCAGAATCCCCGCGGCGGGATGCTGCCCCGTCGGAATACCCTGCACGGCGCCCGGTCGCCGCGCAGCCAAAGGAAAGCTGCCCGATGCGCCTGCCCCAGATGCGCCTGCCAAAGCTGCGCATGACCTCACCGAAGCTGCCTGTCCTGCGCCGCCTGCGGCTGTCCCAGGGGGTGGTCGCCTTTGGCGCCTTTGCGGTGGCCGGTGCCGTTGCCGTCTTCATCGCGATGACGGCGGCTGCGGTGATCGAGCGGCGCTCGCTCAAGGCGATCAATTTCGCGATGGCGAATGAGGGGATCACCTGGGTCGAGGCCAGCGCCGACGGCATGCTTGTCACCCTGTCGGGCACGGCCCCGAACGAGGCGGCGCGCTTTCGTGCCATCAACATTGCGGGATCGGTCATCGACAGTGGCCGCGTGCGCGACAACCTGCAAGTCACGCCCGCCACCAGCATCGGCGCCCCCCGCTTTTCCATCGAGATGCTGCGCAATGACGACGGCATCCAGCTGATCGGCCTTCTTCCCGAAGGCGAGGACGAGGCGATGCTGGCCACCACCGCGACGGAACTTTCGCGCGGCATCCCGGTGGCTGACATGCTGGAAACCGCAGCCTATGACGCGCCCGAGACATGGCAACCGGCCTTCGACTTCGGCCTTGCCGCGCTGCGCCTCTTGCCACGGTCGAAGATCTCGGTCGCAGCCGATGGCGTGGCCGTGACTGCCATCGCCACGAGCGAGGCCGAAAAGCGCCGGCTTGAGTCCGAACTTGCCCGCCTGCGCCCCGAAGGATTGCCGCTGACCATCGACATCTCGGCACCGCGTCCGGTGATCACCCCCTTCACGCTGCGCTTCGTCAAGGATGCCGAAGGCGCGCGCTTCGATGCCTGCTATGCCGATACCGATGCCGCCCGCACGCGCATCCTTGCCGCCGCCGCAGCAGCCGGGGTTGAAGGCAAGGCCGCCTGCACCGTGGGGCTGGGCGTGCCCAGCCCGCGCTGGGCCGAGGCGGCAGAGGCCGCCATTCGCGCCATCGCGGCGATGGGCGAGGGCACGGTGACATTCTCGGATGCCGACATCTCGCTCGTCGCGGCGGAAAGCACCGATCAGGCAACTTTCGACCGCGCCCTGGGAGAGTTGCAGGCCGCGCTGCCGCAGGCGTTTTCACTGGATGCCACATTGACCAAGCCCGCATCCGCCCCGGCCGCAGGACCGGCCGAGTTCACCGCGACACTGTCGCCGGATGGCCGGCTGGAGATGCGCGGGCGCCTGACCGACGATCTGCAACGCGCGGCGGTGGACAGCGTCGCCAAGGCATCCTTCGGTGCCGGCAAGGTCTATAACGCCACACGACTGGATGCCGAGCTTCCCGATGGCTGGCCCGTCCGGGTTCTGGCCGGGCTGGAGGCGCTGGCCGTGCTGAACGAAGGCAACCTCCTTGTGCGCGAGGATACGGTCGAGGTGTCGGGTGTCACGGGCTCGCAAAGCGCGCGCGACCGGATCAGCCAGATCCTCTCGGGCAAGTTGGGTCAGGGGCAGACCTTCAGGATCAGCGTGCGCTATGACGTGGACCGCGACCCGCTTGCCGCCCTGCCCACGCCTCAGGAATGCCTTGCCACGCTGAACCGGCTGATGGAGGGGCAAAAGATCACCTTCCCGCCCGGATCTGCCGAAATCGACGGCGCGACCGGGCAGTTGATGACACGCATCGCCGAGGCGCTGAACAAATGCGCGGTGATGCCGCTGGAAATCGCAGGTCATACGGATTCGCAAGGATCGGAAGAGGGCAACCGCGCCCTGTCGCAGGCCCGGGCCGAGGCGGTGCTCTTGGCCTTGCAGGGCCGTCGGGTCGAGGTATCGGCGATGCGGGCGGTGGGCTATGGCGAAAGCCGCCCGATTGCCGACAACGGCACCGAAGAGGGGCGCGAGGCAAACCGCCGCATCGAATTCACGCTGATCGGTGCCCCGCCGGTTGAGGCCGAAACGGGCGATGAGCCCACCGTTGCCCTTGCCCCCGCAGGGGATGAGGACACAGCCGCCCCCGAGGCACCGGCCCCGGGCCTTGCCCCTGCCGAAGGCACAGTGATCCCGGCCCTGGCACCACCTACCGACGGGGCGGCCTGCGTGGCCAACATCACGGCGCTTCTGGCGCGCGACAAGATCACCTTCGATCCCGGCTCGGACGATATTTCCGCTGCATCGCAACCGCTTGTCGTGGCCCTTTCGGAACTGTTGCGGCAATGCCCCGGTGTCCCGATCGAGGTGGCTGGCCATACGGATTCGCAAGGCACCGAACGCAACAACCGTACCCTTTCCGAGGACCGCGCCAAGGCGGTGCTGGTGGCGCTGGCCGAACGCGGGGTGGATGTCTCGACCATGAAGGCCGTGGGCTATGGCGAGGCCAATCCCATTGCCGACAACAGCACCGAAGAGGGGCGCGAGGCCAATCGTCGCATCGAATTCACCCTGATCGGCCTGCCGGAGGCCCCCGCCGCCGAGGTTCCCGAAGAGCCGGAAACGGGCGCCCCGGCCCCTGCCGAAGCGACCCCTGTGGCGCCGGAGGCCCCTACCGCAGCGTCGGCGATCAGCCCCCCGGTGGAAGACCCGGATTTCTCATCCGACACCAGCCCCTCGATCGCGCCGCAGGAAAAGACCTTGCGTCCCACCGCGCGTCCCGCGAATAACGGCTGAGGACAGCGAACAGACCAAGGCCCCCATGAACCGCCAGGAATTCATCACCGCGACCGCCATCATCCTTTTGCTGGCCTTCGCCCTCGGCTGGTTCACCTACTGGCTTCTGCACCGCTTCACCCGCGTGGCGGGCGGCGATGTGGCCGAGATGGACAACCTCGCCCAATCGCTGCACGAGGCCGAAGAGGCCCGCGATCAGGCGCTGATCTATCTGGAAGAGCGCGAAGCCGAACTGATGAACCAGATCGCCCAGACCGAGGCCGAACTGCGCGCAGCCATGGAAGGCCTGCGCGATGCGCGGCACGAGGCCGAAGAGATGCGCGCCTATATCGAACGGATGCACGCCGCGAACTGACTGCCCCCGGCCCACACCAAATTTCTTCGAAGAAATTTGCAAAAATCTTCGAAGATTTTTGTCCTACGCCACCCCGCCCAGACAGCCCTCCACCAGGGGCGATCCCGGATCGGTCAGCCCATCGACCACATCGAAATGGTGCCGCCCCGGATCGACCGTCCAGCCGCAGGCCCACGCCTCTGACAGCACCCGCGCCTGCCAGAGGAAAGCCGGCCGTTCCTGCCCGCCCACCCAGACATGCGCAGCCACACCCGCCCGCAAGGCAAACCGCGCCGGGCTTTCGGCGGCGCATTCGGCGGCGTCCAGCCGCAGCTTTTCGTTCATCGAGGTGCCCGCCAGCGGGGCCAGTTCCGCAAGGGGCGAGATCGGCACCACCCGCGCGAGACGTGGCACCGCCTGATCGGCGCAGCCCATCCGTGCCGCCAGATGCCCGCCCGCCGAATGGCCCGTCACCACCATCGGACCGGCCACCCGTTCCGCCACCATGGCGCAGGCCTGCGCCACCTCTGCCGTCATCGCGGCGATCCGCGCCTCCGGGGCCAGCGTGTAGGACGGCATCGCGCAGGCCCAGCCCCGCGCCACCGCACCCGCCGCCAGATGCGACCAGACCTCGCGCCCGAAGGCCAGCCAGTAGCCGCCATGCAAGAACACCAGAACCCCGCGCGGCGTGCCCTCGGGCAGGAACAGATCCAGCCTTTGCCGCGCGCCCGGCCCGTAGGCCAAGCCCAGCACCGCCCGCCCGCCCAGCGAATCGCGAAAACCCGCCGCCTCGGCCTGCCACCGGGGGGGAAACCCCTCCGCCCCCCGGATGAAGGCCCCGTTGGCATAGGCCCGGTCCAGCCCTGCCCGATCCATGCCCCACAGATGCGTTTCCGCCATCTTCGCTTCCGTTTCCGCCGATTTGATCAAAATTCTTCCCGCCCGGCTCCAATTAATCCGCGCCGGAACTGGACAAGCCCCCCCTTGCGGATGCATCCATCCTTAACCCGAAACGCCGGAGGCCCCCATGCTCGATTCCGTCACCAATCTCGCGTCGCTCCTGAAAGACCCGACGCTTCTGGTCACAAAGGCCTATGTTGCGGGCCAATGGATCGACGCCGATGACGGCACGACCTTCGAAGTCACGAACCCTGCCCGGGGCGATGTGATCTGTCACCTGCCCAATCTGGGCCGCGCCGAGACCGCCCGCGCCATCGACGCCGCGCAAAAGGCGATGAAGGACTGGGCCGCCCGCACCGGCAAGGAACGCGCCGCGATCCTGCGCAAGTGGTATGATCTGATGATGGCCAATGTCGATGACCTTGGCAAAATCCTGACGGCCGAAATGGGCAAACCCCTGGCCGAGGCGAAGGGCGAGGTCGCTTATGGCGCCTCCTTCATCGAATGGTTCGGCGAAGAGGCGAAGCGCGTCTATGGCGAAACCATCCCCGGCCATCAGCGTGACAAGCGCATCACCGTGATCAAGCAGCCCATCGGTGTGGTGGGCTCCATCACACCCTGGAACTTCCCCAATGCGATGATCGCCCGCAAGGTGGGGCCTGCACTCGCCGCAGGCTGCGGCTTTGTCGCGCGACCTGCGGCCGAAACTCCGCTGTCGGCGCTGGCCATGGCCCTGCTGGGGGAACGCGCGGGCCTGCCCGCAGGAATCTTCTCGGTCATCACCTCCACCCGTTCCTCCGACATCGGCAAGGAATTCTGCGAAAACCACGCGGTTCGGAAACTCACCTTCACCGGGTCCACCGAGGTGGGCCGCATCCTGCTGCGGCAGGCCGCCGATCAGGTGATGAAATGTTCCATGGAACTGGGCGGCAACGCCCCCTTCATCGTGTTCGATGACGCCGATCTGGATGCTGCCGTGGCCGGTGCGATGATCTCCAAATTCCGCAACAACGGCCAGACCTGCGTCTGCGCCAACCGCATCTATGTGCAGGCCG
>VFQR01000487.1_pt1 | contig 53309 bp, 51 predicted proteins | sample 3512321 | NCBI WGS metagenome assembly VFQR01 (sample SAMN10412374, study PRJNA504923) | tailings metagenome | isolation source: Relicate 3 Philex TSF1 revegetated site | place: Philippines: Tuba, Benguet | collected 2017-08-29 | reverse complement strand
GAAGCCGGCATAGAGAACGGCGATGCAGGCCGCCTCGGTCGGCGTGAACCAGCCGAAGATCTTGCCGCCGATGATGATGAAGGGCGTCATCAGCGCCGGCGCGGCCACGAACAGTGCCGCGCCCAGCTCGCGCCAGTTCGAGCGCGGATAGGTCGGATAGCCGCGAGCCTTCGCATAGGCATGCACGGTGGCCATCTGCACGCCGCCGATGAGCAGACCCGGAATCACGCCGGCCAGGAACAGCCCGCCGATCGAGACCGTCAGCACGCCACCCCAGACGATCATCATGATGGATGGCGGGATGATCGCGGCCAGCACGGCGGAGACGGCGGTGATGGCAACCGAGAAGGAGCGGTCATAGCCTTCCCGCACCTGCGCCTCGATGAACAGCTTGCCCTGGCTCGCGGCATCCGCGGTGGAGCTGCCGGAGATGCCCGCGAAGAAGATCGACAGCACCACGTTGATCTGCGCGAGCCCGCCCGGCAGGTGCCCCACCAGGGAGCGCGAGAGGCGGATCAGCCTTTCGGTGATGCCCCCGATCGTCATCAGGTTCGCCGCGAGCAGGAAGAAGGGCACGGCCAGCAGGATGAAGCTGTTGTAGGCGTTGAAGGTCTCCTGCACCAAGACCATCGGCCACAGCCGATCCTCGATCAGCAGCGGCGGCAGGCAGGCCAGGCCCAGCGCGACCGCGACGGGCACGCGCAGCGCGAGCATGCCGAAGAAGCCGCCGAACAGCAGCCAGGCCGCGGTGCCGGGATCGAGCGCGTTGCCGCCCATCACGGCGCCTCCTTCTCGCCGTGCAGCAGCACCTGGATGTCGTCCCACATCCGCTCGCCCTGGAAGATCAGCCAGGTGGCGCCGCAGAGCGGCCATGCCATGTGGATCAGCCAGAGCGGAAGTTCGGCCAGCTCGCTGATGCGGAACCAGGCGGTGTCGGTGAACTCCCACCCCCACCAGAGGAAGACGAAGGCCATGCCGAGAACGAAGAGGCCAACGAAGAGGTCGGCCGCGGCCCGGACGCGGCCGTGCAGCTTGGGGAACAGGTCCACCACGAAATGCGTGCCTTCCCGCACGCCGATCATGGCGCCGATCATGATCATCCAGACGAGCAGGAAGCGCGCCAGCTCCTCCGTCCAGATGTAGCGGGGCAGCCAGTCGGTGAAGCGGGCGAAGATCTGCAGCGTGACGGGCAGGATCAGGATGGCGACCGTCGCGACCAGCAGCAGGTCGAGCAGGCGGCTGTAGAGGAAGATCGCGTTGCGCAATGCGCTCCGCGCGCCGTGCTGCGTCATGCGGGGTGTGATCCTTGGGAACGAGCCTGCCCAGCATGGCGGCCCCCTCCCCCGCAGGCGGGGGAGGGAAGCCTCGGGCGGAGGAGCGCGTGAACCTACGACGTCAGCGCGGCGATCCGGTTGTGGATGCCCTCGGCGTCGATCTCGCGCGCATAGGCGGCCATCACCGGCTGCACGGCGGCGTTCATCTGTGCGCGCTCGGTGAAGGGGATGCGGCGCAGCCGGCCCGCGGATTCGAGCGCGACCAGCTTCTGCTCATCCTCGGTGCTCTCGGCCTGCCGGCCGAAGGTGCCGGCCTCGCGCCCCGCGCGGCGGATCGCCTCCTGCAATTCCCGGGGCAGCCGGTTCATCGTCTGCACCGAGAAGCAGAGCGGGCGGATGGTGATGGCGTGTTGCGTCATGATGAGGTTCGGCCCCACCTCGTAGAAGCGCATCTGCTCGACGCCCGCGGCCTCGTTCTCGCCGGCCTCGATGACGTTGTTCTGGATGGCGTTGTAGACCTCGTTGTAGGCGATGACCTGCGGCGCCATGCCGATCGCCTGGAAGGTGCGGCTCCAGATCGGCGCGCCCTGCACACGCACGCGCAGGCCGCGGAGTTCCGCCATGTTCCGCGCGGGGCGGTTCGCGAAGATGTTGCGCGTGCCGCCGCCGGCATAGCCGATGAGCATTACCCGCGCGCGGCGCTCCACCTCGTCGGCGACCGGCTTGAACAGGTCGGCGTCGATCACCTGGTTCCAATGGGCGAGGTCGCGGAACAGGAAGGGCGCGTCGATGTAGGGGGCGGCGCGACTGAAGGTGGACATGTGGGCGGGGCTGACGATGGCAAAATCCACCGCACGGCCGGCCGACATGTACTCGAAATACTGCTTCTCCAGCCCGAGCGCGCTGTTGCCATGCATGACCCAGTTGATCGGGCGGTTGTAATATTGCCCGACCAGGTCCTGGAACCGCTTCATCGTGCGGTTGAAGACGTGCTCGTCCGGAAACTGGCTGGCGCCATTCAGCGTGATCGGGGCCTGCGCGCGGACGACATGCGGGGCGAGCAGGCCGGCGGCGGCGGCGCCGAGAAGCATGCGACGGTTCATGGACGGAATCCCTCCTCGAGCCGGGTTTTCGTGCCGGCTTCGAAGGGCAAGCTAACAAGCGCGAGCCGGGTTGGGAACCACCCAGTTACGCCTTCACCCAGCGAAGGATGTGCCGTGCGACAAGGCAGGTGTCGCCGGCCTGGTTGATCACGCGGCAGGCGCTCTCGGCGCGGGCGGCGGCCTCATCGATCGCTTCCACCTGGTATTCCGCGGTGAGCGTGTCACCGATGAAGACAGGCCTGAGGAACCGCACCTTGTCGTAGCCGAGCGAGACGGGCGTGCCCTCGGCGCCGCCGGCGATGGCGCGATGCGCGATCTCGCTGGCGGTGGCGGAGAGCAGCCCGAGCACCAGCGCGCCATGCGCGATGCGCTGTCCGTAGGGCGTGCGCGCGGCGTAGGCGGCATCCACATGCAGGGGATCGTGGTCCCCGGTGATCTCGGCGGTGAGCAGCAGGTCGCGCTCGGTGATGGTCTTCGTGAAGCGGGCGGATGCGCCGGGCGCGATGCCGAGCTTCATGCGAGCGATGCGAGCCGGTCGGAGACGGAGCGGCCCGGCTTCGCCGCGATATCGCCCGCGAGGCCCATGCGATCGGCGCGGAACAGGCGCGGGTCCATGGGCTTGAGGTCAGGCGCAATGGCGGGCCGGAAGCCCATACGCCCGATCAACGTGTCCGGCGTGACGCCGGGCGCGATCTCCGCAAGTTCGGGGCCCTCCGCGCCCAGTCGGAACACCGCGGATTCCGTGACGTAGAGGACAGGCTGGCCGCGCTCGCGCGCGAAGCGGCCCGAGAAGGTGATCTGCTCCACCCTCGGCACCGCCTTGGGCTTGCCCCCGGCTGTCAGCGTGCCGCCGAAGATCACGCGCTTCGCATGCTGGCTGATGTTGACGAAGCCGCCCGGCCCGATCAGCTTGCCGCCGAAGCGGGAGACGTTGACATTCCCCTCCGCGTCGAACTCCGCGAAGGACAGGAAGGCGAGGTCGAGCCCGCCGCCATCGTAGAAATCGAACTGATAGGGCTGGTCCACCTGCGCATCCGGATTCATCGCCGCGCCGGCCTCGCCGCCCGAGGCGGGCGCGCCGCCGATGTTGCCCTGCTCATTGGTCAGGCAGACCGCGTCGAGGCAGCCTTCCTCGGCGGCGACATTGGCAAGCCCGGTGAAAATGCCGGAGCCGAGGTTGCAGACCGCACGCGGGAAGAGTTCCAGCGCGCCGCGCCGCGCCACGATCTTTCGCGGGCTCAGCTCCAGAGTCGGAATGTCGTCCATCGGGATGCGGAATTCGCCGGAATAGGCGGGCGAATAGGGCGTCAGGTAGGTCTGCTCCTGCTCCGGCGCGACGACGACGAGATCCACCAGGATGCCGGGGATCTTCACCATCTTCGGATGCAGGCTGCCGCGGCGGGCCATACGCTTGACCTGCACCACCACGATGCCGCCGCAACGCTTCGTCGCCTGCGCTTCCGACAGCATCTCGAGCGTGACGGCCTCCTGCTCCATGGAGACGTTGCCGTCCTCATCCGCGGTGGTGCCGCGCAGGAAGGCGATGTTCACATGGTAGGGCTTGAAGAACAGGTACTCCTCGCCGCGGAAGGTCACGAGTTCCACGAGGTCCTCGCGCGCGGAAGGCGATTGGCGGCCGCCCTGCAGGCGCGGGTCCACGAAGCTGTGCAGGCCGGTCTTCGTCAGCAGCCCCGGGCGGCCGGCCGCCATCTCGCGCATCAATTGGCTCAGCGCGCCCTGCGGCAGGGACCAGGCCTCGATCTCGTCACGCAGCGCCATCGCGCCGACGGGCGGCGAATTCACGTAGCTGCCGGCGATGTTGCGCTTCAGCAGCCCTTTCTGCGCGAGATGGCCGAGCCCACGATCGCCGCCATCGCCGACGCCCACGGGATGCAGCGCGGTGATGTTCCGCGGCGCGCCGGTCTCGCGGAACCGTGCCCCGAGCGCGGCGAGCAGCGCCTCCGGCACCGCATGGCCGCCGCCGGAGCCGCCGATCAGCAGCGTATCGCCATCCCGCACCAGCGATGCCGCCTGTTCCGCGCTGACCCTGCGCATGCGCCCGGTTTCCTCCTGCCCTCGTCACTGTAGTGTAGCCGGACGAAGCGGGGGAGGAAGGGGCATGGATGGCGCGGTGACGCTGGAACGGCGCGGGGCGGTCGCCGTGCTGACGCTCGATCGGCCCGCGAAGCGCAATGCCATCACCAACGCCATGGCCGAGCAGCTTGCCGCGCATGCCCGGGCGATCAACGCCGATGGGGCGCTGCGCGCCGTCCTGCTGCGCGGCGCCGGCGAGAAGGCCTTCTGCGCGGGGATGGACCTCCGCGCCATCGAGGCGTTTCGGACCGCCTGGGATTTCCGCCAACGGCCGGACTATCCCGGGGCTGTCCGGTCCATCCGCAAGCCGGTGGTCGCGGCGCTGCATGGCTTCGCGCTGGGCGGCGGGTTCGAACTGGCGCTGGCCTGCGACATCCGCATCGCCGGCGCCTCCACACGCATAGGCTTCCCCGAGGTCACGCGCGGCTGGGTGGGTGGCGGCGGCGCCTCGCAGATGCTGCCGCGCCTGGTCGGCGTCGGGCAAGCCATGCGGCTGCTGCTCACCGGCGACCAGGTGGACGCGGCGGAAGCGCTCCGGCTGCGGCTGGTGGAGCAGGTGGTGCCGGATGACGAGCTGAACGCGGTCGGGATGGCGCTCTGCGAAAAGCTCGCCGCGCTGTCGCCAGTCGCGGTGCAGGCGGTGAAGGCGGCGGTGCGCCAATCGCTGGAAACACCGCTCTCGGCAGGCCTGCACTATGAGAACGAGATGAACGTGCTGTGCCTGGCATCGCTGCGGGAGGGGACGTGATGCGCATCGGCCTGATCGGCCTCGGAATGGCGGTGCAGCCGCACATGCTGGCCATCCGGGACCTGGAGGCCGCGGGGCGCGTGCGCTTCATCGGGGGATTCTCGCCCAGCGCCGCGCGACGCGGGGCCTTCGCGGCGAGGTGGGATGCGCCGGTCTTCGCGACGCAGGCGCGGCTGATCGAGGCGAGCGACCTCGTGCTGGTGCTGGCTCCGCCCGGCGCACATCTCGATGGCGTGCGGGCGACCGTCGCTGCGGGGCGGCATGTGCTCGTGGAGAAGCCGCTGGAGCGGACGCTGGCGCGCGCGGAACGGCTCGTGCAGTCCGCGCGCGAGGCCAATGTGACGCTCGGCGTGGTGTTCCAGCATCGCTTCCGGCCGGCCTCGCTGCGGCTGAGCCAGGCGATCGCTTCGGGAGAGCTGGGCGAGCTGCTGTCCTGCTCGGCGAGCATCCGCTGGTGGCGCGACTCCGCGTATTTCGCGCAGCCAGGGCGCGGGATGCTGGAACGCGATGGCGGCGGCGTGCTGCTGACCCAGGCGATCCACACGCTCGACCTGCTGCTGCATCTCGCCGGACCGGTCGCGCAGGTCGCTGGATTCGCGCGCACCTCGCCGCTGCGGGCGATCGACACGGAGGACATCGCCACCGCGGCGCTGCGCTTCGCGAATGGCGCGCTCGGCGTGGTGGATGCGACGACCGTGGCGGAGCCTGGCTTTCCAGAGCGGGTCGAGATCGCGGGCACCGGCGGCTCCGCTGTTCTCGCGGCCGAACGATTGGAACTGCATGTGAAGGGCAAGCCCGTGGAAGTGCTGGATCGCGGCGCGGCCGGTGGCGGCGGCGCCGACCCCATGGCCTTCGACCACGGCCCGCACCGCGCGATGCTGACGGAGATCGTGGACGCGATCGAGGGCGGGCGGCGGCCGATGAATGCGGGCGAGACGGGACTTGGCGTGATCCGGCTGATCGAGGCGGTGCTGCGCAGCGCGGGATCAGGCGCCTTCGTCAACCTGTAGCGTGTGCACCATCAGGTCGTTCTCGCCCTTCTGCACGATCTCGCCCTGCTGGTTCCGCAGCTCGAAGCCCAGCGTAACGATGCCGCGCGCGGGGTTCTTCGTGAGCCGCTTGGAGAGCACGGTGATGCGCGCCTGGATGCGGTCGCCGATCAGGATCGGGCCGGCGAATGTCCAGCGCCAGTTCAGCGAGACGATCGCGGCGAAGCGGATGGGCGCGCGATTCTTCAGGCCGTCGGTCAGCGCGAGGCCCAGCAGCCCATGCGCGACGCGCCCCGGGTAGCCCAGTTCGCGGGCGTAGTCCTCGTCCATGTGGATGTCGTAGAAGTCACCGGTCAGGCCGGCGAAGGCGAGGACATGCGCCTCGCCCACGGTGATGCCGCCGGTCTCGAAGGCGAGGCCGGGCTCGATCTGCTCGTAGCGCAGCAGGGCGGGGTCAATGCGCATCACAGCCTGTGCAGATGCAGCCCGCCATCCACATGGAAGGCGTCGCCGGTGGAGAAGGGGATGGCGCCGGTGAGCAGCATCGCGATGGCCTTCGCGACGTCCTCTGGCTCGCCCCATCGGCGGATGGGCGAGAGCCCTTCCGCGATGCGCTGGCTGTAGCGCGCGGCGACCGGCGCGGTCATGTCGGTGCGGATCACGCCGGGGCGGATCTCGTACACCGGGATTCCGTCCTCCGCGAGCCGCAGCGCCAGGCAACGCGCGACCATGCTCACCGCGGCCTTGCTGGCGCTGTATTCGGTGCGGTCGGGGCTGGCCATGATCGCGTTGGCGGAGGAGACGAAGACGATGCCGCGCGGGCCACGCTGCGCTGCGCCCTCCGCCACCATGCGCCGCGCCGCCATCTGCGCCACGAAGAAGCTGCCACGGGCATTGATGTCCAGGCAGCGGTCCCAGGATTCGGGCGTGATCGCCAGCGGGTCGCCGCGCTGCATGGCGCCGACGCCCGCATTGTTCACCACGGCCTCGATCCCGCCACCTTCGGACCAGGCCCAGTCGATCAGCGCGGCGATGGACGCGATGTCCGACACGTCGCACAGGCGATAGGCGAACCGGCCGCCCTGCGCCTGCACGGCAGCGGCAGCTTCGGAAAAGCCGTCCTCGGCGACGTCGCAGCCGAGCACGTCATAGCCGGCCTGCGCCAGCGCGACGCAGCTCGCGCGCCCGATGCCGCGCCGCGCGCCGGTGACAAGAGCCACAGGTCGTTCTTCGCGCATCCGATTCACGCTCCGCTCCTCGCTCCGCTGCGGTGATCCGCGACCGGATGCGTCATCCAAGGATCTCCCGTGCCATGATCACCCGCTGGATCTGGTTGGTGCCTTCGTAGATCTGCGTGATCTTCGCGTCGCGGTACAGCCGCTCCACCGTCACGCCGCGGATATAGCCGCTGCCACCGTGGATCTGCACGGCGTCCGCCGTGCGCGCCACCGCCGCGTCGGCGGCGAAGCATTTCGCCATGCTGGCCTGCAGCGTCGCCTTCTCGCCGCGATCCATCCGCGCCGCCGCGTCCTGCACCATCAGCCGCGCGGCATGCGCATCCTTCGCCATGTCGGCGATCATGAAGCGGATCGCCTGCTGCTCCGCGATGGGCTTGCCGAACTGCACGCGCTGCTTCGCGTAGCCGACGCTTTCCTCCAGCGCGCGCTGGAGGATGCCGAGCGCGAGGGCGGCGATGCCGATGCGGCCCTTGTCGAGCACCGACATCATCATGTGGAAGCCCCGCCCCTCCGGCCCGAGCAGCGCGTCCGCCGGCAGCGCGACATCGCTGAAGCGCAGCCCGCCAACCGGCGAGGCGCGCTGGCCCATCTTGTGCTCCTTCCGCAGCCGCTCGACACCGGGCGCGTGCAGGTCCACGAGGAAGATGGACATCCCCCTATGGCCCGCCGCGGGATCGGTGCGCGCCAGCACCGCGGCGAAATCGGCATAGGGCGCCATGTGGATCCACATCTTCTCGCCATTCAGGCGCCAGCCGGCGCCGTCGCGAACCGCGATCGTCTTCAGCGCGGCGAGGTCGGAGCCGGCCTCCAGCTCCGTCAGCGCATAGGCGCATGTCCGTTCGTAGCGCAGCAGCGGCGCGAGATACGCCGGGCGCTGCGCTTCCGTGCCGTGCTGAGACAGCAGCGTGCCGAGCAGCTCCACCAGCCCCACCTGGTCGGCAATGCTGGCATAGCCGCGGGACAGTTCCTCCATCACCAGGGCATAGGCCGTGACGCCAGCCTCGGCGCCGCCCATCGCCTCCGGCACGGTGATGCCGAACAGGCCGAGCCGCGCGAGGGATTGATAGATGTCGCGCGGAAACGCCTCGGTCTCGTCGAGCTCGGCGGCGCGCGGCGCGATCTCGGCATCGGCGAAGCGGCGCGCGGTGTCGCGCAGCGCATCCAGCAACGGCGTTCCTCCTGCTCCAGGCCGAGCATGCCGCCGCTTCGTCGTCAGCGCCAGACGGCAGGGCGCACGCCGACGGCGGTGAGCACGCCATAGGCCGTGAGGCCCAGCGCGACACCGAGGAACTGGCCCTCGAGCCCGAAGGGGATCACGAGCAGCGCGCCGCCACCCACCGCGAGCGTGAAGCGCGCCAGCCCCGCCACCACCGGCCAGCGCATCCGCCCCGCCCCCTGCGCCGCGAAATACATCGCCATGCCCAGGCCGAAGAACGCATAGGCCGGGCCGATGATCGCCAGCGCCGTGGCGGCGATCATCGCCACCTCCTCATTGGCGGCGAAGGCGCGGGCGAAGGGCATCGGGAAAAGCGCCACCACCAGGCCGCAGGCGCCCGCCGCCACGAAGGCCATCACGCCACCCAGCCAGGCGAGCCGCCGCGCCTGCGCCCAATCGCCGGCCCCGACCGCACGCCCGACCAGCGCCGTCACGGCCGAGCCGATGCCGAAAGCCACGGGGATCATAAGGAATTCCAGCCGCGCCGACACGCCATAGGCCGCAACCACCGCCGGCCCGCGCGCCGCGAGCTGCGCCGTGACCAGGATGGTCGTGAGGTTAGCAACGACGACCATCGCGCAGGCCACCAGCCCGACCGAGAGGATACGGCCGAACATCTCCGCGCTCGGCGTGACGCGGAGCGTGGGCGTGAATCCAGCGCCGCCGCGCAGCACCACGACGCCCATGCCGATCGCCGCCACCCAGAACACCAGCGCATAGGCGGCGCCGATGCCTGCGAGCCCCATGCCGAGCGGCTCCGCCAGCAGCCAGGCGACAGGCGGGTAGACGATCCAGCCGCCGAGCAGCACGCGCGCCGCCAGCGCATGGCGCCCGCCGCCGCGCAGCACGGAGGCCAGCGTGTTTACCAGCCAGGCCGGCAGCGCGCCGGCGCCGAACAGCCACGCGGAATAGGCCGCGGCAGCCTCCGCCGCCTGGGATCCGCCGACCCAGCCCAGCACCGTGCGAGGGAAGATCGCAAGCGGCACGGCAAAGCACAGCGCCGCAATCAGCGCGATCAGCGCCGCGTGCAGCACCAGCGCCGCGGCTTCCTTGCGCCGGCCGCCGCCAAGCGCGCGGGCGATCGCGGAGACGACGCCACCTCCCATCGCCCCGCCCGACATCATCTGCATGAGCAGCGCGAAGGGCAGCACCACCGCCCAGCCGGCGAGCGCCGGCAGGCCCTGGCGCGCCGCGAGCCAGGTCTCGAAGAGCTGCGCGGCCACCTGGACCACCGCGACGACCGCCGTCGGCGCCGCCAGCGCCAGGATGGACCGCATGGCGAACAGCAGAGCGCGCCCGAAGGCGCGCGGCAAGGGCTCTCAGGCAGCTAGGTCGGGCGGGCAGGCCGGCATGTCGCGCAGGAAGCGGTAGCGGCCATGCTGCTTGATGGCGGCGAGGTCGTGCTGCTCCATCCCCGGCACGTCGAGCGGGATGGCCGGCGCGGCCTCGCTGCCGAAATCCACCATCGTCGCGCCGAGCGCCGGCGTGCCGCCATGCGCGCCGGCGCCGAGGAAGGCGGTGGCCGGCAGCCAGAGATGGCGAATGCCGTCCACCTCCCGGTCGCGCGCAGCGTGCAGGTGGCCGCTGATCACCATCCGCACGCCGCCGCGCCGGCAGAGGTCGAGCAGCCGGGCACGTGGCGCGGGGTTCACCGAAGCGACAGTCGGCTGGTCCTCGCCGACATGCTCCACGAAGAGCGGCTTGTGCAGGATCAGCGCGACCGGCTTGCCCGCCGGCTCCTCCAGCCGGTCGGCCAGCCAGTCCGCCTGCTCCGCCTCCTGCGGCAGGCCGGAGCCGAAGAGCTGCGCATTCACCCCGATCAGCAGCCAGGCGCCGACATGGCGGGCGAAGCGGTCCGGCCCCAGGTAGCCGTGCCACCGCGCCAGCCGCGCGCCATCGATGATCTGCGCCGGGTCCTGCCCAGGTGGCTCGTCGCCGACATCGTGGTTGCCGGGCAGCGCCAGCACCTCGGCCCCGATTCCGCGCAGCGCGGTGGCGGCGAACGCCATCTCCTCGTCGCTGTCGGGGCCGTTGATGCAGAGATCGCCGGGGACGATCACCGCCTCGGGCCGCGCGGCCTCGGCCGCCGCGGCTGCGCGGCGGAAATTGTCCCAGAAGAAGCCATGCGTGTGGGAGAGATGCAGGTCGGAGAGGAAGACGATCCGGCTCATGATCTGGTCCTCAGGAGAAAGCGAGCTGGCCGGGGCGGAAATCCATGTAGTAGAGCGGCGGATGGCTCCAGCGGATCGCGCGGCGCTTGGCAATGAATTCACGCACCGGATAGAGGATCAGCGCGGGCGCCTCGGCTTCGAACTCGTCGAGCAGCGCGAGCCAGAGCCGCTTGCGCTCCGCGGGCTCGGAGGCGCCGCGCAGCGCCTCCACGATCTCGTTGTAGCGCGTGGGCTGCCAGAAGCCCTGTTGCTGGAGCGAGTAGTCACGCGCGAGATGCACGGCGAGCCCACCGCCGAGCGGGTCGGGAAAGCGGAAGGCGATCGAGGTGGGGCGGATATCGGCGCCGGGCTGGGTGACGGCCGAGAGGTTCTCACGCGTCTCGAGCCTCGTGTTGACCCCGACCGCGGCCCACATCTGCTGCACCACCTGCACGCCCTGCAGCATCTGCAGGTAGTAGTTCGGCGCGATGCGGATGATGAGCTCCTCGCCGCGATAGCCGCCCTCCCGCAGCAGCTGGCGGGCGCGGTCGGGATCGTAGGCGAAGCCCTGGCGGTTCGCGTCGTAGAGCTCGCCGAAGGCCGGGATCTGCAGCGCCGGCATGCGGCGGAAGCCCGGGCCCCAGAGGCTCCGGCCGAGCATCTCGTAATCCACCGCGTGGTTCAGGCCGCGGCGCACGCGCGCGTCGCGCAGCGGGCCGCGGCGCGTGTCGTAGTAGAGGATGTGCGCGAAATCGAGCGGCACATCCACGCCTTCGAGCAGCGGATCGCGCGCCAGGCTCTCGGCCTGCTCGGGCAGCAGGTTGGTCACAAGGTGAAAATCGCCCGCGCGCAGGCCGGCGAGGCGCGAGGAGGCTTCCGGCACCACGGTGAAGCTCACCTCGCGCGCCGGCGGCCGACCGCCCCAGTACTCGTCATGCGCGGCCAGCACGGCGCGCTGGTCGCGCTGGAAGGACGCCACGCGATAGGGGCCGCTGCCCACGGGGCGCGTGCGCATCCCCGCGAGCCCCGATTCGGCATAGGAGGCCGCGGAATGGATCCAACCGCCATAGGCGGCAAGTCGATGCAGCATCACCGGGTCTGGCCGGCGCGTGCGGAACACCACGCGATGCGGCCCCTCCGCCTCGACGCCCGCGAGATGGCCGAAATTGACCCTGCCCTCGAAGGTCTGAGTCTGATCGCCCCACATGCGCTCGGCGGAGAAGGTGGAGAGCACGTCGGCGCTGGTCAGCACCGTGCCGTCATGCAGCCGCACATCGCGGCGCAGTTCCGCCACCCAGGTCAGCTTGTCGCGCTGCGTGATGGCGGTGGCGAGGAAGGGCGTGAGGCGCTGCCCGCCATCGCGCGCCTCGGCAGCGAAGTCGCGGCGCCACAGCGTGTCGAACACGTTGTAGGTGATGCGCAGGCCGACATTGGAGATCGCCTCCAGCGGCTCGAGCGTCGGAGGCAATGCTTGCACCGCGATGCGGAGGGCAGGCCGCGTATCGGCCTGGGCGCACGCGAGGCGCGGCAACACGGCCGGCAGGGCGAGCGGCGCGGCCAGCAGGACGCGGCGTAGAATGGGCATCGAGCTTCTCCTCTGGCGGGGGAAGCTAGTCGCGGCCCAAGTCAGTCGCGTGACAGGCCGATGCGCGCGCGATGACGATGCGCGGCGTCAGCGGAAGAGGCTGGCGATCGCGGAATCGAATCCGGTCAGCGCGCGTCCACGACGGGTCCGTGGCGCGCCAGGCGGCGCAAGGCCCACCATTGCCTCGGCCAGCCGCACGGCGGCCGCGGTGCCATCCACCAGCGGCACGGCGACATGCGGCGCGAGCGCCGGCGCGATGCCGGCCAACGGGCCGCCGGCGAGGATCACCGCCTCGGCGCCATCCTGCTCCACCGATTGCCGGCAGAGATCCAGCAGCAGGTCGCGCCGCTCCTCCGCGACGCGGCCGGGATCGCCGGCGAAGGGTGGGCCCATGCGGAACCCGGCGCAGCGCGCGGCGAGGCCGTGATGCGCCAGCACGTCCTCGAACATCGGGCGCAGCGCGGCGGTGAAGCTGACGATGCCGAAGCGGCGGCCGAACATGCAGGCGGCGTGGAAGGCAGCCTCGCTGATGCCGAGCACCGGCACGTCCAGAAGTTCCTTCGCGGCATCGAGGCCCGGATCGCCGAAGCAGGCGATGATCGCGGCATCGTAGGTGCCGCGATGCGCCGACAGCGCGGCGAGCGTCGCGGGGCCGGCGATGAGCCAGTCGGCGCGGCTCACGATCAGAGGCAGGCCGAAGGGCGCGGAGATCGCGGTGATCTCCGTGCCAGGCGAGGCGGCCGCGCGGGCGCAATCGGCGATGCGCGCCGTGACGCCATCCGTCGTGTTGCTGTTGACGACGAGCAGGCGCATCAGCGCGGTTCCAAGCCCAGCCAATGCGCCGCGATGTCACGCCGGCGCGCGACCCAGATGCCGGGCGTGCGCGCGACGTGTTCCAGCACCGCCTCCAGCCCCGGCATGCGCGCGGGCCGTCCGATGATGCGCAGATGCAGGCCGATCGAGAGCATGCGCGGCTGCGTCGCGCCCTCCTTCAGCAGCCAGCCGATTGCCGCAATGCAATACCGGGAAAAATCCTCGGCCTGGATGAAGCCGCCGCCTGGCGAGAAGCGCATGTCGTTCGTGTCGAAGGCATAGGGCAGGATCACGTGCCGCCTTCCGTCCGGCCGCACGATGCTGCGCGGGATGTCGTCATCGTAGCAGTCGGAATCGTAGAGGAACCCACCTTCCTCGAGCAGCAGCCGGCGCGTGTTCACGGAGGACGCGCTGCGCGTGTGCCAGCCGACCGGGCGTTCGCCGGTGGCCTCCGTGATCGCCCGCACCGTCGCGCCGATCACCGCGCGCTCGGTCGCTTCCGGCATGCCCGCATGACGTTCCCAGCGCCAGCCATGCGCGGAGACCTCATGCCCGCGCGCATGCGGCGCGGCGGCCAGCGCCGGTGTCGCGGCGACGGCGCGGCCGCAGGCGGAGAAGGTTGCCTTCACGCCGAAGGCGTCCAGGCAGTCGAGGATCCGCCAGAGGCCAACCCGGCTGCCATAGCCGTAGTGCGACTCCATGCAGGGGTCGGGATGGCCGACCACCTCCTCCCGCGCCTCATAGGTCGGCTCGTTGCGCTCGTCGCCGGAGGTCAGCGAGAGCTCCGCGCCCTCCTCCACATTCACGACGAAGGAGAGCGCGAGACGCGCCCCGCCCGGCCAGGCGAAGCGAGGCGGGTTCGGGCCATGGCCCGCCAGGTCGCGGGCCGCAGGTGGCATGCCACCCGGTGGTTCATCGGGCCGCATCACGCGCCGCGGTACAACGAATAGCCGAAGGGCGTGAACTTGATGGGCAGGTGGTAGTGCTGCTCGACCTCCGCGATGGTGAAGCGGAAGGGCACAATGCCGAGGAAGGGTGGCGCGGTGCTGCCGGTCGCGGCGTGGAAGCCGCCGATGTCGAGCAGCACCTCATGCACGCCGGCCTTCACGCCGGCGCCGGCCGTCACCGGATGTTCCAACAAGCCATGTGCGCCGATCCGTGCCTCCGCCACCAGAACGCGGCTGCCATCCGGCTCGATCCGCTCGATCCGCACGGCGAGGCCCTCGGCGATCCGCCCGCGCGCCACGTCAATCGCATGCACCGAAATGCCGCCGGCCATGCCTGCTCCGCACCTGTGTCCGGCCTCGACGGCAGCACGCCGGCACAAACGGCACAAGGCTTGCGGCAGCGAGCCGGCATCACAGGAGATCCAGCATGCGCCGACGCCAACTGCCGTTTCTGATGGCAGCCGCCGCCTCCGCGTTGGGCAAGGGCGCTCTCGCGCAGAATGGCTGGCCGAGCCGGACGATCCGCCTCGTCGTCACCTTCCCGCCCGGCGGCTCCTCCGACATCGTCGCGCGCGTGCTGGCGGAGGCCTTCGTGCCGCGCCTGCCGCAGCGGGCGGTGGTGGACAACCGTCCCGGCGCGGGCGGGACGCTCGGTGCGGCCTACGTGGCGAGCCAGCCGGCGGATGGCTACACCTTCCTGCTGTCGAATACGGCGCCGATCGTGACCTCCCCGCCGCTCTATCCGCAGGCGGGGTATGACCCCGTGCGGAGCTTCACCCATGTGGCGTATCTCGGCGCGACACCGCTGGTGATCATGGTCAATCCGCGCCAGGTGCCGGCCAGCGTGACGGACCTCGCGGGCCTTGTCGCCTGGATCAAGGCGCAGCCGGCGCCGCCGGCCTATGGCAGCTCCGGTGCGGGCTCGGTGCACCACATCTTCGGCGAGCAGCTCATGGCGCGCACCGGGGCGCGGCTGACCCATGTGCCCTATCGCGGCAGCTCGCCGATGCTGGCCGACCTGCTGGGCGGCGCGATCCCGCTCGGCTTCGACACGCTGCCGCAGAATGTCGAGAACATCCGCTCCGCCCGGCTGCGGGCGATTGCCGTGACCTCGCCGCAGCGCCAGGCAATGGCGCCGGAGGTGCCGACCACCGCCGATGCCGGCTTTCCCGGGCTGACGGCGGAGAACTGGCTCGGCCTTTCCGCGCCAGCCGGGCTGCCCGCGCCGATCGCGGCGCGGATGTTTTTCGAGGTGCAGGCGGCGCTGGCGCTGCCCCAGGTGAAGGCGCGCTGGGAGGAGCTGGGGATTGCGCTGCGCCCGATGACGATGGCGGAGTTCGGCGGATTCGTGGAGGAGGAGGTGCGCGTTGTGGGGGGCGCGGTGCGGGCGCTCGGCATCACGGCGGGCTAACCATGCGATCGGCGGAGGGCGGAGCGGCGCAGCCGCGAGCACCGGAGGCGTGAATCGCATGGCTGAGAGCAAGCCAAGGATTATTGTCGTCTTCTTCGGACGTCCGGGGGCGGGCAGCTTCAACGGCGCGGGCGTCGGGGGGTTGGTGCGCGCAGCCGAACGCCACGGCGTGACGCCCGAAACCCTTTGGGAGCCGGAGCCGGCGCAGCGCGCGGGCACCATCGCGGATGCGGCGATGCGCGCCGATCTCGTCATCGCGCATGGCGGCCAGGGGGAAGCCGGGGTCCATGCGGTCGCGCCGCGCTTCCCCCGCGTTGCCTTCGCGGTCACCCAGGGCCGGATCGCGGGGCCAAACATCGCCTGTTTCGAGGTGCTGCAGGAACAATCGGCCTTCCTCGCCGGGGCGCTGGCGGGCTGGTGGATGCGGGGCGAGATCGCCGCGCATCTCTCCGGGGAGCGCGTGCCGCCCGGGCTGCGCGGCCGCGCCGGCTTCGCCGCCGGCCTTCGCCATGCCCGGCCCGAGGCGCGGCTCCTCACCGGCTTCTGCGGCGACCAGCACGACCCGGCCCTCGCCGAGGCATGGACCCGCGCCCAGGCCGACGCCGGGGCGGAGGTACAGTTCGCCATGCTCGATGGCGGCCGCCCCGGTGCCATCGCCGCCTGCCGGGCGGCGGGTATGCGGGCTATCGGCAATGTCCGCGACTGGACGCGGGAGGACCCGGTCTTCCTTGCTTCCGCCATCGCCGACAATGGCGTGACGATCGAGGCTGCCATCGCCGCCTACCTGGCGGGCCGCTTCGAGGATCGGCGGATCGGGCTGGAGGACCCGGCCGTGCGCCTGGCGCTGGCAGCCGATGTCCCGCCCGCCCTGGCCGAGCGCCTCGCTGGCCTCCGGACCGCGCTGCTGGATGGCCGGCTCGTGGTGCCGGACACCTATGCCGGTCAGGAGTGGAGCCCACCGTCCTAGGGTTGCATGCGATGCGCGTGGGGCGGCCCCCCGCCCGTATCGCTTATCTTCACCCGGCGCGTCCTATATGCTGCACCGCAACACAGCGCTGCAGGAACCCGCCGACGTGACTGCCCTGCCCCCCCTCCCCGGCCGCGAATTCTTCGCCAAGGGGGCCGAATCCATGTCCCGCGCGCTCGACCAGGCGCGCGCGCTGGCCGAGGTCGCCGCCCGCCAGGCGGAGGCGCTGGCGCCCAAGCCGGCGCCCGCCCCTGCCCTGCCCTTCAACGTCTTCGCCAATCCGCTCGTGCTGATGCAGCAGGCCGCCGAATACGCCGTGGACGCCTCCCAGCGCGCCGTTCTGTTCTGGGACACGATGCGCCGGGCCGGCAACGACTTCGTCGAGCACGAAAAGGCCGGCTGCCCGCCCGTGCTCGTCTTCGACTGGGCGATGGAGGTGGATGGCCGGACCCTGCCGCGACGCTGCAACTACGCGATGGTCCGCATCATCCCGCCCGCCGGCTATCCCGCGGCCAACGACGCGCTGCGCCCCTTCGTCATCATCGATCCGCGCGCCGGCCATGGCGCCGGCATCGGCGGCTTCAAGTCGGACAGCCAGGTCGGCGTCGCGCTGCGGCGCGGCCACCCGGTCTATTTCGTGATCTTCTTCAAGGATCCGGAGCCCGGCCAGACCATCCTCGACATCACCGCAGCCGAACGCACCTTCCTCCGCCACGTGCACGAGAAGCACCCGGCGGCGCCGAAGCCGGTGGTGATCGGCAACTGCCAGGGCGGCTGGGCGGTGATGATGCTCGGCGCCTCCGACCCGGAACTGATGGGCCCGCTGGTGCTGAACGGCGCGCCGCTCTCCTACTGGGCGGGCGAGAAGGGGCGCAACCCGATGCGCTACATGGGCGGTCTCGCCGGCGGGTCCTGGCCGGCGGCGCTGATGGCCGATCTCGGCAATGGCCGATTCGACGGCGCCAACCTGGTGCTGAATTTCGAGAGCCTCTCGCCCGGCAACACCTGGTTCCGGAAGTACTGGCACCTCTACCAGAACGCCGACACCGAGCCCGAGCGCTTCCTCGAATTCGAGCGGTGGTGGGGCGGCTTCTTCCTGATGAACCGGGACGAGATTCGCTGGATCGTCGAGAACCTCTTCGTCGGCGACCGCTTCGCGCGCGGCGAGATCAGCGCCGGGCCGCTCGGCCATTCCGCCTCGCGCGGCAATGGGGGCGGCAACGCGACCTTCAACATGCGGGCGATCAAGTCGCCGATCATCGTCTTCGCCTCGGCCGGCGACAACATCACCCCGCCCGGCCAGGCGCTGCGCTGGATCGCGGACGTCTATCGCGACGAGGCGGAGATCCGGCGGCTCGGCCAGACGATCGTCTATCTCGTGCATGACGAGATCGGGCATCTCGGCATCTTCGTGAGCGGCAAGGTCGCCAACCGCGAGCACACCGAGATCGCCAACACGCTCGAGATGATCGAGGCGCTCGCCCCCGGCCTCTACGAGCTGCACATCACGTCGGAGGTGGATGGCGCCGCGCCGCAGGTGGAGCTGCTTGGCCGCACCATTGCCGATGTCCTCGCCCATTGCGGGGAGGCGCGGAACGAGGCGTTTCCCGCCGTCGCCAAGGTCTCGACCGTCAACCAGACCATCTACGACCTGATGGTGAGCCCAGCCATCCGCCAGCTCTCGACCGAGGCCAGCGCCGAGCTGCGGCGGCAGATGCATCCGCTGCGCGCGCGGCGCTTCCTGGTCTCGGACGCGAACCCGGCGATGCTGCCGCTGGCGACGGCGGCGGAGCGAGTGCGCGCGCATCGGTCGCCGGCGGCGCCGGACAATCCCTTCATCGCGGCGGAGAACGCGCTCGCGGAGCGGGTGGGGCAGGCGCTCGACACCTGGCGCGACTGGCGCGACGCCTGGACCGAAGCCGCCTTCCACGCCGTCTATGGCAGCATGGCCGCGCTCGGCGTCGCGGACGCGCAGCCCGAGGTCGAGGCGGCGCAAAGTGCCGAGGCGCTGGCCGACACGCCCGAGACGCGCGCCGCCCTCGCCCGCATCGCCGAGGGCGGCTACGCCGAGGCAGTGATCCGCATGATGATCCTGCTGGCCCGCGCGCGCGGCGGCGTGCGGCGCTCGCGCCTCGCCCGCAGCCAGGCATTGCTCACCGGTGAATCGCCTTTCGCGGAGCTGACCGCCGCGGCGCGCCAGGCGCTGATCCGCGAGCAGACGCTGATCGTGGAGCTCGCGCCCGAGGAGGCCCTCGCCGCGCTGCCGATCCTGCTACCGACCGCGGCCCTGCGCCGCAAGGCGCTCAACGCCGTCGAAGGCGTCGCGGGTCCGGAGGAGGAACTGGGCGAGGCCGCCCGCGACATGTTGTCACAGCAGCGCGAAACACTCAGGACACGCGCGACATCGCGTTGACGCTTGGGCAACCTATACGGGCTCTACTGGGTTGAGCGCGCGATGACCGCGCCGCAGGCCCAAGAGGACCGAACCATGCTCCCGACCCAGCCCGCGACCGCCGAGGTGGTCGCCGCGGCCCTGCTCACCGGCGCCCATGGCGCGGAGCTCCACCTGATGTCGAGCGACGGGCGGCTGATGCGCCTGCCGGCCGACAACGCGACCGCCCAGGCGCTGGCGCTGTCGCTGTGGAGCGCGCTCGAGGCGAAGCACTGAGCGTCGGCCACGGTTGACGCGGCGGGCTTGCGTCCCAAACTCGGTCGGATGCGTCGGCGAACGGCGCCTCGCGACGAGGAGGGATCTGCATGCCATCCCAGCGTTTGCCCCGCGCCACGCGGAGGACACTACTCGGCGCCCTGCCCCTCGCCGCGCTTCCCTTCGCCGTCGCGCGGACGCAGCCGGCGGATCGGCCGGTCGTGGTTTCCTCGAAGATTGATACTGAAGGCGCCCTGCTCGGCAATGTGATCCTGCTCGCGCTCGGACAGGCGGGCGTGCCCACCACGGCTCGGCTCTCGCTCGGACCGACACGGATCGTGCGCACAGCGCTGCTGGCGGGCGAGATCGACCTCTATCCCGAATACACCGGCAACGCCGCCTTCTTCCACAATCGCGCCGATGACCCGGCCTGGCGCGAGGCCGACCGCGCCTTCGCCCTCGCGGCAGAGCTCGACCGCGCGGCGCATGGGCTGGTCTGGCTGGATCGCGCGCCCGCCAACAACACCTGGGCGATCGCGCTGCGCCGCGACGTCGCCACGCGCGAGCGTCTCGCGACGATGAGCGATCTCTTCGCCGCCGCCGGCCGCGGCGTGCTGCGCCTCGCCGCCTCCGCCGAGTTCGTGGAGAGCGCGGCGGCGCTGCCGGCCTTCGAGCGCATCTATGGCGCGAGCTTTCCGCGCGACCGCATCGTGGTGCTACCGGGCGGCGACACGGCGGTGACGATGCGCGCCGCGGCGCAGCAGATCTCCGGCGTGAACGCGGCGATGGTCTATGGCACCGATGGCGCGATCGCCGCGCTCGACCTCGTGGTGATGCGCGACGACAAGGGCGCGCAGCCGGTCTATGAACCGGCGCCCGTGGTGCGGGCTGCCGTGCTGGAACGCCATCCGGCGATCCGCGCCGCGCTCGCGCCGGCCTTCGCCTCGCTCGACCTGACCACGCTGCAGCGGCTGAATGCGCGCATCGCGGTGGAGGGCCGGCCGGCCGCCGCGATAGCGCGCGAGCATCTGGTGGCGATCGGCGCGCTGCGTTGAGCCCGCTGGCGGCGCTGGTCGCGGCGGCCGCGCTGCTTCTGCCCCTGCCCTGGCTGAGCGTCGCGCCGAACCGCCTGCTGCCGGGCCAGGGCATCACGGCGCTCGATGCCCTGGGCGTGCCGGCCTTCCTCGTCATCGTCTTCCTTCTCGCGGCGGTGCCGCGCCGTGTGCCGGCGCCGATCGCGGCAGCGGCGGCGCTCGTCGGCCTCCTGCTGCTGCTGCACGAGACAGGCGGGGCCGCGCGTGCCGCCCTGGCACCGCTCGGGGAAGCCGCGCGCGCGGGCTTCGGGGCGGGATTCTGGCTGGGCCTCGCGGGCGTCCTGGCGCTGTTCGCGTCGCGCGCCCGCGCCTTGCCGGGCCGGCAAGGATGGCTTGCCCTTGTCGCGCTCGTCGCGGGCGTTGCGGCCCTGCTCGGCTCGGGCTCGCTCGATCGCCTCTCGCTGCTGGTCGAATACCAGGCGCGCGCCGAGGCTGTGCAGGCCGCGCTGCTCCGCCATCTCGCGCTGGCCGGCGGCGCGCTGCTGCTCGCGCTGCTGGTCGCCGTGCCGCTGGCCTGGCTTGCCTTCCGCCGGCCCCGCTTCGCGCCGCCGCTCGGCGCGGCCTTCGCCGGCGTGCAGGTGGTGCCGGGACTCGCGCTCTTCGCCCTGCTGATCCCACTGCTGGCGGTGCTGCTCGCCGCGATGCCGGCGCTGCGGGGGCTCGGCCTCGCGGCGATCGGACCAGCGCCGGCGGTCATCGCGACGGCCTGCTACCTCGCCTTGCCGCTTTGGCGCAGCCTGCTGGGCGGGCTCGCCGCCGCCGACCCCGCCGCGGTCGCCGCCGCGCGCGCGCTGGGGATGCGCGAGGCGCGGATCACGGCGGAGATCCGGCTGCCGCTGACCCTGCCCGTCTTCGCCGCCGGGCTGCGCGTCGCGCTGGTGCAGGCGATCGGGCTGGTCACCCTCGGCGGCCTGGTCGGCGCGGGAGGACTCGGCGCGCTGGTCTTCGAGGGGCTGGCACAATTCGCCACGGACCTGATGCTGCTCGGCGCGCTGCCGATCGTCGGGCTCGCGCTGCTCGCCGATGCGCTGGCCCGCCTGGCCGAGACGCGCCTGGCCCAGCCGGCATGATCGAGCTCGACGGGGTCATCGTCCGCTACGGCGCGACCGAGGCGCTCGCGGGCGTCAGCCTGCGCGTGGAGCGGGGCGCGCTCTGCACGCTGGTCGGCCCCTCGGGCTGCGGCAAGACGACGCTGCTGCGGCTGGTCAACCGGCTTGTCACGCCTGAGTCCGGCACCGTCCGCGTGCGCGGCGAGGACATTGTGCGGGCGGATGGTCCGGCGCTGCGCCGTTCCATCGGCTATGCGATGCAATCCGTCGGGCTGTTCCCGCATCGCACCGTCGCGCAGAACATCGCGACCGTGCCGCGGTTGCTCGGCTGGGATGCGGCGCGCATCGCCGACCGCGTCGCGGCGCTCCTGGCGCTGCTGCGGCTCGACCCCGCCATCGCCGGCCGGCTGCCGCGCGCGCTCTCAGGCGGGCAGGCGCAGCGCGTGGGGCTCGCGCGGGCAATCGCCGCCGATCCCGACATCCTGCTGATGGACGAACCGTTCGGCGCGGTGGATCCGATCACGCGACGCGAGCTGCGCGCGGAGTTGCGCCGCATCCATGCCGAGACCGGGAAGACCATCCTGCTCGTCACCCATGATCCGGAGGAGGCGCTGGAGCTGGGTACGCAGGTCGTGGTGCTGCGCGCCGGCCGCATCGTGATGCAGGGCCCGCCGGACGCGGTGGTCGGGCCGCGCGCCGACGGTTTCGCGCGTCATCTGCTCGGCGGCGCGCAGCCGGGCCTGCGCCGGCTTTCCGTGCTGCCCGCCACCGCGGCGCTCGAACCGGTGGCCGCGCCGGGCGCGCCGGTGCTGCCGGCCTCAGCAAGCCTCGCCGATGCGCTCTCGCTGATGGCGGAGCATGGCGTGGATCGCGTGGCGCTCGCCGGCGCCGAGGGCAGCATCGGCGCAGTGGCGGCGTTGCGCGGGTGATGCGCGGGCTGCCGCCGCTGCTGCTCGCGCTGCTCCTGGCGGCGCTCGCCTCGCCCCAGGTCGCGGCGCGGCTCGGCCAGGCCATCGGCGATCCCGGCACGCCGTTCCCCGCCGATCGCATCGCCGGGCTCGCCTTGTCGCATGCGGGGCTTTCGCTCGCGGGCGTGCTGCCCGCCGGGCTGCTCGGCATCGCGCTCGGCATCGCGGTGACGCGCCCGGCGGGCCGCGCGCTGCGCGGCGGTGTGGATGCGCTGGCCGCGGGTGCGCAGGCGGTGCCGCCGGTGGTGGTGGTGGCGCTTGCCGTGCCCGCCTTCGGCTTCGGCCCCTGGCCGACCGCGCTGGCGCTGCTGCTCTACGCGCTGATGCCCGTGCTGCGCGCGACCGTCGCGGCGCTGGAGGCGGTGCCGCCCGAGGCGCGCGCGGCCGCGGAAGCCATCGGGATGCCGCCACGCCGCATCCTGGCCGAGGTGGAATGGCCGCTTGCCTGGCCGCTGGTGCTGGACGGGCTGCGCATCGCGCTGGTGCTGGCGGTGGCGACCACCGCGGTGGGCGCGCTCGCCGGCGCGGCAACACTCGGCACCGCGATCGTGATCGGCCTGCAGAACCAGAATCAGGTGCTGGTGGTGCAGGGTGCGGCGGCGACGGCGGCGCTGGCCTTCGCGGCGGAGGCGGCGCTGCTGGCGCTCTCGGGCTGGGCTGCGGCAGGATCGGCGGATGACTGACCTGCTGCTGCGCAACGCCGAGATCGTCGTCACGATGGACGATGCGCGCCGTGAGCTGCGCGGCGGCTGGGTGCATGTGGTGGGCAACGCCATCGCGGCGCTGGGCGGCGCCGATGATCCCGCGCCGAAGGCAGCCGAAGTGCTGGACCTGAGCGGCCACGTGCTGATGCCGGGCCTCGTCAACACGCATCACCACATGTACCAGTCGCTCACCCGCGCCTTGCCCACCGCGCAGGATGCGGAGCTGTTCGACTGGCTGTCGGCGCTCTATCCGGTCTGGGCGCGGATGACGCCGGAGGCGCTGCGCATCGGCGCGACGACGGCGATGGCGGAGCTGATCCTCTCGGGCTGCACCACCGCCTCCGACCATCACTACATCTTCCCCAATGGCTGCCGGCTCGACGACACGATCGAGGCCGCCGCCGCGCTCGGCCTGCGTTTCCACGCGACCCGCGGCGCGATGAGCCTCGGCCAGTCTAAGGGCGGGCTGCCGCCGGACGCTGTGGTGGAGGAGGAGCCCGCGATCCTCGCGGACATGGAACGCGTGGTCGCGCGGTTCCACGATCCCGCGCCGCTGTCCATGCTGCGCATCGGCATCGCGCCCTGCTCGCCTTTCTCGGTCACGCAGGAGCTGATGCGCGACGCCGCCGGCTTTGCGCGCGCGCGCGGCCTCAGGCTGCACACGCATCTCGCGGAGAACGAGAAGGACGTCGTCTTCACCCGCGAGCGGTTTCGGTGCACGCCGGCGGAATACGCGGAGGAGCTGGGCTGGCTCGGCCGTGATGTCTGGCACGCGCATTGCGTGAAGCTGGATGACGCGGGCATCACGCTTTTCGCAACGACAGGCACGGGTGTCGCGCATTGTCCCTGCTCCAACATGCGGCTGGCGTCCGGCATCGCGCCGATCCCCGCGATGCGGCGCGCGGGCGTGAAGGTCGGGCTCGGCGTGGATGGCTCGGCCTCCAACGATGCCGGCCACCTGCTCGGCGAGGCGCGCCAGGCGATGCTGCTGGCGCGCGTCGGCCACGGCCCCGCCGCGATGACGGCGCGGGAGGCGCTGGAGATCGCGACGCGCGGCGGCGCGGCGGTGCTGGGCCGCGACGACATCGGCGCGCTGGCGCCGGGCATGGCGGCCGACCTTGTCGCCTTCGACCTGCACGGGCTGGAACTGGCCGGCGCCTGGGACCCCGTGGCCGCGCTGGTGTTCTGCGCGCCAGGGCGCGTCTCGCTCTCGGTCATCAACGGCCGGATCGTCGTGCGCGACGGGCGGCTACTGACGCTCGATGAGCGTGCCCATGCGGCGCGGCACCGCGAGGCCGTCCGGCGGCTTGCGGGATAGCGCGAGGGCGGTCACCTTGCGCCGTTCCGAGGAGGGAGCAGCGACATGGCCGGCAAGCTCGAACGAAAAGTCGTCATCACCTGCGCCGTCACCGGCGCCATCCACACGCCGAGCATGTCGCCGCACCTGCCGGTCACCGCGCAGGAGATCGCGGATGCTGCGATCGGCGCGGCCGAGGCGGGTGCCGCGATCGTGCATCTCCACGCGCGCGACCCCAGGGATGGCCGCCCCGACCAGACGCCGGAGGCCTTCGCGCCCTTCCTGCGGGTGATCAAGCAGCGCAGCGATTGCGTGGTGAACCTGACAACCGGCGGCGCTCCGACCATGACCATCCAGCAGCGCGTGGCGCCGGCCGCGACGTTTCGGCCGGAGGTCGCGAGCCTGAACATGGGCTCGATGAATTTCGGCCTGTTCGGGATGCTCAACCGCTTCAAGTCGTTCAAGCACCAGTGGGAGGCCGATTACCTCGCCAACAAGGACATCGTCTTCCGCAACAGCTTCGCCGATATCGAGTACATCCTGACAACCTGCGCCGAGAACGACACGCGCTTCGAGTTCGAGTGCTACGACACCGCGCATCTCTACAACCTGCGTTACTTCCTAGACCGCGGCCTGGTGAAGGCGCCGTTGTTCATCCAGACGGTGTTCGGCATCCAGGGCGGCATCGGCAGCCACCCCGAGGACGTGCTGCACATGAAGCGCACCGCCGATCGCCTGTTCGGTGACGCCTACAAATGGTCCGTGCTCGGCGCCGGCGCCTCGCAGCTCCGCGTCGCGGCGATGGCTGCGGCCATGGGCGGGAATGTGCGCGTGGGGCTGGAGGACAGCCTCTGGGCCGGGCCGGGCAGGCTCGCGGAGAGCAACGCGGAGCAGGTGCGGCTGGCGCGCCAGGTGATCGAGGGCCTCGGGCTGCAGGTCGCGACGCCGGACGAGGCGCGGGAGATCCTGAGCCTCAAGGGTGGGGACAAGGTGGCGTTCTGACCGACACCGACGCCCTGATCCTCGGCTCCGGCGCGGCAGGCCTCACCGCTGCGCTCACCGCCGCCGTCGCTGGGCTCCGCGTGACGGTGCTGGAGAAGACCGACCGGCTCGGCGGCACCACGGCGATGTCCGGTGCCGGCACCTGGATCCCCGCCAACCACCACGCCGCCGCCGCCGGCATCCCCGACAGCCCCGAGGAGGCGCTGGCCTACCTGCGGGCCGCCGCCCCGGATGGCTGGGCGGCGACCGAGGACGCGCTGTGGCAGCGCCTGGTGGAGACGGCGCCGGCCATGCTTCGATTCGTGGAAGACCACTCGCCGTTGCGCTTCGCGCTGACGCCGGAGCCCGATCCGCTGCGCGACCTGCCTGGCGCGAAGCCGCGCGGACGCATGCTCTCCCCGCTCCCGCTTAGCCGCTGGCGCGCTGGGCGCTTCGCCTTCCGCATCCGCAGATCCAGCATCCCCGAGCTGTTCACCTATCATGAGGCGGTGGAGACCGATCTCTACCACCAGCCCTATCGCGTCGCCGCAAAGCTCCTGCCGAAGCTGATCTGGCGCGTGCTGACGAACACGCGCGGCAAGGGCACCGCGCTGGTCACGGGGCTGCTGCGCGGCTGCCTCGATGCCGGCGTGCGGATCGAGACCGAGGCGCGCGCAGTGGCGCTCACCCAGGACGAGACCGGCGCCGTCACCGGCGCGACGGTGGAACGCCGCGGCCGCCGCTTCGCCATCGCCGCGCGGCGCGGCGTGGTGATCGCGACCGGCGGCTTCGAATGGGATGCCGAACGTCTCGCCCGGCATTTCCCCGGGCCGGTGGATTATCTCGGGAGCCCGCCCGCCCATACCGGCGACGGGCATCGCATGGCGGAAGACGCGGGCGCCGCGCTGGACCATATGGACCAGGCGACGCTGACGCCCTCCATCCCGACACGGCTCTGGGGGATGCTGCTGGCGCGGCCCGTGCCCTTCCACACCGAGCCGAACGCGATCCTGGTGAACCGCCAGGGCGTACGCTTCGTCAACGAGCTGCGCTTCAGCATCGGCGAGGCGATTGACCAGCGCGACGCCGATGGCCAGCCGCTGCACCTGCCCTGCTGGGTGATCACCGATGCCCGCTTCCTGGATCGGCTGCCGCCGGCGCGCTGGTCCGCGCGCGACGATCCCGGCTGGATGCGCCAAGCCGGCAGTATTGCCGAGCTGGCGCGGCAGATCGGCCTCGACCCCGCGACGCTGACGGCGACGGTCGCACGCTACAACGAAGCCGCCGCCGCCGGCCGCGACTTGGAGTTCGGCCGCCCCTCGGCGGCGGATGCCGCGGCCTCGGGCGACAAGCGGCGGCGCGGCGGGCTGGAAGCGATCGAAAAGCCGCCTTTCCTCGCGATGCCGTTCAACCGCTCCATCCTCGGCACCAAGGGCGGGCCGCGCACCAACGAGCATGCGGAGGTGCTGCGCCCGGATGGCAGCGTGATTCCCGGCCTCTTCGCCGCCGGCGGGTCCAGCGCCAACCCCATCGGCACCCGCGGCGTCGGCACCGGCACCACGATCGGGCCCTACATGACCTTCGGCCACATCGCGGGGCTCAGCCTGGCCCGGCGAAACCGGTGAGCCGCGCGCCTCGCAGCGTGACCGATCAATGCGCGTGGATGCGGATCAACCCGCGCGCGACATGCGCCATCACGCGGTCGCAATGCGCGTCATCGGCCGTTGCCGGCGCCCCCTCCGCGCGCGCCGCGAGGCGGCCCGCCAGGATCCCCTTCTCATAGTCGCTGTTGATGCCGTGCATCGCCCGGCCATGGACGTCGCGGATCATCGCATCGAGCGCCGATCGCAGGGGGTCGTCCGCGCCGATGCAGGCGCGCGCATCCTGCAGAGGGCCGAGCACCAGATACCAGCGCTCGACCTCGCCGAGATGGATCGTCTGCGCGCCGGCCGTGCCGCTCACCAGCAGGGCCAGCCCGAGCATCACGCCGCGCATCGCTCTCCTCCAGCGGTCAGGCCTCTCCCATGGCAGAGAGAGGTTTACGCATGATGACATGCCACCAGCCTGTCGTCCTCGCGCGCCGTGAGCGCCGGCCGGTCCGTCCGGCAGAGCGCCGTGGCCTTGGGGCAGCGGGGATGGAAGGCACAGCCCGGCGGCGGCGAGAGCGGCGAGGGCAACTCGCCCGCGATGGGCCGGAAATCCAGGCCCGCATTGCCGCCCAGCATCAGCTTCGGCACGGAATCGAGCAGCCCCTGGGTGTAGGGATGGCGCGGCGCGGCATAGACGGCGGCGGCCGCGCCGAGTTCCACGATGCGGCCGAGATACATCACCGCGACGCGGTCGCTGACATGCCTGACGACGCTGAGATCATGCGAGATGAACAGGCAGGTGAGCCCGAGCTGCTGCCGCAGGTCGAGGAAGAGGTTCAGGATCTGCGCCTGGATGCTGACATCGAGCGAGGCGACCGGCTCGTCGCAGACGAGCACGGCGGGCTGCATCGCCAGCGCACGCGCGATCGCCACGCGCTGGCGCTGGCCGCCGGAGAACTGGTGCGGGAAGCGGGTGGCGAAGACGGGATCGAGCCCGACGCGGCGCAGCCAATCCGCCACCATCGCCGGCGCGTCGGCCCGCGTCACCAGGCCATGCGCGATCGGGCCCTCGGCGATGGCGTCGCCGATGCGCTGGCGCGGGTTCAGCGAGGCGAAGGGGTCCTGGAAGACGGTCTGGATCCGGGTGGTGACCTTGTGGCGGCCCTGCATCGGCGGCGCGCCCGAAAGGCTGACCTCGCCCTCGCTCGGCGGCAGGATGCCCGCGAGCATGCGGCCGAGCGTGGATTTGCCGCAGCCGGATTCGCCGACAAGGCCGAGCGTCTCGCCTGGCTGCACGGCCAGCGACACGTCCGTCACCGCCTGCACCGCGCGGCGATCCACCTTCGCGCCGAGCATGGCGGCGATGCGGTCGCCGAGCGTGATTCGCGGCGAGAAGCGGCGCGTGACGGAGCGGGCTTCGAGGATCGGGGTCATGCCGCGACGCCGAGCGGATAGTGGCAGAGCGCCATCCGGTTCGGGCGCTCCACGCGCGGCGGGTCGGTGGCGCAGGCGGCGTCGGCGAAGGCGCAGCGCGGCGCGAAGGGACAGCCGGGCGGCAGCGACAGCAGCGAGGGCGTGCTGCCCGGGATCTGGTTCAGCTTCTCGCCGGGACGCGCGGCGGCGGGCAGGCTGTCGAGCAGCCCGCGCGTATAGGGGTGCATCGGCGCCCGCAGCACATCGGCCACCGGGCCGCTCTCCACGATCCGGCCCGCATACATCACCAGCACGCGGTCGGCGAGCGAGGAGACGGTCGCGAGATCATGGCTGATCCAGATCAGCGCCGTGCCGGACTGCTTCGCGAGCTGCTTCATCTCGGCCAGGATCTGCGCCTGGATGCTGACATCGAGCGCCGTCGTCGGCTCATCCGCGATGATGAGTTCCGGTGCGTGCAGCAGGGCCGTGGCGATCGCGACGCGCTGGCGCATGCCGCCCGAGAATTCGTGCGGATAGGCATCGAGCCGCGCGGCCGCATCGGGAATGCCGACGCGCGCCAGGGTCCGCGCCGCGAGTTCGCGCGCGGCGGCGTCGCCCACCCGGTCATGCGCCTGCACCGCAAGCGCCATCTGCGCGCCGATGGTCAGCACCGGGTTGAGCGTCGCGGCCGGGTCCTGGAAGACCATGGCGATGCGCTTCCCGCGCAGGCCGCGCATCTCGCCGGGCGGCAGGCCGACCAGCTCGCGCCCGTCGAAGCGGATGGACCCGCCGGTGATGCGGCCGGGCGGGTCCACCAACCCGATCAGCGAGAAGCCGGTGACCGACTTGCCGCTGCCCGATTCGCCGACAAGGCCGAGGATCTCGCCGCGGACCAGGCTGAAGGACACGCCCTCCACCGCCTTCACCACGCCGGCGCGCGTGAGGAAATGCGTCCGGAGGTCCGTGACTTCGAGAAGTGCGCTCATCTGCGCAATCTCGGGTTGAACTGGTCACGCAACTGGTCGCCGACCACGTTGATCGAGACGATCAGCACGATCAGCGCGACGCCGGGATAGACGCTGATCCAGGTCCGGCCGCTCATCATGTACTGGAAGCCGTTCGCGATCAGCATGCCGAGCGAGGGCTCGGTCGGCGGCAGGCCGAGGCCGAGGAAGCTCAGCGTCGCCTCCAGCGCGATCGCGTTCGCCACCTGCACCGTGCCCACCACGATCAGGGGCGGCAGGCAGTTGGGCAGGATATGGCGGAACACCACGCGCCGCCCCGGCAGCGGCGTGGCGCGCGCGGCCTCGACATAGTCCTTCTGCCGCTCGGCGGTTGCGGCGCCATAGGCGGTCCGCGCGAAATAGGCGTATTGCGCCGTCACCAGCGCGATGATCAGCGGCACCTTCCCCTGCCCCAGCACCGCCACCAGCACCAGCGCCAGCAGGATCGCGGGGAAGGAAAGCTGGAGGTCCACGATGCGCATGATCGCGACCTCGATCTTGCCGCCGGCATGCGCGGCCAGGATGCCGAGCGTGGCGCCGATCGTCAGCGCCACCGCGCCCGCGGCGATGCCCATCTGGAGCGAGATTCGAATACCGTAGAGGATCGCCGAGAGCAGGTCCCGCCCCTGCGCATCGGTGCCGAGCAGATGCGTGTACCCGCCGGAGCCGACATGGCCGGGCGGGCGCCGCGCATCGCGCAGGTTGAGGTTGGCGAGGTCGTAGGGGTCCTGCGGCGCGTAGAGCGGCGCGAACAGCGCGGCCGCGACCATCAGCACGACAACGACCAGCGCGAAGACGGCGAACCAGTTCTCGCGGAACTCGATCCAGAAGGATCTCATGGTAGGGGCATCCGATTCAGCCCTGCGGTGCTCGCGGCCTGCGGCCGCTGCGCCCTCCGGTCATCGGATGCCGTCACGCGCGCGCACCCCTCCGCAGCCGCGGATCGAGCAGCGCGTAGGTCAGGTCCACAACCAGGTTGATCGTCACGAACAGGAAGGCCACGAGGACGAGATAGCCCACCATCACCGGACGATCGAGCGAGGTGATGCTGTCGATGATCAGCTTGCCGACCCCCGGCCAGGAGAAGATCGTCTCCGTCACCACCGCGAAGGCCAGTGTCGAGCCGAACTCCAGGCCGAACACCGTGACGAGCGGGATCGAGATCAGTCGCAGCACATGCCGGCGCAGGATGGTGAACTCCGAGAGGCCGGCCGCGCGGGCGAACTTCACCGTGTCGGAGAGCATCACCTCCCGCGTGCCGGCGCGCGACAGGCGGATCATCATGGCGAGCTTGAACAGCGAAAGGTTCAACGCCGGCAGCGCCAGGAAGCGCAGGCCTTCAAGCGTGAGGAAGGACCACTCGCCGCCGAGGAACGCCACCGTCGGCCCGCGATCGCCGGCCGGCAGCCAATCCAGGTTCACCGCGAAGGTCAGGATCAGGATCAGCCCGATCCAGAAGGTCGGCACGGAGAAGCCGATGACCGAGAAGGCCATGACCCCGCGGGAGAACAGGCTGTCCGGCCGATAGCCCGCATAGATGCCGAGCGGGATGCCGATGAAGGCGCCGATCAGTACGGAGGCAAGCGCGAGTTCCAGAGTCGCCGGCAGCCGGCTCAGGACGAGTTCGAGGACGGGAATGTTCAGCACGAAGCTGCGGCCGAGATCGCCCCGCAGCAGCCGGCCGAGAAATGCGAGGTACTGCTCCCACAATGGTAGGTCGAGCCCATAGTGGCGGATGGCCTCGGCGCGGATATCCTGCGTCGCGTCCGGGGAGATCAGCACGTCGATCGGATTGCCGACGGCATACACGCCGACGAACACCAGCGCCGACATCGCCAGCATGACGAGCGCGGCCTGCAACAGGCGCTGAATGACGTAGCCTAGCATTTTTCCACGTAACGGCCAGTGGACAGACTGCGCAAGCCATTCCTAGCATGCGACGTCAGGGACCTTCCCGGGAGACAGGCCATGAGAAGCTTCCGCAAGATCGCTCTTGCCTCCGCAGCGGGCATCGTGCTCGCCGGCGGCGCAACCGCCCAGACACTGACGATGGGCGTGCTCGCCGGGCCGGAAAGCATGGACCCGCACTACACCGCGACGGGCACGCATTCCGAGGCGCTGAAGCATGTCTTCGACACGCTGACCCATTCCGGCGACCGGCTGCAGATCGAGCCGGGCCTGGCCGAATCCTGGCGCGTCGTGAACCCGACGACCTGGGAATTCAAGCTGCGCCAGGGCGTGAAGTTCCATGACGGCTCCGACATGACGGCGGAGGATGTCGCCTCCTCCATCCGGCGGATGCAGACGCTCTCGGGCCCCAACCCGCTGCGAATCTATGTCCGCCGCGTGCAGGAAGTGCGGATCGTGGATCCGCATACGATCCAGATCATCACCGATGGCCCCGCGCCGACGCTGCCGAACGACTTCATCCGGCTGTTCGTCACCTCCGCCCGTGCCACCGCCGGGCTGACGCCGGAGAACAGCAACGAGGCGTTCAACGCCGGCCGCGTCAATATCGGCACAGGTCCCTATCGCTACGTCAGCTGGACGCCGCGCGAGCAGTTCACGATGGAGCGGAACGACAATTACTGGCAGGGCCGCCCGGCCTGGGCGCGCGTGGTGCGGCGCGAGATCAACAACCCCGCAGCACGCGTCGCGCAGTTGCGCACCGGCCAGGTGGACATGATCGTCCGCGTCCCCGCCGCCGATGTGCCGACCCTGGAACGAGACCGCACCATCAGCGTGCTGAAGGCCGAGACCGTCTATGTGTTCAACCTGGCGCTCGACCAGCGCGAGCCGACGCCGCAGGTGACGGGGCGGGACGGCTCGCGCCTCGCCGCGAACCCCTATCGCGATCCCCGCGTGCGGGAGGCGATCGACCTCGCCATTGACCGCCGCGCGCTGGCGGAGATCGCGATGGAAGGGCTCGGCACGCCGCAGTCGCAGATGGTGACGCCGGGCATCTTCGGCTACAACCCGGCGCTGACCATCCCGCAACCGAACGTGCAGCGCGCGCGGCAGTTGCTGCGCGAGGCCGGGTTCCCGAACGGCTTCCGCATGGTGCTGAACTTCACCAACAACCGCCTGCCCGGCGACAACAATGTCGGCACCTCCATGGCGCAGATGCTCGCGCAGATCGGCATCGAGGTGCAGGCCGCCGGCCAGCCCGCCGCGGTGATCTTCCCGGCCCGCGCGCGCGGGGAGCTGTCCAACATCATGGCCGGCTGGGGCACGCTGACTGGCGAGGCGAACTACTATTATTCGGCCAACGCCCACACCAACAACCCGCAGCTCCGCCTCGGCGCCTTCAACTGGACAGGCTATTCCAATCCTGAGGTTGATCGCCTGATCCAGGCCGCCAATGTCGAGCTTGACGACAAGAAGCGCGAGGAACTGCTCCAGCAGGTCGGCGCGCTCTTCATGGGTGAGCGCGTGGTCATCCCGATCGCCGCGGTGGGCTCCGCCTGGGCGATGCGGCGCGACCGCGTGACGCTGCGCGTCGGCCGCTCCGACGAGGAGACCTATGCCTGGGATGTGAGCCCCGTCGCCGGCCGGTGAGGGGCGTCCCGATGACTGCAGCGCCACAGGCGCGAAGGTCTGAATCGGGCCGCCACGCACCATGCGCATAAGCGCGGCGAACTGGCAGGACGTCGCGGCGTATCTGCGCCGCGACGATCGCTGCATCCTCCCCTTCGGCAGCACGGAGCAGCACGCGCAGCTCTCGCTCTGCACCGATGCCATCCTGGCCGAACGCGTCGCGCTGGAAGCGGCGGAACCGCTCGGCGTGCCGGTATTCCCGGTAATGCCCTTCGGCCTCGCGCCTTACTTCGCGGAGTTCCCCGGCAGCGTCTCGCTGCGCGTGGAGACGCTGCTGGCGGTGGCGCGCGACCTGATCGCCAGCGTCGCGCATTACGGCTTCCGGCGCATCCTGCTGGTCAACGGCCATGGCGGCAATGCGCCCATCGGCGCGCTGGCGCAGCAGATGATGGCGGAACGGCCGGAGCTCTCGATCAAGTTCCACAACTGGTATGCGGCGCCGCGCACCTGGGCCGCCGGCCAGGCGGCCGACCCCTCGGCCAGCCACGGCAACTGGTTCGAGAATTTTCGCTGGACCCGGCTCGCCCACGCACCAGCACCGGAGGGGCGCAAGCCGGGCATCAACGCCGCGCTGCGCAACGCCTCGCCGCCCGCGAAGATCCGGGAGATGCTGGGCGATGGCTCCTTCGGCGGGCCCTGGCAGATTCCGGATGAGGTGATGCAGCAGATCTGGACTCTCGGCGTGGCCGAGACACGCGAAGCATTGGAAGGACCATGGCCGACCCTATCGTGATCTGGGGCGCCGGCGCGATCGGCGGCACGCTCGGCGCCTATTGGAAGCGCGCGGGCCACGACATCCTACTGGTGGACACCGTCGCCGAGCATGTCGAGGCCTGCCGCACCACCGGCCTGCACATCTTCGGCCCGATCGAGGATTTCCGGGTCGTGATCCCCGCCGTGACGCCCGCGGAACTCACGGGCACCTTTTCCCGAATTGTGCTGGCGGTGAAGGCGCAGGCGACGAAGCTGGCGCTGCCGATGCTGGCGCCACACCTCAAGCCTGATGGCTTCGTCCTCTCGGCGCAGAACGGGCTCAATGAGGTCGAGATCGCGGCCGCGGTCGGCCCGGACCGCACCATGGGCTGCTTCGTCAATTTCAGCGCCGATTGGCACGGCCCGGGCGAGATCCTGTTCGGCGGCCGCAGCGCCGTGGTGATCGGCGAGATCGACGGCTCGATCCGCGATCGCACCCGCGCGATGTTCGAACTCGCGAAGATCTTCGAGCCGGATGCGATCCTCACCGACGACATCTGGTCCTATCTCTGGGGCAAGATGGCCTATGGCGCGATGCTCTTCGCGACCGCGCTCAACCATGATTCAATGAGCGCCAATTTCGCGGATGAAGCGCGCCTGCCCGCGTGGCTCGCCCTGGGCCGGGAGGTGATCGCGACGGCGCTCGCGCGCGGCGTGACGCCGCGCGGCTTCGGCGGGTTCGATCCCATGGCCTTCGCGCCGGGGCGGCCGGATGCCGATGGCGCGCGCGTCGTCGCCTGGCTGCGCGACTTCAACGCCACCAACGCCAAGACCCATTCCGGCATCTGGCGCGACCTGGCCGTGCGCAAGCGCAAGACAGAGGCCGGCGCGCAGCTGCTGATCGTACCGAAGCTCGCCGCCGAGCATGGCATTCCGACGCCCGCGCTGAACAAGGTGGGCGAGCTGATCGCCGACATCGAGGAAGGCCGCCGCGAGCAGTCGCCCGACACCTTCGCCGAACTCATGAAGGCCATCGCTTGAGCGATCCGGTCCTGGACCATCTCCTCGCGCAGCGCGAGGGCTTCGTCGCGCGGCTGGCGGAACTCGTCGCCGAGCCCTCCGTCTCGACCGATCCCGCCTATGCGGAGGGCATGGCGTCGGCCCGACGCTGGTTGATCGCGCGGCTCGGCGCACTCGGCTTCCGCGATGCGCGCGAACTCTCGGCCGGCAGCGGGCATCCCGCCGTCACGGCGCATTGGCATGGCGCGGGGCCCGAGGCGCCAACGCTGCTCGTCTATGGCCATTACGACGTGCAGCCGCCCGACCCCGCCGAGGCCTGGGACTCCCCGCCCTTCGTGCTGACGGCGCGCAACGGGCGCCTCCACGCGCGCGGCGTCTCGGACGACAAGGGGCCGATGCTGCTGGCAGTGGAGACGCTCGGCGCCTTCCTCGCGGTGGAGGGCCGTCTGCCGGTCAATGTCACGCTGCTGCTGGAGGGCGAGGAGGAATGCGGCTCCGCCAGCCTGCCCGCCATCATCGAGCAGAACCGCGCGGCGCTCGGCGCGGACGCGGTGCTGTCCGCCGATGGCGCGCGCTGGCGCGCCGACCTTCCGACGATGACGGTCGCGACGCGCGGCAATACCGCGCTCGAGTTTTCCGTCCGCACGGCAGCGAAGGACCTGCACTCCGGCCGCTATGGCGGCGTCGTGCGTAACGCGCTGCACGAAATGGCGAAGCTCATCGCCTCGCTGCACGATGCGCAGGGCACCATCCTCGTGCCCGGCTTCGCCGACGGCGCGGAGCCGGCGGAGGCCAGTGGCCTCGCCGCCATCCCCTTCGACGTCGCCGCGCATGACGCCTCGATCGGCACATCGAGCGGCTATTCCACCGCCGAGTTCCTCGAGCGCCTCTGGCTGCGGCCGACGCTCGACGCCAACGGGATGTGGGGCGGCTACACCGGCGCCGGGGGCAAGACCGTCATTCCCGCCAAGGCGCATGCCAAGCTCTCGATGCGCCTGGTGCCGGGACAGGATCCGGAGCGCTGCGTCGAGGCCGTCGCCGCGCATCTCCGCGCGCAATGTCCACCAGGCGTCACGCTCATGCTGCGGCCGACACGGAAGGGTACGCGCGCCTATGCCGTGCCGGATGCGCATCCGCTGCTGCTCGCCGCCGAGCAGGCGCTGGAAGCGACCACCGGCACAAGGCCACTCCGCGTGCGGATGGGCGCAACGCTGCCTCTCACGGACATCGTGCGGAGCCTGCTCGGGATCGACACCGTGATGTTCTCCTTCGCGACGGCGGATGAGGATTTCCACGCGCCGAACGAGAACTGGCGCGACGGCGCGATCGCGGAAGGCTTCGCCGCCTGGGTCGCCCTGCTGCGCCGTGTCGGCGAAAGCCGGCGCGCCGATTTCAGCCCGTATCGCCGCTGAGCGCCGGGACGACGCGCGAACGCACCACCGTCACGCTGCACGGCGCCTCCGCCGCCACCTCGGCGGAGACCGAGCCGAGGACGCGGTTGCGCAGGCTCCGCCCGCCGGCGCCGAGCACGATATGGTCCACCGCGTTGACCTGAAGATGCTCCAGGATCGCCGAGGCCGGGCTCACCGCCTCCAGCACATGGAAGGTCACGCGCGAGTCGTCGAGGCCGAGCGGCTCGGCCCAGTGCTTCAGCTCGATCAGCGCCTGCACATGCTTGTTGCGCCCATCCTCGTCGAGGGTCGTGTCCGGCGCGATGAGATTCTGCCGCAGCACGTAGAGGCAGGCGAGCCGGGCGCCCGGCAGGATCGTCAGCGCCCGCCCGACCATCGCGCGCATCGCCCCAAGCATCGCAGGATCCACCGCGAGATCCACCGCCACCGCCAGGATCGGCGCGCGTGCCAGGGATTCGGCAGGGCTTTCGCGCGGCCGGAAACGCGGCTGGTGGTCCGGGTGGAAGCGCCGCTGCAGCCGCTGCATCCAGCCATCGCGCGCAACCTTCTGGGCCCGCGGCGTCAGGGTGATCTGTTCCGGGTGGCGGATGTCGTAGGCGAGTTGCGCCGCCGTCGGGTGGCGGCGCTCCGGCAGCACTTCCAGGCAGCGCAGGATGATCTCCTGGAGCCATTCCGGGCAGTCCGGCCGCAACTGCCGCGGCGGGGGCGGATCGCGCCACAGCCGGCGCTTCAGCCCGCCCATGTGCTGCGGATTGCCATGCGGCCACTCATTCGTCGTGAGCAGGTAGAGCATCGCGCCCAGCGCGAAGAGGTCGCTGCGCGGCTCGCTGCGGATGCCCATGACCTGCTCCGGCGCCATGTAGGGCGCAGTGCCGTAGGGCACGCGGAACTCCTCCATCATCAGGTCGGGAAGCTGCGCGTGGTGGGACAGACCGAAATCCACCAGCACCGCCTCTCCGGTCGGGCGGAACAGGATGTTCGCGGGCTTCACGTCGAGATGCACGACATGCTGGCGATGCAGCGAATCCAGCGCGTCGGCCGCGCGCGCGGCGATCTCCGCGATGCGGTCGAAGGGCAGCGGAAGCTGGTCCAGCAGCGGCGCCAGGCTCTCCCCCTCGATACGCTCCATCGCGATGTAGGGGCGCTGGTCGAAGCCGCCGGCGCCGGCGAAGCGCGGCACATGCGGCCCCGAGAGGCGCGGCAGGATCATCTGCTCCATCTCGAAGGAGACGATGGCGGCCGGATCCTCGCCTTCCGCCAGGCGCGGCACCTTCACCACGATGGGGAAGTCGAGATCGGGATGGGACGCCTGCCACAGCCTGGCCATCCCGCCAACAGGCAGGCGCGACCCGATGCGGAAGCCGTCCAGCACCTCGCCTTCCCGCAAGCCGAGGCGCGGCATCGTCAGACCCCCTGCGCGAGCCTGAGCGCGAGCCAGTCCGGCAGGCCGGCCGCGCGGATGCGCGCCATGGCGCCGGCGATATCGTAGGGGACGCGATGCATGGCAAGCGAATTCGTCGAGGTGTCGAGCATCGCATAGGCCGCGGCGGGGTTGCGGTCGCGCGGCTGCCCGACGGCGCCGAGCACGGCAAGCCATCGGCGCGGCGCGACGAGCGGCACGGGCACGTCCACCACCGGCCTGAACGGCACAAGCTTTTCCGTCGCGGTCAGCCCGTAGAGCGCCGGCACATGCACATGGCCGCAGAGCACGATGCGCGCCTCCACGGCCTCCAGGCTGCGCCGAGCATCCTCGGCGTTGCGGACATAGTCCCAGCGATCCGGCTGCGCCGCGCCGGCATGGACATAGAGGCGGTCCTCCTCCTCCACCGCCAGCGGCAGCGCGGCGAGGAAGCCCTTCGCCTCGGCGTCCAGCACGCCACGCGTCCAGGCCGCGGCGGCGGCGGCGTCGCTGGTCATGCCACGCCGGTCCGCGACCGCCGCCTCGTCATGGTTGCCCTTGAGAAGGATCGCGCCGGCGGCCGCGAGCTCGCGCGCACGCTCCACCGCCCAGACCGGATCGCCGCCATAGCCGACGAGATCGCCGAGCAGCACCAGCCGCTCCGCGCCCCGCCGCGCAGCGTCCGCGAGGCACGCCTCGAAGGCTTCCCGGTTGGCATGAATGTCTGACAGTAGGGCAATCCGCACGCGCCGCTCCCTGGCTGCCGGATGCCTCGCGCGCTCCCTGGCGCGGAGTCAAGCATGCTCTCAGGCGCCGGGATAGGGACCGAGTTCGCCGGCGTAGCGCCGCGCGCAGTCAAGCCCGAAGGGCGTGGGCGCCATGGCGGGGGGCCGCTCGATCACCTCGGGCAGTCCCATGCGCCAGCCTGTCATGCGCTTGCCGTAGCAGAGGAAGACCGGAACCGACTGCATGGCGAAGGCGATCATCGGCAGCACGGTGCGATACAGCGCCTCGGCCTCCGCGACCTTGCCTTCGGCGAACAGGTCGAAGACGCGGGCCTGCACATCGGCACATTCCGGCGCCGGGATCATCCCGGCGCAGCCCGCGCGCAGGCAGTCCGGCAGTTCGAGCCCGGCGCGGCCGTTGAACACGGTGAGCTGGCCATCCGTCGCCTCGACCAGCCGCTGCACCTCGACGGCGCTGTCCTCGGCCTTGATGAGCCGCACATTGCCGTGCTGCCGCGCGAGCGTCGCGACGCCGCCGGGCGAGAGCCCGACACCGATGAAGGCCGCCGCGTTCTGGATGCCGAGCGGGATCGCGCTGCGCCGCGCGACGAGATCGGCGACGCGGCCGTACCAGGCGATGTACTCGGCCTCCGCGAGCCCGCGCACCGGCGGCGGCTGCAGGATGCACCAGGCGGCGCCGAGCCCGGCCGCATCCAGCACGAAGGCCGCCGCCTCCTCCGCCGTGGCCTCCGCGACCGTCACGGCGAGCGGTACGCGACCGGCGATCTCCTCCGCGCTCCAGCGGGCGACATCGCGCTTTTCGGCAGCGCCGAGCTTGTTCACCTCGGTGGCCAGGCCGAGCACCGCGAGGCCATGCGCCCCGCCTGCCAGGCAGCACCGCACCTGCCGCCGCATCGCGGCTTCGTCGAGCCGGCCATCGGCGCCGAAGAAGGCGTAGAGGATGGGATAGATGCCACGGAAACTCATGGGCGGGTCTCCAGGGCGGCGAGCGCCGCTTCGGCCAGCGTCTCGGGCGCGGCGGCGACGTCGAGCATGACGACGTCGGCCTCCGCATCGGGCGCTTCGAGCGTGGCGAACTGGCTGGCCACCAGGCTCGGCGGCATGAAATGGCCCTGCCGCGCGGCCTGGCGCTCGGCGATCAACGCCTGCGCGCCGTGCAGGTGGATGAAGCGAAGCCCCGGCGCCGCGCCGCGCAGCCGGTCGCGATAGGCGCGCTTCAGCGCGGAGCAGGTGACGACCGCGCCGGATGCGCGATGCGCCGCGAGATGCGCGCCGATCGCGTCGAGCCAGGGCCAGCGATCGTCATCGGTGAGTGGCAGGCCGGCGGACATCTTCGCGATGTTGGCGGGCGGGTGGAACTCGTCCGCGTCGCGGAAGGAGAGGCCGAGGCGCTGCGCAATCAGCGTGCCCACCGTGCTCTTGCCGGCGCCCGAGACACCCATGATGACGAGAAGGAGGCTCATGTTTGGGCCGGCCGATTCACGGCTTCGTGCCTGACGGCCCTTCGCCGATCGGACGGCCCGGCTCGAGGTGACCGCCGAAGGCGTTGCGCATGGCGGAGAGTGCACGGTCCGCGAAGGGGCCGTCCTGGCGGGAGCGGAAGCGGGCGTAGAGCGCGGCGGAAAGCACCGGCGCGGGCACGGCGCTCTCGATCGCCGCCTGCACCGCCCAGCGCCCCTCGCCGGAATCGCCGACGCGGCCGGTGAAGCCCGAAAGCTCCCCATCCTGTGCCAGGGCCTGCGCTGTGAGATCCAGCAGCCAGGACGCGACGACGGAGCCGCGCCGCCAGGCCTCCGTGATCTCCGGCACGGGAAGCTGCGCGTCATGGGCGTGCAGCAGTTCGAGGCCCTCGGCCATCGCCTGCATCATCCCATACTCGATCGCGTTGTGGACCATCTTGGTGAAATGCCCGGCACCGTTCGGCCCGCAATGGACATAGCCATGGGCCGGGCGCGGATCGGCGGAGGTCCGACCAGGCGTGGGCGGCGCGGCGGCCTCGCCCGGCGCCAGCGCGCGGAAGATCGGATCGAGCCGCGCAACAGGCTCGGCCGGCCCGCCGATCATCAGGCAGTAGCCGCGCGCGAGGCCCCAGACGCCGCCAGAGGTGCCGATGTCGAGGAAGTCCACCCCCCGCTCGCGCAGCATCGCGCCATGCCGCACCGCGTCCTTCCACATGCCGTTCCCGCCATCAATCGCGACGTCGCCCGGGGCGAGGAGCGTGGCGAGTTCGCCCAGCGCGCCTTCGGTGGCCTCGCCGGCGGGCAGCATCACCCAGATGGCGCGCGGCGAGGGCAGTCGGGCGACGAGATCGGCGAGGCTGTCGGCCGGCTCGGCGCCTTCCTGTGCGAGGGCCGCGACGGCCGCCGCGTCGCGGTCCCAGACGACAGCGCCGATGCCGGCCTTGCCCAGCCGCCGCACGAGATTGGCGCCCATCCGGCCCAGGCCGACCATGCCGAGACGCATCCAGCTTCCTCCCATGGAGTCTCCCTCCTCCGCTTGCGGAGGAGGGAATGGCACAGTGCGGGGGAGGCCGCGTCAGGACAAGGGTTCAGCCCTTCGCCCGCAGCGCCATCAGCACGCGTTCCGGCGTCGCCGGCAGGTCCAGCGCGGGCGTGCCGATCGCGTCCTTCAGCGCGTTCCAGACGCAGGTCGCGAGCAGCAGCGGCGGCTCGCCCACGGCCTTGGAGCGGAAGATCGTATCCACCCGCGCCGGCGCGCCTTCGAGCAGGCGCAGGTTCATCACCGGCACGTCGCGCGAACCCGGGATCTTGTAGGTGGAGGGGCCGACCGTGCGCAGCCTTCCCTGCGAATCCCACCACAGCTCCTCACAGGTCAGCCAGCCGAGGCCCTGCACGAAGGCGCCCTCGATCTGGCCGCGATCCACGGCGGGGTTCAGGCTGCGGCCGCAATCCTGCACCAGGTCGGCGCGCAGGCAGCGATGCTCGCCTGTCAGCGTGTCCACGATCACCTCGGCGATGGCGGCGCCGTAGGAGAAGTAGAAGAAGGGATGGCCGCGCATCGCCTTGGCATCCCAATGGATGTCGGGCGTCTTGTAGAAGCCGGTGGCCGAGAGGCTGACGCGCTCCAGGTAGGAGAGCTTCGCCAGCTCCCCGAACTCGAAATGACGATTGGCGCCGACGCGCTCGGCCCAGGCGCGGTTGTCGGCGAAGACCACGGCCTCGGGCGCGATGCCCCATTTGCGCGCGGCGACCTCGGCCATGCGGTCGCGGATCGCGCGCGCGGCGTGGTGCGCGGCCCAGCCATTCAGGTCGGAGCCCGTGGAGGCGGCGGTCGGCGCAGTGTTCGGCACCTCGGCGGTGCTGGTGGCGGTGATGGCGACGCGGTCGAGCTCCACGCCGAAGACGTCGCAGACGACCTGCGCGATCTTGATGAACAGCCCCTGTCCCATCTCCGTGCCGCCATGATTCAGGCGGATCGAGCCGTCGCTGTACACATGCACCAGCGCGCCGGCCTGGTTCAGGTGCTGGATGCCGAAGGAAATCCCGAAGGCCAGCACCATGGACCCCAGGCCACGCCGCAGCGTGGGATGCGCCGCGTTGAAGGCGGTGATCGCGGCGCGGCGGCGATCCCATTCCGATCCCTGCTTCGCCTCGGCCCAGACGCGGGCGATCAGGTCGCCTTCCACGCGCTGGCCGTAGGGCAGCTCATCGCTGTTGCCGCCGCAGCCTGCGAAGTTGCGCTCACGCACCGCCTCCGGCGTGAGCCTTGCGGCGGTGGCGACGCGATGGATCACGTCCTCGATCAGCAGCGCGCCCTGTGGCCCGCCGAAGCCGCGGAAGGCGGTGTGGCTGACCGTGTTGGTCTTCACCGCTTGGCAGGTCAGCGCGAGCGCGGGCACGTCGCAGGGGCCGACGGCATGCGTCACGGCACGGAAGACGACGCCGCCCGAGAGATCGGTGCTCCAGCCGCCATCGGCGGCAAGCAGCGCCTCCAGCCCAAGGATGCGGCCCGTTCCGTCGAAGCCGGCGGACCAGCGATAGAGGAAGGGATGCCGCTTGCCGGTCGCGATCATGTCGGCGCGCCGTGCGAGCCGCAGCTTCACGGGCCGGCCCGTGACGCGGGCGCCGAGCGCGGCCGCCGCGGCGACCCAGCTCGCATTGCTCTCCTTGCCTCCGAAACCGCCCCCCATGCGGCGGCAGGTCACGGTGACGCGGTTGAAGTCGCAGCCGAGCACGCGGGCGACGAGATGCTGCACCTCCGACGGATGCTGCGTCGAGGCGATGACGGCCATCTCGCCGTCCTCTCCGGGCGTGGCCAGTGCGACCTGGCCCTCCAGGTAGAAATGCTCCTGCCCGCCGGCGCGGAACTCGCCCGTGACCCGATGCGGCGCGGCGGCAATCGCGGCGGCGGCGTCGCCGCGGCGGATCACCTGGGGCGGGATCACGTTCTGCCCGAGTTCCAGCGCGCGCTCGATGGTGAGCACCGGCTCCAGCGGCGTGACGTCGGCCTTCACCGCGGCGGCGGCATGGATCGCGGCGTCGCGCGTCTCCGCCAGGACGAGCGCGAGCGGCATGCCGTGGAACTCGATGACGGGATCGGCGAAGAGCGGCTCGCCCTTCGCCACCGGCGCGATGTCGTTCGCGCCGGGGATATCGCGCGCCGCCAGCACCGCGACCACGCCCGGCATCGCGCGCGCGGCCTCGATGTGCAGCGCGGTCAGCGTGCCATGCGCGACGGTGGAGAGCGCCAGCGCGGCGTGCAGCGTGCCCGGCACCTCCGGGATGTCGTCGGCGTAGCGCGCCTCGCCGGTGGTGTGCTTCAACGCGCTATCGTGGCGCAGCGCGGCGCCGGCGGCCTTCGGAACGACGCCGTCCATCACACAGCCTCCGCGAAGGCCGTGACCTCATGCGGAAGGTCGGGCCGCGTGGCGCGCAGATGCAGCCGGCGCAGCAGGCCCTGCGCGATGGCCAGGCGATAGGCGGCGCTGCCGCGCCAGTCGGACAGCGGCGCGATGTCTTTCCCGAGTGCCGCCGCCGCCTCGGTGACGGCGGCTTCGGTGAAGGGCCGGCCAAGCAGTGCGGCCTCGGCCCCTGCCGCGCGGATCACGGTCGCGCCGACGCCGCCGAAGGCGAGCCGCGCCTCGGCAACCATACCCGCCTCCTCCCGCACCAGCAGCGCCGCGCCGACCGTCGAGATGTCCTGGTCGTGCCGCTTGCTGACCTTCTCGCAGGCGAAATGCGCCCCCGCCGACGGCCGCGGCAGGAAGACCGAGACGATCACCTCGTCCGGCGCCAGCGCGTTCCGGCGATAGCCCGTCAGGAACTCCGCGACCGGCATCGCCCGCATCCCGCGCTGCGAGGCCACGCGGATCTCGGCCCCCAGCGCCACCAGCGGCGGCAGCGCATCGCCGATTGGCGAGGCCGTGCCGAGATTGCCGCCGAGCGAACCCAGCCCGCGGATCTGTCGCGAGCCCAGCCGCGCCAGCAGCCCCGCCAGCGGCCCGAAGCCGGCTTCCGCGCGGCAGAGATCGAGCAGCCGGCGATAGGAGACGGCGGCGCCGAGCGTGATGCCCTCCGCGGTCACGCTGGCCTTCTGCAACTCCGGCACGTTCAGCAGGCAGATGACCGCTTCCGGCCGCTCGCGATGATCGGACACGCGCAGGTTCAGATCGGTGCCGCCGGCAAGGAGCCAGGCCTCGGGATGCGCCGCCCGCAGCGCCAACAGCTCCGGCAGCGTCGCCGGCAGCCTGAAGACCTGGCCCGGCGCCTCGAAGCGCGCGGACATGGCTGGCACCACCTCGGGCGGCGCCATGCCGTCATCGGTCAGCCCGGAAAACACCTCGACGATCGGGCGGTAGCCGGTGCAGCGGCAGAGATTGCCGGCCAGCGCCTCATGCACGTCGCCGCCCTCGCGCGCATGCGCCCAGGCGGACATGACGATGCCGGGCGTGCAGAAGCCGCATTGCGTGCCGTCGCTCTCGGCCATCGCGAGCTGGATGGGATGCGCGCCGCCATCCCGCAACAAGCCCTCCACCGTGCGCACGGCGCGGCCATGCACCTGGCCGAGCAGGGTGAGGCAGGCATTGACCGGCACGCGGGCACCGTCGGGCTGTTCCAGCACCACGGTGCAGGCGCCACAATCGCCCTCGGCGCAGCCTTCCTTGGTGCCGGTGCGGCCGCTGGCGCGCAGCCAATCCAGCAGCGAGAGGGTGGGCGAGGTCTCGGGCGGCAGGCTCTGCGCCTGGCCGTTCAGCGCGAAGGCAATACGGGTCACGGTCATGCCGGGTATCTAAGCAAACCGCGGGCCGCGGGGGCAAACCGCACGCCGCGCTGGCAAGCCGCCCCTCCCACCCAACCACCGACCGCTTGACCGCCAATTCGGCCGCCCGCAGCCTGCCGCGATGCCCGACTTCACCCCTCGCCGCCCGCTGCGCGCGATGTTCATCCACCAGAATTTCCCCGGCCAATACACCCATCTCGCCCCCGCCCTTGCGGAGCGTGCGGGCGTCCAGGTCTGGGGCGTCGGGGAGAAGCCCGGCTACCAGGCGCCAGGCGTGCAGTACATCGCCTATGGCACGCCGAAGGGCGCCGGCGAGCAGACGCATCGCTACCTCCGCTCGCTGGAAGGCAGCGTCCGGCGCGGCCAGCTCCTCGCCAACCGCCTGGTCCAGGCGCGCGACAAGGACGGGCTCGATCCCGATGTCATCGTGTGCCACCCCGGCTGGGGCGAGGGGCTGTTCCTGAAGGACGTCTTCCCGCGCGCGAAGACGCTGTTCTACTGGGAATTCTACTACAACGCCTTCGGCCAGGACCTCGGCTTCGATCCCGCGACGCCGGTCACACTCGACGATGCGGCGCGCGTGCGCGTGCTGAACGCCACGCAGCTCATCGCGCTCCAGGCCGCCGATTGGGGCGTGAGTCCGACGCGATGGCAATGGAGCCGCTACCCGGACTGGGCGCGCCAACGCATCACCTGCCTCCATGAAGGCGTGGATACGGACCGCATCGCACCCCGGCCCGACGCGGTGTTCCGCACCCCCGATGGCCGCGAGTTCCGCAAGGGCGATCCCGTGATCTCCTACGTCGCCCGCAACCTCGAGCCCTATCGCGGCTTCCCGAGCTTCCTCAAGGCCCTTGCGATCATGCAGCGGGAACGCCGCGACCTGCATGCGGTCGTGGTCGGCGGCGAAGAGGTGAGCTATGGCCGCCGGCCCGAAGGCGCGCCGAGCTGGAAGGCAAAGCTGCTCGCGGAGATGGAGGGCCAGCTGGACCTCGGGAGAATCCACTTCACCGGGCGCATCGCGCATGATCTGCTGCACCAGCTGTTCCGCGTCACCGCGGCGCATGTCTACCTGACCTACCCCTTCGTCCTCTCCTGGTCGATGCTCGAAAGCATGGCCTGTGGCGCCGTGGTGGTGGGCAGCGACACGCCCCCGGTCGCCGAGGCGATCACCCATGGCGAGACGGGCCTCCTCGTCCCCTTCTTCGACCCGGAGGCGATCGCGGGCGGCGTGCTCGGCGTGCTCGCCGATCCCGCCGCCCATGCGCATCTTGCCGAGGCCGGAAGGCGCCGCGTGGTGGAGCGCTACGACCTCCGAACCGTCTGCCTGCCCCGCCAGCTCGAGATGGTCGAACGGCTCGCGGCCGGGCTGCAGCCCGCGCAGCCCGGGCCGGCCTGAGCTTTTCGGGCCTCCCCGCCTGGACTAAGCAGGCGCCGGACCAGGACCAGAAGGATTCATGCCGCAGGACGGCTCCCAGACCAGCCGCGCCGGCAATTTCGTGGCGCAGGGCTTCGACATCCCCGGCCCGCTGGTGATCACCCCGCGCCGCTTCGCCGATGCCCGTGGCGTGTTCACCGAGACCTACAGCCGCTCCGACTTCGCACTGCTCGGCATCGGCGAGGAATTCGTGCAGGACAACCATTCCCACTCCATCGCGGCCGGCACGGTGCGCGGCCTGCATTTCCAGCGCCCGCCGCATGCCCAGGCCAAGCTGGTGCGCGTGACGCGCGGCGCGGTGCTGGACGTGGTGGTGGATCTGCGGCGCCGCTCGCCGCATTTCGGCCGCCACATCGCCGTGGAACTGTCCGCCGAGAATGGCCTCATCTTCTACGTGCCGGTCGGCTTCGCGCACGGCTTTGCCACCACCGCGCCGGACACCGAGGTGATCTACAAGGTGAGCAGCAGCTACGCGCCGAAATCCGATGCCGGCCTCGCCTGGGACGATCCGGCGCTGGGTATTGCCTGGGGCGTGGCGCCGGAGGCAGCGGTGCTCTCCGACAAGGACCGGACGCTGCCGCGCCTGGCCGACCTGCCGGCGATCTTCTGATGCGCGTGCTCGTCGCCGGCCATGCGGGACAGGTGGCGCGCGCCGTCGCGGCGGCCTTCGCGGCGGCGGGGCATGACGTGACCGCGCTCGGCCGACCGGCGCTCGACCTCACGGACCATGCGACGATCATGGCGGCGATGGCGGCCGGGCCCGCGCTGGTGATCAACGCCGCGGCCTACACCGCGGTGGACCGTGCGGAGGACGAGCCGGCCCTCGCCCGCGCCGTCAACGCGACCGGCGCGGGATGGCTCGCCGAGGAAGCCGCCGCGCGCGGCGCCGCCCTGATCCATCTCTCGACCGACTATGTCTTCGACGGCACCAAGGGCGCCCCCTATGTCGAAACGGACGCGCCGAACCCGCTGGGGGTCTATGGCGCCACCAAGCTGGAGGGCGAGCGCCTGGTGATGGCCGCGCATCCCGGCGCCGCAATCATCCGCACCGCGTGGGTGTGCAGCGCGGAGGGCAGCAACTTCGTGAAGACCATGCTGCGCCTCGCGCGGGAGCGCGCGGAGCTCCGCGTCGTCGCCGACCAGCACGGCGCGCCGAGCTTCTGCAACGATCTCGCCCAGGCGATGCTGCGCATGGCGCCGCGTCTCGTCGCCGGCGAGGGCGGCGGCCTGTTCCACCTGGCCGGCACGCCGCACACCAGCTGGCATGGCTTCGCCGGGGCGATCCTGGATGGCGGCGCGCGGCGAGGCCATCCGCGCCCCAGGCTCACGCCCATCACCACCGCCGACTATCCCACGAAGGCGCGCCGCCCGGCCGATGGCCGGCTGGACTGCTCGCGCATTGGCGCCGTGCATGGCATCGCGCCGGCGGATTGGCGCGTGTCGCTGGGGCGCTGCCTGGATACGCTTCTCGGCCCGGTCAGGGAGGACAACAGATGAAGGGCATCGTGCTCGCCGGCGGCGCCGGCACGCGGCTGCATCCGGCGACGCTGGCAGTCTCCAAGCAGCTGCTGCCCGTCTATGACAAGCCGATGGTCTACTACCCGCTCAGCGTGCTGATGCTCGCCGGCATCCGCGAGATCATGCTTATCTCGACGCCGCATGACCTGCCGCTGTTCCGCCGCCTGCTCGGCGACGGCACGGCCTGGGGCCTCGACATCCGCTACGCCGAACAGGCGCAGCCCAACGGCATCGCCCAGGCTTTCGTGATCGCCGAGGCGTTTCTTGCGGGCGAGCCCTCGGCCTTGGTGCTCGGCGACAACCTGTTCTACGGCGACGGGATGGAGGCGCAGTTGAAGGCCGCGCGCGGCGAGACGGCGGCGGCTGGGGCGACCGTCTTCGCCTATCGCGTCGCCGATCCGGAACGCTATGGCGTCGTGGAGTTCGACGCCGAGGGCCGTGCGCTGACCATCGAGGAGAAGCCGAAGCAGCCGCGATCGCATTGGGCCGTGACCGGCCTCTATTTCTACGACCATCGCGCGCCCGCCTTTGCACGGGCGCAAAAGCCCTCGGCGCGCGGGGAGCTGGAGATCACCGACCTCAACCGCACCTATCTGGAGGAAGGTAGCCTGCGCGTGACGCAGCTCGGCCGCGGCTTCGCCTGGCTCGACACCGGCACGCATGACAGCCTGCTGGAGGCCGGCGAATTCGTCCGAGCGATCGAGAAGCGCACCGGCCAGAAGATCGCCGCCCCGGAGGAGATCGCCTGGCGGATGGGATTCATTGACGCGGACCAGCTCCGCGCCCTGGCGAAGCCGCTGCGCAACTCCGGCTACGGCGTCTATCTGGAAAGCCTGCTCGCGCGGGAGGGCGCATGAGCGCGTCCGTCGCGATCGTCGGCGCCGGCCCGGTCGGGCTGGTGCTGGCGCTGCGCCTCGCCCAGCTCGGCGTGCCCAGCACCGTGCTGGAGGCGGAGCCGGACATCTCCGAGGAGCTGCGCGCCTCCACCTTCCACCCGCCGACCCTCGACATGCTGGACACGCTCGGCGTCGGCGAGGCGCTGATCGCGCAGGGGCTGGTGACACCGACCTGGCAGATCCGCCGGCACGAGGATGGCGCGCGCGCGGTCTTCGACCTCTCCGTCCTGAAGGACGACACGGCGCATCCGTATCGCCTGCAATGCGAGCAATGGAAGCTTTCGCGGCTGCTGCTGGCGAGGCTCGCCGGCCAGGTGACGGTTCGCTTCGGCTGCCGCGTCGAAGGCGTGGCGCAGGATGCGGATGGCGTGACGCTTGCCGGCGAGGGCTTCGATCCGCTCCGCGCATCCTACGCGATCGGCTGCGACGGCGCGCGCAGCGCGGTGCGGCGCGCGATGGGGCTCGACTTCCCCGGCGACACCTATCCCGAGACGACGATCCTCGCGACCACCGGCTTCGATTTCTCGGCCGTGTTCGAGGGGCTGTCCAACGTCAACTACATCTGGACGCAGCATCCGGCCTTCAGCGGCACCTTCTCCCTGCTGCGCGTGCCGGGCAAATGGCGCGCGAGCCTCTACCCAGCGCCCGGCGAGAGCGTGGAGGAGGCGCTCCGGCCCGAGGCGATCGAGCGCAAGCTCCAGGCGATCCATCCGAAGGGCACGCCCTACGACGTGCCGGACCTCCGCCCCTACCGCATCCACCAGCGCATCGTGGGCCGCTACGACCACGGCCGGCTGGCGCTGGCCGGGGATGCCGCGCATCTCAACAGCCCCTCCGGCGGGATGGGCATGAATGGCGGCATCCATGACGCGATGGAACTCGCCGCGCATCTCGCGCCGCTGTGGCGCGGCGACTCGGGCGCGGCGGGGCTGGATCGCTATACGCGGCGGCGCCAGCCCGTTGCCAAGCAGGAGATCATCGCCCAGGCCGACCGCAACCGCGCCCGCATGCGGGAGACCGACCCGGCCCGGCGCACCGCGATGCTCGCGGAGATGCAGGCCATTGCCGGCGATCCCGCCAGGGCGCGGGAGCACCTGCTGCGCTCCTCCATGATCAGCGGCCTGCGCGCCGCGGCGATGGTGGAATGAGGGGCCTTCATCCCGTCGTCACAAAACTGTAAAAGGGGCGCAACGCGGCACCGATACCAGCCCGCGGCCCACGATCCAGGGAGAGGAAAGCCCGATGTTCCGACGTACCCTCATGGCCGGCGCGATGGCGCTCGGTCTCGCCGCGCCGGCCGTGGCGCAGCAGCCGGTCGAACTGCAGTTCTGGCACGGGCTGACCCAGCCGCTCGGCGGCATGCTCGAGCAGATCGCCGCCGACTTCAACGCGAGCCAGAACCGCTTCCGCGTCAATGCCAGCTTCCGCGGCAGCTACCCCGAGACGATGGTGGCCGCCATCGCCGCCTTCCGCGCCGGCCAGGCGCCGCACATCGTGCAGATGTTTGAGGTCGGCACCGGCACCATGATGGCCGCCGGCCGCGCCATCAAGCCGGTGCACGAGCTGCTGGCCGAGACGGGCGTGCGCATCGACTTCTCCGACTACCTCCCCGGCGTGCGCGGCTACTATTCGCTGCCGGATGGGCGGATGATGTCCATGCCGTTCAACAGCTCGACCTCGGTGGTGTTCTACAACAAGGACGCCTTCCGCCGGGCGAACCTCAACCCCGATCAGTTCCCGGCGACCTGGGAAGGCGTGGAGCAGGCCGCGCGTGCGCTGAAGGCCGCCGGCGTTGCCTGCCCGATGACCACCGCCTGGCCAACCTGGACCCAGGTGGAGCAGTTCAGCGCCATCCACAACATCCCCCTCGCGACGCAGGGCAACGGCTTCGGCGGGCTGAACGCGGAGCTGCGCATCGCCAACCCGACGCTGACGCGCCATTTCACGAACCTGGTGAACTGGCAGCGCGAGGGCCTGTTCCGCTATGGCGGCCGTGACGGCGCCGCGGATGCGCTGTTCCCGTCCGGCGAATGCGCCATGATCTTCGCCTCCTCCGGCCTGCGCGCGCGCATCCAGCGCGAGGCGCAGTTCCAGTGGGGCGTCGGCATGCTGCCGGTCTATCAGGGCACGACGCCGATCAATTCCATCATCGGCGGTGCGAGCTTCTGGGCGATGCAGGGCGGGCCGAACCGCCAGCGCAGCGCCGATGAGCTGCGCGGGGTCGCCGAGTTCTTCGCCTGGCTCGCGCGCCCGGAAGTGGCCGCGAAGTGGCACACCGACACCGGCTTCCTGCCCGTGACCCGCGCCGCCTTCGAGCGCGTGCGCGCCAGCGGCTTCTATGCCCAGCCCGCCAATGCCGGCGCCGACATCCCGATCGAGCAGATGCTGCGCGGCGGCGGCCAGATGACCGAGAACTCGATGGGCATCCGCCTCGGCGGCTTCGTCGAGATCCGTACCATCATCCAGGAGGAGCTGGAGCGCGCCTTCCAGGGCCAGCAGACGGCCGAGCAGGCGCTGATCAACGCGCAGAACCGCGGGAACGTAGTGCTCCGCAACTTCGAGCGGCAGAACCGGTAGGACCCCGATGATACCCCCGCGCGGCGCTCACGCCGCGTGGGCCGGGTGTTCCAAGGGGGGGCTGGAATTGCCCCCCTTTCCGCCCGGCAGGTAGGGTTGGTGTGGCGGCTACCTGACGGGCGGACCGACGATATGCGCAAGAAGGTGATCTTCAAGGGCGTCGCCCTCCCCTACCTCCTGCTGCTGCCCCAGCTCATCATCACCGGAGTCTTCTTCTTCTGGCCGGCCGGCCAGGCGATCTACGGCTCCTTCCTGCGCGAGGACGCCTTCGGCCTCTCGCGCGACTTCGTCGGGCTCGAGAATTTCCGGGACGTCCTGACCGATCCGAACTATCTCGGCGCTCTCTGGAACACCGTGGTGTTCTCTTCCGCCGTCGCCTTCTCGGCGCTTGGCATCGCGCTGTTCCTCGCCGTCCAGGCGGACAAGGCGATCCGCGGGGCGTCCGCCTACAAGACGCTGCTGATCTGGCCCTATGCCGTGGCGCCCGCCGTCGCCGCGGTGCTGTGGCTGTTCCTGTTCCATCCGCAGATCGGCCTGCTCGGCCGCGCGCTGAACGGCATGGGCGTGAACTGGGACTACAAGGTGAACGGCAACCAGGCGATGCTGCTGGTCATCATCGCCGCCGCCTGGAAGCAGGTGAGCTACAACTTCCTCTTCTTCCTCGCCGGCCTGCAATCCATCCCGCGCAGCGTGCTGGAAGCCGCCGCGATTGACGGCGCGCGCCCGGTGCGGCGGTTCTGGACGGTCGTCTTCCCGCTGCTCGCGCCGACCAGCTTCTTCCTGCTCGTCGTGAACATCGTCTATGCCTTCTTCGACACCTTCGGGATCATCCACGCGCTGACCCAGGGCGGCCCCGGCAAGGCGACGGAGACGCTGATCTACAAGGTCTATGTGGACGGCGTGCAGAACCTTAACTTCGGCGCCTCCGCGGCGCAGAGCGTGATCCTGATGGCGATCGTGATCGGACTGACGGCGATCCAGTTCCGGTTCATCGAGCGGAAGGTGCATTATTGATGGGGTGGGTCGCAAAGGAGCCCTCTCCACCCAAAGGGGGGAGAGGGTTGGGTGAGGGGGGCGTGGTATCACGCCTGGCAGCGCCGCGTCGCGTGCGCCACGATATCCGCCACCACGCCATCCAGATTCTCGACGACCTCCGAATTCCAGTAGCGCCGCACCAGCCAACCCGCGGCTGCCAAAGCCGCGTCGCGCGCGGCATCCCGCGCCCCGCCATGCTGTCCACCATCAAGCTCGACGATCAGCCGCGCTTCAGGACAGGCGAAATCGGCGACGTAGGGCGGAACCGGATGCTGCCGGCGAAACTTGAACGCCACTTGGCGGCTCCGCAGCGCGGACCACAGGACACGCTCGACATCGGTAGAATCGCGCCGGAGCGCACGCGCCATGCGATGTTGCGGACGGCCAGGCATCGCCGCTCAGGGTATCGTTCCGCACGGTCATCGCCAATCTCCGCGCCCCCCTCACCCAACCCTCTCCCCCCTGCGGGTGGAGAGGGCTTTTCCGGCCCCTCCCCATGCTGATGCGCGACCACACCGCCGAGGACCTGGCGCTCGCCCGCGCCACCGCGCGCCGCCAGGCGCGCAGCCGCTGGATCGGGCATATCGTGATGGGCCTCGGCGTGCTGATCTTCGCCTTCCCGATCTGGATCACCCTCGTCGGCTCCACGCATGACGTGAACACGATCGGCCGCGGCGAGGTGCCGCTCTGGTTCGGCGGGCAGGCGGTGGCGAACTACGTCTCGGCCTGGCTCACCGGCGGCGCGCAGACACGCACCACGCTCGGCGTGCCGGTTTGGATCATGCTGTGGAACAGCCTGAACATGGCGGTGCTGATCGCGGTGGGGAAGATCGCGATCTCGCTGCTATCGGCCTATGCGGTGGTGTTCTTCTCCTTCCCCGGCCGCATGGTCTGCTTCTGGCTGATCTTCATCACTCTCATGCTGCCGGTCGAGGTCCGCATCATCCCGACCTTCGAGGTGATGGTGAACCTCCAGCTCATCAACTCCATGGCCGGTCTCGTCGTGCCGCTGGTGGCCTCCGCCACCGCCACCCTGCTGTTCCGCCAGTTCTTCCTGACCATCCCCGACGAATATGTCGAGGCCGCGAAGATTGACGGCGCCGGGCCGCTCCGCTTCTTCAAGGATGTCGTGCTGCCGCTCAGCGTCACCAACATCGCGGCGCTGTTCGTCATCCTCTTCATCTACGGTTGGAACCAGTATCTCTGGCCGCTCCTGATCGTCTCCGACAAGGATCTGGAGACGGTCGTCGTCGGCATGACCAAGATGATCGGCTCGGGCGACCAGCAGAACGAGTGGAACATCATCATGGCGACCGCCGTGCTGGCAATGGTGCCGCCCGTCGCCGTCGTGATCTTCATGCAGCGCTGGTTCGTCAAGGGCCTGACGGAGACCGAGAAGTAATGGCCACCCTCAGCCTCACCTCCGTCAAGAAGCAGTTCGGCACCGTGCAGGTGCT